>Ga0255336_100869_pt1 | contig 31558 bp, 29 predicted proteins | sample MeOH1_35cm_T3_17_FD_189102 | JGI IMG/M metagenome (GOLD analysis project Ga0255336, IMG submission 189102) | Sandy soil microbial communities from University of British Columbia, Vancouver, Canada - MeOH1_35cm_T3_179 | ecosystem: Engineered > Artificial ecosystem > Sand microcosm > Unclassified ...
ACGAGTAGAAGAGCTTGTCCTGTCCGCTATCCAGTCGACCCATCATGACGATTCGCTCCCGTCGTTTGATGTCTTCCAGGATACCCAACATTCCGCATCGCCGCCGACTTTTTCAACAGAATCGGCCATGTTCCGTCGTTCGGATCCAAAGGGCGAATGTCCGCTAGAGAATGACGAGCGGACCCGCGGACCCGCGAAACCGCAATCGCGATGAATAATCGATGGTTTTTGTGCCAGAGTCGTGCGAAATTACGCGCCGCATCAACACATGGTGCAGCTGGTGGCATAACGCGGGCTGTCGCTTGGAGGGAAAGGCCAGTCCAGGTGACGGATCTTTTGCTTTTCTTTTAGAGACTGCTATGGCTGCGGTGCGCTCCCACTGTACCAAGCGAGTATTAGAGCGGGGTCGATTCCATTGAAACTGTATGGAGTCATGTGAATCTGCCCATCTCTGACTAGATGCGCCATCGGGTACTTTACGTCTCGCGGATAGTTTGGTCCTCGATTCACCGAGATGAGAAGCCTAAGGATGGGCCATAACATGCATGCGTAACTGATTGGGTCTTCATCTTCGTCACCAGGAAAGAGCGTGCCGGAAATAATCCCGCACAAGGCGCCGTTTTCGTCGAACACGGGACCGCCGCTCATTCCGCCGTCGAAGCGGGCCGCAATGCGGTAGCAGGGGAAAGTGAAGTTTCCAGCGGGCTGCCCGCTCGGCAAGATTTCTTCAACCACTCCAGTTGACGCCGTCGGCTTATCGTTCAACTCCATATGGTAGTTCCCGTCGTCGGCTGGTCGTGTGCTGACCTCCGAACTGTGATACCCAAAGGCTGCAAGCGGAGTACCAACAGGTGGAGGACCGAACACAAGCGGGGGGCTTCGCCAATTCAACATAGTGCCTGGGCTGCTTCGGAATAAGGCGAGATGCAGGACAGAGATGTCAGTATCCGGGCTGTTCCATGCGGCTACGACTTGATATACGACGTACTTTGGACCGGGAAGTATCTGATATAGGCGCACGGAATATTTCGTGATTTCTTTTGCGCCGTCCTCTGCGTCTTCGACGCCGAATTTGGTCGTAATTTCGTCGAGTACGTGTTTTGCGGTCAACGCGACGAATGATCCGATAACCGTGGCGGTCCCAATGACATAGGAGTCGCCACCTTCGAATTCAACTAGGACCCGTAGAGCGATTTCAGACGCTGGCGTGTCTGAAGGTTGTGCCACGAAAGTAGATTTCTTGTGGATCGGCATAGTGGTACGGAGGCGGCGTCGTTAGCTAAGGTTCGCTGCTTGCGTCCGTTTTGGTATCGGCTAACCGGTACGGGAGCGTGTCTATCAGCGCGGCGAAATGGAATCAACCTATTCTATCGCTTGACGTTCGCAAGAATTTGCATCGCGCCCAAATCAACCGACTTTAGCTTTTCGGGCACCACTACAAGATTTCGGCGCTGATCCTCCCGTGCCGGCCTTTGAGCGGACATTGGTGCGTCGAATCTGAACGACTTCTGTGGGTCGATGGCTGCCCGACGAACGCCATCGGACGCCAGCCGTCGGCATTGACCGCAGCGTATATCCGTAGTGCCCGACGCGCCGGCACTGACTCACGTTTCGTATCCATTCGACTGCCACAGGCACTCTGAGCCGATGGCGTCCACTGGTTCAGGGTCGCTGTGGCGAAGAAGTGGCGAACGACACCTCGCAAGGCCATGCCAGCGCTGACGATGCGCATTCCTGTGAGTCATCTGTTCGGCGGCGCCGACGCGAGCGCGGTCTCATCGACGAGCAGACGCTCGTTGGTACGATCTAGCATCGGTTGCTGGCAACTGCCGTCGACGCCCCGGAGATACAATCCGAGATGCGGTAGCCATCAAATGCGCGGGGTTTTAGGAGTTATCAGCCATGGAATGGACCGACACGCGACCCGGAGCGCCAGGATACTACTGGGTGCGATTTACGGACGACCGGACGCCGAAGCTAACCGTCGGAGAAGTCGCCGACGTGCCCGGCAACGGTTCGCGGCAGTTAGTCGTAATCCTTCTGGGTGACGATGAGATATTGGAGCTGGATGATTCGTTCTTCGACCACGCACTGTTTGCTGGACCGATGCAACCACCGCCGATGGAATAACTACACCGTTCTTCCATGACAGCCAACACCAGCGGCATTGCAACGCTCGAAGCTGAGGGGAGACGACGCCACACATACGCGATGACAAGTGGATGAAGACGCGGCAGCGCATCGCTGTCGAGCAGCATATCAAGTGCAAGCGCTGCGGCTGCGTGTGGTTGCCTTGGCGCGATCAGGTCGACCACGACGTGCCGCTCGAGCAGGGCGGCAGCAACGATGATGAAAACCTCAACCTTGTGGGCGTTGAGTGCCACAACACGAAGACAGCACAGGAGGCAGCGGCACGCGCGCGAGGCTGAACGCGGCCGTCCTGCGGCCTGCTGATGGCCTCTGCGACGACGTTGGGGGTGGGGGTATCGAATCTCTGGCGTTTCGCATGCCGGGAAACCGACCGTTCCCTCACGCAGAGAAAAAATCGTCCGTGGAGCTTTTTGTTAAAGCCTTTAACAACCGCGAATCGCCGCCAAAGCCTTTCCAGTCAAGCCAATAGGTCATATTGGCGGCGCGGACGGTCTGTTAAAGATGTTAATGTTCTGGAAACGACCGGGAGGTACGCAACTATGCGCAATACGATTAAGACGCGGTCGGGCCGCGTGCTCGAATTGCCGACGCCCGAGGAAAACGAGGCAATCAATCGCGGCATTGCCGCCGACCCAGATACGCACGAAGCGTCGGATGAGGACTTCAGAAAGATGAGGCGCCGCAGCGCCGCCCCGACTCAATGCTTACCAAGAAGCGCAGGCAGGTTTGAGAATAAGCGCAACTGATAGATTTTCCATCTCGCGCAGATAGTCGCCCACCGGCTTGGTCTATGCGCCGCGAATTGAGGGCTTCGCCCCCGGTGCGGCACGAAATCACGCGGTATGGCTTCGATGCCGTCAAACATCGATGGCTGGCACTCTGCCACGATCTCCGCTCGACGTAATCGCGAATCAAGCATTCCGACCGTGATTGCCAAATGGGTTGCGAGCGTATCGCGATCGCCGTCAAAGTGATCCAGCGAGCGAAAATATGCGACTGCTTCGGCGAACCTGCCCGCCAAGTAACTCTCGCGCGCTCCCCACTCTTGCACAAGCTCCATCGCTTGTTCTGGTTCATAGGCGTCCGGCGCGGTCAGCCGGGCCGCTATGGAATTTGGAATAAAGTCGCCGTCCTCGTGCGTTTGTTCGTGATCGAGTTGGACCGCGAACCGCATTTCCCGATTCGCAAACTTGCCGAACGCTTTGCGAAGCTTCGACAGGATTGCCTGCTGGAAGATCTCGTCCTCGGGTTCATACTCGACACCGTGCTCTTCGCGAATATCTTGAGCCGCCAACCACGCTTCAGTCTTCAGGTCATCGACGGACTGTTCTCCGCGGGTTCCATACGCGATGCGCTGGATCTGTCCGAGCAGTGGCGAAATGAGCCGCGCAAAGAAGGAATTGTCTCGGTTGGGTGGCATGCCGGAATACTAGCGGCAAACATCTGGTACGACCAGGTCTGCACGTCTTGTCGGCATGGCGACGCGAAAAATCGAGGCGGCCGCAGTGCTGATGCCCTACCACCATGAGCGGCTCGCCGACGACGAGGATGAGGACGAAGACGAGAACGACTGACCCAGTTCTAATCTGGAGCAGTTATCGAGGCCCGCCGGAGAGATCCGTGCGGGTTTTTTTGTACCCGGGTCGCAATTGGTAGCTAGATTGGTAGCTAGAGGCTTTTTTCCCCTTCTTAATATCCGTAAAACAACCGACGGATAAGGTTTTTCATGGATTTAGTCGAGCAATACGATATAGTTTTGATGTAACCCCCCGACTCCGCCGTTTCGTTGTCCTCCCACTAAAATCCGCGTTGCGCTGCCGGTGCGATTTCCAGCACATCGACAGCGCGCGGTGCGCGCCGCTCCGATATGCGCGCCTTCGGGAACGCCGAGCTTCCGCAAGTATCGCCGGAAGACGGCCCCAAAAAACACCCCCTCCCGCAGTACCCCGGAGCGGCGCGCACGCGCCGCGCACCGTAGCCCCGCCTCATCGCCCGACCGAACCCCCTTTTTTCCCCCTTGCCCTGCTTCGGCAAATAGGCGTATAACCATCCCACTGGATGTTAACTGGATGGCATACAGATGCCTCCCGGAGTGCAAATGCCCAAACTCAGCCTCATCGACACCTCCCGCCCCAAAGGCGGCGAGACCGAAAAAATCACCATCAACCTCGGTCCGATCGACCTCGGCAAGATCGACCTGCTGGTCGAAGAAGGTTTTTACTCGAACCGCACCGACCTGATCCGCACGGCGATCCGCAACCAGCTCGCCGAGCATGCGCAGGTCGTCTCGGAAACGGTGACGCGGCGTGCCCTGGTGCTCGGGCTGCAACATTTCACCCGCCAGGATCTCGAAGCGGCGCAGGCCGCGCACGAACAACTCGACATTCATGTGCTCGGCCTCGCCAGCATCGCAGCCGATGTGCCGCCCGAACTCGCGGCGGCCACGATTGCATCGGTGGTGGTGCTCGGCGCCTTTCACGCATCGCCCGCGGTCAAGGCGGCGCTTGCCGGCCGCATCAGCTAGGCACGACACTCAACTCATTACCGTGACTGAAGCAGTGACCCATCGGTCGACTTGCTCATCCACGCCCCACACAGGCCAACGCACACCATCATGAAGATGAACGAAGATTTCCTGAAATCGATGAAAGACGCCTTCGAGCTCTTGCGCACGAAGGGCCCGCAGGAAGCCACGACGGCGGTTCAGCGCGCGCTCTCGGGCGCCAACCAGGCTCACGCGAACCACGCACAACCTGCGTACACGCCGTCCAACGCCAACGAATGGACGCAAGCGTGGACGCTGATGCAAACGCAGATGCAAACGCAAGCGAGCCCCGCTCCGCACGCCCCCGCCGCGCCGGTCTTCGACGCCGACACGCCGGGCACCTTCAGCACGCATACGTTCAGCAACGCGGCCGGACAACGTCAATACAAGCTCTACGTGCCGGCTGTCTACACCGGCGAGCCGTTGCCGCTGATCGTGATGCTGCACGGCTGCACCCAGAACGCGGACGACTTCGCCGCCGGCACGCGCATGAACGAAATGGCCGAGCGTCACGGTTTCATGGTCGTGTATCCGAATCAGGCGCAAGCGGCCAATCATTCGAAATGCTGGAACTGGTTCAAGCCCACCGATCAGCTGCGCGACCAGGGCGAGCCGTCGTTGATCGCCGGCATCACGCGCGAGGTGATGGGACGCTATCGCGTGGACCCGGCGCGTGTGTATGTGGCTGGCCTGTCGGCGGGCGGCGCGATGGCGGACATCATGCTGAAGACTTCGCCCGATCTCTACGCGGCGGCGGGCGTGCATTCGGGCCTCGCCCACGGCAGCGCGAAAGACTTGCCCTCGGCGCTCGGCGCGATGAAAGGCGCCAAGATGCAACGCAATCGCGCGCGTGAGACGCCGCAACGTCCACTCATCGTGTTTCATGGCGATGCGGACGCGACGGTCCATCCGTCGAACGCCGCCGACATCGTCGCGCCGTTCGACGCCGACACCACCACCGTCAGCGCGCAATCCGGCGCGGCGAGCGGCCAACGCGCCTATACGCAGCACCGGCACGTCGCGGCGAACGGCGTGGAAGCGGAATACTGGTCGATTCACGGCGCGGGTCACGCGTGGGCCGGCGGCAGTCAGCGCGGTTCTTACACGGATCCGTCCGGCCCCGATGCCGCCGCGGAAATGGTGAAATTTTTCCTCGCCCATCCGCGCCGCGACTAAGCCGGCACATCGGCAGCGACCCACGAACGCAGGCGTGCTATGCGAAAATGCGACGTACCGTTCGTGGAGCACGCATGGCAGACCTTACCTCTTCCACGTCTTCGACAGTCGAAGCCGACTGCGCGAGAGAACCCATCCACATTCCGGGCGGCATCCAGCCGCACGGCTTCCTGTTCAGCATCGCCGCCGACGGCACGCTGCTGCAAGTCAGCGCCAACATCGCAACGTTGACGGGTGCGCCCGCCGAGCAGGCGCCGGGCCAGCCGATCGCGCGCATCGTCGGTGACGAATGGGCCGCGCGCATTGTCGAGGCGCTGGCCGCGCATCAGGAAGACGGCATCCCGCTCTATGTCGGCTCGATGGGCGACCCGCGCGCGCCGGCCGCCGGCGCGCGCGCCACGCCGTTCGCGATGATCGCGCATCGTCATCAGGGCATCGCGATCGTCGAGCTCGAACCCGCGCGCGGCACGCTCGACGTGTTCTCGTCGATGTACCCGCTGGTGCGCACGTTCATCAACCGTCTGCAGGAAGTGCAAACCGTCGAGGGCCTCGCGCAGCTCGCGGCCGACGAAGTGCAGCGCATCACCGGGTACGGCCGCACGCTGGTCTACAACTTCGACAGCACGGGCAGCGGCCACGTGATCGCCGAGCACGTCGAGCCGGGTTACGCCTCTTACGCGGACCAGCACTTTCCCGGCTCGGACATTCCCGCGCAAGCGCGCGCGCTCTATGTGCGCAACCGCATCCGCCTGATCGCCGACGCCGACTATCGGCCCGCGCCGCTGGTCCCGCCGCTGCACCCGTCGACAGGCCGGCCGACCGACCTCACCTATGCGTCGCTGCGCAGCGTCTCGCCGGTGCACGTGCAATACATGAGGAACATGGGCACGCTGTCGTCCATGTCGATGTCGATCGTGGTGCGCGGCAAACTGTGGGGCCTGATTTCCTGCCATCACGACACCGCGCGAGTCCCGCCTTTCGAAGTGCGCACCGCGTGCGAGCACATCGCGCAGGTTCTGTCGCTGCAGATCGAAGCCAAAGAGGAACACGCGCAAGCGGAGTACCGGCTGGAACTGCGCCGCACGCTCGCGCGCCTGCTCGCCGCGATGGCCAACACGGAGAGCTTCACGGACGCGCTCGCCAACGACCCGAAGGATCTGCTCGGGCTGACCGCATCCGACGGCGCGGCGATCGTCTTCGATGGGCGTGTGCTGCTGGTCGGCACCACGCCTTCCGAGCCGGAAGTCGCGAAGCTCGTCGAGTGGCTCGACACACGGGTGGACGACACCTTCGACACCGACGCGCTGGCCACCGCCTGCCCGGTCTTGCCGGCCAATCCGGACTACGCGGGCCTGCTCGCCGTGTCGATATCGAAGCTGTTTCGCAACTACGTGCTGTGGTTTCGCGAGGAAGTCGTTCAGACAATCAAGTGGGCGGGCGATCCGCGCGCGAAGCTGGCGGGTTTGTCCGCCTCGCTCTCGCCGCGCGAGAGCTTCGCGGTCTGGACCGACACCGTGCGCGGACGCTCACTCGCGTGGCGTCCCGCCGAACTCGAAATCGCCGTGGAATTCCGGACCGCATTGCTTGGCATCGTGCTGCGCCGCGCGGAAGAACTCGCGCAACTGGCGCTCGAACTCGGGCGCGCCAACAAGGAACTCGAAGGCTTCTCGTACACGGTGTCGCACGACTTGCGCGCGCCGTTGCGGCACATCGTGGGTTTTGCCGATCTGCTGCGCGAAATGGAAAGCGAGCGCCTGTCTGAACGCGGCAGTCATTTCGTGGAGCGAATCATTTCGTCGGCGCGCTTCGGCGGCAAACTGGTCGACGATCTTCTTGCCTTTTCGCAGATGGGACGCGCGGCGCTGCGTCCGCAATCGGTCGATCTGCAAGCCATGACCGATGCGCTGATCGACGACGAAACGAAAGAGACGCCCTCGCGCAATATTGCATGGCGTGTCGGCAAACTGGGTCACGTCACCGCGGACGCCGTGCTGATGCACGTGGTGCTGCGGAATCTGATCGAGAACGCGGTAAAATTCACGGCAACCCGCGAGCAGGCGGAAATCGAAATCGGCCGCTATGCGGGTGAAGGCGAACTGGCAGGCCAGGACGTTTTTTTCGTCAAGGACAACGGTGTCGGTTTCGACATGCGCTACGTCGATAAACTTTTCGGCGTGTTCCAGCGTCTGCATCGTATTGAAGAATTCGGCGGCACGGGCATCGGGCTTGCTGGCGTCAAACGCATTGTCGAGCGGCATGGTGGCAAAGCCTGGGCGGCCGGCGAGATCGACAAGGGCGCGGCCGTGTATTTCTCGCTGCCTCATGTATTCATTGCCGACGCGAGCCAGGGCGAAGAGTCCGCCGCGGCGGCAGTCGCGCGGCTGACCGCATTGTCGCCGGGCAAGCGCTTCCGCCCCGTGCCGAAGGAGTCGAAAGATGAACCGAAATGAAGGACCAAGCGTGCTAAGACCGATCCTGCTGGTTGAAGACAATCCGAACGACGTGGAACTCACGCTGATCGCGCTGGAAAAAACGCGCCTCGCCAATCCCGTCGTGTCGTTGCGCGACGGCGAAGAAGCGCTGCAATATCTACGCCGCGAAGGGCAATGGGCGAATCGCTCGGAAGACAACCCCGCGGTCATTCTGCTCGACAAGAAGCTGCCGAAGATCGACGGTCACGAGGTGCTGAAGGCCGTGCGTACCGACGACAAGCTCAAACGCATTCCGGTGGTGATGCTGACGTCGTCGCGTGAAGAGAGCGACCTGTTGCGCAGTTACGATCTTGGCGTGAATGCCTATGTGGTGAAACCGGTTGCGTTCGACGACTTCATGGCGGCCATCAACGACCTCGGCATGTTCTGGGCTGTGCTGAACGAACCGCCGCCCTATCCCCGCTGACCGGAGCACGAGGCACATTCATCGGCGCGCCCTCGCTTGCCGGCGTGAGCAGCACGCCGCATGACGCCGCGACCGCCTAGCGGTATGCCGGCAACCTGACGCGGAACGTCGCGCCCTGCCCCGGGCCGCGGCTCTCCGCGGTAATCGTGCCGCGGTGCAGATCCACCAGATTTTTGACGAGCCACAGCCCGAGACCGAGGCCCGCGACGCGCCCCGACCCCTCGGCGCCAAATTGCTGAAAGCGCTCGAAAACCCGCTCCAGCGACTCCCCGTCCAGACCGAGTCCGGTATCGCGCACCGCGAGTTCGACGCGCTCGCCATCCGCCCGCACCGAGAGTTCGATCGTGCCTTGTGCGGTGAACTTCACCGCGTTCGACACGAGATTCCACACCACCTGTTTCATCCGGCCTTCGTCGGCGAGCACCATGGCCGAGGTGAGATCGTCCGCGATCAGCCGCAAGCCCTTGGCTTCGGCATGCATGCGCATGTCTTCGACGACGATCCCGGCCAGCGCGCCGAGGTCCACCGGCTGCAAATTGACCGACAGCTTCCCGGTCACGATCGCCCCGCTGTCGAGCAGATCGTCCACCATATGCGAGAGCTGCCGCGCATTGCGGCTGATCACGCCGGTGGCGCGCGCGAGATGCGAAGGGTCGGCCGCGCGCTGCAACAGGTCGGTCCATGACATGATGGCCGACAGCGGCGAGCGCAGTTCGTGGCTGACGGTGGTGACGAAATGATCCATCGCCATGGCAAGACGCTCGCTGTGTTCGCGCGCACGTTTCTCGGACGCGGCGATCTCGCGCTGCTCGAGCTCCGCTTCCTTGCGCGACGTGATGTCGAGCGTGAAGCCGATGACGGTGCTCAACGTGCCATCCGGCAGGAACCGGCCGACACCGCGCACCAGAATCCAGCGCACCGCGCCGCTCGCCCAGCCAATCCGGAAGTCGACTTCGAAATGGTCGTGAGCCGCCAGCGCGTGATGCATCGCATCGCGCAAACGGCCGCGGTCTTCGGGATGCACGACCTCGCCGAACAGACGCTGTTCGGTGAGCAGCGCGTCCGGAGTCAACCCGAGGTTCGACTTGCATTGATCGGTGCATTCAATCGCGCCGGTTGCCGGATCGAGCTCCCACGCGCCCAGTTGCGAAAACGCCATCGCAATCTGAAAGCGTTCCTGATGCTCGCGCAATTGCGCTTTGGCCTCGTCTGCGAGGAGTTGCCGCAGTTGCGCCTGCGAGCGCAGCTTCGCGCGTTCGCGCTGATCGCGTTCATAGTCCGAGACCCGCTCGGTCACTTCGCTCACGCGCAGCGCGATCGTGCCGCCTTGCCCATGACGCGCGCCCAGCTGGCTCGCCTTGATCTTCCAGTAACGCGGCACGCGTGATTCGTTCGACGCCTCGCCATCGGACCTGGCGTCACGGCGCTCAGGCATCTCGTAACGAAACAGCGGCGACCATTTCGATTCGCCAGGCGACAGATCGCGTAACACGCCGATCAGCCACGCGCGCCGCGCTTCACGCTGCTCGGCCGGTCCGAACTGATTGACGTCGAGAATCGATTTGCCCTGCAGATCGCACAACGACTGGCCCGTCAGGTCGAGATAGCGCGCGTTGGCGAGCAGGATCTCATAGCGATGATTCAGAATCAGATAGGCGTCGGGGAGCGACTCGAATGCGATCGCTGCGTCGAACTGGTGCGACGGCGAGGAAAGATCCTGGAGGCGGCTATCCATAGGCGAGTTCCGGTCGCGCTTCAATCGGCATTCACGCAGGCAGCCGTGGCGGGGCACCGTGCGAGCTCGATCAGACGGTCGAACGCATCGGCCGCGCCGCGGCACGCTTCGTCAATCAGGGTGGCTGTGTCGACTTCTGCCGCCATCGCACGAAGGAAAACCTGCCAACGCGCGCCGAGCGAATCTCGCCCCGCGCTCAGATACTCGAGCGGATGCGGTGCGAGGCGGTCCTTCAGTTTCGCGTACAGCACCGCGCCGCCTAGCTGCGAGCCTTCGATCACGTAGCAGATGCCCCAGCGGCGGGCCGCGCTGGCGTCGCCGCGCCAGGCACGCGCGACGGTCGGCGCCGGCATGCCGGCGCGGTCATGAGGATCAACCGAGGGATGCGAGAGATCGGCAGCGATCAGCGCGAGGCGATCGAAGCGCGCCGGCAGTACAGGTGAATGCGCCGGTAAATGCGCCGGTGACTGCGGCCCGTCGCCGAAGCTGCCGAGCCAGGCTTCGAGCGGCACCAGCCAGTCGCGCAGAATCGCCAGATGCGCGAGGTAGTCGCGCAGCGCCACACTGTTCACCGACAGCGGCATGATCTCGTGCAGCAGTTCATGGCGCTCCGCGGTCGCGGCGCGCAGCGCGCCCAGCACGCCGGGTGCGCCATCTTTTCCGCTCGACGAGCGGCTGGCGGATTCAGGTGGGTCGATCAAACGGGTCCGGTTCAACATGAATGAGCAGATTCCGATTATAGAGGCGACCGCGCCGGCGGCGCGAGACACCTTTTGCACGGGGTGCCTCGCGCGAGCAGGCGCGTTCCAGGCAACGGGCAGCCACCCGGCCACCATCGACCAACCGTTGAGCAGCACGATCAAACGCGCGTGGCGCGCTAAGCCGCGACCGGACAACCCGCCTGTTCGAGCGCGGCCTGCGCGTGGTCGTGCAGGTCGTCGCTGGTGAGCGACGCGTCCGGTGTGCGCACCCATGCGGCGATGCGCAGCGTCGCGCCGCCATCGTCGGGATAGTCCGCCACCGTGACGACCGGCGCGAGCGTGGCACCGCCCAGCACACGCGGTTCGTCGGCGACGAGCTTCTTCAACTCGCCGATCGCGGCGTCGACATCCTTACGTTGCGCGAGGCCCACTTCCACCTCGATACGCTGCGTTCCGCCGCTGCTGTAATTGATCACCGGATTGCTCCAGATCTGGCTGTTCGGCACGAACACGGCATTGCCGTCGCCGCGCTCGATGCGCGTGGTGAAGAGCCCCACTTCGCGCACGATACCCGCTGCCGCGCCGCTGCCTTCGATCACGTCGCCGACGCGAAACGGCCGCAGCATCAGCAACATCATGCCGGCCGCAATATTTTGCAGCGTGCCTTGCAACGCGAGTCCAATCGCAAGGCCGGCCGCGCCGAGCACCGCGAGCACGCTCGCGGTCGCGATACCGATTTCGCTCAGCGCAGCAACGAAAACCAGCACGCGCACCGCCCACGTGCCCATGGCGGCCAGCATCGGCGCGAGCGTCGGGTCCGCATGCGTGCGCGCCAGCGCGCGGGCGAACATCGTGCCGACGCGATTCGACAGCCACCAGCCGACCACGAGGATCAGCACGGCCATCACGATATGGAGAGCGTCGTGAGTGAGCGTGACGAGCAACGACGGCTGGAAGTGAAAGAGTCGGTTGAGGAGATCGTTCATCTTGAGTCTTCGTTCCGTTGCGGTATGGATGTCCTGACGCAGGGAAGCAGAATACGTTCCCGCCCTTTACATGTTGTGCGACGAGGCACGCGACTTGCTCGCGCTTGCGAAGCGCCGCGGAGCAACCCCGCCAAGCCTCATCGGCAAAGGGGTTTTACGGGGGTGGTTCACGGCGTCTGGATCCATGCAAAGGAGCACCTCATGTCCCGACATCTGAAGCCTGAAGATCGCGTGAGCTGGAACACGCCGCGAGGCGTCACGCACGGGAAGGTCGTGCGTGTCATTTCCGCCCATACGACCGTGGACGGCAGAGCCGTCAATGCGTCGAAAGACGACCCGCATTACGAAGTGGAAAGCGAGAAAAGCGGCAAGCGGGCTGTTCATCGCGGCGACGCGCTGCATCGGATCGGGAATTGAACGAAGACAGGCGTGCCTGATGCGATTTGTTACGGATGGCTAAGCACAAGATGGGCAACGGATCGATGCCGCGGCGATCGGTAACGATCGGCAGCGCTTGCCGGCGCGGCATCGAGCCGCCGGCAAGACCGCGCTTCAGTGCGTGCCCAACGGCCTGAGCAGATTACGCAACGCCGCCACGGTAATCGGACGCGAGAACCAGAAACCTTGCGCTTCATCGCAACCGAGCGCTTCGAGTTGCGCGGCCTGCTCCGCCGTTTCGACGCCTTCGGCCGTGACGCGCAGTTTGAGCGCATGCGCCATTGCGATGATGGCGCCGACCAGCGCCGCGCACTGCGGATCGGTGCTCATGCGCATCACAAACGAGCGGTCGATTTTCAGGCGATTCAGCGGAAAACGCGTCAGATAGGCAAGGCTCGAATAACCCGTGCCGAAGTCGTCCACGGCCACTTCCACGCCCAGATCGCGCAACGCAAACAGCGTCTGCAAAGCTTGCTCGGTGTCGCCGAGCAACACACCCTCGGTGATTTCCACTTCAAGATACGAAGGGTCGAGCGCCGCATCTTCCAGTGCTTCGCGGATCGTCTGGAACAGGTTCTGCCGCTGGAACTGCTGCGGCGACACATTCACCGCGAAGCGCGGCAACGTGCCGGTCAGCCGCAGCAATTTGCCGGCGTCGCGGCACGCGGTCCGGATCACCCATTCGCCGATCTGCTCGATCAAGCCCGCCTCCTCCGCGACCGGCACGAATTCGACCGGGCTGATCAAGCCGCGCTGCGGATGATTCCAGCGCAGCAGCGTTTCCACTTGCGCGATGCGGCCGTTGGAGAGCGTCACCTGGGGTTGATACACCAGATGCAGTTGCTGACGCGCGATCGCTTCGCGCAGCATGGTTTCGAGTTCGAAGCGGCGCGCGGCCTGGCCTTCCAGCGCGGCGGAAAAGCGTCGCACCGCATTGCCGTTCACGGCCGAAGCCGCCGACAACGCCACGCCCGCGCGGCGCATCAGCGTAGGCGCGTCGCCGCCGTCGGCCGGATAAGCCACGATGCCGATGCTCGCGGTAATGTTCAACGTGGTGCCGGCGTAATCGATCGCTTCGGCGATGCGGCCGAGCGCTTCGGCGGCGAAGGCATCGGCGGCCGCGCCGGTTTCGTTGACCAGCAGGGCGAACTGCGTGCCGCCGATCGAGGCGATCGTACCGTCGTTGGGAAAGAGACCGCGCAAGCGTTCACCGACGATCTGCAGCACGAGCTCGGCCGCGTGCAAACCGAGCGCATCGCGCAGTTTGCGCAGATGATCGAGCTCGGCGATCAGCACGGTAAAACCGCTGCCGCTGCGCTGGCAACGCGCGATCGTCAGTTCCAGCCGTTCGGTGAAAAGCGTTTGATTCGGCAATCGGGTCACGCCGTCGTGATGCGCGACGTACCACAGGCGCGCTTCCGATTGCGCGTAACGCGTCATGTCGATGGCGATGCCCACGTAGCGCGCCGGCCCGGTGGCAGGACCAGGATGGGCCGGCCCCGCGACGAGCGGCGCCAACGCCAGCACCACGCGAATCGGTGTGCCGTTGCGCCGCAGGAAACTCCATTCGCCTTCATAGCGCGAGGTCACCGTTGCCAGCGGCGGCAGTTCCGCGCGACGCCTCGCGAATTCGGCCGGATCGAACAAAGACTCGAAGTTGCGCCGGCCGACCAGTTCTTCCGCGGTCAATCCTGTTAGCTTTTCGAAAGCGGCGTTGACGGAATCGAACGTGCCGTCCGCAGTGCAGATGAACATGCCGCAAGGCGCCGAGGCTAGCGCGGCGTCGCGCGTACGCGATTCGGCGTAGAGGTGGTCTTGCATCGCGCCAGCCTTTTGATATTCCTGAGTAGTGGAAGCGATCGAACGTGATTTTGACGCGCGCGCAAACAGTCAAGCCCCGACACTCCGGTCCGGCGTCCCGGGCGACCGTGCGTATGATAACGGCTTTCGCGCGCGCCCCGACCTCGGCGCACTCGCATTCTTCGCGCCAATCGTTTCCCTTGGTGTAATCCCCGATCGTTGCCGCATCGGCGGCGAACGCTACCGCACGCCAGTGGCGGCCGCGCATCGTGCAGCCGTGGCAATCGGAACTGCAGTGGCGAGGGGAATGCGCAAGAAGGTTGAAACGTCAGCGCAGTCGCGCTCGTGCAGCACGTGCATGTCTGCAGAACCCGGTGGAGGTTCGTCGCATTCAGGTGCAGCCCCCGAGCGCGCGCAGAGGACGATAGCGGGATGCGGTGCGCCGCCCCATCCGCTGAATTGCACCTACGCGGTGTACTGACAAGCACGGGGTGCCGCAGCACCGCTACCGGGTAATCTCAGGAAGCCGACGCGGCGCGCGGCAACGCGGCCTCGATAAACACTGCGCACAGCGCTTCCATGCCCTTCGCGTCTTCTTCGTCGAAGCGCGCGACGACCGGGCTGTCGACATCCCACACGCCGATCAGCGTGCCGTCCGGCGCGACGAGCGGCACGACGATTTCCGATTGCGAGGCCGAATCGCAGGCGATATGCCCGGGAAACTCATGCACGTCGCGCACCACCTGCGTCTGACGGGTTTGCGCGGCCGTGCCGCATACGCCCTTGCCGAGCGCGATACGCACGCACGCGGGCTTGCCCTGGAACGGCCCGACAACCAGTTCCCGACCGTCGTGGAAATAGAAGCCGGCCCAGTTCAGATCGCTCAGGGAGTGGAACACGAACGCGGAAAAATTCGCAGCGTTGGCGATCCAGTCGGTTTCGCCGGCGAGCAGCGAGCGCGCCTGGCCGATCAGTTCTTCGTAGTGCGCGGCTTTGGGCAAATGCGAGGCGGAGGAGACTTCGAACATGACGGCGTCCGTGATGAAAGCGGAAAGAGAAACAGCGAGTCGTGCAGTTTAAAGCAAGCTGTCGTTTCGTTCACGCCGCGCATCGGCGCCGCGCCGCGCGCCCTGGCTCGTTCCTGCCGGTTCCGTCAGACCCGCCAGCTGTCATTCAACGCCGAAGCCGACGGGGATGAATCCGTTGAAAATCGACCATCACTCGACGCCGACGATCACGCTCGAAGCCTTGAAAATCGCCGTCGCCGCTTTGCCGTTCGCGAGACCGAGGCGATCGACGCTCTCATTGGTGATGATCGCCGCGATCCGCGCGCCGCCGGCGCCGATCGTCACCTCCGAATTCACCGCGCCCTTCGTGACCGCCGACACCGTACCGGCGATGCAATTGCGCGCCGACACCTGGTCTTTGGTCACGTCGACCATCACGATCACCGAGGATGCCTTGACCAGCGCGAACGCCTTCTTGCCCACCGCGAGGCCGAGCGAACTCGCGCTGCCGTGCGTGATGATCGAGACGATTTCCAGACCATCCTGGGTGCGCAGCGTGACTTCGTCGTTCACGGCGCCGTGGATGAGTCCGGTGACTTCGCCGGCAAACTGGTTGCGTGCGCTGGTTTGCATGTTGATCTCCTGAGCATGCCGCCTCGCAATGAGCATTGTCGAGGCGAAGCGTTTGGGTAGGCAGCGAGTGTAGCGGAACGCTCGCCGGTTGCGGCGGCCCGCGCGTGAAGCGCGGTACCGCACAGGCGCGCATGACCACGCGAACCCTGATGAAAGCACGTGAGCGTCGCCTTTGACCGGCCTAACGCGGCGCCCGCCACCTGCGCCTGAACGCGCCGACACCGTATCATCGTGCCCTCGACCTTCTTCGCGCAATCTCATGCCTGCTGCCGCTCTATCCCGCCTCGCCGCCGCATGGCCGAATGCCTGCCGCGCCGCCGTGCTGGGCGCCGCCCTCGTGGCGGTCGCCGCCTGCAGCAATCCGTCGCCCACGCGCGACGCACACGCGCCGCTCGACACGGTCACGCTGTTTCCGATCGCCGGCTACGACCAGAACGTCGATCACTGGCTGGAACCGGACAGCCCGGGCTACGACCAGCCGTTCCTGAGCCCCGCGGATCAGCAGGCGCATTTCCGGGTTCTTTACGCGCGCTACTTCGGCACCGCCGCCACCGCGCCCTCGCCATGGAATGCCAGCTTTGTGGCGACGCGGGTCTATCGCCAGCAAGGCGCGGACATTGCCGCATTGCAGCAGCGGCGTCTCGACAAATTCGACAACACCGGCAAGAGCGGCGCGGGCATCGGCTATGGCGAAAACTTCCGGCCGCACGACAAGGCGTGGATCGAAGCGATCGCGCAAAACATGAATGTCGCGCAATTCAGGCAGACGCCCGTTTACCGGCCCGAGCGCCGCGCGATCGCCACCGGCAACCTGATGGTGCGCGAACTGCCGACCACCGACCCGTCGTTCTACGACCACCGTCTGGCCGGCGAAGGCTATCCGTTCGACAACCTGCAGATTTCGGCGGTACGGCCGGGCACGCCGCTCTACGTGCTCGGCGGCACAGTCGACGGCGCGTGGCTCTATGTGCAGACGCCCGATGTGCAGGGCTGGGTGCGCAGCGACGGCGTCGGCATGGCCGACGACCGCTTCGTCGACACATGGCGCGCCGCAACAGGCAAATCGCTCGGCGCGGTGATCGTCGCGTCGGCGGCAGTGCGCGACAGCCGCGGCGTGTTCCGTTTCGACGCACCGGCCGGCACGCTGCTGCCGCTCGTCGCGGCCGAAGCCGCACGGCCGGCGCCGGCAAAACGTGCCGTCAGCGAGGCGGGCAACGCGAGCCTATCAGCCAACGCAAGCGGCACCCGCGGCACGGCCGGCACCCCGCCGACGCGTCAGGTGCTCGTCCCGGCTCGCAACGCGGACGGCGAGGCGCTGATCCGCACCGCGATCCTGAGCGACGCGCAAATCGCGCCGATACCGCTTGCCGCCACCCCGCGCCATCTCGCGATGCTGATGAAGACGCTGATCGGACGGCCGTACGGCTGGGGCAATAGCGGCCTTTACAACGACTGTTCGTCGGAACTACAGAGCATTTTCGCGGCGTTCGGCGTCTGGCTGCCGCGCCATTCGTCCACGCAAATGAGCGCCGGGCGCATGATCGACCTGTCGTCCTCCACGCCCGCGCAGCGGCTCGACTATCTGGCGCAGCACGGCGAGCCGTTGCGTACGCTGATCTACATCGGCGGCCATGTCATGCTGTATATCGGCAACACGACCCGCAACGGCAACGCGGTGCCGGTCGTCTATCAGGACGTGTGGGGCTTGCGCCCCGCCGACAATAGCCGGCGCGCGGTGATCGGCGGTTCGGTGATTTTGCCGCTTTTCGAACACATTCCCGAAGACGCCACGCTGCAATCGCTCGCCGCCACGCCGACGTTCCAGATCAGCATTCTCGGCGCGCCGCCGGGCTCGCCTGGCTCTACCCCGGAGCCGTCCGCCGCGCCGCAGGAAGAGGACAATCCCGCAGGCTGACATCAGGACCGCGCGCCTGCCGCAAGCGCGGCGTCGAAAATATTTTTTCCGGAGTGTCGATTCGACAGTGGCGAACTCGTCGCAACGTTGAAGGCCTGACTCACCCAGTCGGTCTTTCAACTCACGAACCCGTTACTTCAAGGAGTCGCCGTCATGTCGAGCAACGCTGTCAAACCGATCCCCGACGGGATGCACTCGCTCACCCCGTATCTGATCTGCGCCAACGCCGCGCAAGCCATCGCGTTCTACGCGAAGGCCTTCAACGCCGTCGAGCAGGTGCGCCTGCCCGGCCCGGGCGGCAAGGTCATGCACGCCACCCTGAAGATCGGCGATTCGATGCTGATGCTGACCGACGAATGGCCGGAACACCAGTCATTCGGCCCGAATTCGCTGAAGGGCACGCCGGTCACGATTCACCACTATGTGGAAGATGTCGACGCCAGCTTCAAGCAGGCCGTCGAGGCCGGCGCGACCGTCGTGATGCCCGTCACCGACATGTTCTGGGGCGACCGCTACGGCCAGTTGAAAGACCCGTTCGGCCATAGCTGGTCGCTGGCCACGCACAAGCGCGATCTGAGCGCGCAAGAAATCCAGCAAGCCATGGCCGCCATGAAGTAACGGGCGGCCCGTCCGGCGAGAAGGAGGAGCAAACTCATGCAAAAGATCGCACCGTGTCTGTGGTTCGACGGCAAGGCGGAAGAAGCGGCACGCTTCTACACGTCCGTGTTTTCCGATTCCCGCATCGCCACGACGATGCATTACACGGACGCCGGTCCGGGCCCGAAAGGCGACGTGCTGGCCGTCACGTTCGAGATCGAAGGCCAGGAGTTCATGGCGCTGAACGGCGGTCCGCAGTTCACCTTCACGCCGGCAATTTCGCTGTTCGTGCACTGCAAGTCGCAGCAGGAGATCGACCACTACTGGACGAAGCTCTGCGACGGCGGTAAGCCGTGGCAATGCGGCTGGCTGCAGGACCGGTTCGGCGTCTCGTGGCAGATCGCGCCGGACGTGCTCGGCGAGATGCTGCGCGACCCGGACACCGTCAAGGCGAGCCGTGTAATGGCGGCCATGATGAAAATGGTCAAGCTGGATATCGCGCCGCTCGAAGCGGCGTATCGCGGTTAGCCGTGTGACGGAGCGTGCGGCCGGTGCAGATTTGCCATGGCTGCACGGCCACTAACGTAGCCGGGGCGCAAGACCGCCATCTTTGATAGGATCGGTCTCGACCCATAAACGGCGGGACATGAACGGTGCGCGTCAACCATCAGGCTTTCTTCTGCTCGCTGTTTGTCGCGCGTCTCGCCGATCAGGTTCTGCTGTTTCTCGTGCCGCTCGTCGTCTTCCAGACCACGCACCAGATTTCGTGGTCGGGGCTTGCGTTCTTTATCGAAACCTTGCCCCGCTATCTGGTGTTTCCTTTTTTCGGCGCCTTGTGCGACCGCGTCTCGCCGCTCAGATTGATGCGCGTCAGCCAGACCGTGCGCGCGCTGGCGTGTTTCGGCGGCGTGCTGGCTTACGCGCTGTTCGGCGGCATCGGCTGGCTGATCGCGCTCTCGGCCGTGTGCGGCGTGTTGACGAGCCAGGGGCTGGTCGCGCGCGAAGTCATGCTGCCGCAGATCTTCAGCACGCAGCAGTTTCAGCGTGTGCTCGCCTATTCGCAGTTGGCCGATCAATTGGGTTTCGTGCTCGGTCCGATGCTCGCCGCGCTGCTGCTCGGCTTATGGCGTTGGGAGTGGGTAGTCGGCGCGACCGGTGCGCTGTTTCTGCTCGCCGATGGCGCGCTGCTGCTGTGGCAACGCACGAGCGGTTTCCGCGCCGCCGAGCCGCCGCCCGCCGCTGCCGGCCACTGGACGCGGCCCATGCGCATCGCGTTGCGTCATGTGCTGGTGCTGCCCGGCCTGAAGAAAATCGTGCTGCTCGCCGCCGCCGAAAATCTGGTGATCGGCGTGACGCTTGCCACGTCCGCCGCGATGGTGACCGGCTTTCATGCGCAATCGAATCACTACTATGCCGGGCTGCAAACCGCCGGCGCCGTGGCCACCGTGCTGATTCTGTTGACGATCGCACGAGCCGCATGGACGGCCCGGACCTTGGGCCTCGTCGCTTTCGTTTCGATCTGCGCGGGCGGCGTGATCGCCGGCGCAAGCGCGGCGCCGTGGGGCTATGCGCTCGGCTTCCTGCTGATCGTCGGCTTCGACAAGATGTTCAACGTGTACATCCGCGGCGCGCGGCAGCAAATCATTCCGCCACAGGACTACGGCAAGACGACGGGCGTGGTGATCCTGCTGAACAACATGACGCAACCGCTCGCCGGCTTGCTGGTGAGCGTGTTTTCGACACGGGCGCAAACCGGCCCGCTGATCGTGATGCTGTCGCTGACCATGGGCGGCATAGGCGCGGCGGTGTCGGTCGGCGCGGCGCTGGCGCGCCGAAAGCGCGCGCTGGCGCTTGGGGAATGATGCCGCGCCGGCTCACGTGAGCGCCCCCGTATGAACGCCCGAGAGGTCTTTATCCGCAACGCGCCTAGACCGGCTCGCACACCACTTCGAACTTCAGCAGTTTCGTCGGCCCGAAGGCATTGCTGATCGCCACGTCGGCCGCGTCGCGCCCGCGCGCCATCAGCACGCGTCCCGTGCGCGGCGCATTGTTGCGCGGGTCGAAGGTCTGCCAGCAGCCGCCTATATACGCCTCGAACCACGCGGCGAAATCCATCGTGGCGTAAGGCGGCGGCAGGCCGACGTCGCTGATATAGCCCGTGCAATAACGCGCCGGGATATTCATGGCCCGGCATAGCGCCACGGCCAGATGCGCGAAGTCCCGGCACACGCCCTTGCGCTCTTGCCAGGCTTGCCACGCGGTCTTGGTCGGCCGCGCGAAGTCGTAGCCGAACACGATGTGGTTGTGCACGTAGTTGCAAATCGCATCCACACGCCCGCGGCCGAGCGGCAGCGTGCCGAAGGTCTGCCATGCGAATTCGGAGAGCAGATCGGTTTCGCAATAGCGGCTGCCCAGCAGAAACACCAGCGTATCGTCAGGCAGCATTTCCACCGGATGCTGCTCGGTGTACGGCGGCCGTGTCTCCGGCTCGGACGACACCTCCAGCACCGCGCTCGTCGAGAACGAGACTTTTCCCGGCGGTGCCACGAGCCGGCTGCACAGGTTGCCGAAGCTGTCGCGATACTGGCGGATCGGCACCGCCGGATCGACCATCAGCAGATCGGGATTCAGCACTTCTTTCGCATGCGAATAGTGGGTGTTCAACATCAGCAGCATCGGCGTCGGTTGCACACACTCATAGACCAGTTCGTACCCAACGCGCAATTTCATCGCAGCGCCCTTTTCCAGTTGAAACATTCAGTTGACGTGCGAACACGTTTCGATTCGAGCCTGCGGAACACTCAACGTGCTCTTGTTCGCCCTTGCTGCACACTCATGCGCCTTCCGTCACACTCACATCCACCTGCAAGCCGCGGAACGAACGCGGCGCGCCGTGCCACGTGCCCCATAACGGCAGCGCCTGGTAGGCGTTCCACGCCACCGCCACGCGAATCAGATGGCGGTTGCCGACAATACTGTTGGTCGGATCGAAATCGACCCAGCCGGCGCCCGGCAGATAGATCTGCAGCCACGCGTGCGTCGCGCCGCCGCCCTGGGTGGCGTCGTGCTCCGGCACGAACAGATAGCCGCTCACGAAACGCGCCGCGAGACCCAGCGAGCGCACCGCGTCCATCATCAGCACGGCGAAATCGCGGCAACTGCCGCTGCGGCTGCGCAAGGTGTCACCCGGGCGATTCACGCCTTTTTCCGTGCGGCGCACGTAAAGGAACGTGCTCTTGATTTCGAGCGTCATGGCACGTAACAGCGTCATCGTGCTGCCGGCGCCAGCCGTGCCGCTCTTCGTCGCGCCCGCCGCGGTGGGCACGAAACGGCGCGCCCATTCGTCCACGTCGCTGTCCGGATACGGGCGGCTGCGTGCGTTCACGAGATCGGACGCTTCCTCGTTCGTGTACGCGAACGGCCAGTTCACCGCGTACGGTTCGAGCGCGTAATCGGGCATGGGCGTTTCGAAGTGCTCGAGCGTCACTTCGCTGTCGAAGCGCAATTCGCGCGCCTTGTCCGCGAAACTCGCGACCGCCACCGAGTTGTCGAATACGTCGTGCAGCCAATGCAGCCGCGTCGGCGTAGGTGTGATCACCAACTGGTTGGTAACGAGGCGCAAGTCATGGCTCGCACGCGGACGGAACATCATGCGATGCTCGCCGAAGCGCACGGGTTCCGAGTAACGGTAGACACTGACGTGGCGCACCGTGAATCGCTGCGGCTCATTCATCTGACCACCCGATGAATGCCGCTGGGCTCGTCCTGTCCATCGCGTTCACGCTTGTAAAAAACCACAGCCGCAGCAGGCGAAGAGCGCGCCGCGCGGTTTTGATCTTCAGAGAGCCACGGCCGCGTTCCGGTGTGGTCGAGTGGTCTGATCGACAAACTGACCGACGGGGTCAGCATACACCCGCCATATTGGTTGAAAACACTCATTTGGGGCTGCGTCGCGCAACCGGAGTTATCAACAGATTCTGTTCGCAAATCTGTGCATAACTATCCGGCAAAAACTGCAAGTCATTGATGCCTTTGCCATTTTTACCGCGAGGTTGACGTTGTGCAGCGCTCGCCCCCGAGCGCGCCGCAATCGCGCTTCAGCGCCGCTTCACTGTCGCTTCATTCACGCACCGTGCGAGGCGCGGTGTCCTCGGCAACGTGCGCGTGACGCGCCTCTTCGCGCCATTGCTGGCTCGAGCGAACCATTCTGCGCACCGCGAGGCGCGCCATCTTGACCCAGCCCGAGGGCCGCGGGTCCGCCAGCATGCTGAGGGCGCGCGCGTAGTCGAGCGTGAGGCCGGGCGTCCATGCCATGGTGGCGGCTCGCTTGCGCACCTGCGCGGCGACCCACAACTCCGGTGTCGTGATCACGCGCAGAAACGGCCGCCATCCGCCGAGACCGCCCCACACGCGCGCCGATGCCCCTTCGATCGCCGCCTCCAGTGCGCGCGAGACACTGCTCGAACAGTTGCGGTGCGTGAGGTTGTACGTCGTGTCCTGCCGATACGTGTCCCAGAAGCGACGCAGCCGGACCGGATCGTAATTGCGGATGCGCACCTGCACGGTCGAAGGACACCACGCTTTCGACTCCGTCGCGTAATCGGGCTGGAACAGCCCCGGCACGTCGTTCTCACGCGTGGCGCGCAAAAGCCGCGCGAAATCGTCGGGCGAGCGGTCGATCTCGACGCCCGGATACAGGCTGATGTAGATGCCCTCGGGCGATTCGAGCGCGGCATGTCCGGTCGAGATCACACCGTTGCGATCCACCGCCGCGATATAACGATCCACGATCGGCTGCCGCCGCGCTTCGCTTTTGGCCGAACCGACCGGCGTCCACACGTGCACGGTCAGGGCGGCTTCGTCGGCGGCGGGCGGGCCGTCCCATTCGTGGGCGATCACGCGGCTGGCCGCGAGCTCGCTCGCGGCGGCGAGGCCGGCATCCGCCGGGGAGGCGTTCGCGGCAAGCCCACCGTTCGCGGCGACCGCCGGGTTCGAGGCGAGCCGGCGCACCCGTGTGCTCAGCAGGATCATGTTCCAGCCGCCAAAGATCAGGCCGAGTCCGAGACAGTACGGCACCGTGCCGACGTAGTGCGTCGGATAGGGCTGATAGAAGAAAATCGCCAGCGCGATTTCGACCGCGCCGCCGATCATCGCGAGCCGCCAGGTGCGATAGCGGACCACTTTGGCCGAGACGATCTGCAGCAGGCCGTCGGCGAAAAAGAGCGTGCCGAAGATCATCGACAGAATGAAGTTGCCGTGCTCGTGGCCGATGAGAATCAGCGCGGCCGCGGTGGCGAAGGCAATGCCTTTCACGTAGCGCAGCGTGCGTTGCCCGCCCATGCCGGTCCAGGCGACGGCCAGCGTGGCGAGCCCCTCCAGCAGCAGGAGGAACGCGAACGGTGTGATGGGAAAATAGAGCGCGCTGTCGAGCGCGTCGATGAATACGAAGATGCCGAGCAGCAGGCTGACGCACCCGACGAGCCGCAACGACCGCCAGCGCGTGCGCAGGTAATCGACCCCCAGCAGAATCATGACCAGACGAACCATCGCAAGCCCTCCGTGACTGACGCGTGCCGCCGATCGCCATCTTATACACATTCACGGAGCGGGCGCGCAACGCTTCGGCACGATGGCGGCGTGCATGCGCATGCGGCGCGTCCTGTTCAGACACGCCGCGGACCACCCAATGAAGTCTCTTACGCCGCCGCGGCCTGCGGGATCGCTTCGCCCTGCTCGCCGCCCAACGCGTCGAGCAGATCGCACAGCATGCGGTCGAGTTCGGCGGTCATCAGCGTGAAGTCGGAATCGAAGCGTTCGTCGTCGTTCTGCGCGGTGGGATCGCTCGCTTCCTTCAGCACGTCGAGCGGCGCAATGCGCTTGATCGTGAGCGACGGCGTCAACACGAACGACACGCGGTCGTTCCAGGTCATCGCAAGGCGCATGCATTGCTTGCCGGCTTCGATATGACGGCGCATATCTTCGGCATCCAAAGTATGTCCCACGTAGCGCACGGTCGCGTTGCCTTCCGTGGGCGAACGCAGCTCGGTGTCCTGGTCGAGCGTGAAGGCCGCAGGACCCTCGCCGGCAAGCAGCCATTCGGTCATGGCCGCGACCGGCGAGTGCGTGACGCGCACCGTGCCGAGCGGCAATTGATCGATCGATTTCACCAGCAGGCCGCGCACTTCATCGGCAACCGCCTGCGAGGCCGCGTCGATCACGAGCCAGCCGTTCTTGCAATCGATCCACACGCGCGTGTCGCGGCGAATGCTGAAGGCGCGCGGCAGCAGTTCGTCCGTGACCTGCTCCTTGAGTTCGCGCATCTGCTTGCGGCCCGGTTTGAAGCCTTGCTGTTCCTCGAGTTCGAGCGCGCGCGCCCTGGTCACTTGCGTGACGACCGAAGCCGGCAACAGTTTCTTTTCGGCGCGAAACACCAGCAGCATCTGGCCATTGAGCGAATACACCAGCGCATCGTTGTCGCGCGGCGAGGCCCAGCCGTGGCTTTGCATCTCGACGCTGTTGCCGGGTGCGAACGCATGCGGCGCGAGCCACTTCTGCATCTGTTCCGGGGTGACGGACCACGGAGCGGGAAGACGGTGAAGCTGAAGGTTTTTGAACCACATGGGCAGAGTCGTGTACGGGCAAAGCGCACCATTCTATCCGACCACGGAGATCGCGCGACCGGCGGGACGGATGCGTTTGCTCGACCCGAACCTTCACGCAACCGCGGGAATTTTCAAAAATGGATAGACAATCCTTTAAATGACAGGCCAATTATCAAACACGACTATTGACCAGAGAATGCGCTTCATCCACTTCAACTCTCTCTGGAGCGCACCATGTCCACCTCACCGATATCCCGAATCGCCCGTCATGTGCTGCTCGCCGCGAACCTCGCGGGCGCACTGAGCGCCCACGCCGCAAGCGACGCCGACCTGCCCGTGCCGCACCATCTCGCCGTTGCATCGAACCTGGCACAAAGCGCCGCGATCGTGCGAACCGCGCGCCGCTACGCGGCCTTCTGGAACACCGGCGATGAGGTCTACGCGAAACTCGCGCTGTCGCCGGCCTTCGTGGACCGCACCCTGCCGGACGGACGCCCGCAAGGCCCGGACGGTCCGCTGCAGGCGTCGAAGGGATTTCGCGCGGCGGTGCCCGACCTGCGCGCGGACATCGACGATCTGGTTGTGGCCGGCGATCGCGCGTCGGTTCATCTGCATTTCCACGGCCACTTCACGGGACAGTTCCAGAACCTGAAAGGCAACGGTCAAACGGTCGACTTCCAGGCCTTCGACCTGTATCGCGTGAAGGACGGCCGCATCGTCGAAAACTGGCACCTCGAAGACAATCTGACGCTGCTCAAGCAGTTGGGCGCCATCAAGCCGTAATGGTTTTGCCGTAGCCGTTCTGGACGCGTTCCGGCCTGAAATCACCTAGACTTTTTGACAAGCGCACGAACTAGACGGAGGCGGCCATGGCCGATGAAACCGCACCCTGGCAGATGGTGGAGTACGAGGGTTTCGAAATTCACGTAGCGCCTCTACCGAAAAATCCACCCAGCGAAGGGCACGCGCCGCGCGCGGCGGACCGCTATACGTACGTCGGCTACGTTTGCCATCCTGGCGCGGACCCGGCCATCCCCGGCCATGCGGTGCCGTTTCACGCCGACGGCGAAGAGAGCTTCGCCAGCAAGGACGAAGCGCTGTATGAAGGCGTGCACGTGGGGCGCAGCATCGTGGATGGCACGCATCCGGATCTGACCGTGCTGCCACTGGTGACTGGCGGCGTGTGAATCCGGCTTGCGGTTCGGCGCGAGGTTCGTGCGTTTGGCGAGCGGTCTTGCGCCGAAAACTGTAGCGCCCCGGTGCGCGCAGGCGCGGCGCTGGGTTCAGCGCAACGGCTGCACGGCCGGCAAGCGCTCATTCGCCGAAAGGCGCAGCGCCAGTTCCAGCATGCGCCGGTTGGCGCTGGCGGGCGTGAACGTTTCGACCTTCTGCAACGCCGCTTGCACCAGACTGCGGCGCAATTCCGTGTCCGTCAGCAGGCGTTCGATCGCCCGCGCCATCGCATCCACGTCGCCGACCGGCACCAGCAGGCCGGCCTTGCCGCCTTCCAGCAAGTCCCGCGGACCGGTCGGACAATCCGCCGACAGCACCGGCGTGCCGAGCGCCATGGCCTCGCCGAGCACCATGCCGAAGCCCTCGTAGCGGCTGCTCAACACCAGCAGTTCCGCCTGCCGGATATACGGCGATGGATTCGCGCAGAAACCCAGAAAATGCACCGCTGCGCCGATCCCCAGTTCGTCGGCGAGTTGCTCGAGTTCGCGCCGGTCGCGCCCCTCGCCGATCAGGACGAGCGCCGCCTTGCAACGGCCGCGCTCGCGCACCTGCGCATAGGCTCTCAGCAGCGTCTTGTGGTCCTTCTGGCCTTCGTCCAGACGCGCCACCGACACGATGAACGAGTCCGCCGGACGCTCGATCGGCGCACGCGCCGCGCGCCTTAGTGCATCCACGTCGATCACATTCGGCAGTTCGACGATATCCAGTCCGGTCGACGAGAAGAGTTCCTGCGCCTCGCGCAGCATGGCCGGGGTCAGCACGGCGAGCGCCGCATAACGCGAATAATGCTTGACCCGCCGGGCGACGTAGCGCTCGCTCTTGCTGCCGAGCCGCGCCGCCAGGCTGAAATGGCTCACCCCGAACCACGGCACGTTGCAACTTCCCGCGACATGGCGCAGCGAGAAATCGAAATCGCAGATCAGATCGTGCTGCTTCGCGAGACGCCGCATGCGCAACGCGGCCAACGGCCTGATCGCGCCGTAGGTCAGCAGCTTGTGCAGCAGCTTCGCGCCCGTGCCCAGCTTGCGGCGGCGAGCCGCCTGATGAAGCGCGTACATCCATTTCGACGAGGCGAGCACATGGACGGGCACGTCGTCGGGAATCGACTGCGCGCGCCAGAACGACAGGTCGTCGGTTGGATAGGCGACCGAGAGGCTCGGCGCGAACAGCCGCCGGTCGAGCGTCTTGAGCCACGACAGAAGCGCGGTCTCGGTGCCGCCTTTACCGAAATCGTTGATGTGAAACAGGATACGCAACGGCGTGCGGTCGGCTTCAGTAGCGTGCGGGTTTGCGTTGGTCACCTTGATTATTCGCCCAGCTCTGCCGTTGGCGCTTCGCGCCGCCGTTCACTGCGCACTGCCGTGGTTTTGCCGCCTACGGTTTCGAACGACATTCCGCCGGAAGCACCGACTTGCTCCGCGCAACCCAGCAGCAGACCCGCAAAAGCCCAGAACGCGAGCATGGTGGTCTGCCACATGAAATCATCGGTGGTATTTTTCGCGATCATGCCGGCCACCAGCGCGACGCCCGCCGCGCACAGCCAGGGCTCGGCCCGCCGCAGCCGCCAGAAGCGCGCGACGAGGCACAGCAGCAACAGGATCTGCAGCGCGACGCCGACGAAGCCCGTCTGCAACCACGTGTTGATGAACAGGTTGTGCGCGTGCGTCAGCGCCTGCGGTTCGACCGCCAGCAAACTGGGCGGCATTTCGCCGCGATAGACGATACCTGGCAACGGCTTGCCGAAGCCCACCCCGACCCACGCGTGGCGTTCGGCTTCGCTGACATAGAACGCCCACAGCTTCGGACGCGTGTCAGCCGATACCGTGTCGCCGATCGCCGATAGCGACCCCGGCACGTAGACCTGATGGCCGTCGATCGCGACATCGCGCGGCTGCGTGGCGGCGGGCGCGGTGCCGGCCGTGCGCAAACGCGAGCTGAACTCGAGTGTGCCGACGCCGGCCGCGCCGACCAGGGCAACGACCAGCACCGCCAGCAACAGGCGCCGACGGTAGAGCGGGAACAGCGCGATCAGAAGCGTGACGGCGGCCGCCGGCCAGAAGAACCGGTTGAGGGTCGCCAGTCCGATGAACAGGCACAGCGCGATGCCGCTCGCGCCGATCACGCGCCAACGCGGCCGCAGCAGAAAGCCCGCGAACAGCGGCATGGCAAACACCGCGAGCGTGCTGGTGTGACCGACACGGTTATAGAAATGCAGCGGGAAGGTATTGGCGGTGGGCGGCTGCAGATGCCCCCAGTAGAGCGCGCTGATCGCCGCGAGCGCCACGCAGGCGACCCAGTTGACGAGCACCACGGGCGCCGGCCGCCGCAACTGGATGCCGAACAGCCAGAAGCCCCAGAACGACACCAGCGGATAGAGCACCTCGTCGCACCACGCGTGCAGGCTGACCATCGGATACATGGACCACGCGACCGAGGCGAGGCTCCAGCCGGCCCAACCCGCGATGGGCAGCACCAGCGGCCACTGCCACAGCGACGGCCGGTTCGCCGAGCAGGCGGCCGCCGCCACGCCGAGCGCCATCAGTGCGAGCGCATTGAAGACGAGCGCCGTCATGTGGCCGAACATCACCACGAACAGAATGACAGGACAGGCAACCCATAACACGCGCTCCACTCGCGCAGCCGTGTGAGTCATTACACTTTCACCAGAACATTTTGCAATGCGTTGTACACCGACTCGACCGACAGCCGGCCCATACAATCGGCATGGTCGCCGCGCCAGGCAACGCAGGTCGTCTCGTTGCGATCACAGCGCCGCACCCATGCTACCTTGCGGCGGAAAATAAACGGCTGATCGCGGCAGGGCATCTCCGCGATCGTCACGGGCACGAACGGCACCTCGCGCCAATAGCGCCCCGCGCCATGGATCAAAGCATTGCCCGGCCCAAACAGCGCGAGCGTGGGCACCCCAATCAGACGCCCCAGATGCGCGACACCGGTATCGGGACAAACCACGGCTTGAGCGCCGGCGAACAGATGCCACAACTCGCCGAGGCCGAGCCGCGCCGCCAGGTTGGGATGATGAGGGTCCGGGTCGATCGAGCGGATCAGCTCGGCTTCGCCTGGCCCGCCGGTCCACACCGGTAGATAGCCGAGCGCTTCGACGCGTTGCGAGAGTTCGCGCCAGCGCGCATCGGGCCAGCGCTTGACGCTGGTGCTCGCGCCCGGATGAAGCACGACGTAAGGTTTCGCCAGTTGCGAAGATTCGGGCAGTGCCGCATGGCGCGGCGCGGGCCAGTCGGCCGGCCGGTACGCCCGCGGCGGCGGTCCCTCGACCAGTTCCGCGGCGAGGTCGGCCCAGGCGGCAGGCGCGGCGGGATACGGCGCGCTGCGGTTGAGCGGCCAGTTCTTCCAGGCCGGTTCATCGCCCGCGTGGCCGACGATCCAGCGGCAGCCCGCGCCTAACGCGAGCCACGTGTGACGATTGTCGCCGAGCACCATGCCGAGGTCGTAAGGTCCGGAAAGCAAAACGTCCCGCACCGACTTCGCATCGCGCGGATCGAACGGCAAGACCGTGACGTCGAAAGGTCGACCGGCATACAGCGGCACGATCGCCTTCGGACAGGTGAGAACGATCTGCGCTTGCGGATATTGCGCGCGCAACTTGGCGAGCAGCGGCGTGAGCAGCAGCGTGTCGCCAAGCAGCAAATGGTGCGCAACCAGAATACGACGCGTTTGCCGCGGCTCGCGGCGAAATGGCTTGATCAACAGTCGCGGAATGGCCCGCGCGAAAATACGAAGACGCCCGGCAAGCCGACTCATAGGCTCATCGGCGCGTTGGTTCCCGCCGCGATCTTGCTGTACGCCGATACCCGGCGCGAGGTCGCGTTCGCCATGCACAATCTCCAGCGGTATTCTTCCCGAAGGCCTCCAGTGCAACGGCTACGGCCCCGTCGCGGCGGGCTGGCGCGGCTCGGGACGCGGCGCCTCTGACCCGCCGCCTGTGGTGGCCGGCATGGAAAGCTCGTGAAATGAATGGGGTGTTCGGCTCGAATGGAGTTCGAGCGTTGATAGCTGAAAATTATAACATGCGGCCCTGCCGCTCAAGGGCGCGAAACCGTGCCAGGAAAGCCGCCCGCTCCTTCTGCGACAAGGGCGCGGCGCTCCCTAGCGCGCGGCGTCGAGTTGCGTCGCCAACCTCAGCAGAGCCTCCACGTGTGCGGCCACGCCCGGGTCGTAAAGCACCGCGTCGCGGGCCAGTTCCGCCGGCGGGCGACGCGGGCCGGCGCGATGCTCCCGCACCGCCCGCGCGAGCGTCGCCCGCAGATCGGCCAGATCGGCCGGCCTGAACACGAACTTCGCGTGCGGGGCGATCGCGTCGCAGCAACCAATGGTCGACGGGAAAATGACCGGCGTGCCGCACATCACCGACTCGATGCCGACCAGCCCGAACGGCTCATACGTGGATGCGAGGATCGTGAAGTCCGCGGCCTGGTAACACTGCGCGAGCTCTTTCACATAGCCGATATAACGCAGCCGCCCGGACGTGCGCGCGGGCGGCCGCCCGGCCACGGCCACCACCACGGGCAGCGCCGTGTCGCCGAGCGCGGCCTCGATGAGCGGCAAACCCTTGCGCTCATGGCTGCTGGACGGGAACAGCAGGACGATCTCGTCGTCGGCGAAACCGTACTTGCGACGCAAGGCGGCGCGCGTTGCGGCATCGGTCGGCGCGAAACGGGTGCCGTCCACGGGGGGATACAACACGCGGATCTTCGCCTCGTCCACACCGTACAGTTCGCGCAGCTCGTCGTGCATCAGGTGCGAATGCGCGACCACCACCTTCGCCCGCTCGTACTGGCGGCGCTCCAGCGCAATCTGCCAGCGGTCCGAACGCTTCTGCGCGCGCCCCGTCGCCCGCAGGAAACCGAGATGCGTGCCGCCGCAGATCGCCACATCCGACGAGTCGACGCGATTACAGCCGATCAGCACATCGACCTGCGCCGCACGACGTGCGCCGCGCAGCCGCCATGAAAACCAGCGATCGCGCAACTTGCCCGGCAAAAACGAGACATTGATACGGTGCGGCTCGACCATCCTGTATTCCGGCAGCGACGCATCGAAACGACGCGCGAAGAAAGCCGGCTCGACGCCGCGCGCGGCGAGGCCGCGCACCAGGTCCATTG
>Ga0255336_100870_pt1 | contig 31454 bp, 37 predicted proteins | sample MeOH1_35cm_T3_17_FD_189102 | JGI IMG/M metagenome (GOLD analysis project Ga0255336, IMG submission 189102) | Sandy soil microbial communities from University of British Columbia, Vancouver, Canada - MeOH1_35cm_T3_179 | ecosystem: Engineered > Artificial ecosystem > Sand microcosm > Unclassified ...
AGATGCAATCTACAGCGTCCTTCGTGTGGGAATGCGCATATTTGCCAGGTATTTGGAAATGCGGTGAGTTGGTGGGAAAATGTCTCGGCAAACTTGCGCATTTTTTGGACTTTTGCACCTGACAATATCTCTGCTAGTGCCATCTGTGACTAAATAAACTCTCCTGGATATGACCATTCATCAAATCCAAATCTCTTCTCTGGGTTCTGAGCCAGGTAATGGATTTCATTCCTTCTTCCCATCAGGGAATATTGCATCATTACGTACGTGGTCCTACAGTCATCTGTTTCCTGTTAGATGTCTTTGGACGTTACTGAACGTTTTAGGCTCCACGCCTGGTGGCTTTCGAATATAGCAAGCCGGAGCGCCGTCATGTCATTATTTTCATTGGCGGTCTCATGGACGGCCTCAACACCGTGCCATATGTCCCAAAACTCGCCGCTGCCTTACCTCCATCATTCAGTCTGGTCCAGACCTTGATCACCTCATCTTATTCCGGCTGGGGCCATTCATCACTACAGAGAGATGTAGATGAGCTTTCTTTATGCGTGGCCTATTTCCGCAACATTCTCCCGTCTGGAAGCAACATAATCCTGATGGGACATTCGACAGGATGCCAGGACAGTTTATTTTATCTCACCGGTCCGGGGTGTGAATCACGGCAGCCCATTGAAGGTGCCATTCTACAGGCACCCGTCAGTGACCGCGAAGCCATCGAGATGTTCTTACCTGATACGTCTCGTCAAGCGGGTCTTGAAACTGCTCAAGAGATGCAAAAAGCGGGCAAAGAGCTTGAGATCATGCCATCAAATCTGACCTCCGCCTTCTTCCCGATTCCGGTGACAGCCTATCGCTGGTTGAGTTTGCTCTCACCAAATCATGACGGCGACGACGACCTTTTCAGCAGTGATCTAGAGCCTGAGAAGTTGCAGCAGACTTTCGGGTCAATCCCCACCCGAACAAAACTCTGCGTCCTCGTGGGCGAAAACGACCAATATGTGCCGAGGTTCATCGATCGAGAAGCATTAGTGCGCAAGTGGATGAATGTTGCCAATAGAGATCGCGTGGTCATTGACCCTCAAACTTCAGGAGTCTTGCTGGGAGCAAACCATAACGTATCGAACAACCCGACCGCGGAGACAGAGCTGGTGACGAGAGTGAAGATGTTCATAGAACAATTCGTCCAAGATTGAGGTGTCGGGGTCTAGAATGCCGTTTGTGGTTGAGCTGAGTGTTCAGATGATTCTAGTAGTGGACATGATCTCCCAACATAGCCGAGGTGAGGTTGCACTTCATTGCAAGAGGCTGCCAGTGTGGAAAAAGCCTGGCACGTTTTGAGTCTTCTTCTTGATCAAGCGGAAAATTATGGTAACCGCCTTCTTCTGAATGTACCTAGAATGGCAAGCATTTAACGCCACCTGGCCGTCAAGATGAGCATATAACTGTCATGACGACAATAGGCCCGCACGCAAGAAGATCTGCAACAGTGAGTGCGACAGCATGTGTTTCAGGAAGGGGGGAAGTCAAACTCATTCATATACTCCTCGTCCAGGCCTCGGGGGGACTGGAGGAGGCAAACGTGAGGTTTAAACCCTCCTGCCTGCCTTAGCAGACTGTGGAATGGCGGCTTGGCGCGAGTCGGGCAGACTTCGGTTGCATCGGACTTGGGAGCAAAGAGCAAAACGTTCAACACACAACAGCCCCGGTTTTATGAGTCCGAACTCAGTGGAAATTTCAAAGAGATCGGTCATCTTCCTCGGGACTGTACCTCGCTCTCCGCATCATTTGCTCTCGCCCGTCTCTGGGCCTTTAGGTGAATGCTCCTGCCACCTCCGAGTGCCACGGCAGGATGTCTGAACAGCCAAACAGCGAATATCGAATCAAATCTGTCAAAAGACACACGGCCCACCGACGAAGACACGAAGATGGTGACTTTGAGGAGCGTTGGGGGGATGAAGAGCACGCGGATGAGGAAGAACGGGGAGGCGAGGCGACGGCCGAGTTCACAGACTCTGCCTCCAAGCGTGTGAAACTGTCCGACGGGTCCGCTGCACATCGCGTCCAAAGTCATACACCGAAAGAAACGCCAGAAGAAAGGGTGGAAAGGGAACGTGTGCAAGACTTGAAGGACCGAGATGAGTTTGCCCAAAGACTCGCGAAACGGGACGAGGAAAGGACGAAGAAAATAGTCGAGGATCGGTCCGCAGCCAAAGACAGCGTCACCGCGCAGAGGAGAGCGTTGGCGGACGATGCGGCGGCGAGAGCAGCGGCGATGCCGGACCTCCGGATCCGGTCCAGGCAGGACTATTTGAAGAAGCGGGAGGCAGAGAGGCTGGCCTTGCTGCGGAAGCAGGTCGCCGAGGAACAAGCCGAGCTGAGGGACAATCCAGACTTGACGAGGAAAGAAAAGGAGGAATTTGCGCGGAACAAAGAGATTTTGAGGATTGCGGAGGAGAGATTGAAGATCGACGAGCATCTGGATGGATATGCCCTTCCTGAAGACTACATCACTGAGAAAGGAAAAATTGACCGACGGAAGAAGGAGGAAGCCTTGTATAAGCGGTATGTGGAACGTGACGAGACGGGCCGGGAGAAGTACGTGACGGAGCACGAGGAATGGGAGCGGGAGCAGACGAAACGCGCCGAAGGACAGATCAAAAGAGCCGAGTTCGTGGACGAAGGGGACTATGACTATGTTTTCGACGAAAGCCAGCAAATGAAGTTCATCATGTCCGAGACCTTGGGCGGAGACGTGGGGACAGGCACGACCAGAGAGCAAAGAGAGTTGGCGCAAAGACTGAGCGCTGCCGAGGCCAAAGCGAAGAGTATCGAAGAGACCAGAAAGAGTCTGCCCATCTACCAGTTTCGAGACGAGATCCTCCAGGCCGTGAGAGATCACCAAGTCCTGATCATCGTGGGTGAGACCGGGAGCGGCAAGACGACCCAGATCCCACAGTATTTGCACGAGGCTGGCTTTACGAAAGGTGGAATGAAGATCGGATGCACCCAGCCGAGACGGGTGGCAGCCATGTCCGTGGCCGCCCGAGTCGCCGAGGAAATGGGCAAGAGGCTGGGAAATGAGGTGGGCTACGCGATTCGGTTCGAGGACAACACCAGCGAGAAGACGGTTTTGAAGTACATGACCGACGGCATGCTGTTGAGAGAATTGCTCACTGATCCCGAGCTGTCTCAGTACTCGGCGTTGATGATCGACGAAGCCCACGAACGGACCGTGAGTACCGACATCGCCTGCGGCCTGCTGAAAGATATTACCCGAGCCAGGCCAGACTTGAAGTTGCTCATCTCCTCCGCCACCATGGACGCGCGGAAGTTCCAGAAGTACTTCGATGACGCCCCCATTTTCAACATTCCCGGCAGGCGATATGCGGTTGATGTGCACTACACGGCCCAGCCTGAGGCGAATTACGTGGCCGCGGCCATCACGACCGTTTTCCAGATCCACATCACCCAAGGGCCCGGTGACATCCTGGTCTTTCTCACGGGCCAAGAAGAGATCGAGGCGATGGAGGCCAATCTTCAGGAAACGGCGCGGAAGCTGGGGAGCAAGATCAAAGAAATGGTCATCTGTCCGATTTATGCCAACTTGCCCACGGATCTTCAGGCCAAAATCTTTGAGCCCACACCACCGGGCGCGAGAAAGGTGGTACTCGCGACCAACATCGCCGAGACATCTTTGACGATTGACGGGATCGTGTATGTCATTGATCCCGGATTCGTGAAAGAGAATCAGTACAATCCACGGACCGGCATGGAATCGCTCGTCGTCGTTCCCTGCAGTCGTGCATCGGCCGGGCAACGTGCTGGCCGAGCGGGACGGGTGGGACCGGGCAAGTGCTTCAGGCTGTACACGGCACAAGCATACAAGAATGAATTGGAGGAGAATACGACGCCGGAAATCCAGAGGACCAACTTGACCGGCGTGGTCCTCTTGTTGAAGAGCCTGGGCATCAACGACCTCCTCGACTTTGACTTTATGGATCCCCCATCCACCGACACGCTGGTCCGGGCCGTGGAGCAGCTCTACGCGCTTGGTGCCCTCAACAACGCCGGCGAACTGACCAAGATTGGCCGGCAAATGGCCGAGTTTCCTGCCGACCCCATGCTGTCCCGGACCATCCTCGCCGCGGACAAGTATGGCTGTGTGGAAGAAGTGCTCTCCATCATCGCCATGCTCGGCGAATCTTCCGCTCTCTTCTTCCGGCCCAAGGATAAGAAGATCCACGCCGACAGCGCGAGGGCGCGATTCACGAACAAAGACGGCGGAGACCATCTGACCCTGCTCAACGTCTTCAACGAGTGGGTCGACTCCGACTACTCGTACGTGTGGGCCAAAGAAAACTTCTTGCAGCAACGAAGCCTGACCCGGGCTCGGGACGTGCGAGACCAGCTGGCCAAACTGTGTGACCGTGTCGAAGTCGACGCCAGCAAGAGCGGCGGCGGCAGCTCCAACGTCGAACCGATCCAGAAAGCCATCACGGCCGGCTTCTTCCCTCACGCGGCCCGCATGCAGCGCGACGGCCAAAGTTACCGCGTCGTGAAGACGGGCCAGACCACCTACGTGCACCCGTCGAGCTGTCTCATCGAGTCGCCGCCGAAATGGCTGATCTACCACGAGCTCGTGCTCACGAGCAAGGAATACATGCGCAGTGTCATGCCGCTGAAGCCCGAATGGTTGATTGAGGTCGCGCCGCACTACTACAAGAAAAAGGATCTGGACAGCCTGGGGGTCGACAGGAAGGTCCCGCGGGGCGAGGGCAAGGCCCAGAGTAAGATATGAGATTGAAGATGTTAAGACCAATCTCATCTTATGCGGGCCATTAGCCATTGAGATTATTATCCTGACTGAGCGCTTGATTCAACTGAGGTTGCCTGCTGAGGAGTACTTATCACTTTACGTAGGAAATGTCATTGGAGGCAAGTCTCCACAGGAATGGCCACATCCTGTCGTGATTTTGCTCAGAAGAACGGCGGAGATAGTTGACTGCATTTCCCTTTCGCCTCAGCTGATCGACCACATATTCCACGCCTACAGCACCATCTCTTCCATCGCCTTTCCATCATCACCCACCACCACATCACAGCGTTTCAATGTGTCCCAATAACCACTGGAGGTGCCGATAACTGCTCCGCGGCTGGAACTGCGGCTCCATGTGCCCACTCAGATACGTCTCAGCCCACATGAGTCCGCGCTCGTAATGTTGAATGCCCATGATGCCCTCTGCGTCGGTGAACGGCCGTGGTTAGCGATGTTTGAGGACCGATAGAACGATGGAAGAATAGAACAACGGAGAGGGAGAGGCTGCTGGTGTTGTTGAACAGGAAACGGGAGGCTGAGGTTGGGTGAATGTGGGCATCGTGCCCTGATTCATGTCGACGGTTGGGGAGGAAAAAGAGACAAAACAGAGGTGGACTCACGAGGATTGTCAACATCTCCGAAACCTTGCTCCAAAAAGAGATTCTGGTACGTCAGGTCGGGTAAAGTGATGTTGATGGGCGTGGAAGGGCGGGTCTGGAACCCTTGCAGACCGCCCCAGGTCATGTTCTGGATCGCGAGCAGCGTCCCGTTGGTAATGATCTCAAAATCAAGTGCGCCGTTGGCGACGAGTACGCGGTTCGTCGCTTCAATGACGCGCGGAAGCACGCCTTGGATCGGGTCTGGCGAGCTGTCGCCTTCATCTTCCGGGCCACCCTCGCCAATGAAGACAGGACCGGAACATTCCAGCCAGCTCACATCCAGAGGAGCATGCATGGCTTTCTTGACGTCGGTGCGGTTGAAGTAGACGGGAAGTCCAGGGTAAGAATATTGGAGATCAGTCGGGTAGCCGAGAGGGTCGCTGAGCAGGGGGCATTGTGAGCCAATTTCGTACACGTTGAAGCATGGGTTTGGGCCATAGGCCGAGAAGTAGACGTCATCCCATAGATCGCAGTCTGCGTCACTGGTGCTGTTGAAGTACAGGGCGGGTTGGGTACCGTTGGGCGGGAAGACCAGATACTGGTCGATATAGCTGGCATAGCCACAGCTATAGTGAGAGGCATTCAGGTCCGCCATGAATGAGTCATTGAAACCCAGGACGTTGTTGAACTGCTGGACGAACGGGACCGCCACAGCTTCCTGCTGGGTGTAAACGTACGAGCCAATGCATGGGTCGTACGTCAGGATACCACTGAGATTAAAATGGGTAGGATCTTGCCGGTTCAACATCTCGTTGGCCACGTATGGCACATACCGTCCGGCGTAGCTTTCGCCAGTCACGTAGATCTTGAAATTACGGATGTTGAATATCTCTTGGAAGTTGACGAAGAAGTCGGCAAAGTCTTTGGCAATGTCCTCTTCGGACGTCGCTGTCACCTCACCGATCGAGAAGCCGGTTCCAACGGGCTGCTCGACCCATAGAACATTGGTCAAGTTGACCCATGAATACGGGTTGATGGTCGGACTGTACATGCCCCCTAGTTTCGTCATTGTCAGTGTTGATGTGGATGCCAAGCGATGCCAATCCAGGCCACATGGATGATATTGGAAAAGAATACTTACACCCCCAAATGATCCTTCCATTCTCTTGAAAGAAAGCCTCGAGAGATGAACAGCCTGCCAGAGCGGTCAGCGGATTGGCCAAGGCGAGGATCGATCGAGAAAGGTATGACTGACCAGGGCCCCCGTTGAACCAGATCGTGATCTCATCAACTGGCTTTCCCACGGTGGGCTGGAAGACAAAGAACAGGGCACGGGAAGCGTTCTTCTTGTCGATGGGGATCAAGCCGGAGTACATCTCGGTCATGAAACTCGGATCGACCTCCGGCAAGCTTTCCACGAAATATGCTGCGCCAAAAGGATCAGTCTCTGCGGCAAATCATCACAAAGAACCTACGCTTCGTGGCATTGCTGTAGAAGCGATAGTCACTGGTATTGTGACCTCGATCTTGAAGCTGGTGGGCCGCTAGGCCTCGCTTCGTCAGTTGCTCCGTATATCCTCGTCTCTGGGCCACTTCGCTGAAGCGTCCGGCCGAAACGCCCGCCACAAGGGTGCCGACGAGGAGGCACGTTTGTAAGATCGAACAATACTTCATCCTTCTGGCCGAGTCTTGGATGGACAGTAATGAATGCCGGACTCTGAATGGACGAGGGGGGAAAATAAGGTGCAGACAATCCCTACCTTGTATTACCCTGCTCTCCAGGTTGCCTGACAGCAATCCACGTTTTGTCGATCGGAGAGTTCCATCGGCTTGATGTCATCGTCTCTGCACCTTGCAGTAGTGCTCGACATTTTCCTGGATCTAGCAGCATATACCAGTCCGACGGCGGGATCGATGACGCAGATCCCCGCCAGGCGGAGGAGTACTAACGCTTGCTGGAGGGTTTTGATAAGGTTGGATAGATGGAGTGAGCCTAATGACAAGTTAGGCAGCTCAGCATCTGACAGAGACTGGACCCCGGTGAAGCCGGATGCCGAATGTAACGATCTAATCAAGCTGAGAGAGTGGACACTAGCAGCTGCTGCCACTCTTTCTCGCCTTCTCCACGATTTCGCTTGCCCTTGGCGACGTCCGATGGTCCCTTGATCCTTACTATGCTCACGTTGGCCGGTTTTTCCAGCGGTTGTCGGCATACGTGGTGAGCGTAGAAGACTGACCAACTGACGTTCTCAAGATCGCCGTCCGAGCTTTTCAGCCGCTAGAAGCCACCAAAGGAAAATCACCAATGAGACGGGCCCTGTAACAATATGCCATCATCACGCAGTTTATCACTCAACTGCACCTACCGGTCAACAGCCACTGTGAGTGTCACAAGACACAAGATATTCGTTTCTTCGCCAGCAATTGAGGCAAAGTAGACCCGCCAATGCCTTAATAGCACTGCTACCGTCTCTCATGCCGCTCTGATGGGTGGCGTCGCTGTTGGCCAAGTGATCGCACAACGGGACCGACCGACCGGCTGACTCCAGGAACGGAGGCATGATTTTGACGGCCCAAGAGTCTTTGTATTGTGAGGTGCTTTGGCATTGCCTGGGAGTGCTTGCCCTGCCAGGATGGCAGCGAAATCTCACCCTGAACTGTGTCGGCTTGTCTATCGATTTGTGGCAACAATACCTACCCCAGGATGTCAATCTGTCAGCTGCGGACTACGATCGAGAGTGAGGTATTGCCTAGTGAAGAATGTCTCGATATCTGTTTTAGGAGTGGAGGAATGATCGAGGATGTTCGGTTTAATGTCCAAGAATGCTGCACCTGCACTCCTCCCCACTTCAACACGCAAGATCGTTGTTTCCGATTTGAAACGAGTGTGCATCCAAACCTCCGTCTACTTGTTGTTGCCTCTTCGAGGAGTCTCTTCCTCGTGACTAAGAATCTTCCTTATCAGCACTCAAGGGCAGAGTCTAGAATACAGGGTGTTTCTTCTTTTCTTCTCATCACCTCGCAATGACTAGCCCACCACCACCCAACCTGTCCTGGCCGTCCTGCCTCTGTAATCTGATGGGATCGGAGGGACTGTTGTTTATAGCTTTGCCTTGTCGCCCAAAGTCCCAATCTTCAGCCTCGGGCTGTACTTCTTCAACACGCTCTCATTGTGATACTGCCATGAACGGAGAAGTCAGTCACGCACGCCTCTAACCCCCGGTAATAGTTGCCCAGCTCTGAGACACCATGACGATGAACATCGTATCCGACGTACCTTCCAAAACTGCTTGGTCGCATCCTTGCCCGCGACGCGCTTCAAGATCTTCGCACCACCAGGATGCTCATCGACGAAGTTGGTCACGTCATACACGTTGCCGTCAATGACGATGTACAAACCCGTCTCGGGCTTATTATGGTTCTTGACTTCCTGCTCCGTGAATGTCTTGGACATGTTTATATTGGGAATTTTGCAGTGACTCTAGTTGTGATGCTGCTGATCAAATAGGCAATGAGAAGGCTTCGCCACCGACTGGGAAGACGGGTTCGTGGTCGATTTAGGTGATTGGATTGGATGCAGGTGAGCAGTCGAATAAGCGACAGTCGGAACAAGAGTCGAAATGGTCGGTCGAAAAATCTGTGACCCCGCGGCGGCAAAGGGTGGGTGGTCTGATCACCTATCTATATCAAACTGGAACGCGCAGTGAGTCGAGGATGGTGGATCGAGCAAGATATAGCCTGAGTCAAAGTGCCGAGGTTCAGGACCGGTACATTTTGTCTTGGACTTTTGTCCCGGTGCCTGTTATTATTGGGTCGGACGTGATTGGCTGACTCCAAACGAGAATCTCGTCCCTCGTGAGGGCCGAGGCGACCAAGCGCCCAGTTCAGGGCTGAATGAGATCATTCCAGGTCTGGTTCGACTCTCCAAACTACTATTGGACATATACCTGCGAAAGATGACGAAAAATTCGCTCAAACGCCTCACGTACAAGGAACAACCGGCATTATGTACATGGCATCCATACAGCAGGACATGAGACCACCGTTGTTTTGAGCCCAACAATCCCAACCAGGCTTGCGCCCAAGATCCGGCTCTCATAGGAACGCCAGCGCCACCCGTGCCGAGCTCATCCCACATGGTCCTGTCGTTCCGTTCAGCGTGCCGGCTCACCATAATCCCGTGTGAGATGTTACAGCCATTCCCTGGCACATTATAAGCGACAGCTTCTTCCGCCGTTCTGTATTCTGGCCTCAGAACCCGCGCCAGGGGTCCCGCGAATCGACACTGCCTCTGGTCGACGAACTCGCGGCCATCATTTCACCGTAGAGAAGTGAGTCAACCGGACTGATGCTCTCCCGGCCTTGCTCAATTCCCCAATAACCCATGTCTTTCTTCTTGGACAGGCCGGAGCGGAGGAGGTTAAAGGTCCTGTTTGGCTGTCTCGATTCAATAAAAGCATCCATTCTCATCGTGGCGATTTGACTGGAGTCGAACATGTTGCTTGCAATCGAAGGCCGGCCGGACGCACTGGCTTCGCTGCCTCTGCGGCTGCTGACAATGCTCTGCATCCCCACACTCGGCGTATACACACCTCGATCCGAGGACCCGCCGGCCGTGGTCCGGACACTCGGTGCATACGTCGAACTCGGTGCTGGCAGACTCGGTGTCGCATCTCTCGTGGACAGACTGCGGAACGAACTTGGCGGAGGCCGAGGAGCGGTGTTGCTTCTCTTGCGAGAGTGCCGCGGGATCGTTGGGGGCAGCGCCGGATCCGTCGTGGGATCATAGTAGTCCCGCGACGGCGGTCGAGAATCTTGCACGGGCAAAGACCCGTCGGTCGTGAACGATCGCGGGCCTGGGCCGCCGAGGCGGTGAGATCCTTTGGCGATCCGGATGGAATCGCGGATTGGCCTCCGTCGAAGGGACCCGGCCAGGGACGGCGGCGGTGGTTTCAGGATCTGGTCATCCGGCGGTGGGGGTGGAGGAATCGCGGTCAAATCATTCACGCTGAGCGGCGAGTGGGAGAGAAACGACAGCGCGGTCAGCCAGACATAGTGCCGCTCTCGGGACGTGGCCGTGAACTTGAGCGCTCGCTGCGGTGTCAGAATCAGGATCGACCGGTTGAAGTGTGGCCCGACAATGGACCCCTTGGGCATGGGATTGTCATCCTTCACGTCCAGCACCGACTTGATGGTGACTGTCTCAGGTTAGTCCGTGTGCTTGCAATGGATTTCACTCCGCTTACGTTTTCGACCGCTTTTGCCCATCAGTGCCGTTCCCGACGTCGGCTGCTTGCTGCTCCACATGACGGCCCGTTCGTACGGGGCCAGCCACACCCAGCGCTTGTGACGAACGCCGTTGTTGGTCACGCTGGCGGAAATTTCTTCCACACTCTTGGTGGAGTCCCATTCGTTGGCCTTTTCGGTGACGCCAAAGGACTTTCGTCGCCGGACATACTTGTACATCCATTCTCCCACCATCGTCTGCGCAATCGAGTCGACGACGGAGGTCTGGTGCATCGAAACCGCATCCGAGTTGGTCTTGTGGTGGGACACTTGGCGGCTCGGGCCCGTGGCCACAGAGGGACGTGGCGCGCTGGCCTCGTACGGGTTTGCATATGGCTCGGCCACGAAAGGCCCTCGAGTGGTCTTGGGCATTTGGAAACTCGGCATTTCTGGCACAATCGACACCCTCGGGTCGAGTGGAGGTGATCGGCTCCGACTTCGACGAGCCAGGCTATGAGGAGAGATGGCTGGGCCGGAGCGTGCTTTTCTCAGCATAGGCTTGTTGGCCTTGTGCTTGACGCGCTTGGTCGGAGACGCGTTACTGCTTCCTGGGGAACTGCGCCCTCCCTCACTCACCGACTTGCCAATCCGGGCCGAACTGTACCGGAGGGGGACGGGGAATGGCGGAGGATTCGTGCTGTCGAAGGAGGTATTGGTCGACTGAGAATGGGACGATTGGTGGGCGGCCGCGCCGCTGGAAATCAATGCCGCTCGTCTGATATTGCTTGAACGTACCGAAGGGACCCTCTTGAGCTGCTGCTTCATGCTCATCGCCTGGCGTTGGAACCGCCGACGGGGGCTGGTCCGGCCTTGGGCCAGAATCGCCCTCATCTCTGGCGGCAAGCTGTCTTCTGAAAGCCTCAGATTATCCAACGCGGCCGCTTCGCCCACGCTGGCCGCAAAACTTTCACCAATGTCTTCGAGCACAGGATCCTGGGAGACCATTTTGCCCGATCGTAGCACAAACCGTGCCGTGGGCCGGCTGAAAATGTCATCCTCGTGGAAGTCGTCATCCGCTAGCGGATCATCACGCGTCTCACTTTCATCCTCGAACCCGGCGAACAGACTGCTGGAGCGAACGGGCCGCGGCATCGTCGACGCGAAGTCTCGTGCCAGCGGACCGTTGTCGTTCAGCGGCGCCGTTTTCGAAGGTCCTGCCATCGGAGCCCGCTTGGACGTGAACATGGACGAGGCTGGGGAAGCCTTGCGACGCCCCGCCGGAGGAGGCGGCATGACCCGAGAGGACATGGGTGGTCGGAAGTGGGTCGACACGGGCGGCACAGGGATGTCATATGAGGGTACAACCGCTCTCCTGTCGACGCGAATCTCTTCTGTCTGCATGGAAGAAGAGCGATAGGCACCCAGCAACTGGAACGTCACCTGACAGCTTGCATTTTTGGTCCGGGGTGGGAGCACCACGTTTGTTTCCGGCGTGGCAGGCCGAGATCCTGGCGGGATGATGGTAATGATGGGAACTCGGAGTTCGCTGGACTCGTCGCTCGCAGTATACCGGTGGCGCCCGCTGTCGGGAATGTGGAACGGCTCGGTTTGCGTCCCGGTTGTGGTGGTGGTGTTGACCTTTTCCAGAACGCTTTCGTGAATCGTCCCGAGCTGGTTGTCCGACTTTTCTGGCGTCAGAGGCGGGCTGGGAAGGGATTCGACCGTTTGACAGGACGAGGAAACCATCGCGGGTTTCGGCGCGGCCCAAGGCACGCTCGGGGAGTCGACATGGTCTGTCGGGCTGATCGGACGAGCGATACCCGAATGGTTGATATCGCTGACGGGAGGGTCTGCAAATCGATCCGTGCCTTGTCCCGGTGGTGCCTCCTTCATGGCAGGCCAAGGAGATGGCGGTGGTGAGAATTGGATGGCCGTGTCAATGTATTTGACGCTTTTGGGACGCACCACATGGTCCCACCCGACATTGCGATGGGGCTCCGAGATATCATGGCCCTCCATCTCCTCGAAGTCAATGGGCAGACCGAGAATCTTTCTCGCCTTGATGGAGAGGCTCGACGTCGGTCGGACGTGTTCTTCGGGCAGGGCATCCGGAGACACTCTCCCATCATCGGGATAGACACCGCCACCAGTGGCCAAGTCCTCTTCGACCTCGTCAAAGGCTAATTCATCAGCCAGATTGGTCGAGGTTCCATTGACAAAGCTCAGGACAGAAACGCGGCCGCCATGGTGGTCACTGGTGATCGAGGCCGCACTGTGCCGGCGCCCTCTTCTGGCCGAGATGGAACCCTTGCCGGGGCTGTCGAGGATGCTATTCCGACTGTGAGCGCGATCCGTGGGCGACGACGGCGGAGGGCCGGCGTGGTGCTGGGCGTGGGCCACTTCGCTGAGGACAACTTTCAGACGGCCTTCGGCGATGTGCACCTTGGTCTCCAGCCCGCGCTTCTCGGCCAGCCATGCTTCTTTGTCCTTGTTCCACAACAGCTGCGTCCGGTCGGCGTTTTCTTCCTGCGTCTTGGCTCGTTTCTGGCTCTGCTCCAAGCGTTTGCGCAGATCCGAGACGTCGTTGAGGGCGTCATCCCGTTCCTTGGCGAGCTCGTTGAGCGCCGACAAAGTGCCTCCCTCCAGCATTTGCATCTGGCGCTTCACCGATCGGGTCTCTTTGTTGCTGGCCAGGAGATTGCTGTTGAGCACTTCATTCTGGCTCTGTGCCGCATGGAGACTCAATTCGAGCTGCTCGATATCTTTGGTTCTGGTTTCGAGGTCCCGTCGCAGCGAGAGGATTTCCGACACCAAGGAAGCATGGAGTGTCGGGGTAAATCGTCGAGGATCGAGCGGCGAGATGTTGTCGTCCAGAGCCGGGTCGACCGAATCACTGCTGCGACGTTTAGCCGCTCGTTCGTCAGGTAACGGCGGAGGGGTCGAGGATGGAGACATGTCTTCATACGCGCGCGATCGATGGGACCGCGAGCTGGATGGCGTCCGGTATGGAGTATCTGTCGGCGACGGCAACGTATAGGCGAATTCTTCCTCCATTATTCTTCAGCAGCTGCCTTGCCAGGCGGCCTCAGCAGAGGAGCGGCGCAAAGTTCATGCTCACGCATACATGTATGCAATTCCCGGGCTGGTTCCAGCTGGCGATACCAAGCAGTCCTGGCGAATATGTCGAGAGGGGTACGAGGTCGGTCACCACTCCCACGGCTTGTCAGTCTGCTCGTCAGCTCACCCAACAAGTTGGCGTGCTGGTCAACGGTTCAGGGTGGGTAGATGGCCACCGAGTCCAGAAAAATGGATTCCCAAGCAGTGGTCACAGCAGGGGGAAATTGCAGGCCGGTCCGGAGATGGGGCAGGTCACCTCGCAGGACGACGAGCAGCAGCTTCGTGGGAGAGAAATTTCCAGGCCCAGTGGCCTCCTCACGCACGCCCAAGGAGAATTAAGCTCGTCTGCCGCAATGACAGGCAAGAGAAGACAGTTGTAGAAGCAGCCTGACAGCATGGAAGACGAGGAGTGATGGCCACCACGTTCACAGCCAGACCACTCCAGCTGGGCGGCGCTGCGGCCATAGCGCGTTCTGTGTAGATCTTAAGTGTACGAGACCAAGCTAAACCAGCTGGAGAGAAGCTTGGGGACGCGTATCAGGATCAGGCAGGAGGGTTGGAAGATCCGATCCAGGGCGTGAGAAACGAGGTCCTTCAGGGGCACAGTTCGAGTGGATGTCGAGACCGAAGTTGACCAAAAAGACGGGGGTACGGATTGTGGCGCGGGTCCGAGCCATGATTAGCGTCCTGAGATTGATTGGGGAAGGGAGCAGTGGTGGAGAGAGGAGGGGGAGGAATAGCAGCGGCCGCCGCGGCGTCGACGTCGGCGTATTGGTCCGCTGAGAAAGTAGGAGCAGATGGAAGCGAGGTCAGGAACGACAGCCGATGGGCTGGAGAGGAGGTGGAGGTCCATCGACCGTTGGAGCGACGATTACTATTGGTGAAGATGAACATGGCCCTTGCAAGCCCTGTCAGGCCGCAGCTGGAAGAGGTACAAGCGCGTTTCACCCACGCCAGTGGTGGAGGCTCTGGCGGCGACCGGGTCTGTAAAGGACCCAGCGGGAGATGGGTCCGTCGCTAATTATGCAGCCCGGAGCTTTTTTTTCGATCCTCGAGCTGCATTTTAGCACGGCCGGGCCCGTATACACGGTCGTCAGTGATGGATACGTGATAGAGGAGGCCAGCGAGGAGGCCAGCGAGGAGGCCAGCGAAGAGGCCAACACGGTGGCCGGTCACCTCGTTCACGGTCCTGGAGGTTGAGAAAGATGGGCGAGCGCAAACAACGCAATTTGTCTGGTAGCTGGCCGTTGGCCGCTGCTGATGGCTGGCTCAAAGCCATGGCCGTGCCGTGGTTAAATCAATTTGGTGACTCCACTGGGCCAGACTACGACCTGCGATTGGGACAAATGTCCGTGGGTCGGCTACCAGCATCCAGCATGAACTGCTCCAGGATGGCCACCGGTCGGCCAGTCTTGACCCTGCTAGAATCACTCTCGCTACGGCTCCTATCACGCCCGATCACGGCCAAGTCCCAAATGCTCATTAGTAGAACATGCCCAAAAAGGATTCACAGGAGTGCCAGCTGACTGTGGAAAAGGACAGTAATGCTCAACTGACTTCACTGGCTCCGGACGGACCGTGGCACAGACAGCCATGAGATGCCAATGCCCATGCCTGTTCCGTTGTTCGGGCTGCACGAGCTCATTCAGTCACATTCCACTATCAAGGTGCTACTGTATCACCAGCGACCATCACGAGCCATCCGTCTCCTGACAGCGACCATCAACTTGTCGTGGCGATCTTTGGGCCGTTTGGCGTTTGGGCCGTTTGGGATGCCGTGTTCCCCGCGAGCTGTTGATCCGAGATTCAGGTGCTTCGCTGATCAAGTCTTGTCCACAACCTCTCCTGTAGCGTGGAGATGGAAACCACATCATCATCACCATCATGATCCTCATCATATCACCCGCGTTGTCATCACCATCATCTCTGTCGTCATGTCAGGTCAGTCCATCATTGGATCTTATCTGTTGATCAAGGTGCCAATCCAAGCTCCAGTCTGGCAGGGCGGTAGACCGTGCTCCCCGCATAGACCGGCTGGCTGGCGCCGTTGCATCTTGGGGCAGACGAATTCGCCATCACTGCAAACTCGACTTTCGCCAGCGAACTGAGGGTCGCAATACAGGTTGAGGGACCAGGTGTCAGGACAATATCCTGAGCTTGCAGCTAAGTTGGTCGTGACTCTTGCTCTCTTGCCTTCTCGCTTTCCCTCCCTCGACGCAATGTCCGTGGCAACCCCACCCAAAGCCCTTCTCACCGACGTGTTTGGCACCGTCGTCGATTGGCGATCGTCGGTCGTGTCCTATCTCACCGAAAACGCCCAAAAGGCGCTGGACTCGCCCACGAGATCGATCCCTAGCACCGCGCGTGCCGCCGCTTCAGCCATCGACTGGGGCACCATGGCCCAGCTCTGGCGTGAGACCTACTACCAATTCACACGCAGCTATAGCCCATCCTCGCAGCCGTTTAAGACGGTAGATCAACATCACGTCGAAGCGTTGCAGCGCTTGATCCAGCAACACCAGCTCGATGGGCTGTGGACGGACGAAGAGATCCAACAGATCAGCTTGATCTGGCACTTTCTGGACCCATGGCCCGATTCGGCCGCAGGCTTGGGCGCGCTGAACGACAAATTCGCGACCGCGACACTGAGTAACGGCAACAAAGCGTTGCTCTCAGACCTGGCGTCCCATGGCCATCTCCCCTACACTCACATCATTTCGGCCGAGGACTTTGGAGCTTACAAACCCCATCCGTCCGTGTACCAGGGTGCTGCCAAGAAACTGGGTCTCGAACCCGGTCAATGCGGGATGATTGCCGCGCACTTGGCCGACCTGAAGGCTGCACACGACTGTGGCCTTCAGACGATATACATTGAGAGGCCGCGGGAAGAAGGGTGGGACCGCGAGAAAGTTCTGCAGGCAAAGGAAGACGGCTGGGTGGACATGTGGGTTCAGGAGGGTGAAGCCGGCTTTGAAGAAGTGGCCAGACGATTTGGCTTGACGCAAAAGTAGCGAGGTGGGTTCAGCAGGGTGTGCTTCATGAAGACGTAGCGATCAAGCAACCAACTCCTGTGTCTGGTTCCCGCGAGCACTGCCAGCAGAGAGATATGATACGGCAGAGCAGCAATCATCCTTCTAGTCCCTCTCTCTTTCCACTCGGCTCGTAACAGCCTTCCGATTGGACGTCTTGTTCATGACTGACGAGGTCGCGTAGAGCAATCGCGGATCAAGGCATCCATGATCAGTACTTTCTTCTCCCCGCTTCGCCTTCGACTTTGGAAAGGGGCAGACGTCCTCGACCGGTGCACATGATCACAACGCCAGATGCAGGTTCGGGGCACCGCTGTTCTTCTCCGCCTTCTTCGCCGCCTTGTACCATTTGGCGTTTTCCTCCCCGTGTGTCGTGCGGCGCTGGATCGGCTTCCGCGGTTTCGCCTCTGCGGTCCCGTCGGGGAGATCTTCATCCCCGTCGCCCGTGCTCGTGGCTCCGTCATCGACGCTGTCGACCTCGGCCGCAAATATCGCGCCCATGCCGTCTCCTTGCGCGGAGAAGGGATTCTGCGTGGGTGACGCGACGGCGGTGGCGCCGTGGTCCCCAATCGTGAGGGCGTCAAGTTTCTTGCTGGTGCTGATGGCATTGCCGTAAATGGCTTCGTGCTCTTCTTCCTCTGTCAATGGCTCAATGTCCGGAATCGGGCCTCGGGGGATGATGGTAGGCCAGCTGAGGTCACTCCCGCGGTGGACCTGTCGGCCTTTGGCTTTCAAGTAGCCGTACTTGTACACCTCGAAAAAGGTCGTGTTCTTGAACACTCCGCCGTTGGTGTGGTCCGACTGGTCCCAGTAGAGATTGCGGAGCCAGCGAGACAGTCGTGGATAGTCATGCCGGATCATTTTCAGATTGCATTGAAAGATGGTGTAGTAGGCCACATCGAAGCGGGCAAGCGTCGTGTAGAGCCGGACGTCCGCTTCGGTGATGTGCTCACCAAACAGATACGGCTGGTGGCCAGGTTGGCCCAGGTGGGCCTCCAGACGATCGAGAGACTCGAAGAGAGGGTAGATGTTGGCATCGTACGCCTCTTGGGTCGACGCAAACCCACATTTGTAGACGCCGTTGTTGACCGTGTGGTAGACCCACTCATTCATTTCATCGATCTCGTGCCGAAGGTGTGATGGGTAGAAGCCGCCACCGGGCTTGTTCACCTCTCGCAGATGAGGCTCCAGGAATTCGTCAAACGAGTCGTACAACATCCGGATGATCTCCGATGATTCGTTGTTCACCATCGTACCCAGCTTCTTGTCCCAAAGCACGGGCACGGTGTAGCGGCCGACGTAGTCGGGGTCTGCTTTCAGGTAGAGTTGCTTCAAAGTCGTGAACCCGTACAGAGGATCTGCACCATCGGATCCATTCCGGCCGGTGAAGAGCCACCCATTCTCCGTCAAATCAAAGTCGGTCTTGATGAGCTGGATGATCGGCTCCAAGGACTTTAAGGCGCGCACGATGATGGTGCGATGGGCCTGGGACGGGGAGGAACGGCGTCAGTCAGGGCGTCAGACAATACACGGGCGTGTCGGTATTCAGAGTAAAGCCCACCTACCCAAGGACATCCATAATTCACATAGAGAGCGTAACGATCTTTCTCCGGTGCGAAACGTGCACCCGGTTCCGTGGAGATCCAGTTGCGGAAAGTACTGTCTTTTCGACGAAAGTGGCCGTCATGGTCGGCGTATTGGTGCGTCAGGCGTTGCATGGCCTCACTAGAACTGTCGGCCACGCACCGGTCGCTTCTCTCAACTTCTCTTTTTGCGGCTGTCCGAATGACAATATCAGACTGTCGTTCAATAAGGCTGATTGCCCGGCCGAGACAAGTCCTGTCCGTCGGCGCGTAGGGAGCAGCCGCTGTCAGATCAAAGATATCACAGGTGAGGAATTCAGACTGGCATTGGTAACAGGACGCGAGCAGTGCAGCGGAACGAAATCAAAGTAGAATATGAATAATCGAGGCCGTATATTGAGCAGGATCAGGTGTCCCGCTTGCCCTGCTTACTAGAGACTCCGCGCAGGTTTCCGCCCCTCCAGAACTGACTGACGTGATTGGGGAAACCCCGCCCTGCTTCGGTGGCCGTATCACTGCCCATGTCGGGAGCCTATGGATGGTGGTGGTAGTGGTTGTTGTGGTCGGTTTTCTGCTATTCAGGAGGTTGGGTTGGGCGCCTGAGGTACCACCATGATGGTCCTCAGCGGCGCTTTCATCCACTGCGGCGGTGCACCACCCTGTCGACGTTCAGACCTCAAGTCCCAGGACATGATGAGCGGGGAGGGATGCAAATGCAGAACTGACAGGTGCCAGCCCCGTCAGAATGTCACTCCGAAGTAGTTAGACGATCTCATTCCGCCACATGGCGGGCGGAGTAGCAAAACTAAACAAAGAATGCACAGGCTTGAGCAGCAGCTCTTATGGCATGCTCCCCACGCATCCATGGTTCTATACGAGCGGAATGAACTCAGATAACCCATCTGTATCCCTCCATCTCGGTTTGCATGTGTCACGGAAAAGGAGGTTATCGATGCGAGATTCAGTCCTCTGTATCTTATCCGATAAGAAGTCACCACCATAGACGAGCAATTCATTCATCCCATCGACAACCTCGTCATGGAGCGACCAGCAGCTGCTCCCTAGGAAGAACCGTTGCCACAGCGTCGACCCCCGGCCTGTCCTTCTCGGGCCCGGAACGGAAAGGGGAGGGAAAGGGTGAACGTTACTGGGTTCAGGACCTTGAGCTCAATCACTCCACCAGCGTGGGTACTTGGGCTGTCTGCGACGACGATCTACTGCAGCCAATCGACCATAATTACTCAAATGACTGGATTCAGTCGATCAATGGACTTCTTCCTGTGGTGCTCATGTGGCGCCTGCAGGATGCGGTGACCCGGAGGCCGTCTGTCAGATGGACCTGTCCAAGCAGGCCTGGATTGGCGTGCCGCGACGTTATGCAGCAGAGATAAGTGCCAGCGAGGCAAGATCTGCAAAGACGCAAACAGTGCCGCACACTGCGCTATTGATACACCATAATCCAGAGGTTGTGGGCTGCTGGCTGCTCTGGCCATCCAACTGCTCCTCGTCCACGGCGCCTCGATTGAGTTGGACGAGCTGGACGAGTTCTTTCCTTGGACGTTCTTTGGGCGAGTTTGAGAATTTCAAATGCTCTGTCAGATCCATGATGCAACGCTTGACCAGGGCCGGACGGACGGGACAGGCGCTCCAGCCCCAGTGTGGACCACCAGGCGGTACCAAACGTGCCTGAGAATGAGGCTGCTGGCCTCTAAGGGGCAGAGGAGTCGGTGGCCAGGCCAGTCGGCAGGGAGGACAAACTGGTAGGCGGATGATCCCCACACAAATGCTCTGGCCTGTTTGAACGCCCTCGCCTCACAGCTGGCGGCCGGTCGAAGGCAGTCTCTCTACTATGAAGAGCTAGTGACACAGTGGTCGGAGCACGAGCAACTTCACTCGTATGTGATTAGGAGCTTTCTCTTCCCTGCTGTGCACTTGCTGAACGGTTAAGCCAGGCAGACCAGCTGGGATGCCACCACACTCCTCTCTACCCCCCTCGTCGTCTACGACCAAGTCCGGGCCCAGTGCTAAACTAGGTACGTTACTAGCAGGCGGCCGCAAAGTCTCACGGCGCCCCCCCAAATCGACTGCCCCATGCCCGACCTCTGGCACTATCCTGGACCACTCCTTCTCTCATCTTTTCTGACCTCTCGACCTGGTGTGCATTCTCACACGACGACTCCCTCACAGAGAAATTTATTCCAGAAGAACAAATCTTCCCCCAACGCCCCAGGATTCGGGCATAACTCAGATCAATCCTGAAGAACGGCCCACAAATTAGCTCGACCTGTCTGTCTGCGTCTCCGCAAAAAGCCCGGCCCCCAAAGACACCAAGTCTGTTGAGCGCGATCGTCGGCTGGCAGCAGCACGCATCCTCGTGTCCGCAACCTCGTGGCTGAGGCATCGAGATTGTTTCCGGTGCAGAGTTCGGACGGAGCAGGTCTTCAACAACCGGGCTGATTCGGTCACCATCCTCTGTCGGCCGCCGCCCCTGTCGAGTGAGGAGTGCCCTTGCATTTTGCACCTGCGTCGGCGTCGACGTCGACGTGCTGCTGCCACTCACTCTCCACATCCACTCTCCTTCTCCAAAAACATTTCCGCCGATCCGTGCCCCTTCCACCATCGTGCCGTCTGCAGGCAGAAGACCGATCTTTGCTACCCGACGTTTGCTACCCGACCTTTACTTCCCCGACTGACCGTATATGCCTCTTACCATTCCCAAACAAGACTTTCAAATCTACAATAGACTAGTGGCGAACCGAGTCAATTCGGATCCCAGCGTGGCAAACCACGGCCGTCAGTGAAGGCCGAGGCTTCCCCATCAGGCCAACTGTCGTCGTAAGGGTGTGATTCTGTGGTCTCTCGAGTCCGTGGCCTCTCGTCCTTTCGAATGCGTCAACGTCAACGTCCTGTCAGACCGGTCACCACGACGTAATCACGCGCGAGAGATTCTGGAGGAAGACGGAGATTCGACTATCGATCCATTCCACAACCCCAATCCACATCGAGGACGGGCACAACCATGGCGGGCAAGATGACATTGTACAAGCTGGTGGTGCTGGGAGATGGTGGTGTTGGGAAAACCGCTCTCACCATTCAGGTGGGTGCCACGCGAGCGAAACCTCTTCCTCCATCCCCCCTGATTGCTGATGCCGTCATAGCTTTGCCTCAACCACTTCGTCGAAACGTACGATCCCACCATCGAGGACTCATATCGCAAGCAAGTCGTCATCGATCAGCAATCGTGTATGCTGGAAGTGCTCGACACCGCCGGACAGGAAGAGTACACGGCGCTGCGCGATCAGTGGATTAGAGATGGGGAGGGTTTCGTCCTGGTCTACAGCATCACGTCGAGAGACTCATTCACCAGGATTCGAAAATTTCACAACCAGGTGCAAAGGGTGAAGGAGTCTGGCCACCCGAGTTCGCCGACCGGCCCTAGCTACTTGACAGCTCAGATGAGCGGATCGCCTATCTACTCGGGACCCGTGCCGATCATGCTCGTGGGGAACAAGAGCGACAAGCTCCACGAACGCGAGGTCTCGCCACAAGAAGGGCAGGCCCTGGCCCGCGAGTTGGGATGTGAATTTGTCGAGGCGTCGGCCAAAAATTGTGTCAACGTCGAAAAGGCCTTTTTCGACGTGGTCCGCCAGTTGAGACGACAGCGCCAGCAGCAGCAACCCCCCAAGCAGATAGATCGAAAAGGCACCGCCTACGCCAACGCCACGGGGATTCGAGACCGCAACTACGAGCCAGATCATTCCCGAATCTACCGCGACCACAAGAGGCGGCCGACCAAATGTGTCATACTATGATTGCCATGCTCCTGGCCTGCCCGCCTGCCTACCTGCCTGCCCGTCCTGCTGTTTTTGGAAGGGGGGCAATGAGCGTGGTCGACTGCGGCCGCGGCCGGCCAGGCTGATGTCTGGCACGAGATCATCATCTTCGTCTGTGGAGGGCGCGTTGGAGCTAGACTCTACCCTGTGGCGACAACCAATGGCGTAAAAATGCCACATTCCTTGGGGACGTCTTCCCGCGAGAGCTTCAGCACGTCCATCCCACACCTGTTTGTTCAAAATTCCAGTGGCGCTCTTTTGCGTTCGCTCAACTCACCGCTTATCTTGGCCCGAGGCAGACGTTCACTTTGGTCAGCACCACCACCTGCAACGGGGTGGGGAAAGACCCCGGGAGCAGCGCCATGGCCACCACCACCGCCTCCACGGCTGCCGCCGCCGCTGCCTTTTCACTTTTTTTTTGGTCTTTGGAGATGCAAAACTTTGGCGCGACATTTCATGCCCAATGCTGTGCAAGGGCGCTTTTGGACGCTTCAGGGTAAGTTCTGATCCAGCAGATCCCCGTTTCGGAAAAGTCTCGGTCGAGGGAGGGCTTTTGTGAAACATCATTGCTGCCCGGACTTTGGGAGACTGGAGTGGGTGCGAAGTGACTTGACTTGCCCCTGCTGTGTGTCCCGTGGGTGGCTGTCCGCCTGCATCCCCCCGAGCCAAGACGCCGGGACGTTTAAGTTCGGGGAGTATGTCAGCTTTGACAGGCTGGCCCCGAACCCCCCCCCCCCTCGCGCCAGGCACCGTTTCGGGCCCGACATCGGGGATCCCTATCCTGCTGCCTTTGGTTTTGGGCCCTGTGGAGCCATTGAATCTCGGACGAAATAGACGAACTGTGGTTATCAAAAGGAGGAGATGGAAAGGTTTGGTTCTGGGAGGAGACGGAAAGGTCTGGTTCTGGGAGGAGACATGTCTGCCGTGGAAAGGATGGGCGGTGCGGCAAGTGGGTGAGTCCAAGAAAAGCGGCCTGGCACTCACCACCATCACCACCATCAGAAGGCGTTAGGTGACTAGACCAGCCAGGCGGAAACATTACACAGTAGAGTCGGGGGCAGCCTAACTAGTAAAGAATGCCTGATTACCTTGCCCCTAGTGAGACTTGTACGACGCCGCCGCGCTGTCTCCAGTCCCTCCCAGACTGGAGAAGAGCCCGACGGCCATTCCGAGTTCAGCCAGTACATATGCACGCCAGACTGGGACATTGTTCGGAGCTTTCCAGGGCTGTTCCTGCTCTACCCGTTGAAGGACCATTCAGGTTCCTTGCCGATGTCCTCCTGCCCTCAATGCGTCGTAAAGCTGTCGCCGGGGAGGAGGATATTCGCTGTCTTGGAGCGGAGAACCGGAAGAGCAAAAGTTGCTACTATGACCACTAATACCACGGCTGGGCCATCGCACGCGCTCTAGTAGTTCCTTGCTTGCCGTGTGAACTCTCCTCGAATGGCAAGCAAGGCACGCAGAAGGTGGAGTCCCAGGAACGGCCGAAAGATAGAAAATTTGTCGAGGACGCAATCTTGGCCTTTTGTGATAGAGAGGCATCGACAGTCATGAAAAGATACCGATTACCCGCCTATCTGCTCGCTCGCCCGCGCTAGATTGCACCCAGCGTACGCTCCTATCCTGTGAGGCCGTGTGGGAATGGCTGATTGCGATCGTGACAGCGGGAGACAATTACTCCTTAGCAAAGGTGGCGACCGGGCTTGCATAGGATCGATGATGTTAATGCGGCACATCCCGTCTTGTCACAGGAGTCCGTCGTGACTTGCATTGGAAGTCGACGTTTCAAGGTGCTGGCGCAGGCCGGAGGTGTCCAACAGGCGAGTTGCCGAGTATCTTGACAAATCTGTGCTGGCGGCCGTTGCACATCACAGCTTAGTGCTCTCTAGGTGCTCGCTCGCGTGCCCATCGAAAGCAGAGTCAGAAAAGCTCGGATTGGATGATGGCGTGAGCCGAGCCCGTCTCGAATGGTTTTGGCATCAGTATCTCCATCTGGTTCTCTTGTTGCATGTGCCCGCGGCGGAAGTGGTTGGGATTGGCTGGCTCGCTTAGGCATCTCTGGCCTCGGCCAGTATCAGGAGTGGGTGAGGTTCCGACGAAAGCATGGTGCACTCGCATTCGAGCCCTTGGTTTTCCTGACCGTTCTTACAATTCACACTTCCGGTTTGGTCGTCTGCCATCGGCGTCCTCCTCCCTGTGGGGGAGAGTGTGCGATGTCCTGCTTCAGTTGTGAAATGATCGCCCGACTTGTCTCCCTTTCTGCCTCCAGACCGGCAATGCGGACCTGCAATTCCGCAATCGTCTTCTCTCTTGCTTGCACGGCAAGGCGTGTTATATCTCTCCCTTTGGTGATACCGTGGGTGCGCAGCTCTTGCGTGTTTAAAAGCTCGATGAGCTCCTCCTCCAATTTTGGATCGAGGTGTGCCGGCTTCAAGATGGCCAGGGCCTGCGCCGCCAGCGACGAAGGTTCCGGCTCAGCCTGTGACAGAAATCGCCGATTCTGTGGGGATGGTCTGAGAGCAGACATATTAGTAGGTGAGAGCATCCCGATTCCACGGGACTTGGTGGAGGTGGGTGGCGTCGCGAGGACACTGTCAGTCGAGAAATCGACCCTCGGAGGCTTCGTGACGTGTGCCAGACTCCCAGGTCCCATTATTTCACTATACCTTCGCTTTCCGGGGGAGGACAGTAATGTGGTGCGGGCAGCTTTGACCGGACCGTCAACCGGCTTCTCTGCTGAGAATTCTTGCCCGGCTGCAGCGAGTGCCGCCTCATCGTCACTGGAAGACCAGTCATCGCTTTCTTCTTTCCCAGAGTCAATATTGTCGGTGCGAGGCTTCGGAGCAGTCATGGGTCGACTATCAGGCGTCGGTGGCTGAGTCGAGGACGTAGGCTTTCGAGGCGTCTGCGGTGGTTGAGGTGGCTCTGACCGCGAATTATTCAATACAGCGGCTTCTTCTCGCACTTTTGCATCGTCGGTCCAGAGGAAAAAGTGGCAACGTTTGTGTTGAGGCCTTTGGCAGGTGTAGACTGTCAATCGTCAGGAGAGAGTCACTTCTCTGTACACATGAACATACACCATCTCCCATGATTTTTGCCGCCGTTCTTTGTCTGGAACTTTTCAGCCGGGAGGCGCGGCTCACAGTCGCAATGCCAGACTCCATTCACGAATGCACCCCACTTGCTTGTGCGGCCGTTCTTGGTGTGGTAGGGCGAGCCCATCGCAGTCTCGGGGCCAGAGGTCACTAGAGATAGGGCTTCATCGCCTTACTCGGTCGCGCTGTGGCTGCTGCAAGGCCGACAACAGGAAGATCTTGTGGCCGTTGGGAACTGATTCTGGGATCCTCAGTTTGTTGATGGGATGACGCCGTGGCGGAGAGAGATGGGGTCCGCGAATTTGCCCAAGGTGGAGCTGGGCACGGGCCCCGAGCGCGACTTGTCTTCTGTTCCTGCCATATCAACGATTCAAAGCACATGCTGACTGACATCTTAACTGCGCAGTACACCTCAACTCTCTTCTCCCAACGCACTCACAGAGTCGTCCCTTCCCACAATCCCGTTCCCCCAATTTGGATGATGCCTCGCAGAGCCCCATCCCCCCAATCCTCGTAACAACACCAGCATCATGGCACCGACCGGGGGGACGGCGAGCATCAGCGGCGGCGGCGGAGGAGGAGGAAATATCAAGGTTGTCGTCCGTGTCCGACCATTTAACAATCGAGAAATCGACCGCAACGCGAAATGTATTGTGCAGATGCAGGACAAGCAGACGATTCTGCACCCTCCGCCAGATGCAGAGGAACGACTTCGGAAAGGAGGAAAAGGTGGAGCGGAGGGGCAAAGAGTGTTCAAATACGACAAGTCCTACTGGTCCTTCAACCGAGAAGACGCCCATTACGCCGGTCAGGACCATTTGTTCAACGATCTCGGGATCCCACTGCTGGACAATGCCTTTCAGGGATACAACAATTGCATCTTCGCCTACGGACAAACGGGCTCGGGGAAGTCCTACAGCATGATGGGATATGGCGAGGAAGCGGGCGTCATCCCGCGAATTTGTCGGGACATGTTTGAGAGGATTAATGCTGTGCAGTCGGATCCGCATCTCACCTGCACCGTCGAAGTGTCATACCTCGAGATCTACAACGAGCGTGTACGCGACCTTCTGAATCCTGCGACCAAAGGCAATCTGAGGGTGCGAGAACATCCGTCCACAGGCCCGTACGTCGAAGATCTGGCCAAGTTGGCCGTCCGGTCGTTTGCCGAGATCCAGAACCTGATGGATGAGGGAAATAAGGCCCGGACGGTGGCGGCGACAAACATGAACGAAACGTCCAGTCGATCCCATGCCGTCTTCACCTTGACGCTCACACAGAAACGGCACGATGTGGAGACGTCGATGGACACTGAAAAGGTTGCCAAAATCAGTCTGGTCGACCTGGCTGGTTCCGAGCGTGCGACCTCAACCGGCGCCACAGGCGCCCGTCTCAAAGAAGGTGCGGAGATCAACCGGTCCCTTTCGACCCTCGGCCGTGTCATAGCGGCCCTGGCAGACCTGTCGTCGGGGAAGAAGAATTTGAAGGTGCCATACCGTGACTCCGTTCTCACATGGCTTCTCAAAGACTCGCTGGGCGGTAACAGCATGACGGCCATGATCGCGGCCATCTCGCCCGCTGATATCAACTTTGAGGAAACATTGAGCACTCTCCGATACGCCGATTCGGCGAAGCGCATCAAGAATCATGCTGTGGTCAACGAAGATCCGAATGCCCGCATGATTCGTGAGCTGAAGGAAGAGCTTGCTCAGCTTCGAGCGAAACTGGGCGGTGCCAGTCCGAGTATGGGCGAAGAGACGTACCCTCCCGACACACCGCTCGACAAGCAAATGGTCTCCATTGTTCAAGCGGACGGGTCCATCAAACGGGTCAGCAAAGCCGAGATTGTGGAGCAACTGAGTCAGTCCGAGAAGCTGTACAAAGATCTCAATCAAACGTGGGAAGAAAAGCTCCAAAAGACCGAAGAAATCCACAAGGAACGGGAAGCCGCCCTGGAAGAGCTCGGGATCAGCATCGAGAAGGGTAATGTGGGCATGAGCACGCCGAAGAAGATGCCCCATCTGGTCAACTTGAGTGACGATCCTCTCCTCGCCGAATGTCTCGTGTACAATTTGAAACCGGGCATTACCACGGTGGGAAATGTCGACGCCGCGACCACTTCAGAGATCCGACTGAACGGATCGAAGATCTTGGACCAGCATTGCCGGCTCGAAAACATCGACAACGTGGTCACCATCATCCCCCATGACGGCGCGGCCGTCATGGTCAACGGCGTGCGGGTGGACAAGTCGAAAAGGCTCAAGAGCGGCAATAGGATCATCCTGGGCGACTTCCACATTTTCAGGTTCAACAACCCTCTGGAAGCACGAGCCGAACGCGCGGAACGAAGCTTGCTGCGCCACTCGGTGACAGCAAGCCAGTTGAACTCTCCGACGCCCTTCTTTCCTGTCCATGAAAGAACAATCAGCACGGCCGGATCTGAGTTTGATGGCGATTCCAGCAGGGCTGAATCACCCGGCACCGGCGGTCGTGACTCCGACTGGTTCTTTGCTCGGAGAGAGGCCGCCGGGGCTCTTCTCGGCTCCGATCCCAAGATCATGCATTTGACCGACGAAGAGCTCGACAGCCTTTTTGAAAATGTACAGCGGGCTCGCGAAGAGCGTCGTGGCCGGCCGGAGAACAAGTATTTCGAAACAGACGACGATTCAGACGACCTGAGCTCTTTTCTGGTGAGAGACAAATACATGTCGAACGGGACGATGGACAACTTCTCTCTCGACACCGCTCTCACCATGCCAGGAACACCCTCGTTGCCGGAAGAACAGGACCCGGATGATGGAGACCCGACCCTCAAAGCCGCACAGTTCGACACGCCAAAGCCGTCTATTCATCAGAAGAATGCTCACAAGGAAGACATTTCTTCCAACCAGACGAGTGCTGGCGGCGCGTCCGGTGAACTGACCGAGGCCGCCAAGATGCGTCAAGAGCTGGAGCGGGCGAGGCAAGAGTTCCAGGCAGAGTTGCAAAAGCAGAAGGAAGCCTTCGAAGAACAGATGAGAAAGGTCCGAAGCGGACCGTCTCTCGGCTTCACCGATTTATCGGCCTCGGAGGTGGCAACGGCCAGGATCGTGGTGGAAAAATGGCAGCAAAGAAACTTTGTGCTGATCGCAGAATCCATGTTGCAGCACGCCGGGCTATTGAAAGAGGCGCAGATCATGGGCAAGCTGCTGGATCAAGAAACCAGTTTTCAGTTTATTATTCTTGATCTGGGCCAAGAACGAGGCTCTTCCTACGACCTCATTCTCCAGGACATCTCCGGTGATGACGACGACGCCCTTTCCAATGCGCGAAAGCCGTGTCTAGCCGTCCGCGTCATTGATGCTCAGCACTCCTGCATCCACTTGTGGTCCCTGGACAAGCTCAGAATCCGAGTCGCCAAGATGCGTCAAATGCTTCAGTACAAAGCGCAACCAGAATATCTTCAGCACTTCCGTGTCGACAATCCCTTCACCGACTCGGACCAGCCGCTCTTTTCCTTGGTCGGCGATGGCAGTATCCCTCTCACGGCCGTCTTCGAAACGAGGGTGCAAGATTTCGTCGTGGAAATCACGTCACCTTCAACGAGGCAGATTGTGGGCAAAGTGAAAGTGTCGCTAGAGCCCTCTCTCGCCGAATCGCCTCCGTCCACCATCAAGTTCAACATTATCATCCGGGATCTGTCGGGATTTTCTGAACACGAAGGTACCAAAGTCCATGCGCAAATGTCCGTCTTGGGGACATCCGATGAAAGTGTGGCCACCACCCAACCGGTCACCGGATTTGGAGAAGGGCCGATACGCTTTGAAAGCGTCCACCACCTGAGCGTTCCACGTTCCGGCGAGCGATCGGCGATTCTCACCATCGCCGTCTTCGCTCAAGTCACGGCGACCCATTTGGAAAAGTTGACCAGCTGGGACGAATTACGAGAGAGCGACGAACATGGCCAGGATCCGAATTCGATCCATCGGCTGCCAGAGTCCGAGTACCACCTGGAGGAGAGACATGACGTCTTCGCCAAGGTCCAGATTCTGGAGCTGGCCGAAAATGGCCAGTATATGCCCGTCGAGGTCGTGCATTCCAATGCAGAGGATCACGGGGCATATCAGTTACATCAAGGACTCCAGCGCCGGATCGCCGTAACGCTCACGCATAGCTTGACAGAAGGATTGCCCTGGGACGACCTCAGGTCTCTCCGGGTCGGGGAGGTGCGTCTGATCGACCGGTCCGGTCGCATCGCCGACACAGGGACCACGACACCGGACATCCAACTGAAACAAATTCAAGAGCCGATGATCAGAGACAATGCCGACGGCACATCCAATATCACAATCGTGGGACAATGGGACAGCTCACTGCACAAATCACTCTTGCTGGATCGCGCCACGAGTGAGCAGTGCAGGATACAAGTGACGCTCCGATGGGATATCATCTCCTCTCGTCTCGAAAAACCAATGACCTTCTCGATGGAGCAACAACTCCAGATCGTGTCCAGATCATACACCCGGCCAAAATCGATTCTCAAGTCCTTTTGGGGTTACTCCCGAATCACCCATTCCACCGACGGCCTCTTTTCTCTTGTGATACGACCGTTGACCGCCAAATCCGCGGCGGACCTATGGCGCTTGGACACGTCCAAGGATTACATCAATGGAGAAGAGCTCCTCGAGAGCTGGCGGCCCCGAAGCATATCGCTGGTCAAAGATTATATCCACGCGAGGCGGAAAAAAAGACAATCGCGGGAAATCGAATCGACGAAAGCGACGTTGCGACTCCGACGGGTGAATGTTGCCGGCAGGAACGTCTCGAGAACACCTTCTCCCTCTCAGCCCAATCCCCGGGAAGAACAACTTCTGCGCAAATATCTCGCCATTTGGATGAAGCCAAGTATCGAAATGTCGAATCCGATTTTCGCCGACGACCGTCAGACGGCCACACAGCTGCAGTCTTCTCAGCCGTCCAATCAGGGCACGAGTGACTTCTCTACCGCGATGGTGCCCCCCAGAAAGCCTCGCTACGTCGGCACAGTCGCCAATGTGCCGAAGAATCCGATTTCCTTCAAGTCAGGCTATCTGCTCATGCCGTCGGAGCATCATGATCCTGTCCATCAAACCATGCAATGGAAGCGCCGTTTCGTTGACCTGCGCCCGCCGTTCTTACACATCTATTCGGCCCCTGACGGTGAAGGGATTAACGCCATCAACCTCACCCACGCTCACATCGACCACGATCCGGACTTTAAACGACTCCTCGACGATCCCGGTTCCGACGAGGATGGCCACAGAGGGCAAATGCAGAGGAGCAGCGGTAGCTATTTGAGTCACGGGCTGGCGCACCTCTTTGCGGTGTATGGGGAACAAAATACGTTCCTCTTTGCGGCGAGCACCGAGAGTCAGAAAATGGATTGGATTTTCAAAATTGATCAGAGTTATGTTTAAGGCGACGGCAGGGATCATTGACACCCGCGCCAGCATGTGACGGGACTGATTTGCCCGTAGAAAGATGATATCCCAAGAGCTGGTGGGAGTGCGTGGACGAGAAGAGAAGACGGACGGCAGGAGATTCACGCACTGGGTACATGAGTTTTCTCGATATTTCTGATGACTTTAGATACCCTCTCTGTTCTGCACACTGTCAAGATAGATGTTGACGAGGTAATCCGTACTGGACGAAGTTGGAACGACGATCTTGACGTTGCATACCTTGGTCGTTACCATTGCCGGCCGGTCTCTCACATTGCCTGAATGAGTTTGTGCTGCGGCCATGCCAATGCAATCCAAGTCTTCCATTTGTGACAGTGGGATTTATTTCCAGGAGAACTCCGCCACGTCTATCACGAAGAGTGCCTCCGGATGTGCGGATTCACGGCGAATGGCCAATGATAAATATTGGCAATCAGAGTTCAACTCAGATGACAACCATCGCGAGCAACGGGCGGAAGCCGGGGGGGGGTTGCCGTGTCCGGCGTCTCCCACGACGGGACAGTCGAGACCAGATATTATTCACCATCCAACCATCAGCACAGAGATGCCGGCGTTTGGGCTGGCCTGGAAATCGCTCGGCACTTTCGTCTTCTCGCGTTCGTGGATGGAGAGTCTGAAGTCGATCGAAAGATCGGATCTGTGCATACATGGCGGTGCTGAGTTGGCGGCCGTCATG
>Ga0255336_100871_pt1 | contig 31345 bp, 28 predicted proteins | sample MeOH1_35cm_T3_17_FD_189102 | JGI IMG/M metagenome (GOLD analysis project Ga0255336, IMG submission 189102) | Sandy soil microbial communities from University of British Columbia, Vancouver, Canada - MeOH1_35cm_T3_179 | ecosystem: Engineered > Artificial ecosystem > Sand microcosm > Unclassified ...
GAGCATCGCGTACTGGCCTGGCAGGAACTTGGCCACGCTTTTTCCGCGCATGCGGAAGACGGCCATGTCGTGCGTAAGACGCGTTACGTTTTCGAGCGTAACGGAGCGCTTCGATGGCTTGATCGGCACGATGAATTCCGGCCGTTCGCGGGCCTGAATAACGCAGTTTGATAGCGGTATCGACTGACAAGCAAGACGGTTGCCCGCCGCGCGCGCCGATGCTGACAGGCCGGGCGCGTCGGGCCACGCATCTCGTATCTCGCCCGACACAAGCCGATACGTGCAACTGCTGCAACCACCCGAGTTGCATTCGTACGGAAACCCGATATCGCTTCGCAATGCGGCTCGCAACAGCGTATCGCCGGGCCCGCAGGTAAAGCGACTCACGGAGCCTTCAATCCGGACATCAACAGTCGTTTCCACACGCTTCAGCAGGGCACTCCCGGCACTCTTCGCGACGGACGTTTCGGTAAATGCTGCAACACGCGCCTGCGCCATGCGCGCGACGCTGATGCATTTGTCAATGACCTGGACCTGAAACTTCTCAATGCTCCTCTCGCACGGATATGACACGGCCTCGCCTGTGGTGACATCGAATGAACCGCCATGCAGGGGACATTCGACGATCTGGCCATCAAAGTTGCCATCTGTCAAAATCGCCACGTTATGCGTACAGATATTGCTGGTGGCATGAATACAACCGCCGACATTGAACAACGCGACAGGCGGCAAGCCGTCGACGTCGAATCCGCGCATTTCTCCTGGTGGCAGGTCGGATTGCGCGCACAACGTGATCCATTCGTTAGATGTTTCTGTATCAATCATTAGCATACCTATTCATTTCCGTCAAACTTAATTTCGTTGCTGCTTCCAATGCGCGTTATCCGTAGAAGCCCTTTCCCGCAGCAAGATGTGCCGCGTTTAGGATTGCGTTGAGGATCATGGCTTCATCGGCCTGACCCGTTCCCGCGAGTTCATAAGCGACGCCGTGAGCCACCGTCGTATGCACATAGGGCGGCCCGAGAAACACCACGCTATTGCCGGAGAATCCCCACGTTTTCATCGCGATATGGCCCTGGTCGTGATACATCGCGACCACCACATCGTGCCGTCCTTCGATGCAATGACGAAACACCGAGTCGGGGCTGAAGGGGCCATCGGCTGAAATCCCTTCGACGCGTGCGGCCGCGATTGCAGGCGATATCTCACGGTCTTCCTCTTCGCCGTGCGCATGCGGATTGAACCCCGCCACAGCAATACGGCGCTGGTGCAAACCCCACGATGCCATCGCGCGGTCAAGCGTGCGCACGAGCGCCAGCACCGCTTCCTTGCTGATGATCGTCGTCACCTCGCGAAGCGGCACGTGGTCGCAAAGATGAGCAATCGTCAGCGCGCCCGAACGCAGCAGCAGATACGCTCGCTCCGGCTTGTTTGTCGCGATGGTGCCGCGCGTGCCTGCTATGTGCATGGCTTCGGAGCTGATCGGGCCCATTACCGTGGCCGCGAACGTCCCGTCGCGGGCGAGCGCATCGAGATGATCGAGCCATGCGCCGCATGCTCGACCGCTTGCTTCGACATCCTGGCCGTATCGGATGTCGGCTGCGTCGAACTTGATGGGCTCCATAAGATTCATTACCGACGAGTCTTCCGCGCAATCCTCTAGTCCGCGCACCACCCGCACGTCGCACTGCACGCCCGATATCCGAGCTGCTTCCGCCATCACGCGCGCGCTGCCCACGAGCACGGGCCTGCACGCCCGATGCAGCAGGCCTGTCGCCCATGCCTTCGCCACAACCTCCGGCCCGATGCCGCACGGGTCGCCGATCATGATGCCGACCGCCGGTTTGTCCTTGTCTTTTCTGGCTGCTTCCATCGCCGATAATCCCGTGCGTGCGCTATACGTTGTAAAAGTCGAGGACTTCGTGAATCATGTCGTTGGCGATCACCGTCGTCTTTGACTTGATCGCCAACGTCGCGTCGCGCGCTTCAAGCACATAGAGCGAGTACCCGAAGTGAGTCGTGACCCGGTTCTCCGCCACCGAGCTCACCGTCCAGTTCGTTCTCGCGCGAAGCAACGAATCTTCTACGGACAGGTCAACAAGCTGCGAGACATGCGCGGTCCTCGGCGACGGCGCCGCCGACGATGCCTTCCCTGTCCGAATGCGGAATACACGCCCTTCGAGTCCCACGCGATTCGGGTAATAGATCAATGACAACTCGGTGTGCGGGTCCGTCACCAATTGCCCATCGCTGCGCCACGAGGGGATCCAGTATTCGCAGTCGGCGCCATAAAGCTCAAGCCACTGGTCCCATTGTCTGGTATCGAGAAGCATTGCTTCCCGCCCGATAAATCGTTGGACGCGCTCCCACTCGCTCCCCTCTGCCGTCATTGCGCGTCTCCCGCAAGTTCTTTGTCGATACCCGCGCGCATGCGCTTCGCCCACTGCTCAAGAATCGTGATGTAGATGCCTTCATCTGCTGCGTGCGAACCGCTGCTGATGGCAACGACGCCCAGTCGCTGGCCGGATTCATTTGCGCCATGCACCCAGCGCGCCTGCCCGCGTGAGAGCTCGTTCCACGGCGCGCCGCTCGCGTGGTAACCAATCTGGCAATTGCGGAACTCGGTGAGGTCATCGGGCGTCGCCATGCCGGTCGCATTGAAGAAGTCCTCGTATTGGCGGATGCGAATTTCGCGCGCCTCGGGACTTTCGCCGACCGGCGCGAAGCAGTAAGTCGTGGTCTCCGTCAGGTCAACCGATACCGGCCGCAGAATCCGGATCTGCGAACTCATCTGATCCATCAGGAAGACATTGGGCATCAGCAACAGGTTGCGCGTTTTCTTCGTGATCCAGTCAGCGTAGTCCGCGCCGAACTTCTTCACGTACGATTCATGCAGCTCGAATGCCGGGCGGTCCTGATAATTCGCATAGGGCGCGTAAAGCACGCCGTGGCCGTTATCGAAGGCGAAATAGCCGGTGTCTCCTTCTCCCCAACTCGACACGTCGAGGTTGCGCGTCGGATTAGCCGCCACTTCCTTCAAACGACGCTTGGTGGTGGAGATGTAATTGCCGTGAACGGTGCTGACGTGATAACCATCGAGCCCGTTTTCCGCAGCAAGCTTCCAGTTAGCCGAGAATGAGTAATGCGTTTCACCGGGCAGCACTTCCAGTTCGCCAGTTGGTGACTGATCGACAATTAGGTCGATGAACTTGGCCGCTCCCGCTAGATAATCTGTCAACGGGAGCACATCGGCGGATAGCGAGACGAAGATAAACCCGCGATAAACATCGACCTTGGCTACCGGCGTAAGTCCGAGTTTGCTGCGATCGAATTCGGGTGGATAAGCGCCATCGGCCTGATCGGTGACGTTGACTAGTTCGCCGCGCGAGTTGTAGCACCAGCCATGAAACGCGCACATGTGGATCTTCTTGTTGCCGCTTTTCTGGCGGCACACGCGCGCGCCACGATGCGCGCACACATTCAGAAACGCGCGAATCTCGCCGTCCGGATCGCGCGTCAGTACCACAGGCTGCCGTCCGATGGTCAGCGAGAAAAAGTCGTTGGCGTTGGGCAACTGGCTAACGTGCGCAGCATAGACCCAGTTTCCTTCGAAGATATGGCGCACTTCTAGCTCAAACAGTTCAGAGTCCGTATAAATATTGCGCGCTCCAAGATGCAATCCCTCTTCAGTCCTGCGCAGCACGTTCCCCACGAGATCAGTATTAAGATGCTGCAGGCGCTCGCGTCCGGCGGGCATCGGCTTGATCCAGACGGTTTTTGTCGGTGTGCTCATTCCATCTTGCTCCTTCATATTGAATTAACAGCGCCATCAACGCGGCGGGGCGTGAGCACGCAGATTGCGATCGTGGCCCCAGTCGCTCATCTGGCTGTAGTTCTTCACTTCCCACGTTGCGTCGTCGATAACGATGCTGCCGTGCCCGTACTCCACGCTAAAACCCGACGGCGACTGCACATAGAACGACACGACCTGATCGTTCGGGTGATGCCCGATCCCCATGTACATGCGCAACCCGGCCTTCATGCAACGGTCATAGGCGAGCCCTACGTCGTTGAGATCGGCGACTTCGAGCATCATGTGATTTAGGCATTGTTCGCTTGGCGCATACGCGGTCGCCAGCGAATGGTGACGGCCGGTGCGCGTGTGGAAGAACGTGGCGTCAAAGGCGACGCCGGGAATCGTCTCCGAGTCGCGGATATAGTCGCTGATGCTAAATCCAAGTCCTTCTGTGTAGAAGGCGACTGTTTTTTCGTAATCCTTCGCAATTGGCAGAACATGACCCAGGCCTTGCCGACCGGTGACAAATCCCTCGCCCTTCATCACCGGCGAGCGAAACGGCGAAGAGATCGGCGCATGCGTCGGACCGAAGCAAAACTCATGAACGAATCCGTTGGGGTCGTCGCAGGCGAAGACCTGTTCGACTTTTCTCGATCGTGCGGTGGCTGCGTCGCATTGCCTTGCATCGATACCCCGAGACCGCACGAGACTCACATAGTCGTTCAGGTCCCGAGCGGTATCGAATTGCCATCCTGCGACGGCAATATCATCCTTCGGCGCGCGTTGCAGCAAGATGCGCTGCGCCAACTCGTCCATGCGCAGTCCGAGCGTGGAATCAGTTCTTGCGCCGATCATCAACCCGAGGATCCGCGTAGCGAAGTGTTCCCATGCATTAAGGTCGGATACGTTGAGCACAACGTATCCCAGGCTTGCGGGCTCGGTCATCAGTATCTCCATTCTTGTTGCGCGAGCACTGAATTGCAGTGCTCGCGCTTTGTCTGTGGAGATGATGATGCCCTTCAGGCCTGATGCGTTCTATCCAGTCGCTGCGGAATGTTATCCGGATTTTGCGGATTTAACAGGCGGCGTTGGCGCGTGTGCGCCGTAACGTGCCGGAAGGAGGTTCGCCGAACATTGCGCGGTATTCCGCTGAGAAGCGGCCCAGATGCGTGAAGCCGTAGTCGAAGGCGATCTCCGATACGCTGCGCACCTGTGTATCGTGGGACAGGCGGTCGAATGCCTTGCGCAGTTTGCGGTCCTTCACATAAGCAGTGGGCGTCACGCCCTTGTGCAGTGTGAAGCGCTCATACAGTGTGCGCACAGAAACGTTGCACATGTTGGCGAGATCAACCGCTGAGATATCTTCTTCTATATGGGTGTCGATAAAGTGGTCCACGCCGTCGAAGAAACGATCGTGAAGGGTAGCTGCCGGTGCCCGTCCTGCTGCGTTGTTGGGGAATTTGTCGAGTAGCTTGGCGACGAACAACGCTTCGAGCGCAGGACGCGCGATGAAAGCGTGCTGACTCTTTTCCTCCGCTTCGAGAAACAGCAATTCGACCGTGCGGAAGGTCGTCGAGCGATCGCTCAGCGCGAATGGCAGCGGCTCAAAGCGCACGCCGTTCCCTGGCACGTGTCCCGAACGATCCATCGAACATGCGCTGACCAGCGACTTAGGAATGTTGACGATAAGCTTCGTGCAGTCAGCGGAATACGTGACCGATGACGGCACCGATGGATTGATAAGCGTCGCCCAGCCGGGAGTCAGAACCATCTCTTCGTTACCAACGCGAACCACGCACTCGCCGCTCATCACCAGTTGAAAGTGGAAGCTGTCTATCCCCACCGGATTTTCGAGGGTCGTTCTGCCGCCATAGGAGATCACGCTAAGCCCTAGGTTGCCAAAGAGCGTGTGCCGGAGCATGGCGCGGTTCGACCGGACATCGGTCGTGAAGTTATGCACACCGACATGCCGCTGCACGAATGCTGACACCTCGCTTGGAGGCCCGTCCTGATAGATCGTCGAGCCGATGAGGTAGTCGGATAACATCTGCGCCTCCACTGGCGCGGCCTGTCTAGGACCGCCACTCTCTTTTGTTGGGAACGATTGATTGGCTTAAGGTATCGAGAGTCCTTCAGCAAAGCCATAAGGATTTCCACCACTTATCCTGGTGCACGCCAGTCAGCATCGAGAGGATTGTTGAACAATTACATGAACGTTGCTCATGTCAGCATGAACCACAATCATGCTTTAGCGAGGGAACTCCAAGCGACGAGAGTTTCGTCAATCGCTATCAGGCCGCGGAAAGTGCTCTTTTTGGCGGGGCACGGGGTGATTGGCTGACAAGATCAGCGAAATTCCCTCGTGGGCTGAATGGCGGCTTCACCCTCGTGAACTGGCTGCGACGAGTTGCAAATCAAAAAATTCGAACCCCGGCCTTGATTCTCGGGGGAAGTCCTTGCAAACAAAATTAGCCGATTTACGCCGATCAAGATCCAGCCGGCTGGCCGCTGCAAGCGGTGCGCGTCATCCGGGTTAAATAGATCGGGGCGACGCAGCGCGTTGCGTCCGCATGCCGCCCTGCTGCGAGTTGTCGAAGGCGTGTTTCAGCCGAGGCGAGCGGGGTCGCGGCCATCGTCCCAGAACGCCTCCGAAGTGCTGCACTCGGCGCGAATGAAGTCGGTGAGCAACGCAACTCGCACTACGTCGCGCGTACCGGTCACGACCCAGCCGGAAATGACTGCGCAACTTCAGCTCTTGTCGCGCAGGCGACCTGATACAGATCGACCAAGGACGGCTGTCAGTCAGCCCTTTACTGGCCTTCTGTGGCAAGCGCCGATTGTCTGTACGGCGCAGCGAGATTCCATCACGTCAATGTCAGGCTCGTGCAAGCGGTTGCGACAATCGAGTCTGGTCAGCGACCTGCTGCAATCCGTCCCAACGCTGACGGCAGCAGCGACGTCGGGCTGATGCGCATCAACACCCGCCGCTACCGGCGCTGTCCCGCTACAGGCTCTAACAGTGCCAACGCCGTAGAGGTTCGAGTCCTCTCTTGGGCACCAATACATAGTCCGGAGCAATCCGAAGAAGTCCGAGAAACCCCGTAAAGCCTTGTGCCTGCGGGGTTTTTTGTCTTTTGCGTTCCGATGTGCTCCAGTAACATCCGGCGTTTTTACGTATACTGGTGCGTATACCAGTTTCGAGGGCAAAGCCATGCCCAGATACGTCGAACCGAAGTCGGAATTGGCGTTTCGCAACGCCAAAACGGGGCCGAAGCCCTACCTCCTCCCGGATGGCCAGGGCCTTTCCTTGCGCATACGCCCGAACGGCGCAAAGACCTGGCTACTCCGATATCGCCGTCCCGGTACTGGGAAAGAAAACTTCCTGAGCCTTGGCCCCTACCCCGACGTCAGTTTGACCGAAGCGCGGCGTCGCGCCGCCGCTGCTCGCGACCTCGTGCGCGAGGGCACCGATCCGGTCGACCAACGGCGTGCCGACGTTGCTTCGCGAAAGCGCGCTGCCGACGGAGCCTTCCATCTCGTCGCCAAGGCATGGCTTGAATTCAAGCGCAAAGAGTGGGCGGATGAAACCTACCGCAAGGCCGAATTTGTCCTGCGCGAGTATCTGACGCCGGCGCTCCGTAACAAGCCAATCTCGACCTTGTCCACCGCGCAGGTCAAACCCGTTCTCGAGACGATCGCGGCCAAAGCGCCCAATCTTGCATCGAAGGCCCGTCAGTACGTTGGCGGTATCGTCAGTTACGCCATCCACAATAATCTGCGCGAAGACGGATTACCGCTTGCGCTGCGAGGCGTCCTTCCGCGGCACAAAAAAGGTCGCATCCCCGCGATCACGAAGCCGGCCGACATCGGCCCGCTCGTGAAGGCCATCAACGCTTACTCGTCCCCTATCACTCGCGCCGCGCTGAAGCTTGCGATGCTGACCGGCTTGCGACCCGGCGTCATCGCATCGGCCCCTCGGAGCGAAATCGATCTCGACGCGGCTGAATGGCATATTCCCGGTGAACGCATGAAGATGCAGCATGACCACATCGTTCCACTTCCTCGGCAAGCTCTGCTTGTTCTGAATGAACTCAAAACAATAACGGGCGACAGCATCTATGTAAGAGATACACTTGGCTTTTACCGGTACCATAGTCGCGCTCGCACCGTTCGCGGACTATTCCCGACTCTATTGATCGGGCGCGATGAGATCCAAGTGGTTTAACAAAGAAATCTTGGACTCCGGGTACGTGGGGCAAATTTGAGCGGCATCTTTACGTTGACGACCCTGACCATCAACGGCGCAGTTTCAACGCGAACAGTCCTTGCGGTCGGAAATACAGTGCGACGATCACCAGCAAAAGGATGGTCGCTTTCGCCATTGAACCGCTTAGCAGAAGCTCAAACATCGACTGGAGTTGTCCGATTGCGAAGGCGGAAAGAAATGTCCCAAGCAGGCTCTCGATACCACCGAACACAACGACGATAAACGTGTCCACTATGTACTGTTGCCCGGTTACCGGACCAGTCGACGCCAGCATGGTCAGAGCACTTCCCGCAATCCCGGCAAGCCCGCAGCCCACAGCAAATGTCACTGCGTCTACGCGTTCGGTGTCGATGCCTGCGGCACCGGCCATAGCACGATTCTGCATGACCGAGCGGATACGGAGCCCCCATCGACTGCGAAAGAGGAATAGGTAGACTGCGAGCGCCACGGCGAACGTCAGAAACAGAATAAAAATGCGGCTGAGCGGGAGCCCTATGTTCGGGGTGACGTTCCACGCGCCTTGCAACCAGCTAACGGTCGGCACACTAACGTCGATTGGTCCGAAGATTTGGCGGTAGACCTGCTGCAGCACAAGTGAAAGTCCCCAAGTCGCCAACATGGTGTCGAGGGGCCGATGGTAGAGTCGCCGGATCATGACGCGTTCAAGCACGAAACCGACACCGGCCGTGACAACAAAAGCGACCATAATTCCCACGAGAAAATACGCGCCCATTAGCTCGGGGAAATATTGATGAAAAACGACGGACGTCATGTACGTCATGTACGCGCCGAGCGCCATTAATTCGCCGTGCGCCATGTTGATTACGCCCATCAAACCGAAGACGATGGCGAGGCCCACCGCCATCAACGCAAGTACCGTGAAGAGCGACAAGCCGTTAAATACCTGTACGAGAAAGGTGTCAAGAGACATGGTTGCGACCCTGTAAGCGAACATCGAGAACAGTGAGGACAAGCTCTCGATGTTCATCGTAAAGCGGCTTAGCCGAGCTTCGGGAAAGGGTTGGGCTCGATTAGCGGGGACTGGTAGATGATGTCTATCTGTCCATCTGGCTTGAACATCCCTATCAGCGAATGTTTCCATAAATGGTGGTTACTGACGTGGAAATGCACGTCCCCTTCGGGTGCGCTCCAGGCAAGTCCGGAAGAAGCGGCGACGACCTTCGCAACGTCCGTACTCTGCGCCTTCTCTACTGCAAGCTTCCACATATAGACTGCCGTGTAAGCTGCCTCGAGCGTGTCGCCCAGCACGCGATCCTGTCCGTACTTCGCTTTGAAAGCGCTGACAAATTTTTGGTTCTGTGGGTTTTTTTCGCTCTGGAAATAGCCCATGCACGAATACACGCCCACCAGGTTGTCCTTGCCGATGCCGAGCGCCTCTTCCTCAGTCACAGCGAGCGCCATGATCGCTTGATTCTGACCAGTGATACCTACCGAGTTGAGCTGCTTGTAGAACGCGACGTTTGACCCACCCACGATGGTAGAGAGAATCACGTCCGGTTTCGCCGCCTTGATCTTGCTGATCACCGACGAGAATTCTGTTGCGCCCAGAGGGAAATAGTCTTCGCCGAGCACGGTGCCGCCTGCTTTTGCAATCGCCGCCTTGGCAATACGGTTGGTCGTGCGGGGCCAGATATAGTCGGAGCCGATCAGGTAAAACTTCTTGCCCTTGTTCTTGGCGAGCCAATTGACTGCGGGAATAGTTTGCTGCGTTGCTTCCTGGCCGGTGTACATAATGTTCTTCGACATCTCCAGCCCTTCGTAATACGTCGGGTAATATAGCAGGCCGTTATAGCGCTCAAATACTGGGAGTACCGCCTTGCGCGATGCCGATGTATAGCAGCCGAACACGGCCGCGACCTTGTCGCTCTCCACAAGTTTTTGTGCCTTTTCCGCGAAGGTTGGCCAGTCACTGGCGCCGTCTTCGACAATAGGTGTAATCGGCCGGCCCATGACACCGCCGGCTGCATTGATCTCATCGATAGCGAGTTTTTCGGCATCCACCACATGGGCCTCAGCGATCGCAATCGTGCCGGTCAGGGAGTGCAGGATACCCACCTTGATGGGCTCCGCGGCGTTTGCCACGCGCGCACCCAGCATGAGCGTTCCCGGGATCACACTGGCTGCGGTCGTGGCCACTGCTGTCTTCAAAAAGTCGCGTCGAGAATTCTTCATGGTGTCTTCATCGAGAAAAAAGATAAGCAAAAAAAAGCCCGCAACCAGGGGTTACCTGGTTGGCGGGCTTTTTGGCCGTTACCGCAAATGACACCTTTGTCACGCGCGGCGGAATTCACTATGATCGGTCTGCAGGACTGCCGTGCTGCTCCGGATCACGAACGTTAGTGAGCAAGGTTCATGCCAAAATAGTCAAGTCTGCTTTTGATTCAATTGACCGGCTGGCATTCGCCTTATACATTGATTGAACGACGACGCGACACTATGAAGGAACCCTTAAGATGCCCACCCGGGCCTCGCGTCCGGACGCCAATTTGTGGCAGGCACGCACTCCGGCTGTGCGCAATAAAGCTTAAGCGCACAAGTTTGGGCGAACCGGGACGGCAATGAGAACGCGCGTCGGCGCAATAGGAAGCTCAATATGTCTTCACCCATGTATGAACCTGTGAAAATTGGCGTGGTGTACTCAACCACCGGCGTAACAGGCCTCATCGAATCCACGCAGCAAAGCGCCACGCTGTTCGCTGCTGACGAAATTAACCGGGCAGGCGGCATTAACGGCCGGGAAGTCCAGCTTTACATACGCGACCCTGGTTCCATCGCTGCCAACTATGCATCAATGGTCGAGCAGTTGATTGTCGAGGACGGTGTGCGGCTCATCATGGGCTGTTACATGTCGAGTGGAAGAAAAGCAGTCATCCCCGTCGTCGAGCGGCACAACGCGCTGCTCTTTTACCCTACCCTTTATGAGGGCTTCGAGTACAGCCGCAACGTTTTTTGCACCGGCACACTGCCTAACCACACCTGTGTGCCGCTCGCAGATTACATGCTTGAAAACTTCGGCTCGCGCGTGTTCATGATCGGCTCGGATTACATTTACCCATATGAAACGAATCGGATCATGAAGGACTTCGTATTTGAGCGCGGAGGGGAAACGGTTGAAGAAATTTACGTGCCGCTCGACGCAAGCGAGGAGAGCTATCGCGCCATCACGGAGCGCATCGCGGCTCTCTCACCGGACTTTGTCTTTTCCACCGTGGTGGGAGTCGGTGTTGAACGCTTATATCGCAGCTTCGCAAAGAGCGGCCTCGATCCCAACGCCATACCGATCGCGAGTGTGACTACATCCGAAGCGGAAATCGCAGCGATGGGCGCACACCTTGGTGAAGGGCACTTCACTTCCGCCTCATATTTTCAGTCTGTCGACACGCCGGTAAATCGAACCTGCATCGAGAACTATCGGCGCTTCATGGGCGGCGACGCCGTCACTAACATGTGCTGGGAGGCCGCCTACTTCCAGATGCACGTGCTCGCCGACGCGATGCGAAGCATGCACGCTTCAGGCAGTGACAACCCGGTGTCGCTGTTACGCGTGTTGCCGGGCATGGAGTTCGACGCGCCGCAGGGCCGCATACGCATGGACGAGGAGAATCACCATGCCTATCTTCACACTCGCATTGGACGCGGCAATGCATTCGGGCAATTTGACATCGTTGGCGGGATGGCCGGACGCGTACGCGCCGACCCTTTCGTGATCGCGCACACGCCATCCGAGGGCGGCCGGTTCGAGTACGCCACGCCTACGGTTGCCGGGAGCCGCGGATGAAGCCCAGCTCTCCCACTACGCTGCAGGCCTTGCAGGACATACGGTCGCTACGCATAGCCATAGTACATCCGCCCGACCAGGAAAGGGACGAATTGCTAGGGCATATCAAGCGCATTGGATGCAAGGTGCAAGTATGCTGGCCGACCTTCGATGCCGAACTCCATACGGTCGACCTTGTAATCATGGCCGTGAACCCGCAGATCTCGGCATGTCATTTCAAGTGGCTGGGCCAGGAAGGTGCACCTCCCATCATCCCGGTTGTTACCTACGAAAACCCCGTGGTGATTCAGGCGATAATGCAATTAAATGCTTTCAGCGTAATCCCTTCGCCGGTGCGCTCATTCGGCATACTGACCGCGATTGCGGTGACGCTCGCACAGCATAAGACGCAAAAATCGCTTGAGAAGTCCATTAAGCGGGCGGAGGAGAAAGCAGCCAGACAACGGACCATCGAACTCGCTAAGTCGATCCTCATGAAAACTCAGCAACTTTCGGACGAAGATGCCTATCTGCTTTTGCAAACCCAGGCCCGTGTGAATCGCTCACGCATAGAAACGGTCGCCGACAATATTGTCAGGGCCGATTCGGTACGCAGCTAAGCTTCACGCAGACAGTGCGACGCGCACCAACAGGGTACGTTGGGCGCACCTCCATTGCGCAAATGATGTGGACCGGCCTAGAGCGCTTAGTGGCCGTGAGCCACACTAAAGTCAAGCCAGCTATGCGCTGCATGCAAGAGAGCCAACACATCAATAATGTTGGCACGCATGTTGCGTTAAGGTCGCAGCGCACATCTGGTGTCTTGACACAGTCAAGAGCCGGAAGTAACTTAACACATCCGAAGATGCCGAAACGAGACAAAGACGTCTCCGACGGTAACGGCCAAAAAGCCCGACTTGCCAGTATCCCTGGCGATCGGGCTTTTTTGCGTTTCGCCTTGTGCGCCATGCCTTAGCTGGAATAGAGCGAGTAACTGACGTATAGCCTCGTTTCGACTTCCTGCGGCTAATAATTCGTATTCCTTCACAACTTATCGAAGAGAATAAACCCATGATACCTATCCCGAAGAAAGGCACGCCAGAGCGCGACCGGCTGATCGCACTTCACAAGGAATGCACGGAATCCATGCATGGCGTTGCAGGATTTTCAATCCTCAAGTGTGAGACCCCTGGCGACGTCACTTTCGTTTCTGGCGGCACGCACGAGCATCAGGACCTGCGTCGCGTGCTATTGCGCATGCGAGGAGCCTCACCAAAAAACAAGCTTGTGGTGATTTGCACAAAAGTAGACGCCGAATGGCGGATTGGCCGTTTGTCGGGCATTCGTGGCGTCCCGCCTGTGTTCGCAACCGAGGACATCTACACGAGCGAGCAGGACATCCAGCACGCAATCTTCCTCATTCGTCTCGACGAAATGTCGGAGACCGACGGCATGCCAGAACACTATTCGCAGGGCTACAAGCGCCGCGACGACAACTGGCCCGTGACCTGATTCCGATCGCGGCTACGACCGTTTCTGCGCCACGTTCCCGGCGCCACACCACGACACCGCCGCTCCCCGAGTGGCATGAAGGCAGGAGCAGTTCTCATGTGTGCAATGCGACTCACCGGCTATGCGGACAAATTCAGCGTCCATCCCGGCGACACGATCAAGTTCTACGTCAACTGTGACGGACCCGCGCAATATCACGCTTCGATCGTGCAGATGATCAACGGCGATACCAACCCGAGGGGTCCGGGTTTTATCGAAAAGGCCGTGATGGCTGATTGCGAGGCCACCTACGATGGCCGCGCTCAGGCAGTCTACGGAGGCTCTTACGCCTATGTACAAGACGCGCCGCAACTGCAGGTCGAAAGTTTTACGCTGCAATGCTGGATTTGGCCGACCACGCCATGCACTGACGCACGCTACTGGAAGCATGGCGAACAGGGACTCGTTACGAAGTGGTCGGACGGCGCGGGTTATGGCCTCTTTATCAACGAGGACGGCTGCGCTGAATTGCGTATCAACGACCAGACCTTCACCACCGGCGCGCGGTTGCGCGATCACGCCTGGCATTTCCTCGCAGCGACATTTGATGCGACAACCGGCGCAGTTGTGCTGTATCACGAGCCACAGATAGCTTACGCGCTGGACCCGGCCGTCGCTCCGGTTAAATCACAGTTTGCCGGCCCCATCAAACATGCGGACATACCACTCGTTATCGCAGGTTACGTGAAGGGGATCGAAAGCGGTCCGATCGGACGTTCCTCGCTGCCGCAAGGCGTGTTGATCGGCGGCCATTACAACGGCAAGATTGATAGTCCGCGCCTTTGCAATCGCGCGCTCTCGCGCTTCGAAATCGAGACAATGAAGGCCGGCGTACAGCCAGGTCTCAGTGAGCGCCGGCATTCGGGTCCGACCGGCCCGCTGTCGGAGTGCATCGTCGCGGCATGGGATTTCTCCGACGGCATTGATACGCTCGTTTGTCGCGATCAAGGACCCTACAAATTCAACGCGGCGCTAGTGAACTGCCCGACCCGCGCACTGACTGGGTACAACTGGGCCGGCCGAAACTTCGACTGGAAGTACGCGCAAAAGGAGTACGGCGCGATCCACTTTCACGACGACGACCTGGACAACGCTCGCTGGGACGTGAGTTTCGAATGGAAGGTGCCGGAAGACATCAAGAGCCGATTCTATGCGGCGAAACTGACCACGTCCGAGGGTGACGAGGATTACGTTCCCTTTTGGATCGTGCCGAAGCTCGGCGCCAAGAAGTCGAAGATCGCAGTGATGGTGCCGACCATCAGCTACATGGCTTATGCCAACGAGCACGTGGCCTGCAACGCGGGCGGTGCGGAGCTGTTCGTGTATCGCGTGCCGATCATGCAGCAGCAGAACATGTTCCTTTCCGAGCATCGCGAATACGGCGGTTCGATCTACGATACGCATACTGACGGCAGCGGCATCTGCCTTTCCTCGCGACTGCGCCCGATCCTGAGCATCCGGCCGAAGTACGATCACTTTCTTGCGCAGGCTCCCTGGCAATACCCTGCAGACCTGCATCTCGTATATTGGCTCGAGACGCTTGGCTACGAGTACGACGTCTTCACTGATGAAGATCTCACCTACGACGGACTTGCTCGGCTCGAAGACTACAACGTCATCATCACAGGGTCGCATCCGGAACACAATTCTGGTCCGCAACTCGACGCCTTGCACGACTACACCCAGCGCGGAGGGCGAATCATGTACATGGGCGCCGACGGCTGGTACTGGGTACACTCGTATCACCCGGCATACGAGGACGTGGGCCGTGGCGTTGTGACCGAGATGCGCCGGTGCGAATCGGGGATCCGTACATGGCGCGCCGATCCAGGCGAGTACTACCATCAGGGCACCGGCGAGCTTGGTGGCATGTGGCGCTACCGGGGACGCTATTTGCATTCCGTCGCGGGGACCGGCATGTCGTCGGAAGGATTTGATATCTCCAGCTACTTCTCACGCACGCCGGAGAGTCTTGACGAACGCGTCGGCTGGGCGTTCGAAGGCATCGAGTATGACGAAAAGCTCGGCAACTTTGGTCTGGTCGGCGGCGGAGCGGCGGGACTGGAACTGGACATTGTCGACACCATGCTCGGCTCGCCGCCGCATATCCTGACGGTTGCGACCTCCGCTGGACGACACACTGAAGCGTACCTGCTCGTGATGGAAGATTTCGGCTTCAACCAGCAAGGTCTCGACGGCACCGTGCACCCGCGTGTGCGGGCCGACATCACCTTCCATGAGACCCCGAACGGGGGCGGCTGCTTTGCGTTCAGCTCGATCGCGTATTGCGGCTCGCTGCCCTGGAACAACTGCGATAACAACATTTCGCGGCTCACCAGGAATGTGCTCGATCGATTCAGCGCTGACGGTCCGCTGCCCGCGGCATCGGACAGTGCGATCAAGCATCGGGGACGTGCGGACTATGAATCGCCGGCCGTCGTGACCACCAGCTGATCTTCAGGGAGACCCCGCAATGAGTGCAATCGTCGCCACACGAGCGCACGCCGTGCTTCGAGCGCTCTCGCTCGACGCCGATGCCTACCATTCGCTGGCGTTCGCCAGGATCGAGGACGACGCGATCTGGACTCGCGAATGGATCTGCATCGGCGTCGACGAGGATATTGTCGGCGTGGGCGACCTGTTGCCCTTCACCGCCGGCGATCACGCCGTGCATGTTCAGCGCCTCGCCGGCGGCCGCCTTGCCGGTCGCTTCAATCTCGCGCAGCACGGCGGTTGCCGCGTCGTGCCGTTGCAATGCAGGCAGGGCGCAAAGACGTCGTGTTCATTCACGTCCTGTGGGCACAGTCGCGATCGGCCGCCCCTTTTAGCCGATGACGCCAACGCATCCAGCCAGGAGAGGTACCAGTATCTCGGCTTGCGGCCCGAACGTCTCCTGAGCGTTCGTGTCGCCGAATCCGGGCCCTTGCTTTTCGTCCACCTCAACCCGGTCGGGGGAGTATTTCAGGCTCACCCCGCACAGACCCTTTCCAGCGATACAGCCGGCCGTCAGGGCAACGAGTGGCTTGAAATCGAGGGCAACTGGAAGCACATCGGCCAACGCATCGCGGCTGGAAAGATACAGCCGGCAGACATGGATCGATGCGCGTCATTTAACAGCATCGACGGCACGATAAGCGCGTCGTGGTTCTTTCCGAACCTGATCATCCTCAAGCATGCCGGGAGTACCTGTGTCGTCGTGCTTCAGCCCATCGCGCTGCAGCGTACGGTGTGCCGTATCAGCGTGTACGGCGCCGATTCAATGTCCCGATGGCGCGACCTGCTGTTGCAACGTTGCGCATCGCGCTATTCCCACGCCGACGAGTCCGATTCGCGCCGCTGGTTTGAGACCACGCTCGACGCGCGCATCGCTCATCGCATGGACCTTTCCCTCAACGGAGACGACGCATGAACCCTGTCAAGGAAGCCGGCCTCGAAGACGCCGTGACGCATTACACGAAGGGCCGCTTCAACGAAGCATTTGTCTCGTTCGAGACGCTCGCTCACGCCGGTGATAAAAACGCGCAGGCGTGGCTCGCAGCGTTGTACGCGAACGGCGAAGGGGTATCGGCCGACCTGCCGCGCGCGATCGAATGGTACAAAAGGGCTGCGATTCAGGGCCATACGCAGGCGCAAACGAATCTCGGCGCCATGATGTTGTCCGGACACGAGGCCTTGCAAAACGAGGCCGAGGGCGTGCGCTGGATCACGATTGCGGCCGGGAACGGGGATCCCTTCGCGCAGGCGAATCTCGCCGGCCTGTACACGAAGGGACGCGGCATGGAACAGGACGATGCCGCCGCCGCGAGTTGGTACCGGCGCGCCGCGGAGCAAGGGCATTATCCTTCGCAGGCACGCCTGGGCTTCAGCTACGCGACCGGACGCGGCGTGGAACGTGACCGGGTGCAGGCATTCGCATGGCTGTCGCTGGCCGCGCAGCACGGCGTCGGCACCGCACTCAATGCGCTCGAGAATGTGCTCACCGACATGTCAGTCGAAGAGAAGCGCGCGGGCGCGACGCTCTTCGATCAGTGGCGTTCGCGCACGGCAAGCGGCACGTCGCCTGCGCGCCTGATGCCCTTGCCAGGATAGCCGCCAGGAGACGACGATGAACTACAGCGTGCAGCAGATCAAGTTCGAGTGCTTCAGCTATATCAAGGAGTTCGGCGCCCGCATGGAAGACTGGGTGATCGGTGCGGCGAGCGATCCGGACAGCGTGCTGTTCGAGGAATTCGCGCTCGATCGCACTGACGATATCTGGATGTGGAAACCGGCCTTGTCGCCGGCGGCGGCCAGTGCGGTCATCGACTTCATGACGTCGCGGTATCGGCTGGAACGCGCCTCGCCGCGCCCCGGCGATACCCCCGCGCGCTTTGTGTTCATGTACAGGAAGCACAAGAAGCGCATGGTCGATGCCTGATCACGTCGCGATCGTCATCACGTGTCGCAGTGCCTTCGCCAGGTCGGCGGGTTCGTTCAGCAACGCGAGCCGATCGCGGCCGAACATGGCGGCCGCGACATCGAGCGAGGCTTCATCCGGCGATAGGCACGCACAGCGAATCCCCTGCTGCGCGAGTTCGCTGATCGCGCGGCGCATGTCATCGCGTAGATAGCGGGGGTCGAAGCTGTCGATGTCATAGGGCACGCCATCCGACACGACCCACACCGAGGCCGGCAGACCCGTCGTCATGTGCGGCCTGAGTTGCTCGCCCACATGCCGGAGCGCCGCGCCGAAACGCGTCGAGAGCCCGGGTGTCGCACCCATCAACCGCTGTTCGACGGCACTGCTCCAGGCATCGTCGAAATCCTTGAAGAGGTGGAACAGCACGCGCTCGCGGCCATCGGAATGGAAACCGTACAGCGCGAACCGGCGATCGCTCGCGGCGAGCGCGCGTCCGAGCAGGCAGCTCGACACCAGTGCGCCGTGCATGCGCCCCGCCGTCCCCGCCGATGCCGACATGTCGAGCAGCACCGCCAGCGGTCCGCTCTCCGCGCGCATTCGCCGGGCGACGAACGCCTTGAAGTCATCGGAGGCGCCGCGCCGCGCTTCGACCCGGCCTGCAATGCAGGCATCGAGATCGAGCACGTCTCCTTCGTGAGCGCGAGTCCTCCCCACCACCACGCGATTCCGTGCCGCCCGGAACAGCGCGCGCACGCGCCGCTCGGAGGGGTCATCCGGCTGCGGTGCGATGCGTGCATCGACAGGCTCGGCGCGCAGTGTCTCGACGCGGCACCAGTTCGCCCGATAACGCCGGATCACATAGTCCCATTCGCGATACCGCGCGACCGAGACAAGGGTGAACGACGTCTCGTCGTCGTGCACGTCCGAGCCCGACGCCTGGACGTCGCCGTGACTGTCGGCGACCTTTTCGGGCGGCCTGGCATCGTCCGCCGGCAAGTCGCGTAGGTCCCGAGATGCCTGCATCGACGCGTTGCGCTCGGCGGGCGTGTCGTCGTGGGACGGCGCGATCGGCGTGGGCTCCGCGTGCCAGACGAGGCTGTTGTCATCGCGATACCGCGCTTCCTGCGCATAGGTCTTCGCGTTGAACTGCACGCGCATCTGGCCGAGATCGTTGCCGAGCAGATTGCCGAGTTCGCGGGATATCGCGGGGTCCAGACCGCCCGTCCCCACAAACGCGCGATCGAACAGCGCACGGCCTTTCTTCACCCAGCCGTCATCGTCGGCATACAACGGATCGAGCAAGGCGCGCGAGAGACGTGCCATCAGCGCAGTCGCCGTCTTCACGCTGCTCGTGCCGGTCTGGTGAAACGGCATCCACCAGTGACGCAGGCCGGGATAGCGCTGCATGGCCAGCCGCTCGACCCGAGCGTCCTCGATCGCGCCGACAAGCGCCACCTGGAGCGGCCGGAGCTTGCCCCGCTCGTAGCGCACGGTCGACCACGTCAGGTGGGCGGCCGCATGGGCGGCACTGGCGAGATAGAACAGACGTTCATCGACCGCGCCATCGCAGGCGATGCGTGCGTCGGGTAGAAACAGGACCGGCTCGGTCAGCACCGGACGATCCGCGCGCAGATCGCCGTCTTCGTGCGCGGCCATGAGCGGCTGAACTTTGGTTGCGACGTTCCATGCCGCCTTGAGATAGAAGCCCAGCACGCGCGTTGCGGCGTCCACAGAACCCTGTTCGGCGAGTTCCATCTGCGTCGCTCAGCCGAACACGCCGGCGACCACCGCCATCAGCGCGGCACTCAGGTCCGTGTCATCGGTCAGCGGCTGGATCATGCCGATACGGCATGCCGATGGCGCATCCATCCCGCCCGCGATCAGCGTCGCGGCGTAGATCAGCATGCGCGTGGAGGCGCCTTCGGGCAGCGACGGATCGTCGAGCGTGCGCGTGCGACCCGCGAGCGTCACGAGCTGCTGCGCGACGTCCCTACTCACACCCGTTTCGTGCGCGACGATCTCAGCCTCCGCCTGGGCTTGCGGCCAGTGCATGTCGATCGCGACGAAGCGCTGCCGCGTGGACGGCTTCAGGTCCTTCGACACATGCTGGTAGTGCGGATTAAACGAAATCACGAGGGCAAAGTCGGGATGCGCCGCGATCACTTCACCGCATTTATCGATGGGCAGGATTCGCCGGGAATCGGTCAGCGGATGGATGACCACGGTGGTGTCGGTACGGGCTTCGACGACTTCATCCAGATAGCAGATCGCTCCGTGGCGCACCGCTTGCGTAAGCGGACCGTCCTGCCAGTAAGTGCCGTTACCATCGAGCAGATAGCGTCCTACCAGATCGCCTGCGGTCATGTCCTCGTGGCATGCAATCGTGATCAGTGGACGCCCGAGTGTCCACGCCATGTATTCCACGAGCCGTGTCTTGCCGCAGCCGGTCGGCCCTTTCAGCATGATCGGCAGCCGGGCGCGATAAGCCGCGGTGAACCACTCGGTTTCCCGATGCACCGGGCGATACCAGGGCTCCTGCGAAAGCCGCCATGCTTCGAGCGGTTCGGTAGCGGACGCGAGGTGGGGCCGGGTCATGAAATTTCCTTGAGTTGAATGCGCGCGTTCACGCCGGCATGACGTGTCGCGCCGCGTCGATAGCGCGCGCAAGCGTTGCGCGCAGCGACTGGCTGTCGGTCGCGAGGATGCGCGCGAACGCACCGCAATGACCGGGCAGCAGGCCCGCGCCCGCGTAGAACGCATCTTCGGTGGCGCGTTCGAGCGCGGCGGCGACGGCAGCGGCCTCGGTCTTGTCGAGGGTCAGCACCATCAGGCCGCCGTGCGCGGCAAAGGCCTGGCGCACGCCACCGAGGGGCCGGTTCGACGCGCCATCGAGGAAAAAGCGGTCGCGTGCGAGCAGACGCCCCGTGGCATTGCGCACGGAAACAGCGGCATCGAGCGAACCGAACGGACGCGCGCCGCCGCCCGGATCATGCGTTGTGTAGCAATCGGCGACCAGGATGCGCGCGCCCGGATGCAGGCTCACATCGATATGGCTTGCCAGCCTCGCCCCCGGAAAGAGGATCGACGGATGCGGCAACCAGTCGAGACGCGCGCCATCGTGCGCCTCGAGACTGACGCGGGTAATAGCCTGGCCGCGCGTCATCGTGTGAACGATGGTCGCCGCCGCCGTTTCCACTCGAGCACGCGCGCCGGGCGCGGCAACGAGATGCTGGTGAACGTCGCCGTCCTCGAACAGGCCGCCTGATGACGACTGGACGATCACGCGCGCGCCGTCCTCGTCCGTGAGCAGTCGGCCCACGTGAAAGGGATAGCCCGCGCGCTGCCGCGACAGATACGTCGCCCCGAAAGGACCGCGCGAGAAGCACAGGTCGAGCTGCGGGCGAGAGAGGCCGAGCGCCGCCGGCGGCGCTTCATGTCGCATCGAAGAGTACGTTTGCCACGATTGCATCGACGACCGCATCGACGCCCACGCCGGTCGCGCAGTTGGTGAGGGATACCGCGCGCTGACCCCGCACCTCGCGCGCCTCCTTCACCATGCGTTCGAGGTCGACTCCCACGTACGGCGCGAGGTCGAACTTGTTGATCACGAGCAGATCGCACGACATCACGCCGAGCCCGCGCTTGCGGGGAATATCGTCGCCGGCGGCGACATCGATCACGAAGATCCAGTAATCGACCAGGTCGAGCGAGAACGAAGACGCGAGATTGTCGCCACCCGATTCGATCAGCACGAGTTGCAGGCCGGAAAACTGCGCGTCGAGTTCATCGGCGGCCTGCAGGTTGAGTGTCGGATCCTCGCGGATGGCCGTATGAGGACACGCGCCGGTCTCGACCGCGAGCACGCGCGCCGGATCGATCAGGCCGCTGCGGCGCACGCGCTCGGCATCTTCGCGCGTCACCAGATCGTTCGTGATCACCGCGAGGTCGATCCCACGCGCCGCGAAACGCGGGATCAACTGCTCGAGCAGCCGCGTCTTGCCCGATCCCACCGGCCCGCCGATACCCACCCGCGCCGCGCGCGCCGCGGGCAACGAGGCTTGCTTAAGCTTGAATGCTTCCATTTCACCTGGCATCGAATGCCTCCTTGATCTTTAGCGCAACATGTAGCGCCGCGACAGCGGCACTTCGCGCGCCGGATCGCACCGAATGATCTGCCCGTCGATCATCACGTCGAAGGTTTGAGAATTGACCGTGAGGTTCGGACAGGCGTCGTTGTGCAACATGTCGCGTTTCGTGAGTTTCCTCGTGCCGTAGGCGCCGACCAGTTGCCGCGCGAGCCCGAGCTTGTCGGCCGCGCCCGCATCGAGCGCGAGCGGACTGACGAAGTTGACCGCCAGCGAAGACGGCGCCCGGCCGAACGCGCCCCATTGCGGACGCATCGCGAGCGGCTCGCAGGTCATCAGCGAGGCCGCCGAATCGCCCATTGCGCCCCACGCGATAAACCCGCCCTTGATCACGACTTCCGGCTTGATGCCGAAGAACGCCGGGCGCCATAGCACGATGTCGGCAAGCTTGCCGTCTTCCAGCGAGCCGACCGTGTCCGCAATGCCAAACGTGCGCGCGGCATTGATCGTGTACTTCGCGATATACCGCTTGATGCGCTCGTTGTCGCCGCGCGCCGTGCGCTCGCTGGAGAGACGTCCGCGCTGATCCTTCATCTTCGACGCAAGCTGCCAGGTCCGGCAGATCACTTCATTGATGCGGCCCATGCCCTGGCTGTCCGAACCGAGCATCGAGATCGCGCCGAGGTCGTGCAGCACGTCCTCGGCGGAGATGGTCTGCGCGCGCACGCGCGACTCGGCGAACGCGACGTCTTCGGGCACCGCCGGGTTCAGGTGATGGCACACCATGATCATGTCGAGGTGTTCATCGAACGTGTTGATGGTGTATGGGTTCGTCGGATTGGTGGACGACGGCAGGCAGTTCATGCGTCCCGCCACCGCGATGATGTCCGGTGCGTGGCCGCCCCCCGCGCCTTCCGTGTGATACATGTGGATGGTGCGGTCCTTCATCGCCGCGATGGTGTCTTCGAGGAAGCCCGATTCGTTGAGCGTGTCCGAGTGCAGCTGGACCTGAAAGTCGTATTCGTCGGCCACGGTGAGACAGGTATCGATCACCGCCGGCATCGCACCCCAGTCCTCGTGAATCTTGAGACCCAGACAGCCGCCTCGCAGCTGGTCGACGAGCGAGCCCGGCTTGCTGGAATTGCCGCGCCCCAGGAAGCCGAAGTTGATCGGCCATTGCTCGGATGCCTGCATCATGCGCCCGACATTCCACGCCCCGCCGCAGTCGATACCCACCGTGATCGGCCCGAGCGAGCCGCCGATCAGCGTGGTCAATCCCGAAGCCAGCGCATGCTCGCACAGCTGGGCCGAGTCGAAATGCACATGCACGTCGATACCGCCCGGCGTCGCCATCAATCCTTCGGCATCTTTTACAGTCGTCGCCACCCCGCACACGAGCTTCGGGTGCACGCCGTCCATGACCTGCGGATTTCCGGCCTTGCCAATGGCAACAATACGCCCTTCCTTGATGCCAATATCGCCCTTGATCACACCGAGCACCGAATCGATGATCGTCGCGTTGCAGATCAGCATGTCGAGCGCGCCGTCCGCGCTGTCATGCCCCGCCTTCAGGCCCATGCCGTCGCGCAGGGTCTTGCCGCCGCCATGCAGGCATTCATCGCCGGGCACCGCGTAGTCGTACTCGATCTCCGCTAGGAGCGAGGTATCGCCGAGACGCACTGCGTCGCCGGTCGTCGGGCCGAACATCTCGGCGTAGGCCTTGCGTGTCATCGTAACCATTCACGCTCCCTTGAAGCCGCGTGCCGCCGCGCGGCCGATCGCCGCTTCACGCAAGCCGGCTTCACCCACGGCGCCGTCGGTCAGACCGTTGAGGCCGAATATTTCGCGCGAGCCGCCGAACGCGACCAGCGTGACTTCCTTGTTATCGCCCGGTTCGAAGCGCACCGCCGTCCCGGCGGGAATGTCGAGCCGCATGCCGAACGCGGCCGCGCGATCGAAGCGCAGCGCGCGATTCACTTCGAAGAAATGGAAATGACTGCCGACCTGGATCGGCCGGTCGCCGGTGTTCATGGCCGTGAGCACGGCCTTCTCGCGGCCGGCATTCAGTTCGATATCGCCATCGGCTGCCAGCAGTTCGCCCGGCACGAGATCGGCGGCGGGACGCATTTGCGTGCCCGCGCGAATGGGCTGGTGCACGGTGACGAGCTTGGTGCCGTCGGGAAACGAGCCTTCGACCTGCAGCATCGGCAGGAGGTCGGCGACGCCCGGCAGGACATCGTCCTCGGTCAGGAGCGTGGAGCCGTACGCGATCAGGTCCGCCACGCTGCGGCCTTCGCGCGCGCCTTCCAGGATCTCGTCCGCGATGATCGCGACCGCTTCAGGATGATTGAGCTTGAGCCCCTTGTCGCGATGACGGCGCGCCAGTTGCGCAGCGGTAAAAAGCGTGAGGCGTTCGTATTCGGTCGGTGTCAGCAACATCCGCGCAATCCCCTCGGTTCAGTTGGCAAAGAGCCGTGCTTCATGTCGATGGCGCCGCATGACGGCAATGTCGGCGGCAAAGGTACTCGACCACAGATCGTCCATGGCAGGTGGCGGCGCTTCCAGCACGCTCGCGAGCGGCTCGCGCAGGCGGGTCAGGATCCGCTGCGCATCGAGATGGCCGACGATACCCAGCCGCACCGCCGAGCTCACGGCGCCCGTGCAGGCGGCATGCGCGGAGATGGCGCGCGCTTCGTTTTGCCCGATGCCGAAGCTGCGCCACAATCTTCCCTGCGCCGCGGGCAGATGCCCCGGCGTGCGCCCGGCGACGATCGCCGCGCGCAATTCCGCAGCAACCGGTGAATCGAGCCGCGTGTGGACATCGGCGAGCGTGCGTCCCAGACGGTGCGCACCTTTTCGCATCGGCTCGGGCAAGGTCACGGCGTCGGCGAGCGCATCGACTTCCAGCCAGGCATCGAAGGAATTGGCCTGCCAAGCGGCGCACACGATACCCTGATCGAGACTCGCCCAACGCGCGAGCGCCTGTCCCTCGACGAACACCTCCAGCGATTGCGCGTCGCTGACCAGTCCGTCCTGCAGCAACGCTTCGAGGCCCCAGGAGAAGGCCATCGAGCCGCTCGGGAAGAAGCTGTCCGATTGCTGCAAGCTCGCGAGCAAGCTCGTGAAATCACTCATGGGCGTGCACGTGCTCGTGATGGTCATGCTTGCGCTCGTGCACAGGTTCATGCTCGTGCTTCAACTCGACGATCCGTCCCGCGTCGAGCATCGGCGCAAGCCGCGAACGATAGTCGTCGACCGGCCCCTTGAGCGCGATCTCAAGCACGTTCCCGCTGAAACGCACCGCCCAGTGCATGTTGCCCGCGAAGTAACCGAGTTCGAGCGCAGCGGCGGCGTCCCGCGCGCGCAGGCCCATCCATCGCGTGTTCTCGGTCCGTACAACGAGCGCCCGGTCGGCATCCAGATGCAGCACCGCACCGTCGAAGAGATGCGTGTGACGATCGAGCGCGATGCCGCATTCGTCGCCGCCTTGCGTGCGCACTCGCAAACGGTGACGCCGGATGTCGTCGGCGGCGAGCATGACCGTGTCTACGCCGCCGCGATGCTCGAGCATGTGCAGCAGATCAGCCATGCGCGGGTCGGACGCGCTGCCCACGATCGACGTATACGTCCTCATGGCGCGTTACCGGTGCGTCAGGTCTGACGGGTTCGGAATGCCCGGGATCGGGCACTCTTCGGTGCCGGGCGTGCTGCGCGTCAAGTCCTCGACCATCTTGCGCGTTGCCTCGGGGTCCGTGATCCATTTCGAATAGAAATCGAACGGACATTCGGCCACGCCGTTGGCATCCTCGCGCGAATTGATCTTGCCCGTATAGCCGCGATGCAGCAGCTTGTACAGATGGTTCTCCGACTGCATGTTCTTGCGGGCGTCGCGAATCAGGCTCTTCGAGAGCGCTGCGTACTGGATGCCCATTTCCTCGGTGCCGCATTCGCCGAGTGTACGGCCGTCGAAGCCTACAATCGAGGAATGGCCGAAGTACGAATACACGCCGTCGAAACCGGCCGCGTTGGCCACAGCCACATACACGTTGTTCGCCCACGCCATGGATTTCGCCATGATGATCTGCTGTTCCTTGGCCGGGTACATGTAGCCCTGACAACGGATGATGAGTTCCGCGCCTTTCATCGCGCAGTCGCGCCAGATCTCCGGGTAGTTGCCGTCGTCGCAGATGATGAGACTCATCTTCATGCCCTTCGGCCCTTCCGACACATACGTGCAATTGCCGGGATACCACCCCTCGATCGGCACCCACGGCATGATCTTGCGGTACTTCTGCACGATCTCGCCCTGGTCGTTCATCAGGACCAGCGTGTTATAGGGCGCCTTGTTCGGATGCTCCTCATGACGCTCGCCGGTCAGCGAAAACACACCCCACACTTTTGCGCTACGGCACGCTTCCGCAAAGATTGCCGTCTCTTCGCCGGGTACGGCGGCGGCCGTGTCGTACATCTCCTGCTGGTCGTACATGATGCCGTGCGTGCTGTACTCCGGAAAGATCACGAGGTCCATGCCGGGGAGGCCCGCCTTCATCCCCTTGAGCATCTCCGCAATGTTTCGGGCGTTCGCGAGCACCTCCGCTTTCGTATGCAGCCGCGGCATCTTGTAGTTTACGACCGCAACGCCGACCGTGTCGAGACTGCTTGAAATATCACCATGCATCATGGCCATCTCCTCGTGGATAAAAGACGCCTGTTCGGGCGCCTGGAACAGCAACGTGTCATTCAGAAACTCAGATAGTCAGGTAGCTCATGATGCGATCCGCATCGACGTTCTCGCGCCTGTCGCTGTGCACGAACCGCCCTTTCTCGATGATCAGGAAATGGTCCGCGATTTCGAGCGTGAAGGTCAGTACCTGCTCGGAGACGATCAACGCAAAGTCGCGCTCCTTTTTCAAGCGGTTCAGCGCCCGCGCAATGTCCTTGATGATCGACGGCTGGATCCCTTCGGTCGGTTCATCCAGGATCAGTACCTTGGGTTCCGAGACGAGCGCACGCGCAATCGCCAGTTGCTGCTGCTGGCCACCAGACAGATTGCCGCCGCGCCGGTGACGCATCTCGTGCAGTACCGGAAACGATTCGAAGATGTACGCGGGAATCACCGGCCGCCTAAAGCGATCCATGCCCGAGAGGATGTTTTCTTCCACGCTCAGATAAGGGAAGATCATGCGTCCCTGCGGCACGTAGCCGAAGCCCGCACCCACGCGGTCATAGCTCTTTGCCTTCACGAGATCGCGGTCGTTGAGCTTGATATGGCCGCTGCGCGAAGGGATCATGCCGATCAGCGCCTTGAGCAGGGTCGTCTTGCCCATGCCATTACGCCCCATGACCGCGACGGTCTCACCCGCGGCGAGATCGAAGCTCAGGTCGTGCAGCACATGGCTCTCGCCATAAAAAACATTGAGATTGTCGACAGAAAGCATGGTCAGTGTCCCAAGTAAACTTCAATGACCCGCGGGTCGTTCTGAACCTCGTCCATCCTCCCTTCCGCGAGCTTCTTGCCCTGGTGCAACACCGTGACCTTATGGGCAACCGATTTCACGAACTCCATGTCGTGCTCGATCACCACCACCGAGCGGCCCTCGGCGATCTTGCGCAGCAGCACGCCCGTCAGTTCCCGTTCCTTCGCGCTCATACCCGCGACGGGTTCATCCAGTAACAATAGTTCGGGATCCTGCATGAGCAGCATGCCGATCTCCAGCCACTGTTTCTGCCCGTGAGACAGCAAGGCCGCCTTGCGCTCGAGTTGATCGTCGAGAAAAATCATCGCCGCGATGCGATTGATCTCGTCGCGCACCGCTTCGCTACGGTTGAAAAAAAGACAGCCGATGACATCGCGTTTCTTCGGGTACGAAATCTCGAGATTCTCCGTGACGGTGAGGTCTTCATAGACCATCGGGTTCTGGAATTTCCGGCCCACTCCCGCGCGCGTGATCTGATACTCGAGCATCTTTTCGAGATACAGCCCTTTGAACTCGATCCGGCCGCTCGTCGGCTTTGTCTTGCCGCAAATCATGTCGAGCAATGTCGTCTTGCCTGCGCCGTTCGGCCCGATCACGACATGCAGTTCGTTCTCTTCCACATAGAAATTGAGGCCATCCACGGCCTTGAAGCCATCGAAGGAGACGGTGAGGTCTTCCACTGCCAGGATCATTGGCCTCATTGCGCTCCCCCATGATTTTTATCCTGCCGGACTTGCCCGCGGATGCGTAACCAGTCGATGACCCCGGCCAGGCCCTTCGGCAGGAACATCGGCACGAAGATAAAAAGCGCGCCGATGAAATACACCCAGAACCCCACGAAGTTTTCAGAGAGGAAGCTTTTCGCCGCGCCCACGATCACGGTGCCGTACACCGCGCCGACGAGCGACAGCCGACCGCCGACTGCGGCATAAATCACCATCTCGATAGACGGCACGATCCCGCATACGGACGGCGAGGCAAAGCCAACCTGCAAAGTGAACATCGCACCGCCGACTGCCGAGAACAGCGCGGCAACCGCGAAAATAAAGCCCTTGAAGAGCGCTGGATCGTATCCCGAGAAACGGATGCGATCTTCTCTGTCGCGAATGGCGATCAGCACCTTGCCCAGCCGGCTCTTGAGGATGAAGCGTCCCGCCAGCACGGCGCAGAGAAGCAGCACGCATGTGACGTAATACATGATGAGTGTTGCCGTGTTGCTCTGAACGCTGTAACCCATGAAGGTTGGCAGATTGGTGATGCCGTTGACCCCACCCGTATAACCTTGCTGGCCGATGATCACGATCGACATGATCGAAGCCAGCGCCAGCGTGACGATCGAGAAATACACGCCGCCCACGCGCTTCCTGAAGTTGGCATAGCCCAGCACGAACGCGATGAGCGTCGGAATGATCAGGATCGCCGGGAGTGCGAACCAGCCGTGCTCGAACGGGGCCCACCACCACGGCAGCTTGTCGATACTGTTCCACGTCATGAAATCAGGCACGGGGGGCCCGCTTCCTCCGAACACTGCGGCGGCCGGGTCGTTCGAACTCGCCTCGAGCTTCATGTACATCGCCATCATGTAGCTGCCGAGTCCGAAGAAGATGCCCTGGCCCAGACTGAGAATGCCGCCGTAGCCCCAAGTCAGAACTAGTCCAACTGCGCAGAACGCGAAGCTTAAGTATTTCGCGAAGAGGCCCAGGCGAAACGCGCCCGTCAGCGCCGGGATCGCGATCAACAACAACAGCGCCAAGATCAATACCGAATACTTATCGAGCAGGAGCGCGCCGCGCCAGCCGGTCGGCGACGTCGCGGCATTCGATGCGCCCCCGCGTGTCGAAGTGAGAGGAAGATCTTTCATGTTTCCGTGATGCCTCGATTTCAGTTTATCCGATGGTCCGGAAGTCAATGCGCCAATCGTTTGTGCATTACGTGTACGCACTTCTCACTATCTTCGGATACAAAAGAAAAAGCCCGGCGACCAGGGGGGAACCTGGTTGTCGGGCTTTTTGGCCGGTGTCGTCTGAGACGCCTTTGTCTCGGATGACGAAACTTCGTTGAAGTAATCGGCTAAGATTTAGCCGATTACTTCGCTGAGCGCGGTCTATCGGCGAACCGACTGCACACTCAAATGCTTAGATTCGCAAGAGCCGTGCCATCGGTTACAAACAATACCCCGTGGGGCATCCGCCTGTTGGGCACGGTACCGAGATCACCAAGCTGGGGTGAACTCGCACATTTGTCGTGCACCATGCGCTTATTTATGCACAAAGACAGGAGTCTCTCACCGCTCAGAAGTGGAGGCTCTCATGTGCCTTGATGATGACTTCGGCCGTAGCCTCAAGAGACTGCCGTTGGCCCATCGCGCGTGATCGCAACAGCTCATAGGCTTCCGATTCCGTGAGCTTGCGCGTATCCATGAGAATGGATTTCGCGCGTTGGATTTGTCGCTGGTCCGCAAATTTCTCGGCTACCCGCTGAGCATAGCGCTCCAAGGCTACGCGACTCTTATGCTGGTGAAGGGAGACCGCAATCGCAGTGAGAACGCCAAATGACCTCACGGGTGACGGCACCGTGCAATACGCGTTCAGCTTCATGACTACTTCAATGAAGATCGGGTTCTCGTAGCTGACAACCGGAATCACCGGGAGGGCGTCCGGCGATTCGAGCCACGTCAACGGACTTGTAAGCGCTTCCGGGCGTACGGCCATGAATACGATATCGGTTTCCTCGGGAAGGGCCGCCGGGGCCGGCCAGAAACGACAAACCCGACAACCGATGCGGCGTAGTTGCGCAAGCAACTCCTCGCCATCCTGGTCGAGCGGATGTATTGCTACGACCTTTAGCGAGCGAATGTCGCGAAGTCCTTGAGGAGTGTTCGGCAAAGGATGGCGTTTCATCGCTGGACCTCATGACGATTTTCGTCCCGCAAGTAAAAAGCGAAGAACTGCTTCGACGGACATCTTGCGAGAGACAAAGCTTTCATTTGTGTTCGATCCGCGGGAAGTGTCAGCTTCGGACGATCTAGATGACACCCTACCGACACCCGGTTATGGATGCGACGGCTCCGAAGTCCTCGACTGCCGCTAGCGAAAGTTATGCCATTGCATCAGGGCTGACTTGGGGCGAAATGTCGTCCACCGGTGAACCCCAGTACGACCGTAAACCCTACAACATGGCGCCAGCAGCTACATCACAGCGTCTATCGAGGCGATGCTAGTTGCCACACCGACGTTAGCCGGGAACACGGGCGAAATTCTAGGGTGTGGACGACTTCGTGCATAACTATCACCGTCATTCGCATCGGAAATGCAGATTAACCACGGACACTTTCGCTCACCCCTAGGGAACTAGCGGTGAGCGAAAGTATGCATATTAAATTATTGACGTGCAAAAATATTTCATACTATGAAACTCCCTGGCAGCGTACCGGCTTGAGTTCTGCGAGGCGTCGTCACGTTAAAGGAAGTGCGACGCGCTACCGCGAAACCGCGACCGCTTCTCAGAAAGCGGTCGGTCCTTGGGTGAGTTTGGTGAAACGATGCCAGGCGGCAAAGCGTTCACCGAGTTGCTTGCGAGAGAGCGATGCGCAGCAGCAAGTGTCACTGAAGAGGGCGCCGGCTCCGCCACGTCATCCCAGCTAAAGTTGACACCTCCTTTCGAACTGCGCCGCGAACGACACTGGCCACGATGTACTGGATACCCATTGTCTCAATGTCAACTCTCCATCAGATTTCCGGCGCGGTCTCCGTGCATCGCTGGGCTATCAAGCCGCTGCCGATGCTTTTCAAGGCGTTTCGACAGAGAGCTCCATTGAAACAATGTATTTTGCCGATGATCGAGATGAAGGTAAGCGCCTCACGAGGCTTGCAATTACCCACATCTCGATCGTGAATTCTGTTAACTTATATTTAATAAGGATACCTATGCTATGAAATGATAAAAAAACTTAAACCAGATGAAGGTGCGTGGATCGATCGAGAGCTTGTCAA
>Ga0255336_100873_pt1 | contig 31180 bp, 25 predicted proteins | sample MeOH1_35cm_T3_17_FD_189102 | JGI IMG/M metagenome (GOLD analysis project Ga0255336, IMG submission 189102) | Sandy soil microbial communities from University of British Columbia, Vancouver, Canada - MeOH1_35cm_T3_179 | ecosystem: Engineered > Artificial ecosystem > Sand microcosm > Unclassified ...
GTGCTGGGTGTCGAGGCGCTGGCTTCCTATCTCACCAACGAGATCCAGGAGGTCTATCGACTGCAGGGCGTGAAGATCAACGACAAGCACATCGAGGTGATCGTTCGCCAGATGCTGCAGAAGGTCGAGATCAGCGATCCGGGCGATACCACCTTCCTGACCGGCGAACAGGTCGATCGCGGCGAGTTCGAGGAAGAAAATGCCAAGGCCCTGAAGGAAGGTGGCCGTCTCGCCAAGGGGGCGCCGGTTCTGCTCGGCATCACCAAGGCCAGCCTGCAGACCCGCTCCTTCATCTCGGCGGCGTCGTTCCAGGAAACCACCCGCGTCCTCACCGAGGCGGCGGTTTCCGGCCGGGTCGATACGCTGATCGGCCTGAAGGAAAACGTCATCGTCGGCCGCCTGATCCCGGCCGGTACCGGCTCGGTGATGGCCCGCTTCAAGCAGATTGCCGCGGAACGCGACAAGGAGCTGTTGGCCGAAAAGGCTCAGCCCGCTGCGTTGCCGGACAAATCGGCCGAAGTGGCGTAAGCCTGATCTTGCTGAACAAAGAACCCCGCCAGTCTCTGGCGGGGTTTTTTGCTGTCCGGCTACTGCAGAGGGGTATCGGCGCTGCTTGGCCGGAGATGTCAGTCCTGGCCCTTATCGATGCCCGTCATGCGTACCAGCCGCTCGACCAGCTTCAAAATGGCGCGACTTGTCTGCTGAATATCCGCGGCATAGGTCTGATAGATGGGAACGCCGAGCGGTCCGAGCGCTTCCTGGCGGATGACATCGGCGCGGCTGGCGATGTCCTGCAAGGGAGCAAGCAGTTCCGCACTCATCTGCGCCAGCTGCTGCAGGATGGCGGCATGACGATCGATCTCGTCGGAAGGCGCAAGCGGGCAGCGTTCAGTGATCCGCCGTTTGCTGAGGTCGCGCACGGAGAGTGAGAAGGCCGGCTGGCCGAGACGCGCGACGAGCTTGCCATAGACCTCAACCGCCAAGGTCTTGCCGTCGAGGCGGTGCAGGATGGTCTCGATGGGGACGGCGTCACCGGTCGCCAGGTGATCGAGCAGGCGCTGAATGCGGGCATCCTGGTACGGTCCGGCCAAGCCGTCCAGGAAGGCGCCGAGCGGCGAGCCCACCAGCATGCCCATTTCGCAACAGAAGAGCTTCGCAGCCGTGGCATTGCCGGCCTGGATGGTGCCCTCCACGTCGAGCAGCAGCAGGGCGTCGGGCGCCGCATCGATCATGAAGCGCGAGAGATCGAGATCATGTTCCTGAGCGGCGGTGATCCAATACTGGTCGACGGCGTTGCGCAGGCCGCGATGCTCCAGCGCATGATCGATGTGAAGGGCGAGCGCGTCGGCATCTATCGGCAGCGCAAGCGCATCGTCGGCGCCGGCGTCGATTGCCGGCCGCAGATCCTCCGGACGCGGGACAAGGGCGATGATGGCGGCGCGAGAGAGGCCGATCTCATGCCGCGCCCGGCGAAGAGCCTCGAAATTCTGGGAATCGGGACAGGCAATCAGCAGCAGGTCCCAGAAGCCGCCGTCGATGCCAAGCTGCACCGCCTCGTTGATATGATCGACGATCCGCAGGTTGCGGGCGGCGGTTCGCATCAGGGCAGCGGTCAGGGCCGCCTCCAGTTCGGCGGAATCCACCACAGCCAGCGCGCGCCAGTCGATCACCGACCGCGCATCCGCTGGGGCGTTATCCAGCCAGGACTGAATGTATTGGGTTAGCAATCCCCCACCTTTCGGCTTCCCTGAGCAGGTAGTTTGCTAGTAAAAGTTTAAACAAATGTTTATCTTTCAAGGCGATAGGCCAGGTCAGGCAGATTCGCTAGATTTGGGTGGAGTCACCCTTTCAGGACCGCTATAGCTTCGATCATGATGCAGTTTTGGATCACCCTTGCCGGCCTGCCGGTCGGCATTTGGATTTACCTTTTGGCCTTTCGCGGCCGGTTCTGGCTGGAACAGCCGGCGCCGCCGGCCGACGCTGCCTGCTTGTCGGCCGCCAAGTCGCTGGCGGGCGAGGCGGCTTGGCCAGCCGTGGTCGCGGTGGTTCCGGCACGCAACGAGGCAGGTGTGGTCGGCCGCGCGATCGAGGCGCTGTTGCGGCAGGACTATGCCGGCAGCTTTCGCGTCATCCTGGTCGACGACAACAGCAATGACGGGACGGCGGCGGAAGCCCGTGCCGCCGCGACCGCCGCAGGTGCTGCTGATCGCTTGACGATACTCACCGGCAAGAAACTGGGTGCCGGCTGGACCGGGAAGATGTGGGCGGTGAAGCAGGGGCTGGACCAGGTGGAACGGCTCGAGCGGAAGCCGGAATATGTCCTGCTGACCGATGCCGATATCGAACATACCGCCGACAGTCTGCGGCAGCTCGTCATGCGCGCCGTGGTCGGCCATGACAAGGCCGGGCGCTACAAGCTGGTCTCGCTGATGGCGCGCTTGCGGACCGATACCTTCGCCGAAAAGGCGCTGATCCCGGCCTATGTCTTCTTCTTTCAGAAGCTCTATCCCTTCGCCTGGATCAATGACCCCAAGAAGCGGGTGGCGGGAGCTGCCGGCGGTTGCATGCTGGTGGAGCGCAAGGCCTTGAAGGCGGCGGGCGGCATCGCCGCCATCAAGGATGCCCTGATCGATGATTGCGCGCTCGGCCGCGTGATGAAAAGCCAGGGTCCGATCTGGCTCGGGCTTGCCGACAATGTCGTCAGCCTGCGCGGCTATCCCGCCTGGCGCGATATCTGGATGCTGATCGCGCGTTCGGCCTTTACGCAGCTCAATTTTTCAGCGGCCCTGCTGATCGGTTGCGCGCTCGGCATGGTATTGACCTATCTGCTGCCGCCTCTGCTCGTTCTCCACGCCGATCCGGGTTTGCGTTGGCCCGGCATCATCGCCTGGTCGATGATGACGATGAGCCTGCTGCCGACTCTCTACTACTATCGGCGGTCGGTGCTTTGGGCGCCGGCCCTGCCCCTGATGGCGCTTTTCTATCTGGCGGCCACCATCGATTCCGCGCGCCGCTATTGGCTGGGGCGCGGCGGCGAATGGAAGGGCCGCATGCAAGCAAAGAAGGCAGCCTGACGGACAATCATGACGGATGTGAATCAGACGATGACGGCTGCGCCAGATATCGCGACACCCTCCGGCAAGAACAAGGCGACGGAGAATTTTCCCGTCGGTTCCGCCTTGATCCGGCCCGATCTCCGGCCGCATGTGCATGCCTATTACCGCTGGGCGCGCATGGCGGACGACATCGCCGACAATCCGGCGCTGGGGCCTGACGACAAGATCCGCCGGCTCGATCTGATGGAAGAGGTGTTGCTGCATCCCAGCCGCACCGATGTGCCGGTGGCCGCCGCGATGCGCGAGAGCCTCAAGGCGACAAATCTTCCGCCGGTCAATTGCACCGAACTCCTGATTGCTTTCCGCATGGACGCCACCAAGCAGCGTTATGCCGATTGGGGCGAGCTGATGCATTACTGCCGCTATTCGGCCTCGCCGGTCGGGCGTTATCTCCTGACCCTGCATGGCGAGGCGCCGGATTCGCTGCCGCCTTCGGATGCCCTGTGCAATGCCCTGCAGGTGATCAATCATCTGCAGGATTGCGCCATCGACTACCGCGAGATGGACCGCGTCTATGTGCCGCTCGATCACCTCCGGGCCGAAGGGCTGGACGTGACGGCGCTGGCCGAAGCGAAAAGCAGCAAGGCGCTGCGCCATGTGCTCGATCATCTGCTGAATGAGACTGAGGCCCTGATGGTAGAGGCGCGGCGCCTGCCCGGCCGGGTCAGCGATCTGCGCATGCGCTGCGAAAGTGCCGTCATCGTGCGGCTTGCCGATACGCTGATTGCTGCGCTGCGGCGCAAGGACCCGCTGGCCATGCGGGTCAAGCTGAAAAAGCCGGCAATCGCCTTTGCCGCTCTGCAGGGGCTCGGCTGGGCCCTTCTCGGCGGCGGGCCGCGGCGTTCGATGAAAGCGACGGGGCAATCGTGACGGCCGAGGGAAATAGCGCAGCGAGAAATACCGCCTCGGGCGATGCGGGGTCGCCGGCTGCGCCTGCGATCGACCCGCAACTGACGGCGCTGATCGCTGAAAAGGTGCGGTCGGCCGGCACATCCTTCTACAGCGCCATGCGGCTGCTGCAGCCGGATCGCCGCAACGCCATGTATGCGATCTACGCCTTCTGCCGGGAAGTCGATGATATCGCCGATGATGACGGCCTCAGCGACGCCCAGCGCGGCGACGGACTTGCCGCCTGGCGCCACGAGATCGACCGGCTCTATCAGGGCCGGCCGGATCATGTCGTCGCCCGTGCCTTGCTTCCTTATGTGGCGATGTATCAATTGCGGCGGGAGGATTTTCTCGCGGTGATCGACGGCATGGAAATGGATGCCGTCGTCATCCAGGCGCCCAGCCTCGACGAGCTCGACCTCTATTGCGACCGCGTCGCCAGTGCCGTCGGCCGCCTCTCGGTGCGCGCCTTCGGCACGACGAAGCCCGAAGCGGATATCGTTGCGCATCATCTCGGCCGCGCCTTGCAGCTCACAAATATCCTGCGCGATGTCGCGGAGGATGCGACGCGCGCCCGGCTCTATTTGCCGCGCGAGCTGCTGCAGGCCCATGGCATCGCGGCGACCGATCCCGTCACCGTGCTGAAGCATCCGGCCCTGCGCCAGGTCTGCCGCGAGCTTGCCAAGCGGGCCGATATGCATTTCCACGAGGCGTGGAAGGCGATGCGTCTCTGCCCCAGGGAAGCGATGCGGCCGGCCCGCGTCATGGGTGCCATGTACAGGGCGATCTTCGATCAGCTGCAACGGGCGGACTGGCGGGACATCAACCGGCGGGTTTCGGTGCCGAAATGGCGCAAGATCTGGATCGCCTTGCGCTACGGCTTTTTGTGAGCGATGCGATCGCAAATGACGGTGCGCTTCGCATGACCTCCCGCAACGCCGATCTGGGCGATATCCATATCATCGGCGCCGGTATCGCCGGCCTGGCGGCGGCCATGCGCCTCAGCCGCGCCGGGCGCCGCGTGACGATCTATGAGGCGGCGCAACAGGCCGGCGGCCGCTGCCGCTCCTATCATGATGCCGAGCTCGATTGCCGTCTCGATAATGGCAATCACCTGATCGTCACCGGCAATCTTGCCGCCATGGCCTATCTGGCCGAGATCGACGCTGCCTCCACCGTCGTTACGCAGGACATGGCGGTTTTTCCCTTCATCGATGTCGGCACCGGTGAGCGCTGGACCGTGCGCCCGACCGACGGGCGCTTCCCCTGGTGGATCTTTCTCAAGAACCGGCGCGTCGGCGGCAGCAAGGTGAGCGACTATCTTTCGGCGCTGAAGCTGCAGCGGGCCGGCCGCGAGGCGACGATCACCGATTGCTTCGACACCACCTCGCTGCTCTATCGCCGCCTCTGGGCGCCCTTGACGGTGGCCGTCCTCAATACCGAGCCGGAAAATGCCTCGGCAGCGCTGCTATGGTCGATCTTCGAACAGACCTTCGGCCGGGGCGGTGCTGCCCTGCATCCGGTGCTGCCGAAACTCGGTCTGTCGGAAAGCCTGGTCGATCCGGCGCTGCGGATGCTGGCGAAGCGGGACGGCGAGATTCGCTACGGCCATCGGCTGCGCGCATTGGCGCATGACGGCGGTCGCGTGACGCGGCTTGACTTCGGCAAGGCACAAATCGATCTCGGCCCCCGTGATCAGATCGTGCTGGCGGTGACGGCGCCCGTCGCTGTCGATCTGCTGCCGGGTCTTACGGCACCGGATTCCTTCCGCGCCATCGTCAACGCGCATTTCCGCTGCGATGACGTGGACGGCGAACCGGGCTTCATCGGCGTCATCGGCGGTACGGCGGAATGGATCTTCAAGAAGCCCGGCATTCTTTCCGTGACCTGCAGCGCGGCGGAAGCGCTGGTGGACCTACCGGCTGAAGAATTGGCTGCTCTCATCTGGCGTGATGTGGCGCGCGCTTTCGACCGCGATCCATCGCGCTTGCCGCCTTGGCGGGTGGTGAAGGAGAAGCGGGCGACTTTTGCGGCGACACCGGCGCAACTGGCGAAGCGGCCCGGCTGCCGCAGCCAGTACGGCAATCTCTGGCTGGCCGGGGACTGGACCGATACGGGCTGGCCGGCGACCATTGAAGGCGCCATCCGCTCGGGCTTCACTGCGGCCGACGCAATGCTCCTATGACAAGCGCTAACATCCTGACTCGAATGCGTAATCCGTGGGATTAGGCACGTTTGCTTTTGCCCGATCGGCGGCTATAATCTTCACCATCTTTCCCAAAGCGATTGAGGTAATCATGACCCTAGCTGTAGCGAAGGCCGATGCGGCGTTGCCGATCAAGGATAAAAGCCTGTTCCGTCAGCAATGCTATATCAATGGCCAGTGGGTGGATGCCGATTCCGGCAAGACCGTCGAGGTCACCAATCCGGCCACCGGCGAGGTTCTTGGCACCATTCCCAATATGGGTGCTGCCGAGACGCGCCGCGCGATCGAAACGGCGAATGCCGCCTGGGGTCCCTGGCGCAAGAAGACCGCCAAGGAGCGGTCGAATATTCTGCGCAAGTGGTTCAACCTGATGATGGAAAACCAGGACGATCTCGCTGTGCTGATGACGGCGGAGCAAGGCAAGCCGCTGGCCGAAGCGAAGGGCGAGATTGCCTATGCTGCGTCTTTCATCGAGTGGTTTGCCGAGGAAGGTAAGCGCATCTATGGCGATGTGATCCCGGCACATCAGGGCGACAAGCGCATCGTCGTCACCAAGGAGCCGATCGGCGTTGTCGCCGCGATCACGCCCTGGAATTTCCCCTCCGCCATGATCACCCGCAAGGCCGGTCCGGCCCTGGCCGCGGGCTGCCCCGTCGTGCTGAAGCCCGCCACCCAGACGCCGTATTCCGCTCTGGCGCTGGCCGTCCTCGCGGAGCGCGCCGGTCTGCCGGCCGGCCTCTTCAGCGTCGTCACCGGTTCGGCCTCCGCGATTGGCGGCGAGATGACCAGCAATCCGATCGTGCGCAAGCTGACCTTCACCGGCTCGACGGAAATCGGCAAGCTGCTGATGCAGCAATCTGCCGCCACCGTGAAGAAAGTGTCGATGGAACTCGGCGGCAACGCCCCCTTCATCGTCTTCGACGATGCCGATCTCGATGCGGCGGTCGAAGGTGCAATGATGTCGAAGTTCCGCAATACCGGCCAGACCTGCGTCTGCGCCAATCGCATCTATGTGCAGGACGGCGTCTATGAAACCTTCGCCGAGAAGCTGAAGGCGGCGGTTGCCAAGATGAAGGTGGGCGACGGCCTGAAGGGTGAAACCCAGCAGGGACCGCTGATCGACATGAAGGCCGTTGCCAAGGTCGAAGAACATATCGCCGACGCGCTCGGCAAGGGCGCGAAAGTCGCCGCGGGCGGCAAGCGTCATGCCCTGGGCGGCAGCTTCTTCGAGCCGACCATTCTGACCGGCGTCACCTCGCAGATGGCGGTGGCCCGCGAAGAGACCTTCGGCCCGGTCGCGCCGCTGTTCCGCTTCAAGACCGAAGAGGAAGTGATCAAGCTCGCCAATGATACCGAATTCGGCCTTGCCGCCTATTTCTACAGCAAGGATCTCGGCCGCGTCTGGCGCGTCGCCGAGCAGGTCGAATACGGCATTGTCGGCATCAATACCGGCATCATCTCGACGGAAGTGGCACCCTTCGGCGGTGTCAAGGAATCCGGCATCGGCCGTGAAGGCTCGAAATACGGCATCGAGGATTTCCTCGAAGTCAAATACATGTGCATGGGCGGGATCTGACGGGTATCACCTGAACCCGTTCCTCTCGAATGAATGCGTAACACCGCCCCTCGCTGCCGGCCGGGCCCGGCAGCGAGGGGTTTCTGCATCCGGAAAGACCGATGATCGAGATCAGCCATCTGACCTATGACTATCCGGGACGCCGCGCGCTGGACGATGTCTCCGTCACCATCGATCCGCTGACCATCACCGCGCTGGTCGGGCCGAATGGCGCCGGTAAATCGACCCTGTTGCGCCTCTGCGCAGCACTCGATCGCCCCTATCTGGGAACGGTGAGGGTGAACGGTCTTGACGTGCACGACGATCCGCGCGCGGCACATCGGTGCATGGGCGTGCTGCCGGACTTCTTCGGTCTCTATGACGATCTGACCGTGCAACAATGCCTGCAGTACCGCGCGCGCGCCCAGGGCGTCCCGGCCGAGCAGGTCGAAACAGCGCTGCGCCGGGCCACCGAGCGCCTCGACTTGACGGATCGCCTGCGTGACAAGGCCGGCACTCTGTCGCGCGGTTTGCGGCAACGTCTGGCGATCGCGCAGGCGATCATCCATGAGCCGAAGGTTCTGATGCTCGACGAGCCGGCCTCGGGTCTCGATCCGGAGGCGCGCATCGCCTTGGCGCAGGTACTGCGACGCTTGCGGGACGAGGGCATGACCATCATCGTTTCCTCGCATATTCTCGCGGAGTTGGAAGATTACTCCACGCATATGCTGATCATTCGCGACGGTCGCATCGTTGAATTCACGCCGATCGGCGCCGCTGCACGGCAGCAGGGCCGCCAACAGATCCGGGTTACTCTGGCGCATGACGATACGCGCCTCACGGAGCTGCTGCAGAAGATTCCCGAAGTCGCCGTACTGGAAGCGAATGCGACCATGGCCGTCGTCGACGTGATCGACGATGCCGATCTGCGCGTCGGCCTGCTGCGGCATCTGGTTGCAGCCGGTCTCCCAGTCATCGAATTCGCCCCCGAGCGTTTCGGCCTGCAGGACGCGTATCTCAGCCATGTCCATTTGCCGCCCGCCGCTGTCGGTATCGCTTCGACGGCTAAAAGCCCGGAAGGAAAACTGGCATGATCGGCAATCCGGAATTCACCCGCAATATCTGGCTGCAGCTGTCGTGGCAACGCGTATTGGGCGCGGCGGTCGTCATCGGTACGATCTATTACGCCAGCACCTTCTGGGGCGAGCTGGGTCGAGACTTCGCGTCGACCGGCGGCAAGTGGCTTTTTCACTTCGTGATCGGCCTCTGGAGCACGCGCCGCGCCGCTGATGCCCTGGCCGAGGAAGTCGGCGGCAATACCTGGGAGGTGCAGCGCATGTCCGGTCTTTCCGCCTGGGAAATGGCCTGGGGCAAATTGCTTGGCGGTACCGCTTACCCGTGGCTGTGCGGTTTCTTCTGCCTGGCGCTGATGGATGCCGGGCTGCTGGCGCGGGGCTTCCCTCGAAATGAAATCCTCTATGGCAATGCCAGCTTGGTCGTCAGCGGCCTTACCGCTCAGGCGGTATCGCTGAGCGTTGCATTGATTCTGCTGCGCAAGGCGCAATTGCGCCGGCGCCTGATGGTCACCTTCGCGCAGGTCTGCGGGCTGCTGGTCTATGCCAACAGCCTCTTCAAGGATGTGGTGTCGCTGGTGAACGGCGCGCAAGAAGTCAACTGGTACGGTCACTCATATCCGGCGACGCCATTCCATCTGGCGAGCCTGGTCGTCTTCGGCTGCTGGATTTGGCTCGGCCTCTATCGATTAATGCGGCAGGAGCTGCAGTACCGCAACTGGCCCTGGGCCTGGCTTGGCTTCCTGGCCTATGTCGTCGCCTATATCGCCGGCTTTAAGGCGGGGCAGGGGCAACCCGTCACGGCCATGCTGGTTTGGCCCTTCATTGCCCTCGTGCTGCTCACCTATTTCTCGTTCCTCGCCGACCCCAAGGATCCGGTACGCTATCGCTGGGGCTTCGATGCTCTGCGATCGGGCGACCTCGGCAGGGCGCTCAGCCTCCTCCCGCTTTGGCCGATCAGCTACCTCGTGACGCTTCTGGTCGGTGTGGCGCTTGCCGTGCTGCTCTCGAGCGAGCCTTTGCCGCCGGGTAGCGAGGACTGGTTGCGCTACGTCTGGTCCAGCATCAGGCCCGATCCACAGGTTCTGGTCATCGCCGCCTTGCTGTTCCTGGCGCGCGATCTCCTGTTCCTGCTGCTGCTGAATTTCGGCCGCTGGCGTGAGCGTGCCGATCTCGCAGGACTGGTCTATCTGCTGATCGCCTATTTCCCGCTGGCTGCCATTCTCAGTTTCCTTGGCAGCTATCGACTGCTAGCCATTGTCATACCCTTCGACGACCATAATGCGGTGATGAGCTTCGGCCCGGTCATCGTGGAGATTCTTGTGCTTGGGGTCCTGGTGCAGCGTCGTTGGCAGTTGCGGACCACTGTCGGATTGAGCAGCCGCACGGCCTGACTCAGCCGCGCCAGCCGCAGGAATCGCGGATGAAAACCTGGGATCGCAAGCCGGACCACGAAGTGCTTCCACTTAAAACGATCGCGCTCCAGGACGCGGCTCAAAGCAGATGGCGGGCAGCCAGCCAGTCGTGGTCCATTTTGCCTTCGGCAACCGTTTCGGTCGGCCCGCATAACTGCACGTCGCTGAAGCGGCCATGATTTTGCGGCTTGAAACTGATCGCCAGTTCGCCGCCGCCGCTCGGCAGGATCGTGACTGGCGATTGCGCTTCGCCGAGCAGAGCGGCGATAAGGCCGGTCGCGACCGCGCCCGTGCCGCAGGCCAAGGTCTCCGCTTCGACGCCACGCTCATAGGTCCGCATGCGGTAGCGGTTGGCGCCGACGCGCTGGGCAAAATTCACGTTTGTACCGCGCGGGAAATGCCGGTGATGGCGTAGCGGCGGCCCGAAACGTTGCACGTCGACCGTGGCGACGTCATCGGTGAAGATCACCAGATGCGGAACGCCGGTATCGATGCTGTGCCCCTGCCAGGTCCTGCCGTCGACCTCGAGCGCGAGATGCAATTCGGCAGCACTGGGGGTGGTCATCACCAAACGGATATTGTCGCCTTCCAGACGGGCCTGCATCAGGCCCGCATCGGTGCGGAAAGTCGTGCTATTGCCAATAATGCCGAGATCATGTGCTCGCCTGACCAGGCAGCGCGCACCATTGCCGCACATTTCGCCGTCGGCCCCGGTGGCGTTGGTGTAAGTCATCGCAAAATCGACCTCGGTGTCGCTGCCGATCAAAAGCAGGCCGTCGCCGCCGAGCCCCTTGCGGCGGTCGCACAGCGCGCGCGCCAGTGCGTGTCGCTGTGCCCGCCAGCGATTCTGCCGATCGTCGATAACGATGAAATCGTTGCCGCAACCATGCATGCGCGCGAAACGCAGGCGGCTGTCCGTCGTTTCGCCGGCTTCCACGCCATTCGATGTCAAAGCTGTACACTCCCTTTATGGACAAGCCTGCATGATGCATGCATTATCGCTCGCAACAAATTTGAAAAGCCAGCGCGCAGCTGCAGCGGCAAGCCATTTTGCGGGCCTGCCCTATCGCAGCGGTGAAAAAGGCTGGTAACCCGATGGGGGGTGTATGGTCAGGGCGGAATATCGGCCTTTTCTTCTACTGTCTCCGGCGCTGATCTCTCTGGCGCTGCTGCTTCTTGCGCCGATCGTCTTCATCTTCGTCTATTCCTTCTGGCTGCGGCAGGCCAATGGCCAGGACATTCCTGCCTTCCAGTTTGGCAACTGGATCGACGTCTTAGGAGATTCTTTCTATTGGCGAGGCCTGCAGGAGACTTTTGTCACGTCGGCGCTGACGACAGTCATCTGCATGATCATCGGCTATCCGACCGCTTATTTTCTGGCACGCTGCCGTTTCGGCAATAAAGCCTTGTTGCTGTTCCTGTTGTTCCTGCCGTTTTGGATCTCCTACATCATCCGCACCTTCGCCTGGATCAATGTCCTCGGCAAGAACGGCTTTGTGAACACGGCACTGATGTGGAGCGGCCTGATATCGGAACCGCTGAAACTGCTTTACAACGATTTCTCGGTGATCATGGGCCTGGTCTATTTCCAGCTCCCCTATATGATCATCAATGTCTATGTCAGTCTCGACGGCATCGACCGCAATCTGGAATCTGCCGCGCGAACGCTGGGCTGCACGCCGTGGCAGACATTCCGCGAGGTGACCTTGCCGTTGTCCCTGCCGGGCCTTGGTGCCGGCAGCCTGCTTTGCTTCGTGCTCGCGGCCGGCAGTTTCGTGACGCCGCGTTTGCTGGGCGGAACCGATACGCTGTTCTTCTCGCAACTGATCTACGAAGCCGTCATCGGCCAGCTCGATTGGCCGACCGGTTCTGTCCTGTCGCTCATGCTGCTGCTCTCGTTGGGCCTCGTCGTCGCCGTCTATAACCGCTTCATGAGCCTCAGCGACATTTACCGGAGTTTCGCGAAATGAGCGCCGGCAGATCCCTCGACGGCCCGTCATTGAGCTGGAACGGGCTGCGGCTCCTGACGCTGCTCGTCTATGTCTTCATGTTCGCGCCGATTATCGTCGTAGTGCTGCTCGCCTTCAATTCGGCGCGCACCGGCGCCTTCCCGATGGAAGGCCTCAGCCTGCAATGGTTTGGCCAACTGTTCCAGAACGCATCCATCATCGATGCTTTCCAGACCTCCATCATCCTCGCGGTGAGTTCGTCTTTTCTGGCCACGCTGATCGGTGTCATGGCGGCTATCGCCCTGATCCGCTACAGCTTCAAGGGCAAGGCGGTGATCAACAACCTCCTCAGCCTGCCGCTGCTGATGCCCGAAGTGGTGCTGGGTGTCGCCTTGCTGATGTTCCTGAAATTTCTGCAGCAGCCGCGGAGCTTCCTGCTTCTGTTGCTCGGCCACACCGTGCTGTCTCTGCCCTATGTGGTCCTGGTGGTGCAGGCCCGGCTGGTCGGCCTGCGGCAGCATTATGAGGAAGCGGCGATGAGCCTCGGCGCCAACCGGCTGCAAACCTTCTTCGATGTGACCCTGCCGTTGATCTCGCCGGCCATCGTCGGCGGCTTCCTGTTCGCCGCCACCTTGTCTTTCGACAATATCACCGCGACGCTGTTCTGGAAGAAGCCCGGCATCGAGACCGTCCCGACCAAGATTTTCGCCATGCTGCGGACGTCGATCAGCCCGGAGATCAATGCACTCGGCGCGGTCATGATTGTGATCACAATTCTGCTGCCGCTGGTCGGCGGCTATGTCGTGCGGCGCCTTACGCGCGGTAGATGACACATAGTTCAGGGGTGTAATCGATCCGGCATGGTGCCGGGGTGATGGGAGGAAAGAAAATGAAATTCGGCGACAGCAAGAAATACGAACGCCTGTTGGAAGCCTACGAAAGCGGCGATATCGAGCGGCGCGACCTGCTTCGCATCATCGGCGGCATGGCCGCGGCGGTGGGCGTGGTCGGCCTGCCGCTGGCGAAATACAGCCGCAGCGCCTTGGCCGCCGGCGTCGAGAAGGTCCGCTTCGATGGCTGGGGCGGTATCGTCTCCGAGGCTTTCCACAACAACGCTTTCCCGCCCTTCACCGCCAAGACCGGCATCAAGGTGGTCGAAGGCGAATTCGGCGATACCGATGAATTCCTCTCGCTGGTGAAGGCGGCCCAGCCCGGCGACTACAACATCTTCCTGGTCAGCGGCGTCTACGACTATTTCCGCTTCTGCAAGGCCGGCTTCGGCGCCGTCATCAATGAAGCCAACATTCCCAATCTGGCGAATGAGCTGCCGGCGACCCTCGAATCCTTCCGCGGCGCCAGCGATGGCAAGCTGATGGCGGTGCCGTTCGACTACGGCGTGACCGGCCTTGCCTACAATCGCAAATACATCTCGGATGACGAGGTGAAGCAGAAGAAGGCGAACATCCTGTTCGACGAGAAGTACAAGGGCAAGATGGCGCTCTATGACAGCTTCCAGACGCGTGCCTGGATGGCTTGCCTGCATCTCGGCCAGGACCCGCAGGGCGCGACCGATATGAAGGCCGTCTGGGATGCGTGCCGCAAGCAGCGTGAACTGGTGGTGAAGTACTGGAGCTCGGGCCAGGAGTTCATCGATCTCTTCGCCAAGGAGGAAATCATCGTCTCCGAAGGCTGGTCGGGCCGTGTCGCCAAGCTGCAGCAGGACGGGCATGACATCGGCTTCGACAGTACGGTCGGCTTCGCTTGGCTGGAAGGTCTCTATGTGCTGAACGGCAGCCCGATGGCGGAATGCGAGGAGCTGCTGAATTTCTGCATCGAGCCGAAGGTGGCGATCGCGATTGCCGAAGGCCAGAACTATCCCACTTCGCTCGACCCCACCAAGGTGCCGATGACCGACAAGATCAAGAAGCTGCCGGCCTATGACGATACCGGCAAGTTCGAGGGCTATGTCTGGGAGAAGGCCCAGTACTGGTACGAGCATCAGGACGCGTTCAAAAAGGAATGGGACCGCATTTCCAAGGGCGCATAGCGCGGATCTGTGCCCATGATTGGGCTGCCGCCCTGGGGGGAGAAACCGGGGAGGGCGGCAGCCCAACGACTTTGTTCCCCGATTTTGCAACTACAGCCGGATTGCGATTTCAAGCGCCATGAATGCCGTTGACCTGCACCGCATCACCCGCCGCTTTGCCGCCAATGTCGTTGCCGTGGACGGTATCGACCTCAGCGTGCCGGATGGCACCTTCGTCACGCTGCTGGGGCCGTCCGGCTGCGGCAAGACGACGACGTTGCGCATGATCGCCGGGCTCGAGACGCCGGATGACGGCGAGGTGCTGATCAAGGGACGGCGCATGAACGAGGTGGCGATCCACAAGCGCAATCTCGGCATGGTGTTCCAGAACTATGCCCTGTTCCCTCACAAATCGATCTTTGCCAATGTCGCCTTCGGCCTGAAATACCGCCGGGTGGCACAAGATGAGATCCGGCGGCGGGTGAAGCAGGCACTGGATATCGTCCGCCTGCCGGGGGTGGAGGACCGCTTTCCCTCGCAGCTGTCCGGCGGGCAGCAGCAGCGCATTGCTTTGGCGCGGGCACTGGTGATCGAGCCCGACGTGCTGCTGCTCGACGAGCCGCTCTCGGCTCTCGATGCCAACCTCCGCGAGGAGATGCGAGTCGAGCTCAAGAATATCCAGCGGCGCATCGGCGTCGCCACTGTCTTCGTCACCCATGACCAGGGCGAGGCGCTGGCGATGTCGGATCTCGTCGTGGTCATGAACAAGGGACGCATCGAGCAGATGGGCGCGCCGGCCGAGGTCTATGAGGAGCCGCGCAGCGAATTCGTGGCGAGCTTCCTCGGCAATGCCAACTTCCTGCCGGCGGTGGTGCAGGAGATCACCGGCGAGCGCATCGTCGTTGCCATGGCAGGCGGCGACCGTTTGGTGGTGGGAGATATGGCGCGGCCGGTTGCGATCGGCGAGCCGGTCCGTGTCGTCGTGCGGGCGGAGAAGATTGTGATCGCAGATCCCCAGTCCGCCGGGCTGGCGGCCCGCGTCGTCGATGTCGATTACCTCGGCTCCATGGCCCGTTATCAGATGGAACTGCGCGGCGGCGAAAGGCTCCTCAGCCTCGTCAGCCTCAAGGATCGTGCGCTGGGTCTCGGCGAGGCGGTGGCCTTGCAGATAGATCCCCGTCATTGCCGCATTTTGTAAAACCCCTCGTCTTTCTGTTGATATTCCCTCGCTTTGAATCCGGTCTGACAGGCTGTTAGGATGATCCCACACGTTTTGGGATTTCCCGCATGTCTGATGTTGATTTTGATCTCTTTGTGATTGGCGCCGGTTCCGGCGGCGTGCGAGCGAGCCGCATGGCGGCCGCACATGGCGCGAAGGTGGCGATTGCGGAAGAGAGCCGCGTCGGCGGTACCTGCGTCATCCGCGGTTGCGTGCCGAAGAAGCTGCTGGTCTACGCATCTCACTTCCATGAGGATTTCGCCGATGCCGCCAATTATGGCTGGACCATCGGCGAGGCGCATTTCGACTGGTCGACCCTGATCGCCAACAAGGACCGGGAGATCGATCGGCTGAACGGCATCTACAAGAAGCTGCTGGCCGGCTCGAACGTTGCGTTGCTCGAACAGCGGGCGGTCCTGGTTGACCGTCATACCGTCGATGTCGGTGGGCGCAAGGTGACGGCCAAGCACGTTCTGATCGCCTGCGGCGGCTGGCCGGAAAAGCCGGATCTGCCCGGCATCGAACATGCCATCACCTCCAACGACGCCTTTCATCTACCGGATCTGCCGCATCGTGTGATCGTCGTGGGCGGCGGCTATATCGCGCTGGAATTCGCCTGTATCTTTGCCGGCCTCGGCGCGCAGGTCACGCAGCTCTATCGCGGCACCCAGGTGCTGCGCGGCTTCGATGACGATGTCCGGCATTTCGTCGCAGCGGAGGTCGCGAAGAAGGGCGTCAGCCTGCGGCTGAATTGCGATGTCGCGAAGATCGAGAAGCGCGGCGGCGAGCTGCATGTCACGCTGCATGACGGCGCCACGCTGGTTACCGATTGCGTGCTTTACGCGACAGGCCGCAGGCCGAAGACCAAGGGTCTCGGCCTGGAGAAGGCCGGCGTTCAGCTGGGCGAGCTGGGGGAGATCAAGGTTGACGCCTATTCGCGCACCAATATCGACAATATCTATGCCATCGGCGACTGCACCAACCGGGTCAATCTGACGCCGGTCGCCATCAAGGAAGGCATGGCTTTTGCGGAGACGGTCTTTGGCAACAATCCCACGGCGATGGACCATAAGACCATCGCCTCCGCCGTCTTCACCCAGCCGCCCGTCGGCACGGTGGGCCTGACCGAAGCGGCCGCCCGCAAACAATATGGCGCGGTCGATATCTACAAGGCGAATTTCAGGCCGCTGAAACACACGCTCAGCGGCCGCGACGAACGCACCTTGATGAAGCTGGTGGTGGATCGCGCGAGCCAGGTGGTGCTGGGCGCCCATATGGTTGGCCTGGATGCACCGGAAATCATCCAGGCCTTGGCGATCGCCGTGAAGATGGGCGCCACCAAGGCGCAGTTCGACCAGACCGTCGCGGTTCACCCCACGGCGGCGGAGGAATTCGTCACCATGCGGGTCAGGGAACCGGACCCCGAACCGCCGCAGCCGGAAGCGGGGTTGCAGCCCGGGCTGGCGGAATAGGCCAAAGGCCGGCCGCTGCATCAGACGGTCTGTCCCGCCCGGGTGCAGCAGCCATGCGTTAACCATGCCTCCTGGCACATTGAAAGGCTGGAATTTCCGGCGTATATCCGATGGGTCAGTTGGAAAGGATTTTTAAAATGACGGCGAAGTGGTCTCCGGAAAGCTGGCGCGGCAAGCCGATCAGCCAGGTCCCGGACTATCCCGATGCGGGCAAACTCCTCAGCGTGGAAGAGCGCCTGCGCGCCTATCCGCCGCTGGTTTTTGCCGGCGAGGCGCGGCGCCTGACCGAGGCGCTGGGCGATGTGGCGGAGGGCAAGGCCTTCCTGTTGCAGGGGGGCGATTGCGCCGAGAGCTTTGCCGAGTTCAGCGCCAACAACATCCGCGATACATTCCGCGTCCTGCTGCAAATGGCGGTTGTGCTGACCTACGGCGCCGCCTTGCCGATCGTCAAGGTCGGCCGCATGGCCGGGCAGTTCGCCAAGCCGCGTTCGGCGCCGAATGAAATCATCGACGGCGTCGAGCTGCCGAGCTATCGCGGCGACATCATCAACGGCATCGAGTTCACCAAGGAAGCCCGGGTGCCGGATCCCGAGCGGCTGGTACAGAGCTATAACCAGTCGGCGGCGACCCTCAATCTGCTGCGGGCTTTCGCGCAAGGCGGTTTTGCCGATCTCCACAAGGTGCATCGCTGGAACCTGGATTTCGTCGCCGACAGCCCGCTCGGCCATCGCTACAAGGAACTCGCCGATCGTCTGTCGGAGACCCTGGAGTTCATGGCGGCTTGCGGCCTCACCTCCGAGACGGTGCCGCAGATTCGCGAGACCGATTTCTTCACCAGCCACGAGGCACTGCTGCTGAACTACGAGCAGGCCCTGACCCGCGTCGATAGCCTGACCGGCAAGTGGTATGGCTGTTCGGCGCATATGCTGTGGATCGGCGATCGCACCCGCCAGGCGGACAGCGCGCATGTCGAGTACATGCGCGGCATCAACAACCCGATCGGCCTGAAATGCGGGCCCAGCATGGACCCGGACGATCTCCTGCGGTTGATCGATATTCTCAATCCGCAGAACATCCCCGGCCGCCTGACGCTGATCGTGCGCATGGGCCATGACAAGGTGGAGCAGAAGTTCCCGCCGCTGCTGCGCGCCGTGAAGCGGCACGGCGCCAAGGTGGTGTGGTCCAGCGATCCGATGCATGGCAACACCATCAAGTCTTCGACCGGCTTCAAGACGCGGCCTTTCGACCGCATCCTTTCGGAAGTGCGCAGCTTCTTTGCCGTGCACGCGGCGGAAGGGACCCATGCCGGCGGCGTGCATTTCGAAATGACCGGCCAGGATGTCACCGAATGCATCGGCGGCGCCAAGGCCGTGACCGAGGAAGCCTTGGCGGATCGCTATCATACCCATTGCGATCCGCGCCTTAACGCCACCCAGGCCCTGGAACTGGCCTTTTTGATCGCCGAGCAGCTGAAGGCCGAGCGCATGCTGCACGGGCGCAAGGTCGCCGAGGCCTCCTGAAATCGATCCCCTGGCATCGACCGGTGCCAGGGGTCTTATCGCATGAGCGGTACATGAAAGCGCAGGGGAGTGATCCGATGACCGCTGGTGCCGAAGGCACGACCGACGAGAAAACGGCTGCTGCTCTTTCATCTCCGGCGGCCGGATCGCCCGCGACCGGACCAGAGGCCGCGGCGGTTGCCGACTGGACCGACCAGTACTTCCTGAAGACCAAGGCCGTGGTCCAGAAGTTCGGCGACGCCAAGGTCACCTATGCGGTCTTCATGCGCCGCCCGGTGGTCTCGGCCCCGCGTCTGGCGGTGGAGTGGCTGCAGCGGATCGCTGCCGAACGCAATACGACTTTTGACGTCGATCTCATCTATGCCGAGGGAAAATGGGTCGGTGCCGGCGAGCCGCTGCTCTATCTGCACGGCTCGCTGGTACATCTCGCCGATCTGGAAACCCTGTTCCTGCAGAAGCTGGGCCCGGCCTGCGTCGCTGCCTTCAACGCCTATACGATGTGCACGGACCTCGCTAAGGTCTCCTTCATCGCCATGGACGCGCGCCATTGCGCCGGCCTTGAGATGGCCGAGTTGATGGCCTATGCCGCCAGCGTCGGGTCAGGCCGGGCGCAGCGCAAGAGTGGCGCCAAAGGCTTCATCGGCAATGCCACCGAGGCGACGGCGCATTATTTCGGCCGCGAACATGCTCTGGGCACCATGCCCCATGCCCTGATCGGCTATGCAGGTTCGACGCTGCGTGCCGCGGAAATGTTCCACGAAACCTTCCCGGACCAGCCGATGACCGTGCTGGTCGATTATTTTGCGCGCGAGACCACCGACGCCCTGACCGTGTGCCGGCGCTTCTCGCATCTCGCCAGCCAGGGAAAGCTTTCGGTCCGCATCGACACGCCGGGCAGCCGTTTCATCGAGGGCCTCGATCCGACGGCTTCCTATGCGGTGATGGATCGCCACTGCCCGCACGCCATCCGTGGCTATCGCAACGAAACCGAGCTGCGTCATCTGGTCGGCGCCGGCGTGTCCGCCGCGGCCATCTGGCATATCCGCGATGCGCTCGATCGCGAGGGTTTCCAGAAAGTCGGCATCGTCGCCTCGTCCGGCTTCGATCCCGCGAAATGCAAGGTGATGGCAGAGGCCGATGCGCCGATCGATGTGATTGGTACCGGTTCTTTCCTGCCCCAGCGCTGGACCGAGACCTATGCGACGGCCGACATCATCGATTATGACGGCAAGAAGCGGGTCAAGGTCGGTCGCGAATTCCTGCTCCGGAAATAGCTGCTTTGCCGGGCGCAATGGCCTGCCACGCATGGCCGTTCCAGCCGGCAGGCCGTGAGCGGCGATGAGCAAGGGCAAGTCTCGGCCGCCCCTTCCGCCCCGCGTTCCGGCATCGCAAGCGCCGGTCGGGCAAGCGCCGGTCGGGCAAGCGCGGAGCGGATCCGATAGCGCGCCGGACCTGGCCTTCCAGCGTGCGGTGGCCGCCTACCAGCGGCGGGACCTGGCTGAGGTCGATCGCTGCTGCACCGAGATATTGCGGCGCCTGCCGACGCATGCTGATGCCTTGCATCTGCTGGGCATCACCAAGGCGCAACAGAACCAGTTTCGCGTCGCCGCCAATCTCTTCGCCCGTGCCGTCAAGTTGCAGCCGGGAAATGCCGGCCTGCATGCGCTCCTGGGCAAGGCGTTGCTGAGCCTGGGCGAGGCGGAAGCTGCGGCGGCCAGCCTCAGCGAAGCCTTGCGACTGAAGCCGGATCTGCCGGAAGCCATGTTCGACAAGGCCATGGCGCTCCTCGGCCTGGCGCGTCTGGAAGAAGCGGTCGCGCTCTTCGATGCGGTGCTGCGCGCCCGGCCCGGCATCGTGCCGGTGCTGTATAACCGCGGCACCGCTCTCCTCAATCTGCGGCATTTCACCGAAGCCCTGCGGGATTTCGACGAGGTGCTGCGGCAAAAGCCGGATTTTGCCGAGGCGCATAACAATCGCGGCACGGCGCTTCGCCGTCTCAATCGTCCTGCCGAGGCGCTGGCCAGCTTTGACCGCTCATTGGCCCATCGTCCCGGCCACATGGCGACCTTGATCAATCGCGGGACGGCGCTCTTCGATCTCGGCCGCCTGGAAGAAGCGCTCGCCTGCTATGATCTTGTCCTGTCGCGCGAGCCGCAATCGGCGGATGCCCTGTTCAATCGCAGCGTCGCGCTGCGCGAGCTGAAAAGATATGATCTCGCGGTCGCGGACCTCTCCCGTCTGATCAAAGTTGCACTTCGTTACGACTACGCCTTGGGCTATCTGCTGCATGCAAAGCTTTGCGCAGCCGACTGGGCCGGCATTCCGGCGCTGGCGGAGCAAATCCACGCGGCTCTTGCCCGTGGCGAAAAATGCGCGACGCCCTTTGCTGTGGCGGGCGGCCTGCCGTCCCCGTCCGACCAACTGAAGGCGGCGGAGATCTATGTCGCCGACAAGTTCCCCCCGGCTCCCGCCATCTGGCGGTCGGAGCGCTATCGCCATGACAGGATCCGGCTGGCTTATCTCTCTGCCGATTTCCACAATCATGCCACGGCCTATCTGATGGCGGAGTTGTTCGAAACCCATGACCGCGCGCGTTTCGAGACAACGGCCATCTCCTTCGGCCCGCTCGGCGACGGCCGCATGCGGACGCGGCTGGAGCGCGCTTTCGATCGTTTTCTCGATGTGAAGGACATGAGCGATCCCGATGTCGCGCGGCATTTGCGGCAGCAGGAGATCGATATCGCGGTGGATCTGAAAGGCTTCACCGAGGGCGGCCGCACCGGGATACTTGCGCATCGTCCGGCGCCGGTTCAGGTGAATTACCTGGGCTTCCCCGGCACCATGGCGGCAAGCTATATCGACTACCTGATTGCCGATCCGCGTGTTGTTCCTGCGGGATCGGAAGCGTTCTATCGCGAAAAGATCGTGCGGCTGCCGGAGAGTTATCAGGTCAACGACCGGCAGCGCCGGATCGCGGCGCCGGCGCCGCGCCGCGCGACCATGCATCTGCCGGACGAGGGCTTCGTCTTTTGCTGCTTCAACAACAGCTTCAAGCTGTCCTCTGATGTCTTCGCCGTCTGGATGCGGCTGCTGGCGGCAGTGGAAGGCAGCGTGTTATGGCTGCTGGAGGACAATGCCGTCGCCACGGGCAATTTGAAAGCCGCGGTTGCGAGGCACGGCATCGCACCGGAACGGCTGGTCTTTGCCCCGCGCATTCCGCTGGAACACCATCTGGCGCGCCACGCTCTGGCCGATCTCTTTCTCGACACCTTGCCCTATAATGCCCATACCACGACCAGCGACGCGCTCTGGGCCGGCTTGCCGGTCCTGACCTGTACGGGCCAGGCCTTTGCGTCGCGCGTCGCCGCCAGCCTGTTGACCGCGATGGGTTTGCCGCAGTTGATCACGAACAATATGGCGGATTATGAAGCGCTGGCGCTCAAACTGGCGACCTCGCCGGATCTCCTGGCGGCGATCCGCAACCAGCTGGCCCAGCAGCGACTGAAAGCCCCGCTCTTCGATACCGACCGGTTCCGCCGCCATATCGAGGCCGCCTATGTCACAATGTGGGAACGGTCCCAGCAGGGCCTGCCGCCCGTGGCCTTCGATGTTGCGCCGCAGGACGCTTAGCACTGGCCAGGAGGACTGCACGAGCGGGGGCGCTCATTTCGGCGGGGCGGCGTAGGGAACTTCGCTCCAGACATAGCCCTGCTCATTGCTGCCGGGCTTGACCGTGTATTGCAGAACCCAGGACCGCCCTGTCTTGGTGTCGTACATCATGTTCAGTTTTGAGCTGCCGTGGTTGAGGTCACGATCCGGCTGGTCAAGGACGATCAGGACGAAGCGCTGGCTCAAGGGGGCGGTGACCGGCGTGTCGGTCACTTCCTGCTGGGCGGTGGCGGGGCGCATCCCCAGGGCCAGGCCGGCAATGATCAGCAGGGCGGTGATGGAAAGCGGGTAGGGGCGGTGCCGGCAACGCATGGTCTATCTCCTGTCGGGTCGACTATCTGCTTAATCTAACGCACAAATCGTGCCGCCGGCCGGCAAAGTTGACTTCAGGCCGGCCTTGGCTAAGTTGCCGGGCGGAAGGGAACCATCCCATCCTGCTTCTCCCTTACCACCCGGCGAACAGCGTTGGGATAAGGGGTGCCGAGACAAGGAAGTGAAATGACTGTTCGTGTGCGCTTTGCGCCAAGCCCGACGGGCCGACTGCATGTCGGCAATATCTATATCGCGTTGAACAATTGGCTGTTCGCGAAGAAACGGGATGGTCAGTTCCAACTGCGGCTGGACGATACCGATCTCGAGCGCTCGACAGCCGATTTTGCCCTGGCAATTGAGTCCGATCTCAGCTGGCTCGGCCTCACCTGGGACCTTTTCGACCGCCAGACCGAGCGGCTCCACCGCTATGACGCGGCGGCGGAACGTCTGAAGGCAAGCGGCCGGCTTTATCCGTGCTACGAGAGTGCAGAGGAATTGCAGCTGAAGCGCAAGGTCCAGCTGCAGCAGGGACGCCCGCCGATCTATGACCGTGCTGCGCTCAAGCTGACGGCCGAGGACCGGGCCCGACTGGAAGCCGCCGGCAACCAGCCGCATTGGCGCTTCAAGCTGGAAGGCCGGGAAGTCACATGGAACGATATCGTCCGCGGCCCCCAGCATATCGACGAGACCAGCCAGTCGGATCCCGTGCTGATCCGCGCCAACGGCACCTATCTCTACACATTCACTTCAGTGGTGGACGATATCGACTTCGGCATCACCCATATCATCCGCGGCAACGATCACGTCACCAATACGGCGACGCAAATCCAGATCTTCGAGGCGCTGGATGCCATGGCGCCTGAATTCGCCCATCTGCCGCTGCTGGTGGATGCCGCGGGCGAGGGACTTTCCAAGCGGCTCGGCTCGCTTTCAATCCGCGATCTGCGCGATAGCGGCCTGGAGCCGATGTCGATCAATGCCTATCTTGCGCGCATCGGTACCGGCGATCCGGTGCAGCCGGCTGCCCGTCTCGAGGATCTGCTGGACGGTCACGACCTTGCCAAGTTCGGCAAGACCTCGCCGCGTTTCGATCCGGCGGAACTGCGCCATCTGAACGCCCGCCTGCTGCATGCCTTGCCCTTTGAGGCGGCCCAGCCGCATCTGAAGCTGCTCGGGCTTGGCGAGATCGATGCTGCGGTCTGGGAAGCCGCGCGCGGCAATGTCGAGAAGGTCGAGGACGTGAAGCTTTGGCATCAGGTCTGCCGGGGCCAGGTAACACCGGTGATCGCCGACACCGCATTCACTGCTGAGGCCGCCAAATTGCTGCCGCCTGAACCCTGGGACGGCAGTACCTGGGGCAGTTGGGTGGATCAGGTGAAGAAGGCCACGGGGCGCAAGGGCAAGGATCTTTTCATGCCGCTGCGCCAGGCCCTGACCGCCGCCGATCATGGGCCGGAACTGAAGGTTCTGCTGCCGCTGATCGGCCGCGAGCGGGCCTTGAAGCGGTTGCACGGCGAGACGGCATAACCGATAAAGAGGGGCGCTGCCGGCCAATGCGGGCAGATGCAACAGGGACAAAAGGACAGACCGGTGACCATCCATCTCTACAACACGCTGACCCGCGAACGTCAGGTCTTCGAGCCGATCGATGCCATGAATGTCCGCATGTATGTCTGCGGTCCCACGGTCTATGACTTTGCCCATATCGGCAACGCCCGCCCGGTCGTCGCCTTCGACGTGCTGTTCCGCCTGCTGCGCCATACCTATGGCAAGGACCATGTGACCTATGTCCGCAACATTACCGATGTCGAGGACAAGATCATGGAAGCGGCGGCCAAAAACGGCGAAAGCATCGCCACGCTGACCGAGCGCTATACGGCGGCCTATAACGCCGATATGGCGGCGCTGGGCGCCCTGCCGCCCGACAAGACGCCGAAGGCGACAGCCTATATTCCGCAGATGATTTCAATCATCGAGGCGCTGATCGCCAAGGGCCATGCCTATGCGGTCGAGGGTCATGTGCTGTTCGACGTGCCGTCGATGCCGGATTACGGCCAGCTCTCGCGCCGCAGCCAGGACGACATGATCGCCGGTGCCCGCGTGGAAGTGGCGCCCTACAAGAAATATCCCGGCGATTTCGTGCTGTGGAAGCCGAGCACGCCCGCGCAAGTCGGCTGGGACAGCCCCTGGGGCCGCGGGCGGCCCGGCTGGCATATCGAATGCTCGGCCATGGCCGGCGATCTCCTCGGCAATGTCTTCGATATCCATGGCGGCGGTATCGATCTCACCTTTCCGCATCATGAGAACGAGATTGCGCAGAGCCGCTGCGCCCATGGCACGTCGCATCTCGCGCGCTACTGGCTGCATAACGGCTTCGTCCAGGTGAACGGCCAGAAGATGTCCAAGTCATTGGGCAACTTCTTCACCGTGCATGAGCTGCTGGAAGAGGGACATCGCGGCGAGGCCATTCGCCTGGCGCTGCTCTCGGCCCATTACCGGCAGCCGATCGACATCACCCGTGAGGGCCTGGTCGAGGCCAAGGCGGTTCTCAACCGCTTCTATGGCGCCTTGCAGAAGGCCGGCGATATCGATGTTGAGCCGCTGGTGCCGCAGACCATCGTGGCGGCGATCGCCGACGATCTCAACACGCCGCTGGCACTGTCCGAATTGCATGATCTCGTCACGGGGCTCAATAAGGCGACCAAGGAAGCCGATCGGGCGCAAGCCAAGGCGGCCGTTCTCGGCGCTGGTGCGCTGCTCGGCATCCTGCAGCAGAACCCCACCGCCTGGCTGCAGGACACGTCCGGCGGCGAACTCGATGCCGCGGCCATCGAAGCCAAGATCGCTGCGCGCCTGGCCGCGCGCAAGGCCCGCAACTTCGCCGAGGCCGATGGCATCCGGGACGAGCTTGCCGCCAAGGGCATCATGCTGGAAGACGGCCCGCAGGGCACCAGCTGGAAGCGGATCTAGATCGTCTCCGCTCCCGCTCTTACAACCCTCTCCTCGCTTTCGCGGGGCGAGGGGAGCTCAAAACAAGCGATTCCAGGTTATCGCCTACCGCCGCTCCACCAGGGCCAACCGCACGGCAAGCCCGACGAAGATGATCGCCGTGCAGCGGTTCAGCCAGTGCCCCAGCCGGCCGGAACTGCCGGCGAGACGCTGCTTCAGCAGGCTGGCGGTGCCGCTGGCGACAAAGGCGACGACGCAATTCACCAGCGTGCCGCCGGCATTGAAGATCAGCCCCAGCAGCAGGATCTGCACACCGGCCGAGCCGCGATGCGGATCGACGAATTGTGGCAGGAAGGCGAGGATGAAAAGCGCCACCTTGGGATTGAGGAGATTGGTCAGGGCGCCTTCGCCGAAAACCCGCAGCAGGGACCGCTCGGGCTTCAGTCGGCGCCCGGCCGCATCCACGTCGAGCGATCTGGCGGGTGCCCGCCAGGCTTTCCAGGCGAGGAACAGCAGATAGCCGGCGCCGGCGATTTTGACCGCCAGGAAGGCACCGGCCGATTGCTGCAGCAGGGCGGCGACGCCGAAGGCCGCCAGCAGGCTATGCACCAGGCTGCCGGCTGTTACCCCGAAAGCCCCGGCGATCCCGGCATTCCGGCCCTGGGTGGCGGCGCGGGCGATGACATAGGTCATATCTGCGCCGGGCGTCAGGTTGAGGGCGAGGCAGGCCAGGATGAAGGGCCAAAGCTGGGTCAAATCAAGCATATATTGGGTTCCCTCGGTCAGGCGACGCAGCCAGGCGCCGCGCTTTTCAGCCATATCGACCACGGGTCCGGTCAATAACCCGGCCTGCGGTTGCGCCGGTTGACCCCGCCCGGTCGATATGGTGAAACCTCGCTCTAGAGGTAGCATCATGTCAGACGATAAACGCGTATACCTGTTCGATACCACCCTGCGCGACGGGGCGCAAACCCAGGGCGTGGATTTCAGTGTCGGCGACAAGATCGCGATTGCGCAAGCCCTTGACCGGCTGGGGGTGGATTATATCGAAGGCGGCTGGCCCGGTGCCAATCCGACCGACGACGCGTTTTTTGCCGAGCCGCCGCAACTGACCCGCGCCATGTTCACCGCTTTCGGCATGACCCGCCGGCCCGGCCGCAGCGCCGCCAATGACCCGGGCCTTGCCGGTCTCATCAATGCCAAGGCGCCGGCCGTCTGCATGGTGGGCAAGGCTTGGGATTTTCATGTTGATCTCGCGCTTGGCATTCCCCGCAGCGAGAACATCGACATGATCGCTGACAGCGTCGTGCATGCACGCGCCACCAAGCGCGAAGTGATGCTGGATGCCGAGCATTTCTTCGATGGCTACAAGGCCAATCCGCAATATGCCCTCGATTGCCTGCTGGCGGCCTATGAGAACGGTGCGCGCTGGGTGGTGCTGTGCGACACCAATGGCGGCACGCTGCCGCATGAGATCGAGCGCATCGTCGGTGAAGTCACCAATCGCATTCCCGGCAGCCATCTCGGCATCCATTGCCATAACGATACCGAACAGGCGGTGGCGAATTCGCTGGCGGCGGTGCGGGCAGGCGTGCGTCAGGTCCAGGGCACCTTGAACGGCCTGGGCGAGCGCTGTGGCAATGCCAACCTGGTTTCGCTCATTCCCTCGCTCATGCTGAAGACGGATTTCAAGGTCGGTTTGAGCGAGAAGGACCTCGCCCAGATCACCCATGTTTCGCGCTTGTTGGATGAACGCCTCAACCGCGCGCCGAACCGTCATGCCGCCTATGTCGGCGACAGCGCCTTTGCCCATAAGGGCGGGCTGCACGTCTCGGCGGTGGAGAAGGATCCGCGCACCTACGAACATATCGAGCCCGGCCTGGTCGGCAATCAGCGCCATATCGTTGTCTCCGATCAATCGGGCCGCGCCAATATCATGGCGCGCTTCCGCGAGATCGGGCTCACCATCGAAGCGAATGATCCGAAGGTGGCGAGCCTGGTCGAGCTGGTGAAGGCGCGCGAATTCGACGGCTATGCCTATGACGGCGCCGAAGCCAGCTTCGAATTGCTGGCGCGGCGCGCCCTCGGCCATGTGCCGGACTTCTTCAAGCTGGGGCGCTTTCGCGTCATGGATGAGCGGCGCTGGAATGCGCGCGGCGATCTGATCACGGAATCCGAGGCGACGGTTACGGTTGACGTCCATGGTACGCCGACCATGACCGTGGCGACCGGCAACGGCCCGGTGAATGCGCTGGATACGGCCTTGCGCAAGGCTTTGCTACCGCTCTATCCCGCGCTCGCCGATATGCGTCTCGTCGATTTCAAGGTGCGTATCCTGACGCCGCAGGCGGGCACCGAGGCAATCACCCGTGTAATGATCGAAAGCGCGGATGCGACGGGCGAGCGCTGGAGCACGGTCGGCGTCAGCGGCAATATCATCGATGCCTCCTATGAGGCGCTGAACGACGCCATTACCTGGAAGCTGATGAAGGCCCAGGCATCGTGAGCGAGGAAGCTGTCGCAACTGCAATGCCAGTCGCCGCGGCCGGGCCGGCCATCATCCTGGTGACACCGCAGATGGGCGAAAATATCGGCGCCGCAGCCCGCGCCATGATGAATTGCGGCCTCAATGACTTGCGGCTGGTGGCGCCCCGCGACGGCTGGCCGAATATCAAGGCCGAACGCGCTGCCGTCGGTGCGTTGGAACTAATGCCGCCGGTCCGTGTTTTCGATACCACCGTGGCGGCTGTTGCCGATCTCAATTTCGTCTATGCGACGACCGCGCGCGACCGGCGCATGGTGAAGCCGATCGTGACGGCGCGGCATGCGGCGGAGGAAGCGCGACGGCAGGTCGCGGCCGGCGCGAAAGTCGGTTTTCTCTTTGGGCCGGAGCGAACGGGTCTGGTGAATGATGATCTCAGTCTTGCCGATACCTTGCTGACCGTGCCCCTCAATCCCGCTTTCACCTCGCTCAATCTCGGCCAGGCCGTGCTGCTGGTCGGCTACGAGTATTACCAGGCCGGCGACGAGACGCCGGGCAGCGTCCTCGCTCTGAATGGTTCTGTTCCCGCCAACAAGGATCAGTTGAACAACTTCTTTACGCATTTCGAGCGCGAGCTGGACGCTTGCGGCTTCCTGCGAAACGAGGAGGCGCGGCCGCATATGATTCGAAACCTGCGCAACATGTGGCATCGCGCCAACCTGACGGAGCAGGAAATCCGCACCTTGCACGGTGTGGTCAAGGAATTGGCGACTTTCCGGCAAGTGCGAAAAAACGCCGCCGATCGGTAACAGATAGGTCAATAATCATCTTGCCTACTGCCTGAGTTTCTCGTTCTGCGCTAAATTGTTTCCCGGTACGGTTGACAGCATCTTGCCTTCTGCCTTAAATGCAGCCAATGTCACCGCTAACAATAAGTTAAGTTCTTTTCAGGGAGGCTAAAGAAATGAACTTTCGTAAACTAGCGTTGCTCGGTGCCGCCGCGACTTTGCTGCTCGTCACCAAGACTGCCGCCATGGCGGCCGACCTGGTGGTCGGCGTGTCCTGGTCGAATTTCCAGGAAGAGCGCTGGAAGCGCGATGAAGGCGCCATCAAGGCGGCGCTGGCTGCCGCCGGCGTGAAATATATCAGCGCCGACGCCCAGGCTTCCAACGAGAAGCAGGCTTCCGACATCGACAATCTGATCACCAAGGGCGCCAATGCCCTGATCGTGCTCGCCTGGGACGCCGATGCCGTTCTGCCGGCGGTGCAGAAGGCGGAAGCCCAGGGCATTCCCGTGGTCGCCTATGACCGCCTCATCCAGGATCCCAAGGTCTTCTACCTGACCTTCGACAATGTCGAGGTCGGCCGTATGCAGGCCCGCGCCGTCGAGAAGGCGAAGCCGGAAGGCAATTACGTCTTCATCAAGGGCGCCTCGACCGATCCCAATGCCGATTTCCTGCATCAGGGCCAGCTGGAAGTGCTGAAGCCGGCGATCGATGCCGGCAAGATCAAGGTGGTCGGCGAGCAGTATACCGATCAATGGGCGCCGGAAATCGCCCAGAAGAACATGGAACAGATCCTGACCAAGAATAACAACAAGGTCGACGCTGTCGTCGCCTCCAATGACGGCACCGCCGGCGGCGCCGCTGCCGCCTTGGCCGCGCAGAACCTCGTCGGCATTCCGCTTTCGGGGCAGGATGGTGACATCGCGGCCCTGAACCGCATCGCCCGCGGCCTGCAGACCGTGTCGGTCTGGAAGGATGCCCGCGAGCTCGGCAAGAACGCGGCGGAAATCGCCGTGGCCCTGGCCAAGGGCACCAAGCCGGCCGACATTCCCGGCGCCCAGAGCTGGGACAAGGGCAGCAAGCATATCGCGATCGAATCGAAGTTCCTGACGCCGATCGCCATCACCAAGGATAACCTCAACGTGGTGATCGATGCGAAATGGGCGACCAAGGATCAGGTCTGCGCCAATGTCGACGCCGCCTCGGCGCCGGCGGCTTGCAAGTAACAGCGTTCTGATCTGAAATCGGCGGGTGTTCGAGGCGGCGAAGGCCTCTCGCACCCGCCGTTCTTCTATCCGGATGCTTCCAGGTTTGGTTCTCTTCGCGGGGATATGATGCAGCGTTTCTTTCGGACACTCGGGGTTGACCCGCGCTTCAGCTCGATGGTGCTGGCGCTGATCGTCATCTGGCTGGTTCTGCAACTTCTGACGGACGGCATCTTCCTGACGCCCCGCAATCTCTACAATCTTTCGATCCAGACCTGCGTCACGGCGATCATGGCCTGCGGCATGGTGTTCGTCATCGTTGCGCGCCAGATAGATCTGTCGGTCGGCTCGCTGCTGGCCTTCACCGGCATGGTGACGGCCTATGTGCAGGTGCATATCTTCGGCAATGACAGCCAGATCGGCTGGATCGTCAGCATCATTGCCGGCGTCGCGCTGGGCGTCGCGGTCGGCATCTTCCAGGGCGGCTGGGTGACCCTGGCCGGCATCCCGGCTTTCGTCGTCACTTTGGCCGGCTACCTCATGTATCGGGGCGCGGCCTTCCTGGTGACCGACGGGCAGACCATCTCGCCGCTCAATCCAACCTATGAACGCCTCGGCGGTGGCATCGGCGGATCGATCGGCCCGACGGCCAGCACCATTCTCGGTATCATCGCGGCGATCTGGGTCATCTTCAACGCGCAGAACACGCGCCGCCAGCGCAAGCGCTACGGCGCCACGCAAACGCCGGTCTGGGCGGATGTCTTGAAGATCGTCATTTCCATTGCCGCGATCGCGGCTTTCGTCGCCACCATGAACTCCTATCCCGATCCGGCGCATCGCGACGCCGCCGGCAATCCGATCGCGACCGGCATCGGCATTCCGGTGCTGATCCTGATCGCCATCGTCATCCTGCTGACCTTCATCGCGACGCGGACCCGCTTTGGCCGCTATGTCTTCGCCTATGGCGGCAATCCCGAGGCGGCTTTGCTGTCCGGCATCAATACGCGGCGGCTGCTGATTTCCATTTTCGCTTTGATGGGCTCGCTCAGCGCCGTTGCCGCTGTCGTCACCACCGCACGCCTCAATTCCGGCGCCAATTCCATCGGCACCTTGCAGGAGCTCTATGTGATCGCCGCCACGGTGATCGGCGGCACCTCGCTGGCGGGCGGCCTCGGCTCGATCCCCGGCGCGGTGATCGGCGCCCTGATCATCTCCAGCCTCGATAACGGCATGGTGCTTCTGGATGTGCCCAGCGCCCAGCGGCAGATCTTCATCGGCCTCATTCTGATCGGCGCCGTCTGGTTCGACACGGTCTATAACAAGAGGATGGGGCGATGAG
>Ga0255336_100874_pt1 | contig 31160 bp, 41 predicted proteins | sample MeOH1_35cm_T3_17_FD_189102 | JGI IMG/M metagenome (GOLD analysis project Ga0255336, IMG submission 189102) | Sandy soil microbial communities from University of British Columbia, Vancouver, Canada - MeOH1_35cm_T3_179 | ecosystem: Engineered > Artificial ecosystem > Sand microcosm > Unclassified ...
TTGATCAGGCCATCGCTTCAGATGTCCAGTCACTCGTCGCGGCTCGGGAGAGCCGGGAGGCACTCAATGCGCGCGCAGTCACGCTGAGCGATCAGCGCGCAGTTCTGGTTGCAAAACAGACTGCGAACGTGGATGCGCAAGCCCGGTTGCGGGAACTGGCAGGGCGACGCAGTCAGGTCGCTTCGTCGCTGCAGGCGCTGGCGAACGACAGCGCGGCTGACGATCGCCGCTTCACGCAGCGCCTGTCGGCCTTACGCGAGTCGATTGCCGGTCACAACGCGGTGATTGGGCAGCGTGATGCCATTCTGGGTGCTGCCGCTGCGCGCGATGTTGCCCAGGCACGTCTGGCGGGCCTTGAGGCGCGTGTGGAGCCAATGCAGCAGGCCATCGCGGCACTGGAAGCCAAGCAGCTTGAGTTGACTGCGGCCACTTCACGCATCAACGGGCTCACGTCCGAAGGTGAATCGAAGGCGTCGTTGCTCAGATCTCTGGAACAGCAGGCTAGCGTGATCGCTGCCGTTCCCTGTGCAGGTCACGCGATGCATGACACGTGCCCTCTGCTTGCTCAGGCGCGTGAAGCCAATGCGAAGGTTCCCGAGCAGCGCATTTCGCTCAACAACCTTCGTGTCGCGTTTCGCACGAGCCGCGAAGCAGTGGATCGTCTGACGCCCGAAGTGCAGCAGCTTGCTACGCGGCGCGCCGAACTGAAGACGCTGTCGGCAGAGATTGCCGCTTCGCGGCGTGATCTGCAAATGGCTATCGATCTTGCGGCGCGCAAGCCGTTACTTGATGCAGCAACCGAAGGCTTTCGCAAGGCCGGTGAAGAACTGGCCGCCGTGGAAGCCGAGGCGAAAGCTGTTCGGGAGCGACGACAGGTCCAGCAGGACAGCCTGTCGTTGCAAGTGCGCGAGCTCGACGCAGAAGTTGCGCGGCTCGGTGCCGAAGACGTGAGCGCTGCCATTGCTGATCTGGATCGGCAACTGACGCAATGTCGCGACGGCATCACTGCAGCCGATGCGCGGATTGAATCGCTGATCCGTTCACAGGCGACGCGTGAAGTCGAGCGGCAGGCGATCGCAAACGAGCTCGCGGGATTCGACGCGACGCAATCGCGTGCGAACCGTATCTCCGATGAGATCGCCAGCTGGAAGCTCCTTGCGAAGGGTCTTGGCAACGAAGGTGTGATTGCCCTGACGATCGACGATGCGGGCCCGGCGCTGACGAAGATGGTGAACGACCTGTTGCTTGCCTGTTACGGCATGCGCTTCACGGTCGAGATCCAGACTCAACGCGCACTGGCAAGCGGCGAACTGCGCGAGGGCTTTGAAATCCTCGTGCACGACGCCGATATCGACAGCACCAAGGCGGTGACGGTGATGTCGGGTGGCCAGAAGGTCTGGATCAACGAATGTCTGACCCGTGGCATTGCGCTGTATCTGGCCAGTAACGCCGGTCAGCCATATCAGACGCTGTTCAGCGACGAGTCCGATGGTCCGCTTGATCCGCAGCGCAAGCTGCAGTTCATGCGCATGAAGCGGGAGGTTTTGCGGCAGGGCGGCTACGAGCGGGAGTTTTTCATCTCGCAAACGCCGGACCTGGTTGCCGAAGCGGACGCAGTTATCAATGTTGAGGCGCTTGCCGCCTGAATTAATTTTTTTCTTTCAACCCTGTGGGGACGCTCCCCGCAGGGGCGTTCCTTCGCTTTTTTACGAGGAACGCTATGAAACTGAAGCACCACATGTATGCACGAACCGAAGCGATCACCGTTTCAGTTCGTCCTGCCACGCTGCGCACGGGTACGGTCCATAGCTATGTCCTGAATGGAACGCTCCTGCGTGACGTTTTCGTCGGCGGCAAATGGGTAACGCACCACGCCAGCATCCCTCTCGAATCGCAGGCCGCGTAAGCGGCTCGCCTCTCCAGGCTGAGTTAATTCCATGCAAAACCTGATCATGCTGCTCATTGCAGCGGGTAGTTCATCGCTGTGCGCCTGCACGATTCAACCGCAGGCCGAGGTGGTGCCCTCAAGGCACGTCTCAACGATTGTCATCCAGCAGCCGCGAGGTGAACCGGGTGACTTCATCATCTGCAACGACGGTCGCGTGCTGGTCTTCCCCGTTGCGCACCCTAAAACCTGTTCCTGATCCGCAAGGCCTCGACCTCGAAAGAGTGTCGGGGCCTTTCGCATGGAGAGTCTTCATGAAAAAGCAGATCACAACCGCAGCGGCACTCGGCGCATTGCTTGCCGTCGCATGCCTGCTCTGGGAGCAGCAGTCGGCGGCCGCTTTGTCCGTTGATGCACGCAGAGCGGGACGCGTATCTCGCGCCACTCTGTCGCCGTTTGACCGTCGTCTGAGCGTAGCCGCTTCCACGGGGCTGCGACGCGCCTCGCGTGCATGCGACCGTGTATCGACCTGACCTCTGACGCATCTTTCACTCACCCGCCGGGGCAGCCCCCCGGACGGGGACAGCCTGTCGGCAACCCTTTTGTGGAGCAGGCCAATGACTTACTCTTGCAGTGATTTTTACGATGACGTGATGCGGTGTCTCGCCGAGTCTGGCGCAATCGCAGACGATGGCATTGCGGAGAACGACGTCGGAGCTGCCTCGGATGTTGCGATCGCGGCGATCGTGACGATGCATCGCGCGAGCCTGTCCTCGAACTTCGTTCGTGAGCTATTGGGTGAAGTTGAGACCCTTGGCACGGTGGCCGAAGAACATGGCACCCGGGGGCTCGCGTTTCTCTTCTATCTCCAGGCCGCGATACTTAACGCCACATTTGTCGACACGCGGAGCCACGAGGACTCAGGTGTGCTCGAGCTCATCAGTCGTCTTCCGTCAGGGGCCACCTGGATGAAGCATGTCCATGTAGCCCAATCTTCCTAGTTTGCATTCTTACCCCTACGGGACCGCGCTCCCGTAGGGGTGCGTTGCCGTTAACAACGGAGCATTCGATGTTCGACGAAATCATGACAAAGATCGAGACGGCGATTGCCGTGCTCGTTGGACTCATCAAGGACGGCCACCCTCTGTGCGGAACCGCAAGTGGGAAAGACTCGACCTGCGCGGTAATACTGATGCTCGAAGCTGTCCGACGAGTGAGTGTGGAACAAACCCGTCAGCCCGCGCACTATGTATCGACGGCTAACACAACGATCGAAAACGTTAGCCTCGCCCGGCACATTGAAACGATGCTGGAAGAGATCAACAGCTTCGCCGCGGACCACATGCTCGACGTCACCACCCACGCCGCTTCACCGTCGCTCGCCATGCAGTTCGTGGTGTCCACGATCGGGCGCGGAACGCTGGTCCGCACGCCGGAGAATGGTGTGCGCAACGGCAAGCGCACGCGAGCGTGCGCGACCGACTGGAAGTTAATCCCTCAGGGACGACTGCGCTCGCTGCTGGACCGTGAGGCGACCGGGCGAGGTTACCGTGAGATCGTAACAGTTCTCGGGAACCGCACGGCCGAGAGCGTCTCGCGAGGCACCGCCATGCTTGCGCGTGGCGACAGTGCCAATGCCCCGGTCCGCGATGCGCGGGGTGCGCTGGCAATCTCTCCACTGCGAGACTGGTCGGTCGACGACGTCTGGACGATGCTCACGCTTTTCGCCGACGCATCAAAGCGCCCATTTCCTTGCGCATTTTCCGAGCGTTCCATCAATCGCCTTTCGGATCTTTACCGCGCCGGCAACGATGGAATGTGTGGCGTCGTCCTTGGCGAAGATGGTCAGCGTGCCGCCTGCGGCTCACGCTTTGGCTGCGTGTTCTGCTGCGTCGTTGGTGAACGGGACCGCTCACTGGAGTCGATGATCCGCGAGCCTGAGCACGAATACATGTCAGGGCTCAACGACTTCCGGAACTTTCTGATGGCCACGCAATGGGACATGAGCCGGCGGGAGCTGGTAGGGCGCACCTTGAATGCCGATGGATGTGTGCGCATTCAAGCCGATACATTGAGCTATCAGGCACGTATGGATCTCCTGCGCTATCTGTTAACACTTGACGCGCTGGAGGTGGAGCGGGCTGAGCGGCACGACGCCGATCTCGCGGCGGGACGCATCGAGGACAACGCGCAGAACCGGGAGTTGTGCGAGGTGCAGTTCGAGATGATCACGCCGGCTCAACTGGTGGCGATCGATTTCATGCTGTCAATGCACCACTACGCGCCGCACGCTTTTCCCGCGCTGTCCGCGTGGTACGAAGTGAACCGGCTGGGTAGGCGGTACATCATTCCAAAGGTGGAGCCATTCCCCAAGGTTACCGTACCAAACTATGGTTGGTATCACGTAGGGCGCTTCGATGCCGAGGCTCCGGCTGATGGTTTGCGTGATTATCTGGCCGAGCAGTGGAATCCATATCGACACCCACAGCGCATCTCGACGTATGCGCAAACGAAGCAGGGTGAGCGGGTTGTCTACTTCGAGGAAAGCGATCAACTGCGCGCAGATGCTGTACGCGCTTGCGAGTTTGTCACCTGTTCATTCGATCACGACTGGTACTCGCGTGTGCAAGGCCATCCGGCGATCGAGTCCGCGCGCTTCTGGCTTAACGAAGCGATCCTGACGCTCCCGACCGGAAGCGCTCAACGCTATCAGGACATGGCGGTGCGCGGTCAATATTTCGCGCGGCTCGCGGAGCGTTTGAATCTTTCGCCGACTGAACTGGACCGGTATCTCATTGACAACGCGCTCAGTGACATAGAGGCGCACGTCATAGAGGCCGGGCAGCTTGATTTATTCGCACTCGCTGCCTAGCCGTTAAACGACTTTTTTCTATCCCTTGCGGGGCATGCCCGCGAGGGGCTGCTCCGCACTTTTTTGGAGTGGCAAATGACGATAGGGCTACGCGTTCCCGGCATGCCGGTGCAGCAGAAGAACGCTCATGTAGATGACGGGGTCGTCGTGCGGGTCGGCATCCCTCATAGTGGCGGTCGGCTTGCGTTCCACGCATTCAACGAGGGGTACCCGGCGATGGTGTCGGCGTCCGCATTCTGGAACCGGAAGACCGGTCAATTCCGCATTCCGCGAGCAACCGATCTGACGGAAATCGACTTCGCCCTGGATAGCGCGGGTTTTTCGGCGATGAAGCTCTTCCAATCAAAAGGTAGACAAAGCGGAATTGGGGGCGTCTATCCCTGGACGATGGAGCAGTACGTCGAGCTGGCGTCCTGCTCAGGGGCAGCCTGGGTCGCCCAGCCGGATATGTGCTGTGAACCGGAGCTCGCAGCAGATCAGGATGCAGTCGACTACCGGGTGAACGCAACAGCAACGTTGCTCGAAGCGATGCTGCGGGTGGTTTATGCATGGCAGGATCAGCTAGCGGCGAGTTGCAGCGCCGAGGTTGTGCAGAACACTGTCCGGATTCCGGTACCCGTGGCACAGGGTTGGGAAGTTGACGATTACCGACGAAGCATCGACCTGCTGCTCCAGGTTTGGGAGAGGTGGATGCCGTGGATTGCGACGCCGGTTCTCATCGGTCTGGGTTCGGTCTGTCGGCGGCACCTGACCGATCGCCGGCACGGGCTGTTCGCTATCCTCGAAGGGCTCGAAGCGCACCTGCCGGCCGGTTCCAAACTTCACCTGTTCGGCGTAAAAGGGCAAGCCATGGAGCGCGTCAAGATGTATGACTGGGTGGCAAGCGTGGATTCAATGGCACCGGACTTTGCTGCCCGCGTGAAAGCGCGGCAGGCGGGAACGCCCAATACAATTGCCCACCGGGCGGCCGAGATGGACCGTTGGATGAGCAGTGCGTCGCGCCGGGTCGCTCCTCGGAGCGGCGATCAGTTTCGCCTTTCGTTCAACGGCTAGGCGCCGATAGTTCTGTGATCAGCCCGCGGGTTCCTCTGAACCGCGGGCTTTTTTTTGTGCTGTGCGACTAGCTCCAGCGTAATCGCAGTCGAGCTGCCCGATCGCGCGTCTGAATGAGAGGGGTCACAGAACATCCACGCTCACATCGAAAAAGCCGCTGCATCCGGTACAGCGGAACAATCGCCGTCTGATTTCCGCCGCCGTCCGCTTTCTGGTCCGCTTGAAGCCGTGCGGCCGTGCTTCCACCCGCTTCAGGCAGCGCGGGCAGTCCATCATCGGCCACGGTGCCTTAAGGCCGAGCCGCACGCGCTTTTCGTAGTTACCCGCAGGATCGAGCATCAGTAACCATTCGCGAAATCGCCTGACCCATGCTTTGACGACCTCCGGGGTTGTGCCCAGTTGATCTGCGGCATCTGCGAGCGGGCGACGCTGGGACAGAAGCGGAAGGATCCCGTAAGCGATGTCCTTGCGCAACATCTTCGCCAATGGCGTTCGGGTCGCCCGCGAATACAGGCGGGCGCAAGCGCGACACTGGAATTGGGGCAAAGACGAGTCGGTGCGCCTGGCGGAAGCAAGCCTCGTGACGTGGCGGCCGCAATGCGGGCAGGGTGGAGGTTCGACACTATCTGACAGCGCTTCATCGACGTGGCGTCGCAGGAAGTTCGTCAGTTCCTCGTCCTCAGCCCACCTGCGCGGCAGATGACTGTTGTGTCGCAGCGGCCCGCCGAAATCAAACCGGCCGGCGTCGAGCGGAGCGACAGGCGGCGCGGGCACCACTGCTGGCGTAATGCGCGGCTCCGTCTTAACAGAGCCCGCCTGGACACGCGGCAGATCTGGCGCGTCGAGTCCAGCGCGGCGGCGGCGCTCCGCCGCGTTCAGCGCCAGGTCGTTGACGACGACAACGGCGACAGCGCTGGGGTTAGAGTTCATGTTGAGCGGCCAATGGCAACCGCATGAGGGACATTTCACCTGCCGACGGTTGTCAACACTGAAGCCGCCATTATTGAGCTGCCCCTCATACCCGCATCGGGTACAGGTCCCGTGAGGGCGGTATTTGAGTCCGAGCCGAACTAGCGGCGTCCAACGGCCGTCCGGATCGTTCAGTGCGATCAGTTGCCGGAACCGCATCAGCCAGTTCGAGATCGCGCTGTAGTCGATGCCGAGACGTCGCGAGACTTCCTCGAGTGGCAATGGCTGGGACAATAACCGGAAGAATTCCGGCATCTTCGTCGCGAACCGCAGTCGCGCAATGGGGCTTCCCGTCAGACGGGTGAATAGGCGACGACAGTCGGTGCAGCGGAAGTACGGCACCGCGTGGTACGCGTTTGCCCGCGTATGAAACCGGGCCCGGTCACCGTTGCAATGCGGGCAGGGTGGGACAGGAAGCGCGTCGACCGACTGCAGTTTCGCCCATAAGGTGCTGACAAATGCCGTGAGCGCGGGAATCTCGCTCTCGCCGTAGTCACGGTCCTTACCGCGCGTCAGGGGATCGTCTGCATTGAACACGGCGGTGAGTATGGAGACTGTCCCGGACCCGGTTGCCTGAACTTTCACGCTGCGTTTCCTTGCCATCACATTTCGGGCCACTTAGACAGACACCGATTTTAATAGCATGGCCGAGGGGCCGGGCAGGGATCATCCTTGCCCCAGTGTGTCAAAGTCGCGGAAAACTTTGAGAAGGTCGTTGCGCAGTTCAGAGACATCCATTTCGTATCGCGCGCGTGTCAGACCGACGTAGAGCAGGCGTTTTTCCTCGTCGGTCATCGTTGTGCGGCCGTCATCCTCGGTCCTGAAACGGAAATCGCCGCATACCTTGACCCGGTTCCATTCGAGACCTTTTGCCCGGTGTATCGTTGATACGACATAGTCTGCTTCGGCTTCCGGCGACGCGCGTGACAGGAGCTCGCGCAGGTACGCTGTACCTTCCCGATCGATGATCTGGACGATGGGCAGCAGGTCGCGGCCGGCATAACTCGCTGCATACTCCTGGACGTCCCGCCATGTTTCAAAGAGAGCGAGCGATGCAGGGCTGAACGCGCGTTGCCCGCGCATCAGCCGGTCGGCGCCGTCAGCAAATGCGAGGATCTCGTCGATGTTCGCGCGCACCGCTACCTTGTGCCCACTTTGTAGCCCGTTTGCCAACGTCCCGATGACAGTCACGTTCTTCCGGCACAGGATTGCGTCGAAGGTACGCGCAGGGTCATGCTCTTCAAAGAAACTGGAGCTCACACCGCTCTGTCCGCGAATCGGCACACGTTCCCCGAGGAGGTTGAGAACGCGTGTGGCCAGCGCCGCGAAATGAGGCCCGAAGCGGAAGGACTCCGTCAGTGCGCATTCCTTCGCCCTGATGTATTCCATCGCGTTGACCGCGCCACGCCATTCGTAGATCTGCTGGTAGGGGTCGCCCACATAGATGATCTGCGCGTGCTCCTGCCGACGCAGGACGGAAAGCATCAGGCCGTCGCTATCCTGGGCCTCATCGAACAGGATGAAGTCGGCGCCGATCTGCGGCCGGGATCGCTCCCACGTTTTCAGATAAGTGTCCGGGGTGATGGCGGTCTTACCGTTCGGGTCGATGCTCTCGTTCCAGTGCCGCACCACGAAGGGCAGGAGCATCGCACGCAACTCGTCTGCAGCCTGCTCGGTGATCATCTCGTCGACGGGTATATGCCACATCTCTGGCTCGTCCTGAGCGGACCGGCAGAAGCGTGCGGCGCCGTCGGCGACCAGCCGGCCGACTTGGAACGCCGAGAGTTCGATGTTCTTGCCGATCACCGTGGGAACGCGCACCGGTCCGAGTCCATACCTGCTGGCGAGCATGTGAGGCGGCTCCTTGGGCAGATTCAGGCGGGCCGTGAGCGCGCGGTCGGAAGCACGGAAGGCGACCGAATGAACGGTCTGACACATGACGTTGCGGGGAAACTTCCGCTTGGCTTCGGCGGCGATGTCCCGATTAAAGGCGAGGTACTGGCCGCGCTTCGTGCTGAAGCTCTCGGCAATCATGCCGAGCGTCGAGGTCTTGCCGGCGCCGGCGTACGCTTTGACCTTTACCGTCTCGCCGGCGGCAACTGTCTCGAGTGTATGGAGCTGCTCGTCGGTCGGTTTCAATGCTGTCATGACCTGCAAGGAGGGGTAGATAACTGCGACAGTTGCGTCGCAGTTGTTGGGCAACACGAACATTCTGTCAGCCCTGCGGCGGAAAACCGTCGGGGAAAGAGGCGGGAATAGCACCGCCTTTTGGCGGTTACTGCCCCGCAGTCCCTTCCTACCTTAGCGCAAGGCGCCGGCAATCTCCCTCGGAACAGCCAGCGGCTCCGCGTGACTGGTGTGTACTCGCGTGTGGCCCGCTACAACGGACTCAGACCGGATGGCCACACGCTCCCGAAACAGTCCACGCCCCGTGGTGATATGGGTCGCTTCGTATGGATTGCCGCGCCTGATGTAATCGCCCACATCGAAATCGATGGGAAACAGGGACGACTGTGCGCCGCTCTCGACGACGAGCCGGATGGCGTTCAACGGAACACCGCGCAGGTGAGTGTCCAGAATGCGATTCAGGATCTGATCCCGGACGATGGATGACTCCATCGGACCCTGGTACTCGGCCTTCGTTTCAAGCAGGTGGACTATCGCCAGACGCTCAGTTGTTGCGGTAAGCGCGATGCGGAACTGAAGGGCGCACGGCCTGCCCGTTTCATCGGGATAGGCCATGTCCGTGAACGATGTTTTGTATGGCATGTAGCACTCCGGAGAAAGGTTGCGCCGGCACAGACGTACCGGCAAGACCAGCCTAAGGAGTGGGACGCGAAGTCAAGTCGCCTGGGCTTTAATGGTGTCGCGGATGCGGATAACAGTGCGATGGCTGGCCAGACCCAGCATCGCGGTCGTCTGCTCGTTGGTGCGGCCAGACAGCAGCTGACGACGCGCGAAGGTATTGCGCAACACGCGCGGGCTCATGTCCGGCGCAGCGAAGCCGATTGCGTCCAGTGCGTCGCGGACGATCACGCCGAGGAGCACATCGTTTATCGGCTTGTCGTCTGTGCGCGGCGCGGGGAAAAGAAGCGCGCCGTCGGGCGACGGATGAAGCCGTTGCCATGCTGCAAGCGCGGGCGTCGAGAAAGCGGGAAGGGCCACGGTCCTCTCGAGGCGTGCGCCTCGCTTCGGAACGGACACCTGCGGCCTCCCCTCTACAACGATGTCGCGCCCTCGCGCGCCGCGGAGTTCGGCCGCAGTGAGGCCCGCGCCGAGCAGCAGAGCTACGACCGCGCGGTTGCGGCACAGGCGTCCATCGTCGCCGGCGTCGGGTTGGACATAGCCTTGCAGAGCGGTGTCTGCGTCGGTATCGAGAAAGAGCGGTTCGGGCTCGTCCTCGGGCCACGCGGCCGAGAGCGCGAAGGTTGTCACCGGATTGCTGTGACGCAGGCCTACGTCGACCAGATGGCGACACAGCCGGTCGATCAGCTTGACGTAGCGCAGCCGGGTGGTCGTCCCTGACGCACAGCGGTTGTCGACGTCGTCAAAAAATGAGTCAAGGTGCTCGGGCCCAAACGTCGCGAGTGCTACGCCGCGGGTGACCAGATGGCGCAGGAACCGGTCGAACATCGCCCTGTGCTGCACGATGGAACGTTGAGAGAACCGACGGCGGTCCGCGCCGGCCGCCTCCGTCGTCTGCCAATGCAGGTAGGCGGTGTGCGGCTCCGCTGTCCACAGATACGACTCGTTCATTGCAGTCAGCACCTTATATACTGAAATGGCGTCATCCCTACGGCTAGCGAATCTTCGATCCGCCACTCAGCCTGCAGCAGGAGGGGCCTGTCCTCCCACCCTCATAGGTGTCATAGGCGTCAGAGATTGCACGCAGGCACTCGGCGGGACCGCCCTGGACGATCTTTGCCGCGCACGCGAGCATCAGGTTAAGGGGAAGCCCGAAGTCCTCAACCAGATAGCCGCGTTCGCAGAAATCGCCGAGCTGTGTCGCGACGCATGGCACGCGGTCGCGCAATGCGGCGAGATCCTCCCGATAAGCCCAGATGGGCTTCCCAAGCGCAGCCGCAAACCCGATTTCGAACGCGGTGCCGCTGTCAGGTTCGCCCGCGCCGCGAAAATCTGCCACGTTTGCCATGACGATATCCGCGCGTCCGATCGCGGCGAGGTTGGAGCGATAGATCCACGCCGCCTTTTCCTGCGGTGACAGGTCCGCCGGCGCCAGTGCATCGAGCGGGTAGAGGCCCTCGAATCCGGCGTCGGCGCACATGCGCTGGAGCTCGCGGCCGTAGTCGATTGCATCGACGCGGAAAACGTCAAACCCCGCGAGATAGATTCGGGCCTTTGCAAGGCCGTACTGCGCGCCGCTCATTCGGTGATGAGGAAGCGTTCGAGGTCCTGACCTTTGAGCCAGCGCGGTGCGCGGCCGCGCCCGCTCCACGTTTCGCCGGTCTCGGGATGGCGATACTTCGGCGCCACCGGCACCCCGGCGTCTCTACGACGCTTCCCAAAGATGTCCTCCGGCGTGAAGCCGAACTCCGCGACGGCCTCGCGCACCCGTCCGAGCGCCGCACTGGCCTCTTTCTTATGCGCTTCGGCGATCAGCTTTTCCAACTGCTCCTTCTGCGCAAGCAGGTCCCTATAGCGTTCCATATCGTTGAATTTTCGTTGGTTATGATGGACGATTCTACCAGGCTCCAGCTGCCGTCAAGTTCGCAGCCCCGGCCACACCAACGAGCGCACGCTCGACATTCACTACAACAGGTAATGATGAAAAGAATTGCTGTCCGCCGCTCGGGCGTTCACGGGCGCGGCGTCTTTGCACTACGTCCCATCAGGGAGGGCGAACTCATCCTTGAGTACGCCGGTACCGTCATGAGCTGGAAGCAGGCGATAACCCGCCATCGTCGTTTCGGCAAGGAGGGGCACACCTTCCTTTTCGGACTATCCGATGGACGGGTCATCGACGGTTCACTTGGCGGCAACAGCGCGCGCTGGCTCAACCACGCCTGCGTCGCCAATTGCGAAGCTGTGGAGTCCGATGGAAGGGTGCACATTCATGCGGTCTCGGATATCGGACCGGGCGAGGAGCTTTTCATCACCTATGGACTCTCGGTAGAGGGCCGCCTGTCGGCAGCCGTGCGCGCCCAATACGACTGCCACTGCGGACACCATCGATGTCGCGGGACGATGCTAGCCTCTACCGGAGGCTCGACCTAGCGACGTCGGCGGATCCCACCCGTTTGTCGTAAAGCGCACGCAGACGGACAAGGCAACAAACTTGCCAGCGAAAAACTGAAATCCTGTCGAGCGCGCGGGTGTGCCGGTATGGAAACTGCTGTTGCCGCAATGGTCGCACCGCAACGCGTGCGTTTCTGCCCATGAACGGGCGAAGGGGAGGAGCCATATGACTGGTCACGATTTCGTACGCCAGCTTGCAATGATGCTCCGCGATCTACCGCGGGGCACAACTGCAGATCTCAGCAACTGCATGGTCGCGTATTGGGACGGCCATTCGGTGGTCTTCGCCTTCCTGTGTGAGCGGGGGACTGGCGCCGTCGACGAAGAGTTCGACATGGACGATTACGTCTGGGAGGACTGGCGACCGACCTTTGAAAGCTGGATGGCGGCCCCGGTCTTCAGCAGCCGTCCGGAAGTTAAGCAGTGGCTGATGGATGCGCCGCCGCACGAGGCCGGTGTGTGAGATGGGACGCTGGAGCCGGGGGCGGCCGAAAACCGCTGTCGTTCCAACAGGAGCGGGGGGCGGGACGGGCTTGCCAGCGTTGATAAAGCCGCAACTGGCGACATTGGTAGACCGGCCACCGAAGGGCGGCGACTGGTCCTACGAAATCAAGTTCGACGGTTATCGCGTGATGACCCGTATCAACGAGGGCGTCGCGACGATCTTCACCCGCAACGGTCACGACTGGACCGAGCGGATGCCGCGTCTCGCGGATGCTTGCAATGGGCTGCAGGTCGATGACGCGTGGCTCGACGGCGAAGCCGTCGTGCTCGATTCAAGCGGTCAGCCAGATTTCAACGCGTTGCAGAACGCCTTCGACCGGCGCAGCACGGCAGAGATCGTCATGTTCGTGTTCGACGTGCTTTGGCTCAACGGAACCGATCTTCGCGAGCAGCCGCTGCGAGCGCGCAGAGCGCTGTTGAGGGATCTGATGGCGGTACAAACGTCCGACGCAATCCGATTCTCCGAGGATTTTCCGCAGGACCCCTTGGCGCTCGTCGCGTCGGCGTGCAAGATGAAACTTGAAGGCATCATTGGCAAGCGGGGAGACGCGCCGTACCGTTCCGGGCGGTCAGCAGCCTGGGTGAAAATCAAGTGCTACCTTCGCCAGGAATTTGTCGTCGGCGGCTTCACGCGCGCGAAGGGCGCGCGCTCGGGCGTGCATTCGCTGCTGCTCGGCGTGCACGAGACGGATGGCTCGCTGCGCTACGCCGGCAGCGTAAGACCTTATTTCTCGTCCCGCGCGGCCGCCGCGTTCGTCGCCCGAGCCAATCCAGTGCGCAGCGGCAGCGCGCCTTTTTACAACCCTCCCCAGCCTGAAAAAGAACGCGATTACCTGTGGATTGAACCGTCGATCGTCGTTGAATGCTCGTACCTGGAATGGACCCCGGGCGGCGAAGTCCGGCACCCCGTGTTTCATGCGGTCCGCGATGATAAGCCAGCAGCCGCAGTGACCGAAGAGACCATGGTGCCGATTGAAGGCAATGGGCCAGTAGAAATTGACGCAGGCTCGACTCGCGAGGTTCCGGGGCCGAAGGGAAGTCTCAAGATCGCTGGGCTTCGTATCACGAATGCGCAACGAGTGATGGACGAAGTCACCGGCCACACGAAAAGGGAGCTGGTCGAGTACTATGCGGCCATCGTTCAGTGGGCGTTGCCGCATCTGCAAAATCGTCCGCTCGCGCTTGTGCGCGCCCCCGACGGGTTAAAGGGCGAGCTTTTCTTCCAGAAGCACAGCGAGAGGGCTCACATTCCCGGCGTTACAGAACTGCCTCCTGAGCTACACCCGCGGCACCCTCCGCTACTGGTCGCGAATAGCGAAAAAGCGCTGGTCGGACTTGCGCAGATGAGCGTCGTTGAGATTCACACGTGGAACGCGGCCGCGCAGGATCTGGAACACCCCGACCGCATCATCTTTGATCTGGATCCAGACCCTGCGCTGCCATGGACCGCGATGCTGGAAGCCGCCAGTCTGATGAAGGTCGTGCTCGACGAGATCGGCCTGCGCTCGTTTCCGAAGACGAGCGGCGGCAAAGGCTTTCACATCGTTGTGCCTCTCACGCGCCGACAGGGATGGAGCGAAACCAAGGCGTTCGCCCACGCGGTTGCGAAGCATATGGCGCGCGTAGTGCCGCAGCGGTTTTCGGCAGTGCTCGGCCCCAAGAATCGCGTGGGGAAAATTTTTATCGACTATCTGCGCAACAGCCGTGGGGCGAGTACCGTTGCGGCGTTTTCGGTGCGGGCGCGCTCGGGAATGGGCGTTTCGATGCCTATCTCATGGGACGAACTGGGGAACGTTAGCCGAGGCGACGAGTGGACAATGCGAACGGCCGTTGAGCGCCAGCGGCTGCTAAAAGCCGACCCATGGGGAGGATTTTGGAAGACGCGTCAGGGCATAACCGCGGCCATGCGACACGCCGTGGGTATGGATGATTGAATGAGTCGGGCCCTAATCGCCTGTCTCCGTAGGCGCGCTGAGGACAAGCAAGGCCCTATGCCAACAACCACGGACGTGGACCGCGGCGGCCGAAGACCGATCCACAAGGGACTGCCTCATCGCCCCCAAAAACAGCCGTTGAATTAACCAGGCTGTTCCGGCAACAAGCGGTTGTTCAGAACTAAGGCGCCGCAACGTTTTCAATCTATAGTTTGTACAATTTCGCCCGGTTCATATTACGGTCGACCCTGCAGGAGAAGACGAGTGCATCGCGACAGACTTTTAGTGAAGTCTTTTGGTGACAATATAGATGGAACGCGTGCTGGTCTCGGCAAGCTTATTGAGCTGTCAGCTACGCACAAGAGCTGTGTCATCGTCGTTCCCGCCTTGAATCAAGTGAAAGGAAGCCTGCTCACTGCTGCTCTCGGCGATCAACTCTCGGCGGCCTTGATCAAACACCGAAAGATTACCCTGCACAACGGGAGCAGTGTCGAGCTATGCGCTCAAGCTACGCTAAAGAACTTCCGCCGCGCCAACGCATATCTGGCGTTATGGGGGACCGAGTACATCATCGAAGACATCGAAGCATTGCAACTCTGGACGTCATTCGTCTTGGTCACGTGGACTCCTGCTGACTCCGCGAAATGGGTACAGGCCCATGTCGTGCAGATGATCTATGACGACGGTAAGGGCTAACAGGTTATTCCAACGGACGGCGTTCGGCGACCGCTGAACTCTCCTGCAGTGCACGGACAACCCGTGGCGGAATGGTTGCCCGGATCTCAATGGAGACTGGTATGTCGATTCTGGTGGGCACCGCTTCTTGGACTGACAAGACGCTGATTGAGTCCGGCGCCTTTTACCCTCCCGGGTGCAATAGCGCAGAAGGTCGCCTGCGGTATTACGCAAGCGTGTTCCCGCTGGTCGAGGTGGATTCCTCGTACTACGCGATGCCGAGCGCAAGCAACAGCGCCTTATGGGTAGAGCGAACACCGACGGGGTTCGTCTTCGACGTCAAGGCCTTCCGGCTGTTCACCGGCCACCAGACTGAGCCGAGATTCTTCCCGAAGGACTTGCAGGCCGACTTGCCAGACACGGGCAAGAAAAACCTTTACTACAAGGACATCCCGCCGGCGGTGCTGGATGAATTGTGGGCCCGCTTTTTTGAGGCGCTGCAGCCGCTACATGTGGCCAGCAAGCTAGGCTCAGTGCTTTTCCAGTTTCCTCACTGGATCACCGCGGCACCGAAAGCGAGGGAGCACGTTGAACACTGTGCCGAGCGGATGCACCCGTTTCTGACGGCGTTTGAGTTCCGCAACGAAAGCTGGCTGGGCGAGAAGCACCGCGAATCGACGCTGGCGATGGAGCGGGAGCGAGGCATCGTCCATGTCATCGTCGATGCGCCCGAGGGAGTGTCCAAGCGCGCGCATACGGTATGGGAGACGACCTCGCCCGAGCTGGCCATCGTGCGTCTGCACGGCCGCAATGCGTCTACGTGGAGCGGGGCCGAGTCCGCTGCCGAGCGGTTCAACTATGAATACAGTGATCAGGAACTGCGGGAGCTTGCGCCCCCGATCGCACAGATCGCACGGCGTGCAGCGCGTACGCACGTCCTGTTCAACAACTGCTATCGCGATGTCGCGCAGCGTAATGCGGCAACGATGACACGGCTGCTCAGCGAGATCGAAGTGTGAGGCGACGGGAACGCTTCGGCTGGCCGCGACCCGACATCCGGGCATGCCTCGCCAAATCGTCAGCGATCCAAGAGCCAACGCAAGCCCTTTCCCGTGGATGCCTCATCGGTCGGAGGACGAAAACCTGAAGGGCTGGTTTGCTCGTCCCCGCCTGTCCCGCCGGCCGACGTTCTCCGCCGGCTGACGGCTTGGCCCGCCCCCTCAATTCACCAGCCGAGAGCCCCTTGCGGAGCTGGGCCGTCACCAGCGGTCAGAAAAGACGCCGCTTCAGGGCTTTGATCGACCGTTTGCGCCATGACGCGTGAGGCTATCCTGATGCGGTCTCTTAGGTTCTGCCACGGCCCTCGGAAAAATGGGCAGAATCATTCAGCCGGTCCAGGTGACCGGCTTTTTTTCGCCTGGCGGTTTTTCCGAGGAGCCGTTTGCCGCTTGCGGGGCATTGAGTTTCGGCGCGGGATGCCGTTAACCCGCGTAGCCGTTTATGGGCCATTAAGCGCGCCGCGTGTAGACTCAAAGTAGATACAAAACGCTTGCCACGTTGCCGGCAAGTGTCTACAATGGATCTACATTTGGAGCGATATCATGGAACTCAAGATTCAGAAGTGGGGCAACAGTGCCGCGGTTCGGCTTCCCGCTGTGTTACTGGAGCAGATAGGCGCATCGGCGGGTAGCTCGCTGAACGCCGATGTGCGGCCCGATGGCGTTTTGCTTACGCCCGCTCGCCGCAAGTATTCGCTCGATGAACTGGTCGCGCAGTGCGACGCCAAGGCCCCGGAGCCGGCGGACCTTGCTGCATGGGGTGAAGTCAACGCGGTAGGACGTGAAGCATGGTGAAGCGTGTCAAGTTCGAGCGTGGCGATATCGTGCGAGTCAGCCTGAATCCGACGATGGGAAAGGAGCAACAGGGGGATTTTCGGCCCGCGCTCGTTCTGTCTCCTGCTGCGTTCAACGCGCTCGGCGTGGCGCTTGTCGCGCCGATTACGCAGGGCGGTGAATTTGCGCGATATGCCGGGTTCGCCGTGCCGCTCTCGGGTTCGGGCACCGAAACGCAAGGCGTTGCGCTTGTGAACATGGTCCGGACACTCGATCTTGAGGCGCGCGGCGCACGTAAGGTTGAGCGCGCGCCGGTCGAGGTTGTCGAAGATGCGCTCGCGCGCCTTCAAACGATTTTGGAATAACGGAAAAACATGGGCACACGGCTTGAGAGAATCGCAAAGGAAGTTGGTTTCGATGCGTCGAAATTTACGGACGGCGAATTGAAGAAAGCATTGCAGCTAATCGCAGGCTGGCGCGATAGCGCGGACGCTTTGCGTGCGGATGGCAAGCGATCCATCCTAGACGCTGGCGCTCCTCAAACTGCATCCGTACTAGACCACGCTGACAGATAGGAAAATGGCGCAATGACAGTGACACAGCAGGCCCACGACGAGTTCGTCACGTTTAGCTCGAATGCGTACAACGCGGGCTTTACTGTCACGCTGTACGTTGATGGCGGCATTCGCTCCAGCGCGGCCCTGTGTCGTTGAACAAAGAACTCGATAAGCCGTTCTGCCAAGTCAAGCTGGGCGTCCGCGCTCTAACCTTCGCCCGGCATCAAGACGGCTACCCTGTCGAATACAGCGCTCAAGGCAAGTCATGGTCCCCGTCGTAGAGTCGAAATTCGAAGCCATGAGTCGTTACCGCGTGTTGCTTAAACCCGGTATGCCCGAAGCACCTGCGGTCGAATTGGACCCAGACGGCTTCTGACAATAACTAGCACGGAAAATTCACCGGCGCGACCGGCACTGGAAACCGAAGATGAATGAAAAAAAACCAATAGCAACGCTGGCGCGCGAGATTGCAGCGCAAGCGCTCTCGTACCTCGCGCCGGTCGTAGGGCTGTACACGCTCTTTTTGATTTGGCCGTTTGTGCGGGGCGAAGACGGCTATGCGGGCCTCCCAATCATCCGATTCATTGCGGACGGCATAGCCCGCCTAACGTGGCTCGCCGCAGGACACGTAACCGCAGGGGCATTCGGCACGGTCCCCACTTCAAACTTCGATCATCTGGTTCGCTCTGGCCTCTACTACTCCGATGGATTCGCCGTGTGTCTCGCGGCTGCGGCGGGAATCATGTTCGTCGGCATGGCGACAAGCCGCGCGATGTTCATCGGTTGGCCCGCTTTTATCGCGGACGTTCGCAGTAAAGGATTGACCACTGCGGTTACTGGATCGACAACCGAGTAACGGACGGATCGGAAAATACTGTGATGAAAAAAACGGTTTTGATGCTCGCGTTGGCGAGCGTGGTAACTGCGGCGATGGCCGATGAGCCGGTAGTCGTGAAGGACACCCGCGCTTTTGCGTGTGGACAGCCAGCGGGTAGCGTCGGGAAGTGTGCGGCGGGAGAACCGCGCGTGGCGGTGAGCGGTCAACTGACCATGCGTTCCAGCGACGGAATCTGCGAGCGCCACACCTACGGCATCGGCGGCGGGACGGTTCTCCGCAGCGACGATGGACTCTCGCAAATCCAGTTGCCGGTCCAAACTGATCGCACGGTGAACTTCCGCTGCGATTCGCACGGCAACGAAGTCTAAGCAGACGACACGGAAAATACGATGAATTCTGTTCATTGGTTCGAGGCGATTGCGTTGACTCTGGCCGGTATCGGTTGCATCGCTGCTGGTCGCTGGAAGCTCGCCTTCGCGCCGCTCGGGTGCGCTGCAATGGTCGGTGCCGTTGCAGTGGCAGGTTACTGAGGAAGGCAGAACGAAGACCGGCTGCGGGCCTGTTTCGCCGAGAACAGTCAGCTCCTGCTGCCAATACTCGATCTGATCCAGAACACCCGCGCGAGCATTGACGAGCTGATGTACGACGCTGGCCGCGGCCTGGTCGAGCAGTTGCTGGTGATCTCGGCGACGGAAGTCGCCGGCGAGAAGCACCCTGGCCGCAAAGGCGGCGAAGTCCGTTGGCACGGCTCGCAACGCGGCCAGATCGTGATGGACGAGCGCAAATTGAACGTCGAGCGGCCACGCCTGCGGCGGCGAGGCGGCGGCGAAGTGCCGATCCCCGCCTACGAGCAGTTGAACCAGAATCCGCGGCTCGCCGAGCGCGTGCACGACATCATGGTCACGGGCGTGTCCACGCGCAAATATGCCAAGGTGCTGCCCGAGATGGCCGGCACGGTGGGCATCTCCAAGAGCAGCGTCTCGCGCGAGTTCATCCAGGCCAGCCAGAGGGCGCTCACCGAGCTGATGGGCCGGCGCTTCGACGATCACGACTTCCTGGCGATCTACCTGGACGGCATCATCGTCGGCACGCGGCACGTTATCGCGGCCATCGGCGTGGACAGCGCCGGCAAGAAACATCTGATGGGGCTCGTGAGCGGTTCGAGCGAGAACGCCCAGGTCGTCAAGGATCTGTTGCGCGGGTTGATCGATCGCGGCTTGTCCACGGAGCTGGAATATCTGTTCGTGATCGACGGTTCCAAGGCGCTGCGTTCGGCGATCGACGAACTCTTCGGCGAGCGTGCCCACGTGCAGCGCTGTCGAACGCACAAGCTGCGCAATGTCCTCGATCGCCTGCCCAAAGAATGCATCTCGCAAACCGCAGCGATCATGAAAGCGGCCTACAAGCTGCCGGCCAAGGACGGCATGGCCAAGCTCGAGACGCACGCAGCGTGGCTCAAGGCCGAGCACCCGGATGCCTCGGCGGCGCTGCTCGAAGGGCTGGAGGAAACGTTCACGGTGAACGAGCTGGGCCTGACGCCGGCGCTCATGCGCGGGCTGTCGACGACCAACCTCATCGAGAACCCCAACGGCGCGGTGCGTCGTGTCGCGGGGCGTGTGAAGCGCTATCGCGATGCCGACATGGCGGTGCGCTGGGCAGCAGCGGGGTTCCTGGAAGCCGAGAAGCACTTCCGGAAAATCCTCGGCGTGAGCGAGCTCTGGGTGCTCGCCGCCGCCCTGAAGCGTTCGCCCTCGAAATCCAACATTGACCATGATCGCAAGGTCGCATAATCTATGCCGCACCCGCCGTCCCAACCTTCAACTGTCTGTGGGACATTGCCTTCTTCCATTCGCGCAGCCGACGTTCGATTGCTGCGATTTCTCCATCCATCTTTTCGATCCGCTCCCACTGCTCACGCAGAGAATCGATCAGCACCTTCGGCAAACGCTCTTCGACACTTGCGAGCACAACAGAAATTTCCATGGCCATGGCTGCTCGACCTTTCCCCATAGCTTCGCCGAACTCGGCAAGCATCCCGCGCAGGCCATTGATCTGCATCGTACGGAACTTCACCAGTTGCTCGCGCTGTCGATGCATCATTAATACCGCCTGTTGCATCTCAGTTTTTACCGCCACCGCCTTGCTCGGCTGCTGTACCGCCAGCCAGATCGCCTTCGCGTCAGCCGCATCGCTTTTGTTGCGGATGTTGAATGCCTTCACGAATTGCGCCGGCATCAGCTTCACTTCGTGTCCCATCTGCATCAACTGCCTCGCCCAGTGATGGGCGCCGCTACAGGCTTCCATCCCGATCCGGCATCGGGCACGATTCACGAAGTGCTCGAGAAACTGTCCTCGCTTAATCGGTTTGTTCACAATCTCGCCGGTCTCCTGATCGACGTAGTGGACCTGAAACACGTTTTTCGCAATGTCGATTCCAACTGGCATAGCATTCATCTGTGGGTCCTCCGGTTGCCGGGAAATGCGACCATTTTTCACCTTGGGCACATCGATGCCGTTGGCCCGTGAGGATCCACCTTCCTCTTCTCCCACGTTCACGGGTGGGACGCGTTCATTTCATTGCTTACCGATGTGCAACTGATAGACCGGTGCCGGTGAATTGACCGCGCGTAACGCGGGTTTGCGAGTTGATGCCATCGTCACGCAACCTGCTGGAGCGGCTGCTCCGCCGGCATCAAACGCCACGGCAGCAACTCATCGATTCGGTTGATGCTACGAGAGAACAGTAGAAGATCGCGAACTGACGCGGCGAGATCGCGCAATTTCGCTTGAGGTGCCAGACCTGGGTTGCGGATGCATCATTGGAACCGGACACGACAGCCTCCCGCCGGGGTCACTATGGCCGTATCGCCGGCACGGCTTCCGGGAAGTCACGACGCTTGTGGGTCAGTGGCCAGCGCTTACCCTTCATGACGTTGTTCCAGTAAAGCCATGGCAGGAACGACTGTTTGAGCCACCAGTAAAACCCGCGCGGCAAACGCGGGTCCATCGGAAAGCTCGGCGTCACGACGCCGTCGTAACAGAACTCGGCCAGCATGACTTTTCCGACCGACGTCGTCAGCGGGCACGACGCGTAGCCGTCATACGTCAATGTTTCGCCCTGACCGGTCAGTGCCTTCATGAGATTGGCAGCGACCACCGGCATCTGGTTCTTCACCGCCGCCGCAGTCTTGCTGTTAGGTGTTGACGTGCAATCGCCGAGCCCAAAAATATTCGGATAGCGGACATGCCTCAGGGAATTTTTATCCACCTCAACCCATCCGGCAGCATCGGCCAGCGGGCTTTCCCGAATGAATCGCGGCGCGCTTTGTGGCGGGACCACGTGCAGCAGATCAAATCTGATTTCCTGCACCGACTTGCTACCGTCGGCACCGCCGACTTCGAAGAACGCGGTTTTCCCGGGCCCGTCAACTTTCACGAGCCGATGTCCGAAGCAGGGTGTCGCGCCGTAATCGGCCATCACCTTGTCGAGCGCTTTGGCATAAAACGGCACCCCAAACATCGAGGGCCCCGGCGTCATAAACCGGATGTCGGCCGCGAGTTTTCTTTTACGAAAGTGATCCGCCGCCAGGTACAGGATTTTTTGCGGGGCACCTGCACACTTGATCGGCATGGGCGGCTGGGTAAACAGGGCGGTGCCGCCACGGAACGCCTGAATGCACTCCCACGTATAAGGCGCAAGGTCGAACCGGTAGTTGCTCGTCACGCCGTTCTTTCCCAGCGTCTCCTGCAAACCTTCGATCGCGTCCCAGTCCAACTGGATACCAGCTGCAACCACCAGGTATTTGTAGCCGACACTCTGGCCGCCCTCCAGCATCACCGCATTCTGCTCCGGCTGGAACAGTGCCACCCGGCCAGGAATGAGTTCAACCCCCGCGGGAAGACATGCGCGCATCGGCCGACGCGTCTTCGCAATGTCGAACTGCCCACCGCCCACCAGTGTCCACGCGGGCTGATAAAAGTGATATTCCGACGGCTCGATCACCGCGATCTCAAGGTCCGGGTCGAGCTTTTTCAGTCGCGCTGCCACGCTCGTCCCTCCAGCGCCGCCACCCACGATGACCACGCTGTAGTGCTTCCGGATGTCCGTGATTTCTGCCAAGGCCCCCGCTCCCTCATGTTGACATTTCATGCTCTCAAGTCTATATTCTACTCAGATATAAGCTTATATCAATAAGTAATAAAGGCGTTTTTTTTGAGGTTATAAGGCCATGCTGTTCCGTCAGATGTTCGACTCCACCTCAAGCACCTACACCTATCTTCTCGCGTCGCGAGTAGGGGGTGAGGCGCTGATCATTGATCCTGTCAAGGAGCAGCTCGATCAGTATCTGACCGTGATCGCGCAACTCGACCTGCGTCTCGTTCAGGCCATCGATACCCATACCCATGCCGACCACATCACGGCCCTTGGCGATTTGCGGGATGCGACACAGTGCGTCACGATCATGGGTGAACTGTCGAAAGCGCACTGCGTATCCCGCCACGTCCATGAAGACGAAGTGCTGAGCGTCGACGGCATCGAACTGCGAGCAATTTACACACCCGGCCATACGGATGAATCGTTCAGCTTCGTGCTCAATCCCACGGCGCCAACGGCGGTCTTTACGGGCGACGTTCTGCTGATCCGTGGTAGCGGTCGCACGGATTTCCAGGGTGGCGATCCCCATCGTTCCTACGATTCGATCGTCAACAAGCTTTTCAGGCTGCCCGATGACACGACGCTGTATCCGGCACACGACTACAAGGGCTGGACGGCTTCGAGTATCGGCGAAGAGAAGAAATTCAATCCCCGCCTTGCGGGCAAAACCGAGGCCGAGTATGTCGAAATCATGAACGGGCTGCATCTGCCGAACCCGAAAATGATGGACGTTGCAATCCCGGCTAACCTCGCATGCGGCCAGCCGTCAACGCTGCCACAGCGTCAGGGGTAGAACTCATGGTTTTCGCTGCGGACGCCACGACGCAGGGCGTGGCTGCTGCGTTATGCGGCGGTTTTGTCAGTTTTTCGCTCGGACTGGTGGGCGGCGGCGGATCAATCCTCGCCGTGCCGCTCATCCTGTATGTGGTGGGCCTGCGCAATCCCCACATTGCAATCGGTACAGCGGCACTGGCGGTCGCGGCTAGTGCCTACATCAACATGATTCCGCACGCACGAGCCGGGCACGTGCGATGGGGGCCGGCCTTCGCGTTTGCCGCCAGCGGCGTGCTCGGTGCCGCGTTAGGCTCGACCGTTGGCAAGCTCGTCGACGGACAGAAGCTGGTCACCTATTTCGCGTTTCTGATGTGTGTCGTTGCATTCCTGATGCTGCGGCCGAAGCAGCAGGCCGCTTCGACCATTGCGGCCTATCCGACGCCGTATCCGCGCCTTTGCGGCACGGGCCTTGGCGCCGGTAGCCTGTCGGGTTTTTTCGGAATCGGTGGCGGCTTTCTCGTTGTGCCCGGGCTGATGTTTGCAGGTCGCCTGCCGATCATGGATGCAATCGGGACCTCCCTGTTTGCGGTTGGATCGTTCGGTCTGACAACGGCGGTCAATTATTCAATCTCGGGACAGGTGGACTGGCTCATCGCTGCAGAGTTCGTCGGCGGTGGTGTGGTCGGCGGCTGGCTCGGCACCCGTGCGGCTAGCCGGCTGGCCCGCAAACGCGGTGCCCTCAATCTTGTATTTTCGGCAATGATTCTTTCCGTGGCGGCTTACATGCTTTATAACTCCTGGCAGGCCCGATGAACATGATCCAGTCAATGTGGGCAACGCGTCTTGCACGGCATGCCTTTGTCACCTTCGCGACGGCAGGCATTTCGCTTTCTGCCATCGCAGCTCCGCCATCGGCACCAACGCGGGCGGAAATTCAGGACATGCTGCGCAAAAATCCTGGCCCGGACATCGACGTAACGTCCGTCGCGAAAACGCCGCTCGCAGGCATCTTCGAGGTGAATGTGGGCAAGCAGCTCATCTACACGGATCGATCGGCCAACTATCTCCTTGTCGGCCAGATGATCGAGAGCCGCACCCGTCGCAATCTCACACAGGTCGCCCTGCAGGACAGTTCAAGAATCGATTTTTCGAGCCTGCCGCTCGCCAATGCGATCAGGACCGTCAAGGGCGATGGCAGTCGCCGGATGGCCGTCTTTGCGGACCCGTATTGCCCTTATTGCAAGCGGCTTGAGCAGACCCTCCAGAAGCTCGATAACGTCACCATCTATACGTTCCTTTTTCCGATCCTGACGCCCGATTCGAAGCCCATGTCGGATGCAATCTGGTGTTCCCCGGACCGGGACACTGCCTGGTCATCGTGGATGCTCAATGGTACGAAGCCGCCGCGGGGCACCTCGTGCAATGCAGCAGCCGTCAGCAGTAACCTCGCGCTCGCACGGAGCTTTGGCATCAGCGGAACACCTACGATCATTTTTTCTAACGGTACAGAACGCACCGGCGCGCTGCCGCTGGACGAACTGAACAGCGCACTGGATGCGGGCAAATCATGAGCGTGGGGTCAATAAGTCGGGCATCGCACCTGGACGCCTTCATCCTCGCCGGGAGCAATGGCCATATCAACAGCGACAGCTTGTCAGCAAGAAATGGAGCCCGCCGTGACGCCTGACTCATCGACAACAGAGACCGGGTCGGGTCCGTCCATTGCCCGTTTCGGCGCTGCCCATGCAGTCGATGGCGCGGCGCACCTGCCCGATCCGGCAGCGCACTATCGCCTCGTCTTCTCCATAAGCAGCGCCGGCAGGCAAAAGGACATGCCGAACCCTTCACTGAACAGGGTCGCCCGCGCGGTGAATCTGTTCAGGATGTCTGGCGTTCCGGCCGCTCACCTTCACTTCGTCGCAGTCGTGCATGGAGACGCTACGTCGGTCGTGCTAGACGATGCCTGGCACCAGGCGTATGACGGAACACCGAACCCGAGCGTGGATCTTATCGCCGCGCTGTGCGAGGCGAATGTTGAGGTTACAGTTTGCGCGCAGGCGCTGATTGCAAACCAGTTTGCGCCCGAATGGGTGATGCCGGCGGTGACGCACTCACTGTCTGCCCTCACGACGCTCGCGGTTCTCCAGGCGGACGGGTACAGCCTGATACCGCTTTGACAGACGCAGCGGGGCGAGGCGAAGCGTGAACGTCGGACATTTTGCGTTACCCCTGCAGCCGCTGATCTTCATTTTCAGCGTAGGCGTTGCCATGTGCGCCGGGCTCTGGCTCGAGCGCGGTCACGCGCGCGTTGAATCCGCAATTTTCTGCGCCGTGCTGGCCGGACTGGTCGTGGCCCGTGCAGGCTTCGTGATCCGGTATCTGCCCGACTACAGCGGCGACCTTATGAAAGCGTTTGACATCCGTGATCGCGGTTTTGATGCGGTCAGTGGCCTCGTCGCGGGGGCCTGCGCGGTTGTGTACTTTCTCATGCGATCGCGCTCCATCCGACTACCTTTGCTGGCCGCCATTGCAGCGGGTGCAGTCGTCTGGGGCACAGCAAGCGCAGCCGCGGAGTTTGCGCGCCCCACCGCCACGCTGCCGGCAATATCGTTGCCTGTCGGGACGGGCCACACGAGGCCTTTATCGGCAGGAGACGGTGTGCCAACGGTGGTCAATCTCTGGGCGACCTGGTGCGGTCCCTGCCAGGCGGAAATGCCCATTCTCGCTCAGGCGCAGACAGACTATCCGGGCGTACGCCTTGTCTTCGTGAACCAGGGCGAGGCAGCGCGAACCGTCGACGACTTTCTGGCGACACACCATCTGGACATCACGAACTCCCTGCTCGATCCAACGCATGCCGTCGCGGCCGCCGTGGGTGCGGTCGGCTTTCCAACCACGCTCTTCTACGATGCGCAGGGCCACCTGCTCGCCGCGCACCTTGGTCCGTTTTCGAAAGCGACGTTCAGACAGGCGGTCACCAGCTTCTATCCAGCAGATATTTCAGGAGCTCCCTCATGAAACGGTTTCCCATCCTGCCTGCATGGATCGCGACGGCGCTGTTCTCCGCTGCGGTCCACGCGCAAACTACGCTGAACGTGTATGGTCCAGGCGGTCCCGCACCTGTCATGAAGGAAGCCGCCGCGGCGTTCCAGAAAAAGACCGGCGTGTCCGTGTCGGTCACCGCCGGACCCACGCCGACCTGGATCAGCAAGGCGAAAGATGATGCGGACATCATCTACAGCGGGTCTGAAACCATGATGTCGGATTTTGTCGACGCAATGGGTGACCAGCTCACGCCAAACGCGCCTGAGCCGCTCTATCTGCGGCCAATGGCGATGCTGGTGCGGCCTGGCAATCCCATGCACATCCGGCGATTCACCGATCTGCTCAAACCGGGCGTAAAGATACTCGTCGTCAACGGCGCGGGACAGAACGGCGTATGGGAAGACGTCGCCGGGCGGCTCGGTAGCATTGCGCAGGTAAAGGCTCTCCGCAGCAACATCGTCGGCTATGCGAAAAATAGTGCTGAGGCGAAGACGACGTGGACCGACCATCCAGAGAGCAATGTATGGCTGATCTGGAACATCTGGCAGGTCGCCAATCCATCGCTTGCCGATGTCGTGCCGATCAAGTCGGCGTACGCCATCTATCGTGACGCCGGTGCCGCCATCACGCGGCTCGGCGCAGATCAGCCGGCGTCAAGGCAGTTCGTCGACTTTCTCGAGTCGAAGGAAGGCGCTGCAATTTTCAGAAAATGGGGCTGGAAAACAGATCCATAAGGTAAGCGTTATTTCGAGGCCGCATCGACAGCGTAGTCGCGTGAGTCCAAAGTGATGCCCATCACTTCGAGTAGTGGGGATCACTTTGATGACAGAGATCGACAGTGCCAGGAGCCACAAAGGGCGGCCGAATTACACACCTGAATTCCGGCGCGAGGTTGCGATAGCAGCGTGCGAGTCGGGCATCTCGGTGGCGAAGCTCGCACAGTCGCGCGGCCTGAATCCGAACATGGTGTTCAAGTGGCGCAGGCAGTACCGTGCCGGTCTGCTGGACAGTAAGACGGTGAGCGAGGCGGCGGCGATCATCCGGTGGCTCGATTACGCCGATCCCGGAATGACCTGCCCCCTGCAAACAGGGCCAGCCGGAGTCTAGTAAAGTTCGTTTCGGAGAAGAAGACGAACATGAAGAAGCGCTTTACGGAACAGCAAATCATCGGGTTTCTGAAGGAAGCCGAGGCCGGTATGCCGGTCAAGGAACTGTGCAGGAAGCACGGGTTCAGTGATGCGTCGTTCTACACCTGGCGTGCGAAGTTCGGCGGCATGGAAGTCTCGGATGGAGCGCGACAATTACAGTGTCCGGTCGTACAAGACAGTTGACGCTATCCACTCGGAAGCCCGCCGGCTCAAGGACCTCGAGGTGGAGAATGCCCGGCTGAAGAAACTGCTGGCCGAAGCAATGCTCGATATGGAAGCGTTGAAGGTCGTCGTCAAGGGAAAGCCCTGAGCCCGCAAGCCAAACGCGAAGCAGTGTCGGCGATTCGGGAGAAGGTCAACATCTCCGAGCGCCGCGCCTGCCGGCTTGTCGGGCTTTCTCGCAGCGTGCTGCATTACGACGCGAAGCCGGACCACGAGAATGAGGTGCTAGCGGCGCGTCTGGTGGAGTTGGCGCACGAACGTCGTCGATTCGGCTACCGCCGGTTGCACGCCCTGGTGGAACGCGAAGGCACGCACGCCAATCACATGCTGTAATTGCGTCTCCGGCTAACGACGGAGGCTGCCATGGAAACGTATGTGGGTCTCGATGTATCGCAGAAGTCGACGGCGGTTTGCGTAATCGATGCGGACGGTAACCCCGTCTGGCGCGGAACAGTAGCATCGGATCCGCAGGCTATTGACAGCATCATCCGACAGCAGGCCCCCGAGGTCCGGCGCGTCGGCATGGAAACGGGCCCTCTCGCAGTATGGTTCTATCACGCACTGCGAAATCGAGGTGTTCCTGTTGATTGCGTTCATGCCCGTCACGTGCACGCGGCGCTCGCAACACAATTGAACAAGACCGACAGCAATGACACGCGCGGTATTGCTCAACTTACGCGCAGTGGCTGGTATCGAGCCGTCGAGGTCAAGAGTATCGCGAGCCACGAAGTCCGACTGCTTCTTGGAGCGCGCAGTCAGTTGGTCAGTATGCGTACCGGCCTGTACAACCAGATCCGCGGGGTGCTCAAAACCTTTGGTGTTGTGCTGCCTCCTGGTACGCGCAGCGCATTCGAATGAGCATGAGCGCGTTGGTTGATGGGAATTCGGGGTGTTTTGGGCGTCCAGCGTGATGTAGAGAGGGGGATCTCCCTCAGGCATCTTGCACAAACGATGCCCAAGGGAGAGTCTCACGTCTGCCAAGAACAGAGACTCCCCCAGTGTGCCACGTGAGAGCCAACGCCCCCAATTTTTATCGCCTGTTGCTACGTATTGATCAGGACTACGCCGATCAGACCCGGGAACAGGGTTGCCGCTGCGGCGGCGTACTGCATAGCGCCCGTTACCCACGCAAGCCGCGCGGAGTTTCATGCGAAGCCCGCTGCCACTGCGATTTCCGCCACAGCTTCTGCTGCGCTGGCTGTCGCCGCCGTACCACGCCTTTCTCCGTGCGCTTTCTTGGCCGGCGCGTCTACGTCGGCGCAATCATGGTCACCGTCAGCGCCACCCGGGCTAGCGCGGGTTCGGCTGCGGCAATGCGCCAGCTCGACGCCCTTGGCGTGCCGCCCGCGACGATCGCCAGATGGCGCAAGTGGTGGACCACGGACTTCGTCAGCACACCATTCTGGACGCTCGGACAGGCGGCGTTCATGCCGCCCATCGATACCGGGCTGGCACCGGTGAGCCTGCTCGAACGCTTTGTCGCGACGCGACCTCCCGAGCCGCTGCTGTGCCTGCTGCTGTGGCTTGCTCCACTCACCAGCGCAAGCGCCATGGGCGCCGTGAGTGAGGGACGGTAGCCGCCCGCAGAACTTCTCGCTCGCCCCCCTCGGAACGCGCCTGTAGTCTCGCCTCTGCCTTGAATCGCGGTGCGATGCGCCGCATCCCTGGAGAGAGCATGACTGAACTTCACGATTTACCCTTGCGGGATCGTTGGGCGCGGCTGCGCTTTGCGATCGTGGGCCCCTTGCTTGCCGCACCACCTGAACCCGGCGAGTTGCGCGAACTCATCACCGTGCTGGCCACCAAACGCTGGCGTCATCCGGTGACCGGCGACGATGTCCAGTTCGGCCGCTCGACCATCGAGCGACGGTTCTACAAGGCCCGCAAGGCCGCCCACGACCCGGTGGACACCCTTCGCAACCGCCAACGTCCTTCTGGCGCCGGCGCACTCCTGTCGCCCGCAGCGGTACAGTCGATCCGCGCGCAATATCGCCAGCACCCAGGCTGGACATGCCAGCTCCACTACGACAACCTCAAGGTCATACTCGGCGAGGTGGGCGTACCGTCCTATACGACACTGCGCCGTTACCTGCGCGCCCAGGGGATGTATCGCGAACGCAAGCCGCGTCATACGAGCACCGGAGCGATGCTCGCCCGCGATCGTCTCGAGAAGCTTGAGGTACGCAGCTTCGAGGTCGAGCACGTCAATGCGCTCTGGCGAATGCAGAGTTCAGGAATATGCGGAGTTGAATCGCGCTTGCGACCGCAAGCCTCTGTTTCTCGGTGCGTTCCGCCGGTTGTCGACGACCATCGTGCTGCATAAAGTGGGCTCTCCATCCTTACCGATTGGGGGACACGATGGTCAGCAACTACGTCTTTGACATCCGGTCTCGAGAGAGGCTTTGTCGGAATGGCGCGGGTACATACCTGGATGGCTTTACGGACTGGCTAGCCAGCCGCGGCTACGGTACCCAGACAATCCGCAGCTACATCTTCGCCGCTGCGCGATACATGAACTGGGCGCAGGTCAACGGCCATGCAAGCGTCGCGACGCTCGACGAGTCCAGCATGACGGCCTATCGCACCCATCTGGCGAACGGCCGTAGTGGCAAGCGCGCGCACGAGCGCTCGAACGCCTACTGCGGCGCCCGCCGCTTCATGTTGTATCTCCGTCAGAGTGGGGTTGTGCCGGAGGTGACGAAGGTCTTGCCGCCGCTGGAGACAAGGTTTCGCATGTGGATGGGCCAACATCGGGGCGTGTGCGAGCTAACCCTTGACACATACGGGCTTGTGGTCAGGCGGCTGCTAGACACGCTTGGCACCGAACCCCGCTCCTACACCGCTGCTCAATTGCGTACATTCGTTCTCGCGCAATCACGCGGCTTCAGCCGTAGCAAGGCCGGCAACGTGGTCTCGGCGGTACGCGCCTTCGTGCGCTTTCTTGTCGCCCATCAGGAGTGCGCCGATGGCTTGCGGCACGCAATTCCTCGGGTCGCGCGCTGGCGACAGAGTGGGTTGCCGCGCTATCTCGAACCCGTCGATATCGAACGGATCCTCAATGCATGCGATCCGAGTCAAGCCCTCGGCGTGCGCGATCGCGCTGTGTTGTTACTACTCGCCCGGCTGGGCCTGCGCGCCGGCGACGTCGCCGGTCTGCGCTTGGGCGACTTCGACTGGACACACGGTCGATTGCGTGTGACGGGCAAGTCACGCAGGGAGATCTGGTTGCCCATGCCGCAGGACGTAGGCGATGCACTGTTGCACTACCTTGGCACGGCCCGTCCTGCAGTCGCGGGCGACGGCGTGTTCCTGATGAGGCCTGGCCGGGATTCGTTAAAAATCCGCCACATCTCGGCCTAAGCCGCTGATTTGAATGCGAAATCAATCGTCGGATCGAGCGGTGGGACGGAACGTAAGAGATCCAGCAAATAGTCCCCGAA
>Ga0255336_100875_pt1 | contig 31150 bp, 34 predicted proteins | sample MeOH1_35cm_T3_17_FD_189102 | JGI IMG/M metagenome (GOLD analysis project Ga0255336, IMG submission 189102) | Sandy soil microbial communities from University of British Columbia, Vancouver, Canada - MeOH1_35cm_T3_179 | ecosystem: Engineered > Artificial ecosystem > Sand microcosm > Unclassified ...
CCAGCCATATCTGTTCCATCACGGACCGCCTGTGGGAAGACCCGTTCTTCCTCCCCTGTCGTTCCTGTCACCCGGGCTGTAAATGTGGCGGAGACCTCCCATTGTCGCCGGGAGACCCTGACGCGGCCACGCTAGTGCGGGAGTGGGAGGGTCTCACTAAGCGCCTCGCCCAGCTGCTCCCGCCACGCCGGTTGAGGCTCAGTCTCGTCTGCGACACGCTTGACTGCGCCATGGCCCTACAGATTCTCGAACCTGTTCAGAAGTTGCCGCTTCTGGCCGAGTGTGCCATCCGCCTGGACCAGCGGCCAGACCACCGCGTCCGGCTGCTGGCCGAAACCGCCGTTCGGCATGTCATCGGTCAGCCCCGAATCCGTGACGAAAGCTTTCCCTGGGGAGACCTCCCTCCCGAGCTCCAATCACGAATCCTACGGTATTCGGGCCTCCTTGCCCCCGGTCCCATCACATGGGCCGAGGGCGATGGCCTAGGGTGGCCATCTTGCTGTCGACAGTGCACAGATGCCTTGGAGACGTGCTGCTGCCCTCGCCTCCACGCGGCTTTTACGTCCATGCGATGTACGTGCTGGTCGTGGCCTCGCGACCACTTTCTGGTCAGCAAGGGCTTCCGGAAGCAGGCTCTCCAGGCCGTCTATACCTCGAACGTCTTCTCTGTACATACATGTCATGCCCAGTGCGAACGCGACGAGGAGGGGTGTTATGAGCACCGATCAGCCCTCACGTTCCTCCAGTCCCTCCCGTGGGACGCCTTACCCTATGTTCGCGCTCTACGTATCGTGTTCACCAGTTTCACTCGCTACGACCTGCAGATTGGCACAAGGTCTCTTGCTAACTGGGAGGCTACCGTGGCTTTTATCCGACAACATATCACACTCGCCCGACTGGACCTGACCTTGTGCCTCCAGCACGCTCTCGAAGACGACGGCTACAATACCGGCTCTGAAGATCTCGAGTGGCAATTCTACCAGCGGATGATCGAACCGGCGACAATATTACGGGGCGTACAGAATCTATCTGTCATCTTTCCCCCGGTCGATGACTCTGCCCGAGTTGCGCGCAATCGTGAACGCGAGAGAGAACTTCAGATGAAGGTAATGGGGCCAGCCTACAATCAGCCCACAACAATAAGGGTAGGGCAAGGGCATCCAGCAACTGACAGTGCTGGAGAAAGTCGTACTGTCTATTTGGGGCCTTCTGGTGAGCAGGTCTGGCCTATTCCGTAGGATTAGTGAGACCTTGCTGCCACATGCGCTCTGTGATAGGTAGTACTAACGACATGGACCTCTTTGGCATGCTAGCTCCCAGTACACTAACAAGCTGGCTACTCCTACCAAAGACATCGAGTTGGTAACAAGACCGAAGGGACAGAAGGTTCCAACTATCTACTACTATGTAATAAGAACAATGGACAATACGGGCCGACCACCAAGAGTCAATATAGGACCGGTATTTCAATGAACAGTTCAGGACACTAAAACCTGTTTCCGGTCGGTTTGATGGAGCTAGAACCACAGCTTGCTGACATGCTTAAGGCCTACTTGCGCCTCGAATCCTCGAACAGGTTTGACATCCTGCCCGATTCCTGAAACACTGCAGCCGCACTTACCGTCACAGATCTGCTCTGGTGGCCGGCTCCATTTCGTCATTACACTACACTGCTCATTCCTTGACATTTCTATTTCTGTCAGGCTTCTGAGTTTAGAGTCTTGTATTCAGTTAGCCAGATCTTCCCCTAGTGATACTACTTCTTGCCTCCGGCTAACCATCGGGCATAAAAGGCGGAATAAAGATCTCATTACACGAGCAAGGACAAACAATCTTTCAGCTAAAACAATGAGTGCCAATAGACTTAAAAGCATAGTCATGAAGCGTGAATTTCCCTCCGATTAAGGATGACGCAGGATATAGAGTGTATAAAGCGAGGCTGCTGGAAGAATGTCGGTATTGGGTCAATGGCTTCAAACAGTGTGTGAGGACCACGAGGCTAGAGGGATCGCCTGGCCATTCTATTCTGGCTCTCTAGAGATTAGTTCAAGACTACTTAATACCCATATGCTCCCCCCTCTGTGATCCCGTCACCCTGCTTATAAACATAGCTGTTGCCTTAGCGGACTGGAAACATCACCTAGCTTTTGCCGTTCTCATCGCTCTCCACGCCGCCTTCCCGGTCGGATCGCAGAAGGAATTCATCTGTTCTGTCAGTCGGAACTTGTACAGGCCGTCCGTTGACTCAAACCTCGGTGCTGCAAAGTCGAAGCGGACCAGAAGAGTGAGAGTATGTAAGAAGCGAGATCTGAGCGTGGCACAAGGTACGGGCTGTCATTGTCGATACTTTATCAATAATGGATGTGTAAATCCTGCCGCCTGAAAGTGACGGTATACCTCGGTCGTTTGCAAACACCAGCTGTTGGAGCCAAGCCGACAACAGACTGCTGGCGTTTCGAAAAGTCCGGCTTGTCACACCTGTGAGTGCTCGGGATCCAAGTCCGCGGCAGGACTTTCTAAAAAGCGTCAACACTGGCTGCCATCAGCTGCAGTATCTAAGAGAGAATCCGGCTAGAGAAAAAAAGGCTTGTCTATCCACGAGGCCTCACGCCGTCCTTAATGCAACCATGCTCTCGGCAGGCATGGCGGGCATCAGCTCGACTTCCGACTCTCCTCTTCCAATTTGGCTCTCGTCCGGCAAGAATGGAAAATGTGAAGCTAGAAACTTCCAGGACTGTGGTGTGGAACCATTGAGCCTTAATCTGGGATTGCCGTGTTGACAACCAGGTTTGGTGGAATGTTCATCGAGTCCATTGGGCCGACTCTTTGACCTCATTCGACCTGAGGACGCATGTGTCAAGCAGTGTTCAGTCAGGGATGACTACCCCGTCCAGCCTGCAGCAAAAGAAATCTCAGGAGTTGAAAAGTTCAATTCAATGCCTCTGAGGTTCACGGCAGTTTGCATGGTTGCATGAAGCGCTTGCAGGTTGTTGTCCAGCAACCGCAAGAGCCTGCTAAATTCGATTGCTGGCACATTGCCCGCTGCAATCTGGTGACCGAGGAGTTGAAGCGCCATGTCTAGTGCGGACTGGTCATGACGCGTAAAAGGGAAGATATTGACGATTGATGCCTCAGGGTAGACGGAAAAGTTCAAGGCTCTGGATATGTAGAGGGTTACGGCCGCTGTGAAGGCAAAGCTCGCATCAAAGTATGAGAAAGTTGCTACCACAGTGTTAGGTTCCCGAAGCTTTCAGCAGAGATACTCTCCCAACTTACAGAGCATGCCTTGATTGCGTAGCCATTGCAATACTGACGCAATCGAACTCGCCGACTCTAGCGAAGACGTATGTAAATGTTGAAGTCTAGGCAGATCCGGGCCCGTCATCGTCGAGGATTTCATAAAGTTCGTCTGTGAGTCGAACCAGTGATTGTAAGCGTTGACTAGGGCTGGTCGAAGAAGAACAAGAATTGACTATCCAAGTTGTCAGATGTTGCTCCAGTTTTTCAGAGGCTGCCGACCTGGTGGTAGATGAGATAGAGATTCGCGGTGACTCGGTTCAAATTTAGCAGCGAGCCATCCCAACTCCGGCCAAGCTTCAACGCCGCCGGCAGTTCGCTTTCCCAGTTGATAAGACCTTGATGAAATTCACTGATTTTGTCCAAGTGCTGCTCCGAGAGAGGTAGGCTGAGATCAAAGTCAAATAAGGAGATATGTGAGTATGGATTGATGGCCGTGCCGGCGTAGCCGTACAGGGACGAGTACGCCTGGCTTCGCAAACGCATCAGTTCCAGGTGGGCATTCGATTCCTCGGCGTCGAAGAAATCCAACATCGCCTCACCTGAAAGACGGCTGGAATCTGCATAATCGACGGTGATCTCATCATCGAGGACGCCCCATGGACGACCCGTGGTCGTCGTGCTTAATCTAGGTCGAGACTGGTCAGAAGGATTTTTGGATCGTCCAAGTTGAGAGAAGCTCGTACAGATCTTGATAGTATACGGTCCAGAACAGCCTCTTTTGATGCTCGAGATCGGCAACGGGTAGGTTTGAGCGCTCCGAAGGAAAATCATGAGGATCTCGATGCAAGTCGAGAGATAAAGCCGCACGCAGACTCAGACCGACGTACATGTATGCTGTATTGAGTCGATTCAGAGAAAACGCATAGAGCGCGAGCAGGCAGAGGGTCTCAATGTATTGCACATCAGGGTTCTCCGCCACTTGTTGAAGAAGGCTAACAGATTGATGGTAATAATCTGCCCCGGGCGGTTCAAGCTCGCCGTCCGGTGCCGACTTTTCGAATCCTAATGGATTTTGAGGGTCAACCTGCGTCTCTCGGTCGGTGCTGTAGAGCTCCCCGAGTGCGACTATGGCCAGCCAATGACATAGCCATCCCTGACTTTTGCTGTCGGGAGACTCTGGGTTTTGGTGCATCTGCGCCACTTTCGTGCGGAGATCTCGTCGTCGGAAGTAATGTTGTTCATGGCCGATAGCAGATTCAAGGATTTGGATGAGATGAAGGCTGTGACTGTATGGGGGCAAACGTATCTTCACTGGTCTTGAACCTTTTGAACTCACGGGAGGGCGGGAAAGTACGGTGTCTATCGAGATCTCCAAGGCCGAATCGGAGAGGTCAAAAGCTGAATGTCCCCATGCCGCCCAGGACGGATCAAACGAGCTGTCTTCATATGCACTCAGCTCCGTTCTTTGCACCGCAATCCAGGCCACAAATTGCTCGACAAAAGACCGACATGAAGGGTTGCCGCGATAAGTTTGCCGCAAACGTGGACCATCTTGACTGTGGCTTGAGCGACTGGAGCTAAAGTCTTTTTCAGGACGACGATAGCTGCCGATCAATTGTGGGCGAGGAGTCGCCGTTGTCTCTGGCAGCTCGGGGGTAGAAACGCTTGGTGCTAGAATGAGGTACTGCTGACTAGTTGAATTCCTTTGCCTTCGAGAAGGCGGAAATATACACGCAGAGGAGGACAGGGCACAGTTGCGGCATGGTGCACCTGAATTTCGGTGATCAGTGAACAGCGTGTATCATCATGACGGAGATTCTGAGTTACCACCAAGACACTTGATTCTCTTTGCATGACATCGAGTGCAGCTGTTTCCATTGGTCAGAGGTTCGCATCACATTGCACTTGCAGTCCGTGGCGAGAGAGGGGGCGTACGCTTGCTTCTTCCGTGGCATGTAGACAGGCTCACGGTCTTGATTCATGGTGGGAGCACTGGGTGTGACTCCTTGCCCAGCCACTGATAAGGATGGCGGTTGCGACATGTTGACAGGCGGAGCAGGGTCAGTCGAAGACCTTAATCCAAAAAGACGGCTGCATGTTTGCAGAGAGGAAAGGCCGCTGAATCAACTCAGGCAGGTATGGATGAGATGTTTGAAGGGTCAATTGTTTCAGAAGGAGATTTGATAAGGCACTTGCAGTATACCTGGGACTTGGTGGCTTAGCTCCTGCCCGGGTTCCTCACCCCGGGTTCGTCAATCGCCAAGCAAACTCGCCTATCGCAACTTCTCCATCAGCTGTTGCACACCACCTACGAAAAATAAATTCAAACTCCTGCGCTGGTTCTCGAGGAGGTCTTATCCACGCTAAAGCGAAGGCATTGCGAACTGATACCGCCTGACCAATTGCGCAGAAAATTCAATGCAGACCTGGAAGGCGGTCGTCAAGACACCGCTTCCTTGCTTGCATATTCAAGGACAACGCTCTTGGGCTCGACATAGACGCCCAAAGGCTCATATTCGATATCATATCCAAATGCCCTTGGACCACCGTATTCCAATCCTTTCTTTGTGTCCGTCCAGCGTGGTGAGCAAGTCAGCCCCAGCACAGTCACCATCAGACCATAGCGAAATTCTGGAACCCCGAGAGCGAGACCTGACTGTGTGTCGAGAACCGAGATGAGGTCGGGAACCGTGGCAAGATACCTCTCAGTGCCATCGTCTCCGATATGCTTCGCATATATGTTTTCATTCTTGAACGGGATCTTCACCACTCCACCTTCAGCGACAGCCGGTGTCTCATGGCGACTCTCTTCTTCGTCCTGTTGGGTTTGTTTGATGGTGATTTCTCCATAAGAATGTCCTTTGAAAAGCCTCCGCTCAACGGCCACGATTTTGCCGCGAAAGAGAACCTTGGCTGTTTTCTGGCCGCCGACGGCGTCGATGATCTGTTCCGCGACGGTGTGCACGGTGCTTTCTTGCTGTGCGCGTGCCACTGACCGGCCGATGCGCCAGGCAAGAGACAGGGTGTTTAACACCCCATAGTCCCTCAGCCGCTGGCTTGTCGTCGGCCTGGCTGCCATTCCGACCCGGGAGCCCATCTCGGAGCATGAAGCGCGGAGCGCACGGTCGACGATTTCGTCATCTGGCGACTTGGTCATGATGATCGTCTTTCCGTCTCCCGAGGCAATAGCACATGGAGTCAATTGTCCACTTTCATGAACCGCAATGGTTGTTTGCCAGTATGTCGGATACGCTCGACCTGAAAATCTGTCAGCATCCATCTCTCTGGGGGGCTTGGTCGACGAACCCATCCAATCTGCATCGATGATCGGTCGATCATACGCATGAGATGATCCGATGAGTAAAGGCTCCAGTCCATTGGCGCCACCAATTTCAAGCCCCATGATGGCATCAAATGACTTATGACCAAGATGCTCCATCAAATCTGCGACAGCGTGGATGCACTCGGAAGAGTTTAACCGCTCGACGGACACGGCTGGCGAGCCCATCATGCCCCCCCCTGGTGAATTCGGTTTAGTTGGGCCGTCACAGAATGAGGTATCTCACTTACAATAAATCAGGGCATCTTCAGGAAGTGACGAACGATCGATGACTCGGACCGAACAGCCCGCGCGAATCTGATCACGAAGCTTGAGGTACTCGGCTTTGGGTGATCCGCCTCCGGCGCAACCCAAGATGTAGCATCCATCTCGAATCCATTCAAGGTCGGTCTCTGAGATGAGCCATTCGTTCATGCCCGTCTCACTGTTGGGCACAACCTGGGGCCGATATGCATCAAAATCAAGTCGGCTGATATCCTCCGAGGTCGACAAAGCGGGAGGTGCTGATACTTGATCTGGCACGCTCTCGTCACTGCCATCACCTGCATCGGTGAGACTCTTGCTCCCCGAGATGTAGCGGGTGGACAGATCTCCGACAGCCTTGACGATCACCCGGATCTGTCCGGAAACATAAGGGATGGGTAAGGTGTCAATATCGACCACCGTGACGGTCGCAGGGTCGGCTCCAGCCGCGATCGCATTCGCGATCGCTTGACTTTTGGCATTCTCCAGCGCATCGGACAAAGTCATATCCGCAGTGACATAAATACTGTCCACCGATCCAGAAACCCTAGAAATGGCCGCACCCACCGCGTTGGCCACCGAGTGGAATTTCGGCACGATCACTTCGGAAACACCCTCCAATTCTGATGGACATATGACCGACCCTCCACCGACCAACAGAACCGGTAGTGGTGCTGGTGTCAGCTTCAGTCGGTCAATAACACGCTCGAGCATCTTCTTCGTTCTCGCCTGCGTCCGTCGGATCACTTCAGGGCTGATGTCGCTGACCTTCTGGGGATCTCCAAGTTCAAGTCCTGCAGCCACCGCCACATCCGTGGTCGTCAGAGTATCACCGCCAAAGACCTTGGATCTCGAATCGAGCTGATACCCCACCGAATCGGGCCCAATGGAGATATCTGAATCGTGCTCGCGGACAATCGATCCACCACCAAGACCAATTGATTCGAGATGAGGCATGCTGAAATTGATCGTCACGCCAGCCACCGTGACATAGGCGGATGCCGCCCGGGGAAATCCAGACGGCAAAAGAACGCCACAGTCTGTCGTTGTGCCGCCGACGTCAACCACGATCGTTGAGACACGCTCCTCATCCTTCCGGCCGAACTGTGCAAGACCCAGATATGCCGCACCTCTCATGGAATTCGTGGGTCCCGATGAGAAAGTCTTGATTGGTAAACTGGCAGCAGAAGGGGCATCGATCACCGTGCCGTCGTTTTGAGATATGAAGAGGGGACAGTGGAGTCCCAATCGAGTCATGGCCGCTCCAAACCCTCGAATGGTGCGTCTGGCAAACTTCAGAATGGACGCATTTAAGATGGAAGCGTTCTCCCTTTCGAGGAGACCAATATTGGACACTTGGGAGGAGCAAACAAAGTCCGCATCGGGCAGTCGCTCCTGCATAATTCTCCGGACACGATTTTCCTGATCAAAATGCTTGTCGATGGGAGAAAAGACGCCCGAAATGACGACGGCCTTGATTCCTAATTTCTCAATTGCCTCACATTCTCGGAAAATCTGCTCTTCGCGGATCGGAGCTTCCTGCGAACCGTCGATATGAAGGCCTCCATCCACGTAACCGCAATAGCCTCTCAAGAGCTGAGTGAGGGCAGGCGGAAAGTCGGAGAAGGGTGGAATGTCCCTCGTAAAGCTTTTGGACAATCGAATCACGGCGACTTTGGAAAGCCGACCGGCGTCGCGTTCGATGACTGCATTTAAAAAGTGAGTCGTGCCGAGGATGAGACAGGAAATCTCTGACGCGCAATTTCCAGCCTGATTCAGTACATTGCCAACGGCGGCTTCGATGCCATCAGTCACGTTTGGACTTGTTGTCGGGGTCTTGTGGAACGCCAGCACTCCACGATTCGGCTGGTCGACGGCGTCCAAATCAAGAACGACAGCGTCGGTGTTTGTACCACCAACATCGACGCCAATTCTCAGCGACCGTTGCGGTTGTATTGATCCCATGATGGTTGCACCAGTCTGGCAAGAGAGGAACCCTGTGTTGACTTATATATCGGAACGGAAACAGAAGTGTGCTGAATTGCTTAGTCGACCGTAGGCTCTGGCGACTGGCGCTACATTCTCGGTGAGATCGGCAAGACTGTTGCACGGGACTTGCCCATTCAATGACAATTCAAGAACCGGAAGGCTGACTCCCTGAGGGTCGCGTTCGTGACTTTCCATGCGGGGGTGGTGGATCTGCGTCGTTAAAGAAGGTTTACTTGGCCGGTTTATGACTCCACAGATAGGTTCAGATAGGTGTTTTAGTTCTTCACCATTACCATAATGTCTGCGATTGGCTGTGCTGACCGAGAGATAGGGGACCCCAACGGAGATACCCGCGAGGTAAGACCAATTCGGAAAAGAATGATCCTTCCAAAATTCTTTCCTCTGGGATCCCTAAAGTTCAAGCCCTTCTCAAGAAAAGCGACTAGGAACTTGTCTTCAACTTGGTGATGTCTTTGGGGTAGTTATCACAACGTTATCGCTTATCTCCCTGGAATGACCTCTTTTCAGCTTAGACGTCCGTCGTCAGGGCCCCAACGCAACCTGTAGCAGATTGTCGGACAGAGATATGCCATTCTATATGGACATTCCAGCCAGGGATACCTCTTAATGGGGGGCTATTATAATACTCGTCAGGAATCCCATAAACCCCGACCATTTCTTCAACTTTAACCTGCACCCGCTTCAAAACTTTCTCTCTGCTTTGCAACATCTTGCCACGACAATGTCCATCGGTGAAAAGATTCGCGACCTCAGGTCTCGGTCATTCCACGTTCGGCTCGATGGAGAATCATCAATCTGGGTCAATAATGACATCCGGCCCCTGCCGCCCTCACGTCGCCTCTGGGATACCTGGGCATACATCTCCTTCTGGGCAATTAATCAGATCGCCTTGAGCAACTGGCAGATTGGTGCCTCTTTGATCGCAGTGGGACTCTCAGTCTGGCAGACCATGATTGCTGTGATCATTGGAAAGATCATCATTGCGTGTGTCGCCGTTTGCAACGGAGCCATCGGTGCCCGTTGGCACATCGGCTTTCCTGTCCTGTCACGCGGCATCTGGGGTGTCTATGGGGCATACCTCATCATCCTCCAACGCATCGTTCTCAGCCTGACGTGGTTCGCCGTTCAGTCTTGGACAGGAGGACTGTGTGTCACTGCGGTATTGAGTTCAATATTTTCGTCCTACCATAACATGAAAAATACTCTCCCCAATTCGGCCAATACGAACACGAAGAACTTGGTGGGATGGATTGTATACAATATCATCACCATACCCATGCTTTGGATACCGCCAGAAAAGACCCGTCGGCTTCTTTTCATCATGAACACCATCTCCGTGGTCACACTCACTTCAATCATGATTTATGTTCTGTCCACGGCACGCGGTGCTGGTCCACTGCTCTCTGCCCCCGCAACCGCACAGTCGGGAAGTCAGTTGGGCTGGGCGATCGTTCAGGGTATTACCACTGTCATTGGTGGCATCGCCGTCGGTTTGACGAATCAAGCCGACTACTCGCGCTTTGCTCGTCGGCCCGGAGATCAGATTTTTGGGCAGTGGTTTTCCATCATCACGCTCGGCACAATTCTGCCCCTTTTTGGCTGCCTCACCAGTTCGGCATCCCTTCAGCTTTACGGTACAGCCTACTGGAACCCCCCTGATCTATTACTGCGCTGGTTGGCAGATGACTACAACTCCAAAGCTCGAGCGGGCGCCTTCTTCGCCGGAGTCGGCCTTGTGGTTTGCCAACTTGCCATCAATACCATTGACAACGCCTTTTCGGCGGGCATGGACATGGCCGGCCTGATTCCAAAGTACTTCAACATCCGGCGAGGCGCCTATTTAGCACTCATCCTCTCCATCGCCATGTGCCCATGGGAATTGCTTGCCTCGGCAGGGACCTTCATCAGTGTCATGGGGGCTTACTCTGTCTTCCTTGGTCCAATGTGTGGCATTCAGATCTGCGACTACTTCATCATCCGCTCTCGACGGGTGAAGCTCTCAGATCTGTACAGTCCGTCGCCATCTGGAATCTACTACTATGTTCGCGGTATCAACCCTCGTGCATTCGCCGCCTGGGTCTGTGGTTGGGCACCGCAGTTGCCTGGATTCATCGCCAACGTGAATCCAAAAATCTCGGTCCCCAAGCCTAGCACGGACATGTTTTATCTCGCATTTCCTCTTGGCCTGACCATTAGCTTCACAATCTACTATGGTCTGAACCGAATTTTCCCCCCTCAAGGAGCCGGAGAATATGACGGCATTGATTACTATGGGACATTCACCAACGACGAGGCTGCCAAACTTGGAATTTTACTGATGGAGGAGAACGGCGGAGATAACCTAGTGATCGAGAAGGGTGCTTTAGATCAGGTCATTGCAGAGTGAACCGGGCGGGCATTTTTGGAACCGGCTACAAGCCGTTGGTCCAATCAGCGGGGTGCCTACCTCCTCTTGAAGGTTCGAATCACGTTCCAATCTATGAATCGGTACAATTCCATGATGACAGCTATTTGGAAACAACTCTGGCTCCAAGACACTACTACATGACTGTCTTATTTCTAATATTTCCGATATTCGGATTCGGAAAGCTGAAGCAGTGTCTCACGCCAAGCTGAAAAGGGGCTCGAAGTCGACCTGCATATGCTTTGGTGAAACATGCTTGATTTTACATTTCTTGGCCGCTTTGCATACAAACATCAATGAGAGTTTTTGTACCGCCCTGAGATGTGGACTTTCTGAAGACACTCCTGCTTTCCCGCTTAGCTGAGTGATCGGAGAGAGGAAGTGGCGACCGATCGGAGAGAGGAAGTGGCGACCGATCGGAGAGAGAAAGTGGCAGCCGATCGGAGAGAGAGGCAACCGATCCCAACTTCTGATACAATGCCGCAGCTAGAGCTAGATTCTGCTGGTAGACAGACTCAGGCCACCAGCGTACATTATTTCCCAGACCAGGACAAGAGATCTCCTCGACCTACCTTAACAGGGACGAACAGCGGGCTGGTTGCCAGATCCAGGATAGGTCTCTGTAAAAAGTATCGGCACCCGACTAGAGTCGGAGATATTGTGCCCCTGACGTTGCTGTGGCCTGACAAATCAGTTCTGACTTCTTTGTGCTGGGTGTGCTAGTGCAGGTTGCTAGTTGTGTTTGTTGCTGGTTGTGCTGGTTGCTGGTTACAGTACTGGTTGTAGCATTAATTATGGTACTGGGGGTCAATTAAATGCTGGATAACTGGCTGGGGTCTGGTGGCGTCATAAATCAGGTCAACTGGCTGGGGTCTGATGGCATATGGTCAGAGGGTCAACTGGCTGGTGATCAAATGGCTGGATAACTAGCCAAGGGACCTGGTTCACTGGGTCAACTAGCTGAGTCAAGTGGCGGCATTCTGGCCATAAATGAGATCAACTGGTCAAAATTCTGGTCATGTGACGCAAGTTACTGGGAGTGTGGAAGAACGCAGGCAGGAGCAATAGAGATATGATCACAACAGTTCTCAGTCTCATTCAGACTCTGGTGTAAGGACATTTTTCTCGGCACCCAGCCTGGTGGCTTGAATAGCGGCTTGGTGGCCTGAATAGCGGCTTGGTGGCCCTTATTGCAGAAGCTTTGGGTGCTTGAGCACGTTCTTGATCCGCCAAATGGTGCAACAGGACGTGGTTTGATAATGCTGTTCTGGCGATAAGCAGCTGGGTCCACAAATACGGTCCAGTCCGACCTCGGCTGCATTTCACCACTCATTGCATCCAATTACATCCAACGGATCTGAAGATCCTCAAGTGTAGCGAGGATGCAGCTCAATATGGAGAAAACTCGCCGACATGTCAAAATGGCGAAAACGCGCCGACAGCTGTTTTCTAGTCTAGTTGACCGTCGTGCATGTGTTACTAAATGTTTAATACCCACAATGGCGCAATCGGACAACAGAGTGACAACTTTCCTGCATACTGTAGTGTATTGTCAGGCCTTCAACCTAAGCGAACATAAGTATTCCAATAGCTGAACGTTAAATACGAAAGGCGGCGGTTAGCAAGAGCAGAGTCATCCCCGGTTACGTGACATCATCGGTCTTTCTCTTCCGATTTATGGGCAAATTCAGCTCATCTTGAAGCTAGAGATCTGGGCCGGCTGTCCAACTTCATTTACTGGGTCCGATATCGCTATTTTCCACATCTAGCTGTGACCTTTAGAATTTCCCTCACGACGAGATCATAGGAAAATGAGGACATAGGTCAAACGTTTGACATCGCCACCCAGTTCTAATCGGATTTAGGAGTCGGTTATTTCTTCCCTCCACCTCATGCCTTGAGTCTTCAGCACTACTGCATCAGAAGCACTGTCTCTAGTTTGTCTCAGTACTGCTGTCTCCGCGCCGTCGCAAAGTAGCGTATATTCCTCGAATCACCTTGGCGATCTCATGTCGTCCGTCGTATATCGGGTAGATGACAACGGCGAACAAGGCGAAGAACTGCCAGAAGATGGCCACGGTGGCCCAGCCGCTGAAGAATTCCTTGGTGAAGATGTAGTTCCGATATAGTGGCAATGGCCATACAACGAATGTGATGAGGATGATGGCGAAGAGGAATATCAATGAAAATTTGTACCATCGACGGAGCTGACACAAGGTTTCCTCGTCGAATGGGTGGACCAAGTCGTCTAGAGCGGTAGAGGATCGGAGAGCGTCAGTCGTTTCGATAATCGTGGCTGAAGTGGTCTTTTCTTGTCCTTCAGATCGAACCGGGTCATCCAAAACGGTGGACGGCCCAATCGTGACAGTGCTGTCGAGAACACCCTTCTCTGGCGTCTTTCCCTCTTGGCCTGTAGCGAATACAGTGACACAGACATTGGGGGGCGATGTACTGCCCGTTGAAGCTGGTGTCTTGTCTTCGACCAGGTCGATCCTGAGGAATTCGCGCCAGTCAAAGACCTCCGGCTTGATGTATGACAAAATGATCGAATAGAGAACTGGCGAAAATAGAGAGGCGGTCGCTCCATACAGAGCAGGGGCCAGTTGCATCGTGGTATCGATGGAGATTTCGCCGTATATGGAATGGGTTGTCCCCAGCCAAATGGAAATGCCAGTGACCAAACCAAGGGGCGGGGACACCACGGCAGCCAGTTTGGATTGTCTGGACCAAGTGAGGGTGAAAATAAGGGGGAATATACCAGGACAGGTGAGGATCGGCGAGACCCACGAGATCCATGACATGTTTGCACCGCCATAGTTCAGCATAAGAGCGAAGCCAGTAATGAAGACGCCATGGAAGACCACCCCAAGGTGGCTGACCGTCACAACCTGCTTATCCGTGGCTTTGGGGTTGAGGTACGTCCGATAAACGTCGAAAGAGATGATACTGCTGACAGCAATCATCGACGAAGAGACGGTGCTCGTGACGGCCATGAAAAGGAGCAAGAGCAAGCCAACCGTGGCACCGGTTCCCAGCAGCGCGTGGATCGTGTATGGCATGACAAAACCGGCCTCAACCTCCGCGGGAAGAAATGGGTCAGGATACGTGGGAAAGATTGGTAGCGTTTGGATAACTCTTGCGGAAAGGCCAGTGACGGTCCCCAGGCCCCAGGGGACAGCAAAGATAGCCAAGGCCGCAAGATCGTAACCGGGGACGGTGGCGTGGACTTCCGAGGCAAATGACTTTTGCCAGAAGGCCGTGTCCTGATCGTGTCAGGAGAGCATTTCGCAGGACGGACGTCACACCTACCATGACCACCAGGGCGAGGTTGCCGAACTTGAGGATGAGGCTGAACATGATGGCCCCTTTGGACCGGAAGGTCAACAGAGAGCCTTTATAATTGCCGACAATGTGGTATACTGGCTCCAGGGCAGCGACCTTGTCGTACAGGCCGTACAGGCCGCCAATATGCTGGTTAGTGAGCGCAGCCAAAGTGAAATAGATGATCAGGACAATGGCAATTGTGGTGTGGAGGAAATCGGTGAGAAAAGTTGCTTTGATGCCGCCAACGGCAGTGTACAACACGACTGCCCCAGTCATCAGTCAGGGTCCGTGACTGATCAAAGAGACAGACTCACCTCCAAAGGGAAGTAAGATGGTTGCGGCGACTATATGCATGCCGGTTATCCCAACAACCAACTGTGAACCGGAAAGAATCATGTTCGAGCAACCGAAGATGTTGTTGATGAGATTGAGAATGGTGAAGACGAAGTGGCCCGCGTTGCCGTAACGCTTCCGAATAATCTCCAAGGACGTGTGAGCGTGTGGAACCTTCAGCTTGCTCAAGACGCCGAGGACCGCCATTAATGCAACCTGAAAACAGAGGCCCGTCCCGAACCACATGGGCGCTGCGACACCGAATTCGTAGCATACGACGCAGGAGAAATAGGTTTCATTGATCCACATCCACGACGAGAAGACTGCCGAACATGTGAGACCTGTACCCACGGATCGATTGGCGACCATGAACATTTCAGACCGTCCCGAGTCTTCCATCAGATACAATTTTTGGATCCTCACGGCAATGAGGATGATTACCGCGAAAAAGACACCAAGGCCGATGAGGATTCCATATCCGGTACCTTGACTGAGAAGGCTGATTCCATGGCTGATGTCCACCATCTTGAATAGACTGGGGCGTTCGATGTGGTCGATGATGAACCAGGCCAGATGAGATGGTGTTGTAGGTGGTGTTGCAGGTGTGCCAGAGGCCAAGCGTTCATAAAGTGAAGAACACTGCCTGTGTTCCCAGCACCCGACTGTGTGAGTATCAGAGAAGATGATTGACAGACCACTTGAGGGTACGTGGGTTCCTATATCTTGAGATTCCCAAAAATTGCGCCAGCGTCGCGCCAGTCTCCTTCCTCACGGAAATAGGCCAAAGCTTAAAAGATGTTTGCTCCACCTGGCTACTGCCATTATGGAAAGGTCTGTGATGATGGCCGTTGGATAACGGATTGATTTCATTACATCTTCTCTGGCAATACAATATTCTTACAGCAGGGGTCAGCAGGGGCTCCACATTATCATCCAAATGGAAGAGAAGAGTCTATGGCGTGGGCCGATGACAAATATACCGACATATGTCATATTAATTCGAGTTGGCGAAATTCAGAATGACTCTTGTCTTGGAGAACACGTCTGTTGGTCTTCACCAAGTCCATATTGATCGCCTCTTTCAACGTTCTCTGGCTCTCTCACTTAGGAGATGGAGGCTATGTGTGACTTTCTATATGAATAACCTGGGATACCCGTATGAGATGATGTCGTAGGGGCTTGAATGTAATTTTTTCTCCTTTCCCACCTGTGTCACGTGACTATTCGTGACTCGGACTTTGTTACATTGGCGCCAGAGTTACGGACAAAAACAAGAGCAGATGCGTTCTTATTCAAAATGCATGCACCTAATGTTGACAAATCTCTGGGAATGTGGCGTAATGGATGCCTGGAGTCATCCTGACCAGTCGTCCTTAGCGCCACCTCTTGTTGGCCAGATTGCGCCATATGCGTTGATACGCACGTTATCTTCTAGGGATGAAAATTCAGCAAAAGAGGACGGCAAACTCTAACAGCAGACCTTTTTTGTCACACACGACTCCTTCATCCGAGTCCACTATACCGGCATTATGGCCACCACAAACAAAGACCAAGCTGCCAATGGCACAGGAAAGAAGACGCTGATTCTGAACGCTTTTGTGATGACAACTCCTGGTCATCTCGCGCCTGGCCTGTGGAAACACCCAAGGAATCGCACGACGGAATACAAAAAGCTGAAGTTCTGGACAGACCTCGCTCAGCTCCTTGACAAGGCCAAGTTCCACGCCCTATTCATTGCGGATGTTTTGGGTGGATATGATGTCTATAAAGGACCGGCCAATGTGAGTCCAGCCATCCCGTCTGGGGCCCAGTTCCCCGTCAACGATCCTCTCTATTCGGTCCCCGCCATGGCCGCGGTCACCAAAAACCTGGTATTTGGTGTCACTGCCAGTACCACCTACGAACCGCCTTATTCTCTCGCGAGACGGTTCTCCACGGTGGACCATCTTGCGGAGGGTCGTGTCGGTTGGAATATTGTCACATCTTACCTCGACAGCGCTGCCCGGAATTATGGACTCAACACTCAAATTGAACACGATGAGCGCTACCGAATCGCGGATGAATATATGGACGTCTTGTATAAGCTGTGGGAGGGGAGCTGGCGCGACGATGCGGTGGTCACCGATGTTGAGACGGGTCAATACGCGGTGCCCGAGCGCGTACGACAGATTCATCACAAGGGAAAATACTTCAATGTTCCCGGTCCGCATCTGTGCGAGCCTTCGCCTCAACGCACCCCTTTCCTCTTTCAAGCTGGGACGTCCAAGTCGGGAAAAGAGTTTGGCGCCAAGCACGCAGAGGCCATTTTCGTTGGCGGTCAATTTCCGGAAAAGCTGAGGGGGCAAGTCGATGAAATCCGTCGACTGGCGGAGGAATATGGCCGAGATCCTCGTAGCATCAAAGTCATTGCCGGGTTGACGATCATCGTCGCGGAGACGGACGAACTTGCCGAAGCCAAACGCGCCGAATTGCTATCGTACGGCGACAGAGAAGGTGCTCTGGCACTGTTCGGTGGCTGGACGGGTATCGATCTTTCCACATACGCCGACGACGAAGACTTTCGGTTTGCCAAGCTTCCTGCCATTCAGTCAATTGTCAACGGCTGGGCCAGCACGGTCCCTGGAAGCGAGAAGTTGAAGTGGAACAAGTCCAGAATCGCTGAATACCTGATCTTGGGCGGGATGGGTGCAAAGGTGGTGGGCAGCCCCAAAACAGTCGTGGATGAGTTGGAGCGCTGGGCGGAAATTGCCGACATTGACGGTTTTAACTTGGCGCATCTCACGAACCCGGGTTCTTTCGAAGACATTATCGAGTTCGTCATTCCAGAGCTCCAGAGGCGAGGTCTTTTCCGGACAGAAGTAGAGAAAGAAGGAATCACCGCTCGAGAAGTGTATTTGGGCTCTCGATGGTTGCCCGACGACCATCCTGGGAAAAAATTTCGGTGGCACGCCGGAGCAGAAGCGCCGGAGTATTCAGAGTAACTGGTCATATGATCTTCCTGATAGCGCTTCTGTGGCATATTCAAGTCGCCATTAGCCTCATGTTATCCCGAACACTGTAGTGGCAGGCCTATTTCAAGACCACTTTTCGATGCGTAGCATCTTCTGGGCTTCCTTGATTGAGATGATAACCGTCCTCACTCACCTGTAGAGTTTTCAAGCCCACAGAGCACCATGTCTCAGACCAACAAGCGATTCAGAGTGTCCAGAGTCAATTTTTCTCTCAGGAGGGGAGAGGACTAAATGCCGCGCCGCCCTCTTAGGAAATTTGAATTTTGCCCCACCAAGAGGATACAGTCGTATAGGAGGGCCTTTCTGAGAATATGTGCTTGTCAACTCTCCGCTAGCGAGGTGCACGCAATCGCGTTCCCCCGAGGGCATCAGTGTGATATCCAATACGTTGTTATCGGTGTAATGGCTTAGTCAGTGTACCTCCCTATGCTGGAACGCTGACGGCTCATCTTTTCCAGGTCACCTTTTGTGACACCCGTGAAAACAAGGTCCTGCTGATTCGCGTGATGGTCTATCAACGCAGTCGACTGTGAGTTGACATGTTCTTTTAGATCTCGAATCCCTTTGTACTCGTCTTCTAATCCCTCCGACGGCGACACCTCCGTGGTGAACTCTGTGGTTGTCCGTGAGGATGACCTTGACATGATGTACAGGTAGGGCCGTCAGACGGCTAGCTGGAGGCAAGCGGTGAACAGTCAGGCAGGATGAGACTTGTCTGTTAGCAATCTGCATACAATTCACGCTTGCCTCTTCAAATCTCAGGCGTAGAGTATATGACATCCTGCTTCTGAAACACTGGTCCTACAAAGACTGTGGCAGGTCGGCCCCTGTGGCCTTCTTGTCGTATGCCCGGAGCACATGCTGGATCCAGAAATTGCCATGATGAGGTCCGAAGGGTCAGAGCTGGACAGCTGCAGACCCGGGTAGGGCAGCGCTTTCAGAATCAGGCCGGACAGCAGACAGAGTCGGTAGAACAGCTTGCGAAATCAGGCACAACAGCTTGCAGAATCAAGCAGGGAAACTTGACTAGGCGTGAACTGAGGCGGGGAAAGATGAGATGGGCAAGACTGATGAATGAGTGTTCAAGTTGAAAGTGGAAGCTTGGCATCATTCCCATCCCAGTAGCTTAGATAGCAACAATGTCACTGACCGGTCAGGGTGATTCATTAGATTGAGCTGCTGTTGAGAGTATATCCACTTCTACCTCCTCTATTCCCTTTCTGCTCCGCCAACGGCTCGACGTCCATTATCTTATAATCCAGAAATCCTTACGTCTTCTTTCATATACCGTCTCAAGCTCTCATATATCTTAAAGAGGTGAGCTATTGTGTCTAGATTAAGTCTATTTCTGAATGATTTTGGGTTGCTTCTAGCTTTTTATTTGACCACCTTGAACCGTTGGATGTATACATGGTGCTTGGTCACGGTGGACCACCACAAACCTACACGTTCGAAACATTGTTCTTCTTCCGAATGTCATGCCAGCCCATTCCCCAGGCAAAGATGAAGCTGCCAACGGCGGCGCCAACAGCCAGGTAGAAGACACGGTCCGCACTCTTAGAGTAGGCGACCAGCACGTTGGCCAAGTCGTTTCCGGAGATGAGATTGCGGAATCCGGTCGCACCAGCAGCAATAACGGCCTTGGGGTCAACAGAAGGCGCGTATTGTGGGATCAAAGACATCATGCTGTTGGTAAAGATGGTGTCCGCAAAGCTCAAGAACATCGCGCCACCAAAGCTTTGGCTGAACATGACCAGAGCCATGGCGATCGGAATTTGCGGTGGTGTGAGGGTGTTTTGGACGGCGAGGATGGGCTAGTGTGGACCGTCAGCAGAACATCTGAAGGAAGGAAGTGATGCCTACCATTTGCATTCCGATTCCCCGGCCAGCTCCCAAGAGGATCTGGTATCCAATCCACTTGCCTGCTGAAGTGTGCGGGTCGAACGTAGATACGAGGCCATTGCCAATCGCGGTAATACCAGCACCGAACAGGCTCCATGGAAGGTAGTAGCCCAGCTTTCCCACTGCGGATCGTCAGCATCCACTGATGCTTGAAGAGCGGTGCACCGACCAAGCTTTCCAGAAGCAATGGCACCGAAGAGTTGGCTCAAGATGCTCGGAAGGAGATACACTCCGCTCATGGTCGGAGATACGCCCTTGACCCCCTGGAAATAAATTGGGAGATAATATGACGCACAGAAGACGGTGCTCATTGAGAAACCAAACACCAAACAGCTGGACCACACCGTCCTCCGGCGGATCATGGAGAAGGGAATCATGGCTGCATCACCCTTGACATATTCCCACGCGACAAAAATGATCAACGTGGCGCCTCCACCGCAGAAGAGCCCGATGACGGTGGCACTATTCCAGGCGAACTGATTGCCCCCATATTGGAGAGCAAGGAGCAGTTGGATGATGGCTGAAGCAAAGAGCGCAAATCCAATCAGATCGAGTTTTGTCAGGACTGTGCGGGCAACCGAGATGCCTGTGGCCTTGGGAATACGCTCAGGGATGTTGACAAAGACGAGCAGTGCCGCAACGAAGCCACCAATGGGAAGGTTAATATAGAAGCCTAATATTGAAGGTCAAATTAGAGGGAGAAAGCGGAAGAGGAGCCGTAACTGACACCACCGCCATGTCGTGTACTCAGTCAGGACTCCTCCAATCAAAGGTCCCAGGACGATACCAAGTTGCGAAACTAGTCGACCGGTGAGACGTGCCATCTGGTGGTTGTAGATTTGAACCTACTACCCATCGCAAGTCCAATGAGAGCTGCGGCAATATTGAGCTGACCAAGCCTCTAGGACCATTCAGAAACATACCTGCTTGTCTGTGCATCGGGACGCATCCAGAAATAATGGTGAACGTCCCATTCATGATGCCCGAAGTCCCCATTCCTGCTACTGCTCGCCCAATGATCAACATTTTGGACGAGGAAGCCAGGCCACAAAGCAAGGAGCCCAATTCGAAAATGGCAAAAAAGCTAAGGAAGGTCCACTGGGGAGGTCAGCACATGTAGGCCGGGAGAAAATGATTCTGACTTTCTGGTTGAAGTTCACGTAGAATTTTCCCGTCAACGGTTGAAGAGCCGCACTTGTAAAATTCAGCCAGTCGAATTGCAGCCAAATCTAGGGTGTATACCTTGCCAGCTGGTACGCACTACCATACCAACCTACATCGGGAAGCGAGTGAAAGTCGCTTGTAAGACGGGGAATGGCCTAAAATTTTTTAGACAAAACAACACTCCTTGATCGGCGCCGCCTTACCGTCACAATGATGGATATGTCAAGCAACATGAGAAAACAGACAAGACATAGGGCAGCCGTAATCGAAAGGAGTTTGATGCCAGTCACCCAGTCATCTTCAACTGTGGTTGTGTCGGCAGATTGGTCCTCCCGCACGATGGTCGATTGCTCTTCAGAGCCATCTGGAAAAGGAGCGGAGGTATCCTGCTGCTTCTCTTCCACTCTTGAACTGAGGGACTGCGTGGGAGATGGTGACCTTGATACCATTTTCGTGGAGAACTGACGGAGAGGCCTTGAAGAGAAGCTCTCGTCTGCGGAGAGAGCTAATGAGGGTCATCAGCATGTATCGCTTTTTGAAGCAGACAGATTGGGGCTGGTAAGTCCCTGCGCAGACTGATGATCTTCACGGGCTCGGAGTTGAAGTGGTCACAAAATCCGAAACCCGGTAGTCTTACAGGCGTGCAGAAAGTCCAAATTAACCTCCAGTTCATCTCGACGATTAGCTTTAGAGAGGACAACGGAGTCAATCCTGTCATAGCTTGTTCAAGAGAGATATTCAGAAGAAGAGGGAAATAATCCTGCCCAACTCCGTCCCGCCGTACCAAGACCATGGAACTGTAACCCATAGAGCATCTCTCGTTCTCCATGTTGGGGACACAAGTACTGTATTCACTTTGAGCGCTTGGCCTCCGGCACTCCTAACACCATTGTAGGCAGCATCTCAGAATCAATAAGCTGACTCATTGCGGTTGGTTCATCATCTCCATCGTCCACACGCTGGAGGCAAAACGCAATGTGGCCGTTAGTAAAGCAAAGTGTTCCCACCAGAGTGAGTTGCCCCTATCGACTAGCGGACTTGAGATCAGAACGGGATTCGGAATTGCCAAGACAGTCCGTTCCCGTCACGCTTTAGTCAGCTGGGCAAAACCACTTCCATCTCTCCTGGCATCCAGTTCTTCAAATCCGATTCCAATCCCGCATCGATCCGGACGACCTCTATGTCCATGGCTCCTTATCAACACGGAGGGGATCGGCATTGGCACCCGACCACTCTCCCCGACACTAACTCGCGCCAGCATACAACGCCATCTCCCGGTATTCCAGCGCCATATGGTCGAGCTTGTGTCAACTGTGCTCAGGCCAAGTGCAGATGCATTCTTCGGAGTGTGGGAGGTAGTTGCGAGAGGTCAGGAACCATCTCCAGGACAGATGCCGTCCATGGACTGACTGGTCAGATGCCATCGCTTGAATAAAGAATGCCGTCAATCAGTGACCGTCCGACGGCGGAACCCCAAAAAGCCCACCGTGTCCAAAACGGCACAGCTCGAAGAGAAACTTGATGGCCTCGTGTCTCTGTTCAAGGCCGGGGGACAACCCAGTATGATCGCCACAGATATCCACGAACTTGCCACCGGTGTCGATGCAACTGCCACCGGTATCCATGCAACAGCAGCGACATCCGATCAGTACAGCAGTATTCGGACTAACACCACCACTGCTTCTCACGGCCCAACGGAAGGGCCCGTGGATGGCATCTCAAACAATTCTCTCCTGTACCCAACCGTCTCCACAGGTAACACCATTTCCACTCTTGGTGCGGCGGAACCCTCTCCAATCGAGGCCGAGGAATGCCTCACGGTTTTCAACACGACACAATTGCATTATTTTCCATTTGTTTACATCCCCCCGACTACCACGGCTCAGCAACTCCGTCAAGAACGGCCATTTCTCTGGCTTTGCATAATGGCCATCACTTCAAGGTCAACGTCACAGCAACAAGCACTTGATACCAAAATAAAACATACGTTAATGCAACGGATGCTGTTTGAGTTTGAAAGGAATGTTGATCTCCTCTTGGGGCTTCTCGCATATATTGGTTGGTACGGTGTTTTCGACCCAAACCGTCGGATCGGATTCTGACTCTCTCTCAGGTGCAACTGCCAAGCGCATAGCAAACCGTGTCTGTCGGTCTTTCCTCAGCTCGCCATGGCGTTGGTATTCGACCTCTGTCTCAATAAGCCCCCGCCACAGGATCCAAAGGTGATTCCATGTGTCCATTTTCACAAGTGGTGGAAGCCGCAGATATCTCCAGTTCGGACAATGGAGGAACGGAGAGCGGTGCTCGGCTGCTTCCTTATATCGTCAATGTGGGTCTGCTGTTCCATAGATTTAGACCACCGGCTTACCCTTCAGTATCTCATCTTTCTTGCAGAAAATCGATGCGCTTCGCTGGACACCGCACATGGATGAATGCCTCCGAGTGTTGGATGAGAGGCAAGAATATCTCGGTGACGAAATCTTGGTGCAGCAAGTTCGATTGCAGCTGATTGTTGAGAAAGTAAACTCCATCACAAGGCACGGTGGAGCAATGGAGACGACTGAGCGCATGACGATGCCACCGTGTTTCTATCTCCAGGCGCTCTACTCACAATTGCAAGAAGTCAAGAGCAAGCTTCCACCTCGATTACGACACAGTGATACGCCGTCGTCATCAACGACGGCATCGTCCCATTCCGATAGTTTGGCAGACGTGCTGCTTCCACACCTCTACAGCACAGAGCTTAAGATCAACGAGATTGCACTCTCTAAAGTGCCCATCATCGCACACGACACAAACTTTCAGCAACTGGAATATCTTCACGCATGCGTCAAGTCAATCAAGTCGTGGTTCGACGCCATGTTTGCACTTCCATTCACCTCCTTCGTCGGGTCTCCGTTTTCGATATGCTCACAACTTGTTTATTGCATCATCACTCTCCAGAGGCTCGCGACCCTCGATGATCCTGCTTGGGATAAGGAGGCCGTTCGGAAAACCGCCGATCCTCTCCTCATCTTGGATCAGATAATCAATAACATCGAACAAGTAGCTACGCTTGCCGAGTTGAACAATGACAGCACAAAAGGAGACATATACTCCCGACTTTCCAAAATGTTTGCATCGATGAGATCCGCGTGGGAAGCAGAGCTAGGGGCGAGCCTAATGGTCTCCACCATGCAGAATGTCAACGAGACAATGATCGACGCACTTCCGCTGGATTTTTCTGACAATGACTGGTTGATGGATGTTCTTTTTTCCCCAAACCACTAGCGCTTCCAGGGCTGTGTCATATAGCAAATCGGAGTCAAACGGACAATTTGTTGTCCAGCCGCATTCACAAGTGATATTTGTAATGGTCTCAACTGGCAAGCTAGCAATCAGTCACCAGTCAGCTCGACCTCCAACCATGATTAGCACAAGCCCAGCCAGGAGACATAGTTGCCACCAACATTCAGTCCGAGGTTTCGCCATCAGTCGTCTAGGTCAACTTATTTACAGGAGCATCTAGATCACAGCTACAAGGTCAAGGTCAGTCAGGTACAGAGCGGTGGTGCCGAGAGGTTGAGTCCGTCACTGGTTCAACAGGTGACGTCGTACTTAACCCTGGGAACCAAGCCATGGCCAAAGCCGACATCTCCGACATCTGTCAAAGCTACATTGCCTGCCTGAATAAAAAAGACTGGCCGCATCTGGGGCAGTTCGTTCATGAGGACGTTCAATACAACGACAAGAAGATCGGGTTGTGAGGCTATCGCGAGATGCTGGAGGGAGATTTCCGAGCGATTCCAGACCTATATTTCGACATTCGTCTGCTGATTTCAGAGCCGCCTCGTGTTGCGAGCTGTCTGCGCTTTGACTGCACGCCAAAAGGACTCCTATTTGGCCTCCCTGTAAACGGGAAGAGGGTGTCATTCACAGAACACGTATTCTATGAGTTTAAGGATGGCCGGATTGAGAAGGTATGGTCGGTGATTGACAAGGCCGCAATCGAATCTCAGCTTTAGTGCGAAAACTACTTGTCTTGTCAATCTATCAGCAAAACGCCTACACACGGGCAGACCTGTACGACAGTTGGTGTAGGTGCGGTGTTTTAGGAAGACAGGCAGGATGTCCAACTTATCCATATTCTCCCATCACTCAGGGTTCGATGGTGAGCAATGATGACTAATGTCATGAATTCAAACATTGATGCCATCCACGTTCTGCCAGGATCAATCTGAGGCGACAGATATTTGACAAAGTTTGGGGCACCAAAGTGGGCTGTCCGGTCTCTGTCCACAACGAGACCATGATGCCTGGTTAGTTATGCAACCGGCAAGAGTTCAAAGGGAGTGCCTACGGGTGCCATTCACAATGCCACAGCTGTCACAACCTCCGCAAGATGGCCGCCACGGCCTTGACAGATTGTCGGACGGGATGATCAAGTTCTGTCATGTCAGTTGCGTGGCGAACATGATGATATACTGTGTATCTGGTGAAGCGGTTGCCGTTACAGCCTGTCAAAAATCGCTCAAGAATCAGTGAAGAGCCTTTGATTCAGATATTCCGGAGGCCAGTTGACTCCTGATTCACAATCTGACAGCAATCCCCTTCTTTTTCGATTTGGGGATGTTCGGAGAACTTGCTGATGAACCAAGCAAGATGAGATGGTTGATCGATTCTACCTAAGATGGTGTCTACGGTGGTACTGTAGGTGCCCGGAGGCCAAGCGCTCGTGAACTGAACACTCTGCCTGTGTTCCCAACGCTTGCTGGTCATCGGTTGAACATGTACCCTGAGCAGACTGCATTGGCCCTTATCCCTTCCCTGGCGAGTCCAAGGCCAGCGCTCTGATGATTCCAGCATTATACGAGCTCAGAAAGTCCAGGCTGTGCAGAGTCGGCATCCATAATTCCGCGTCACGTGATATGTCTTTGGCTGGGGAGAAAATAATTGGTCAACACTAGAGGGCCATAATTTGGTGGCTTGGCAATTGCCAGCGCATCTATGCCTCCTCACAGCCTGTTTCGTCCACCTGCAGCCTTCAGCTCAGCCTCTTCACGCTAATGGAGGAGGGATTGCGTACGTCGCCTTATCTTTTGGTCCGGCTTGTCGCTCAAACCCCGCACATGCTCTTCCAGAGCACCAATTATCGAGCAGAATGATCGCACCTGCGGACCGATATCAGCTCCTCCTTGAACACGCTCCAGCCTTACCGTGTATCGCCGTTGAAATTTTTTTCTGCACGGTAGAATTGTGTAATGGCTCTCTCATTCTCATCAGTGGCCGATTGTCGGCAGTATTGATGTCTACTCGCCAGCAAAGATGCCAAACAATGATTCTGGTGACATTCCAAATGTCGGGCGCCAGGGGTCAGGCCCGGCAGGACCTGGATCCGTTACTCAAGGCGACAAAAAGGAGGATGTAGTCGTGGTCGAAACTGACCTCACGAACGGGTCGGTGAAACAAGCAGCGATCTTGGACGTTGAACCGGCTAGCATACACTTTACCTTCCATGGCAGTTACCCTGAGGACAAGGAACAAAGTGACCGTGGTCCTCCTGTCACGGACGACTTCACCACTGAATCGAACTGTCAGCCAACCTTGCCTCATCACTGTTGTTCGTTTTGTTGACTCCGGTTTCTAGCTTCTGCCAGTTCATCAGGAGAAACTGTGAAGGGTTGTCATTTGGAGAAAGAATGCATTCTCCATTCACCCTTTGACTCAGCCAGAGTCATTCGCACGGATGTCGCATTCGGTGACGGGGAAGGAACCATCGCCTACACCAACGAATTTGGCGAGCTTATCTGTGCGATGCGGATGCTGGATCTCGGTCCTACTGGCCTCATCAGAGCGAAGCGTATAAGGGGTGTGAATCTTACCCCCAAAGATCACATGGAACGAATTGTCCAAGGAGAGTATCCTGGTATTGGGATTCGAATTTTCAATCGGCCGTCCCGCAAGGATCTTTTACTTCGATCGACCGAGTTTGTGCATGACCAGTGGCCCAGGTGTCAGTACGGAAGTCCACAAATCGACGTACAGGTCCAATACGCCATTGTAGATGGCAGGATCGTCCAGGAGATGGTTGTCACCAACAAATCAGAAGTTGATATAACCGAGAGGGCGTGCTTTGATCTCGGTATGGTTCTGGAGTCACCCTACATGCGACCGCCCACACTCAAGGCCACGTTGGGGATGCAAGGGGGAATTTTTACGACCGGCCCGACGGCCGTGACGCTGGCAGGGGGTCCTGGGGGCTGCGTTGAGTTTTCTGCATCACTCTTCGAGGATGGTCGCAGCGTTCCCCTCCAGCCTCGAGAACATCCATTCTCCCCCGCAGCCGAGCCCGGAGGTCATACAGCCAGAAGAATGGTTCATAATTTGATCCACGAGCTGCCTATCACGGTAAGAGCCAAGCAAGAGAAGAAATTTACTGCTATCTATCAATTTGAACTCCACTCTTGGTCAAGAGAACAGGTGCACGGTATGAAACTCATTACAAACAAATTATACCCGGGAGCGGCAATCATAGGGAAAGAAAAAAAGTTCTTGGCGGCATATGAGAAGGCCAAATCAGGGAATGCCGTGCAAGCCCGAAAACTTGTCGAAGACGGTCATTGCGAAGAGACGGGAGCTGCTGAAGAGGATCCCGAGACCGAAGGGCCCACTAAAGAAAAGAGACTGTTCTCGAACTGGGGAGGAGATCAGATTTGGTCCTATCGACTGTTTGGTCAGGAATGGCACCGTGTGCGCTACCGAGTTGTCAATCGCCGACTGCAGGAGGAAATGGATTGGCATAAACCACTCTTCGATGAAGAATTTGCCCAGCTCAGGACGATGGCGAGGAATAAGAACGGTGAACTCTCCCATTGATCAAATACCTAACATTTGGGTTGACGTCTTCACAGTACCAGTGTTTGTCGATGCAGCCGATTTCCTGCGAAAGAGCTGCCCCGGAAAATGGATGGTCGACCATTGGAAACAGGGGCCCAATTTTCTGTTTCGACGCCATCTCCAACTCTTGCTATCTGTGACATCCATCCCGGTCCGTTGGAGTGAGAACAAGAGGACTGCCCACTTCTTTTCGGATGGCGACATGTTTAAGATGGAGATGGATCACACGACCAGCATGTATGATGAAGGCCTTCTTGGTGATGACGATGCTAACTCCGAAAGGCACCAATTTCGATTTCTTCTCTCGATGCACCAACTGCTGGAGACTGGCAACATTGTTGACAATACTCTCAAGACCTCCCTGCAAGGACGAATCATCCATGTCTGCAAAAGTCACGTGGAATGGTGCTTTGATGTGGCACAAAAGACCAAATCAGGTTCATGGGCACCCCTGTACAGGCCCTTTGGCTCTATTCACTCTGACGTGGACGACCTTGCCTCTGGAGCAATAAATTTCATCAAGCTTTACGAGTTATGGCAAGACGCTCCGCAACTGCAAGACTTTATCCTGGGAAAGATGATTGATCGACTAGAAGGTTGGCTCAATCAATTAGAGTCATCCAAAAACCAAAAGTCAGGCCTCTGGGAAGAAAAGAAACAAGAGCTGAACATCTGGTGGACGGATGGTTACCATTCACAACTACAGGAAGTAGGAGTCCCACAATACGACCTGCGCCAATCTATTCTGATCTGGAATGCCCTCAAGTCGATTCGGATTATCGCGGATGAAGCCAAGTCGGGTCATTCTGGAATTTCACCGTTGTCATCAAAGGAGTTAGAGGATTTGCTGGACAAGATCAGCTTTAGGGATAACTTCTCCCCGGTAACGCTGCAAGAGCTGATTCTCGACCGATTTTCCTTTGATCACACATTCCCCACGCACCAAAAGTTGCAAAGAGACGATTCGGGGACATCACCCCCGAACTCCGAAAAGCCCAAGAGACTGATCGCCACGTCTCGATCGGGTTCCCAAAAGCCTCGGTTTCATTGGCACGCTGATAGCGTCAACCTCTGTGCCGGCTATGACGGCGGTATTTTTGACTCGAGGACAAATATGTCTGAACCATCGACAGAAGGGACAACGTCAGGCCGCCTCAAGGAATGGGAAAATACTTTGCACCTTCAGCAATATCAACACGAAGCGCTGTGGAAGAAGCCCAGTCGATATGCCCTAGCTCTCGTCTTGGCTGCAAACTCACAGTGTTCTCTGGACGAGTCTCAAAACCATAAGTCAATGATTGAAAGATGCAGCCATGTGCTGTTTGGCAGCGTTCTGGCTGATGGGAAAGTTGCCGAAAAACTGGACCCGATGACAAAGGCTCCTCAGAAGCGACTGACGAATTATCCATCTGTCGTCTACAGCATTCCGTATTACCTCCTTCAGACAGCATACAGCAAGTTGCTGACACGACCAACCAAGACCGTCACAAGCGGCGGTGAAGAGGGCGATATCCATGCAGTAGGAGGGCCCTCCACAAGACGTGTCTGGAAGACGTATAAATACGAGAAATCGGTCAGATCTATCAGGAAGCGTGGGTTCTATGCCATGATCAACGAGGCCAACGTTTTTGAGAATCCTTGTGAACCGGACTGGTTGTTTGATGACCCCGACTTTTTCACAAAGGAAGACCAGCCTTCCGATGACAAGGCCATTCGCGAAATGGTTCGCGACGTCAGAGAAGAATTGAGAGAAATGACTGATGAGATGAAAGATCACTTCAAAGTGATCGATGAAGCGGTGACGCACTATCGTGCCGATGAATCATTGTTTGTCGCGGAGCCGGACTCTGATTCTGATTCCGATACTGATACGGATGATGATGATGATGATGATGATGGTGATGATTCTGCCGCGCTGGTCGACGTCATCAAACCAGATGAAACAGGATCTAATCGTCAGGAAAAAATTCTGCGGCCGAGAAATCTTTTCGAAAAGTTACGGATGAAAAGAGAAAAGCAAGCCGTTAAGAAAAGGCTGATGTACGTTGGTCTTTAGCCGCCAGGCTGTCATTTGATATACTAACCGACCTGCGCAGATATGTTTACAATTGCAGCCTTTTGATGGCATTGGCCCTATACTTGGGAGCTGTCGGAATTGAAAAGTTCTTTATTCCAGGATTTCTCAGACGTCATCAAAGACGAGATGTCTTTCTACGCGATGAGGTGCGGCAACCTCTGTCACCATTGTCGTCAGTGACTGACCTCTTTCAGACGCGCAAGGAAGTCAACAGTTGGGTGACGGAGCTTCAGCTGAGCTTCTTCTGCATCGTCCAGAAGTCGGCCAGGAGATCCAAAGACAGCGACGGCGAGGAGGACGAGGGATTGAAGAGGACTCGGAACACAATATTTTCGGGAAATCCAACGCCATGTCCGGGTCGAAAGGATTGGACGATCGAAAAGGGAGCGATCGGGTTCCATTTCGTGGGCGATCTCAATGATCGGTATTGGACCAGTCACGTTGCAGCCTATCTCCCTCGTGGAACAGAACGATGGCTTGCGGACGAATGCTCCTTCGACCTCAAACAGGGCTCGGGAGAGGGAAACAAGAACGTCAGGCATAGCCAACGAAAGATTTTGGAGGCTCGTTGGTTTGCTGAGGCCACCAATATCATCGTCGAAGAGACTCGCCATATCTTGGATTACGTCGCGGGAATCTCGGGTCAGGATGTAGGTTCATCTACGCGTACCACTCGAGAGGGTTAATCGGCTCACCGGCACAGGATATAGGGTTTTGCACGCCCAACCATTACGACAGTTTCAGCCAAACCTTCGACCAGAACAAGAAAATGTATGTCCTCTACGGAGACATCTTCAAATTCCTATGTGATGTCCAGGAGAGTCTCCGGTCAATCAAGGCCAAAGCGGGCGAATGGGAAAGCCGACACTTGGTGCGCGAAACACAACCTCGCTGGACGCGCGACGATGAGGCCGCCTATGCAGAGGAGATCCGAATTTGGGAACGCATGAGCACCGCTCACTTAAAGATGATCGAGCAATTGGCAGACCGTGTCGAGTCCAAGATCAACCATTTCAACCAGCTCCGACAATGGATGATTGACGACCTCAACCTGAAGGAGGCACGCTTATCCAACCGTTCTGCCGAGTTAGTTCGCCTGTCCTTTCTGTTGAATAAACCTGCTGACACTCTTCCCAAGTGATGTTCGTATCTTCACGTACGCTACCGTCGTGTTTCTGCCCCTGAGTTTTGCCTCTAGTATCTTCAGCATGGCTGGTTCTCCCTCG
>Ga0255336_100878_pt1 | contig 31030 bp, 24 predicted proteins | sample MeOH1_35cm_T3_17_FD_189102 | JGI IMG/M metagenome (GOLD analysis project Ga0255336, IMG submission 189102) | Sandy soil microbial communities from University of British Columbia, Vancouver, Canada - MeOH1_35cm_T3_179 | ecosystem: Engineered > Artificial ecosystem > Sand microcosm > Unclassified ...
ACTCTCTACTACGAGGTGTACGATCCCGCGAAGGCTGAGAAGAAAGATTCCATCCACCTTCTCACCAACATCGAATTCTTCCGCGGCAAAATAAAAGTCTACGAAACCCCGCTCGTCGAAGCCGAGCACCTCAACGCCGCCGACCGCAAAGCCGCCGCCTTCCAGTTCGAGGTCCCCATGAGTGCGCTCAATCCCGGCTGGTACACCTGCCAGGTCAACGTAATCGACGACGCCGGAGCCTCCTTCGCCTTCCCCCGCACCCAAATCCTCGTCCGCCAGTAGACCGGGTGCCCCATTCAAGCCCTGTCTTTGGGCTTGAGTGGGCCCGCGCGTTCTCCCCATCCGAAAACCATTCATCGAGAAATGTCGATCTATCTTCCTTCAGCAACAACCCGGGTGGCCCACATATGCCCTCTGTTGGCATATGTGGGGACAAGGCAACACCCCACTCCGGAGATTTTGACCTTCTCCACTTACCCGTGACTCCCCAGGTGGCCCATTCCGGCCCTGTCTTTGGGCTTGAGTGTGGCCCGCGTGTTCTCCCCATCCGAAAAACCATTCATCGACAAATGTCGATCTATCTTCCTCCAGCAACAACCCAGGTGGCCCACATATGCCCTCTGTTGGCATATGTGGGGACAAGGCAACGCCCCACTCCGGAGATTTTGACCTTCTCCACTTACCCATGACTCCCCAGGTGGCCCATTCCGGCCCTGTCTTTGGGCTTGAGTGTGGCCCGCGTGTTCTCCCCATCCGAAAAACCATTCATCGACAAATGTCGATCTATCTTCCTCCAGCAACAACCCGGGTGGCCCACATATGCCCTCTGTTGGCATATGTGGGGACCAGGCAACACTCCACTCCGGAGATTTTGACCTTCTCCACCTACCCACGACTCCACAGGTGCCCATTAAAGCCTGCTTTCGTCTTGAGTGGGCCACCCGCGCGGCTCGCATAACCGTTCTGTTCTTCCTGGCGCTCCGTCACGAGGGGATCACCTACTATCGCGCCCTTTCCTCATCGTCCCTCGCCAGCGCCTTCATCAGCTCCTGATAAGTCTTCGGCATCGCCACCGTGTCGCGCATATCCACCGTAATCGGATATCGCGTTCCGCCCTTGTGTGTCCCTTCCAGTCCTTCGACGATCTCAGTCGCATAGCTCCACGGAAACGCGAATGCCATCTCGTGATCCTGGGCCATGCCAAAGACGCGGTCGCCGTTGCAGGGAAGAATCACCTTTGGCGCATTCGTAATCAGGGTCTGAATGACGATCTCCGCACAATCCAATCGTCCGCCGCTCGTCGATACCAGGCAGCCCCCGCGCTTGTAAAGCGAGGCGTGAACCAGCCGCATCACCTGCGCGCTGTTCGCATATACGGCAACCACGTGTGGCTCAAAGGTAGCTCGGTTCAGCGGCATCACGCACACGTAGTCATATGCCCCAGACTCAAACCTCCATGCGCTCGCCTCCATATTGCTGGCCGCCTGGTCGTCCTTGCAATACATGCCAAGTGCCACGCACCCGTTCAGGTATTCCTCCGTCGGCTTGCGGAAACCGAATGAGATCGCCGCCAGCGGACAGATCACATCGTCCCTGCCCACGGCGATTCCCCACCCATAGCGCCGCGCCACCCCAATCGACTGGCACACAATCCACTTCTCGCCCATCGATTTGCTGGGAACCCTCACTCCTTCCGGAAGCGCCTCTCCCGGCTTGATCATGCGAATCGCCAACGGAAAGGTATCCGGCCTCACATATTGTCCCAGCGCTCCATCCAGCAGCCGCAGTGTTGCGGCAACCTCTTCATTCATACAAAACTCCCGGCGCACATACAGCCTAGTGAACGCATCAGCTTACTCCAGTTCCGCGTATGTCTCCATCCCGGATCTGGGTGACAGTAAAATCCACACGTGGCCCACATATGCCCTCTGTTGGCATATGTGGGGAACGAGCGCCGATTGCATCACCGTGACAGAAATGTGAGGCGCAGATAATTCTCGGGTGGCCCATTCAAGCCCCTCTTTTGGCTTGAGTGGGTGACCAGTCCTCTTCCCTTTTAGTGTTTCTGCCTTTGACTTCTCTGGCACTGTTTCTCGCAAACAAAAAGGACAAGGCATCCACGCCCAGTCCTTCTTCTTTTCCGAGCCCGCCCCGTCAGTGCAGCAACGCTCCCATTGTCCCCAGCACTATGCCCGCGGCCCCGAACGCAAGACCTGCCAGCCAATATGTACGCCGCTTTGTCAGCAACGTGATCGAGCAGATAACCAAGCCCACCTCCAGCAGCGTTTCTCCCAGGTCATACTTATTCGCTCGATGTTCCAGGAGTTCCACCTTCTCTTCCATCTTCTTCGCGTCTTCCTGAACCTTCTCCTGCTCCACCCGCTGCTTCTCAATCGCTGCTTCGTTCTTTTTCAGCAGCGCCGCTCCGGCGGAAGCGTCTTTCAACGGCACCACTTTCAGCAATTCGTCCATCTGCTCCATCGTGTGCCGGCGAATGTTCTTCGCCTGGTAATATCCCCACTGATCCGTCGCCTTGTTCTGCAGTAAAACCTCTTCCGTATGCGCGCGATGGCTCAACAATGCGGCCACAGCTACCAGCACCGCGAGGATCGACATCGTTAAGCTGACCGGGGCCAACTGAGACTGTTCGCGGCCATGCTCCGCCGCTTCTCGTAATTCTTCCAATTCGTGTTCTGCGCTCATAATTTCCCTTGTTGTTTTTGCCGTATGTTTGCAATGACGATCAACGCAGCAGAGATGATGCTCTCGAATCGCTACGTCTTCTTAGGCTTCGTCTTACCTTCCAGTTCCCGTCGCGCCGCCCCCAGTTCCTTCCGCTTTTCAGGGCTCACTTCCGGATAGGCCAGCTTCATATCCTTCAGCGCATCCACAATCACCGTCGAAACCACTAGCCGTGCAAACCACTTATTATCTGCCGGAACCACGATCCACGGCGCGTCCTTGCTCGACGTATGACGAATCATGTCTTCGTAGCTTTCCTGGTACTCGTCCCAGAATCGCCGCTCGCGCACATCGGTCGCCGAAAACTTCCAGTTCTTCTCCGGCTCTTCCAGTCTCGACAGAAAGCGGCTCTTCTGCTCCTGTTTGCTCACGTTCAAATAGAACTTCCGAATCGCCGTCCCGTTTCGTGTCGCATACCGTTCGAACGCGCCGATGTCTTCGAATCGCTCCTTCCAAATGTTTTTGCTCCTGCACACCTCCGGAATACGCTCCGCCTCCAGCATCTCCGGATGCACCCGCACCACCAGCACTTCTTCGTAGTAGGAGCGGTTGAATATGCCGATCCTCCCCCGTCCCGGCATGCTCTTGGACGTACGCCAAAGATATCCGTGATTGAGCTCTTCTCCCGAGGGCGCCTTGAACGAAAAAACCTCGCAGCCCTGCGGATTCACTCCGCTCATCACATGCTTAATCGTGCCATCTTTGCCCGCCGCATCCATCGCCTGAAAAATCAGCAGCAGTCCCCAGCGATCCTGCGCATAGAGTTTGTCCTGCATCTCCGCCAGCAACTGGGTCGAGCGCTGCAGCAGTTCCTCGGATTCGTCTTTGAATTCCTTCGAAAGCCCAGCCGTATCGCCCGGATCAAAGTCGCTCAAGCGGAATTTTCGGCCATCATCCACTCTGTACCGAGTGGCCAGGGAATCAAGTTTCTTCTCCTGCTTCATCTAGCGCGCCTCCTGAAGTCCTTCATCTTCGCATCCATCCCAGGCCATCACCTAATCCACGCTTCTCGCCTTACAATCGTAATGGCCAGCGCTCGCACAACGCCACGCATCCAAGAAGAAGATGACCGAATCGAAAAAGACTTTCCTGCAGCGAATCCCGCTCATTATGCCCGTCTTCATCCTCATCGCCGCTCTCTACGCGGGATGGATCTTCTATTCCCGCTGGAGTGCCTCCAGAGATGCTCGTCAAGCCGCCGCCGCCCACGAAATCGAGCGTGCCCGCAAGGATGTCGAAATCAATGGCGGCTCGCACCTCAAAATCATGATGCTCTTTGCTTCCTCCGCCACCGTCCGCAAAGGCCGGTCCGTGCAGATCTGCTACGGCGTCGCCAACGCCAAAAATGTAGCCTTCGATCCTCCCATCGATGCCGTCTGGCCATCCATGAACCGATGCGTCGATGTCGCCCCGCAAAAGAGTACCACCTACACCCTCACCGCCACCGACAGCGCCGGCCACACCGAGAAAGCCCAGCTTTCCCTGCAAGTAAAGTAAAACAGGTGGCCCATATTTGCCCGCTTTTGGCAAATGTGGGGACCAGATAAATTCCACCCCAAAATGCTCTGCCGCCTTCAGTAGATGTGGGAGTCACGCAATCACTCCCGCCCTTGCGTCCGCAGTATCTCCTCCACTCTGCGCAGATCCTCTTCCGTGTCCACGCCCACCGTGTCAAATGGAGTCTCCGCCGCATAAATATTCACGCCATGGTCCAGGAAGCGTAGCTGCTCCAGCCGTTCGCTACGCTCCAACTCCGATTCCGGCCATGTGCAGAACTGCTCCAGCGCCCACGCCGTGTACGCATAGAATCCCAGATGCTTGAAGTACCGCACATCGCCGCGGCGGTCGCGATCAAATGGGATCGTCGCTCGCGAAAAATACAGCGCCCGCCCATCCAGCGCCGTCACAATCTTCACCGCATTCGGATTCCCCACGTCCTCCGCCACGCACGGCGTATAAACCGTTCCCACTTCGACTCCCGGATTCATCACCGAGAGCAGCGCGTCCAAATGTTCAGGCCGCGCCAGTGGCTCATCTCCCTGCACGTTCACATAGATGTCTGCCTTCACGCTCCGTGCCACCTCGCGCACGCGATCCGTGCCGCTCCTGCATTCCTCGGATGTCATGCGTACGTTCCATCCATGTTTCTCACACAGCGCAAAAATCTCATCCGAATCCGTAGCAACAATCACGTCGCTCAGGTTTTTGCAGGCCCTGGCTGCTTCGTAAACGCGCTGAATCATTGTTTTCCCAAGAATCTCGCGCAAAGGTTTCCGGGGTAGTCGGGTAGAGGCAATTCGAGAGGGAATAATCGCGACAGCTTGCATCGATTCAGTTTCAAGGCTTCGCCGCAATCTTTCAAGTGCTCTTGTTCTTGATCTTGGCCCAAAGCCTCTTGTTCTGCCCTTGCTCTTGATCTTGGTTTGAAGGGTCATGCTGAGCGCAGCGAAGCACCCCCGCGCCGCTCAAATCTACCGTGCCGTCCCAAGCTTCTCAACCTGCCATCGATTTCCCCGCACCATAAAAAAGGCGCGAGCCTCAAGCCCGCGCCTCACATCCATTCTCCGGAATTACCGCTGTTCCGGTTGCCTTGGCTCCGACGTCGTCGGTGATGGCGATCCCATCGCACCCGGGTTCGCCTCCTGATTCGCAGGAACCCTCTGCCGTGCGGCGATCGATTCGCCATTCACAACCAGGTCCACGCGGCGGTTCATCTGCCGCCCCTGTGCCGTGCTATTGCTGGCCACGGGATTCGCCGGCCCCAGTCCTTGTGCTGAAACGTTATTCGGACTCACTCCCTGCGCCGTCAGAAAATCTCTTACCGCTGCTGCGCGACGTTCCGACAACTCCTGGTTATGCTCCAGCGTGCCGGTCGAGTCCGTGTAGCCCTCAATCTGCAACTTCAGGTCCGGATAAGCCTGAATGATTCCCGCCACCTTCGCCAGCCGTACCCTCGCCCCCGGCTTCAGAGTTGCCTGGTTCAGGTCAAACAGAACATCGCTCATGTTCACAATCAATCCGCGTGCCGTGTCGCGAGTCTGCAACACCTGGTTCAACTGTGTCATCAGCCGTTCACGCATCTGTTCCTTTTCTTGCTCTGCGGCTCGTGCGCGCTGTTCCGCCGTCTGCGCCTGTGCCTGCGCCGTCTGTGTCTGCGCCGCTAACGCCTGCTGTTGGGTCAGCGCTGCCTGTCGGGCGGCCTCGGCCTGTTGCCGGGCCTGTATTGCTTCGGCCTTCGCCTGTTCGGCTGCCTGCCGTTCCTGTTGAGCGCGCAAAGTCTGTTCACGTGCGTCCTGTGCGCGACCCTGTTCAATCACGGACTGTTGCTGCGCTGCCCGAGTTTGTTCTTCTGCGGCTTTCTGTCGCGCCGCCACTTCCGCGTCCGCTTTCCTGCGAATCGTCAAAATGCGAGCGTCTTCAGCAGCCTGTGCCGCTCCACGCGCCACCGTTCCAATCGATGACGAGGACTGTTTGCGCTTCAGGTAATCTTCTCCACGATCCAGAGAATCCTGTGCCCGAGCCAGTGCTTCCGGAGCGAATTCCTGCGCTCCCGTAGCCTTTGCAATCGCCACGGCGTTCCGGGCTTCCAGCAGCGTCAGCGGAACCCGCCGCGCCTCCTCTCTATCCAGTCGCGACGCTGGCAGTTGATCGCTGGCCAGGTCAACCGTGTACTCGCCCTTTTCGGTGGCCTCATATTTCGCGCTCACCGGCTGCTCCCAACCCTTGGTGTCCTTGCGAATCTCATTTTCCAACACAGTCATATTGCTTGGCCGGGTCACCGCAAAATAGGGCTCGGCTGTCACGATCATGCCAAAGGCCTGCAAGTTTGCCGTTACCCGGGTGCGAACCTCGTGCTTCTCATTCGGAATCACTTCTCCCAGGTTCACCGGACGCCCTTCCGGAGTGATTGCCCACAGCACATAGGTCAGGTATTCCGGCCCGTAATAGTTTGCGTTGCGCACATTCTGAAACTCGGCGGTAATTTCCAGTCGTCCAGCTTTGCTGTCCACCTTGGCCTCGCCGCCGCCATCCGGCATAAGGCTCGTGCCCCGAAAATCGACTCTGGTTGAGCCATTGCGATGGCGATAGTTCACCGCCTGTACTGAACGGGCGACTACGTTCACCCTGTACACGGGTGTGTTCTGCATCGAAGTTACATCGCGCGGCTGCACTTCCTGCGCCGCCAGCACGAGGGTCCAAAGTGATAAAGAAGCAACAATTACAAGCCTGCGCATTGACCATCCCCTGTTCGTCCAATCTGTTTTCTCTAACTCCTCCAAACAGATGAAGTTAAACGTTCGCGTGTTGCCATGGCGCTGGAGCGCCGTGTTCAGGCTCATAAAATTTGATCTTCCGGGCATTAGTTTTGTCAGGCATGGAACTCGCTGGCGCGAATTCCGCATCTATTTCTCTGTACACGTGAGTTCAATAAGAGCGTGCCAGGTTTTCAGAACGACCGCAGGCGTGTCCAAGGCCTGCCATTCATATTTGGGGGCTCGGCCCGGCAAGCTATGAGTACATTTCCACGAACCAAGCCGGCAATCAACGGCAGAAACGCGTTCCGGCCCTTTGTCGTGGTCGTGCTGGCGTCGTCTATCCTTCCATTCCTGTTCTGGCCCTCGTTGCTCACCCGTGCTGCTTCAGCGGATTTCCTTCCGCACCGCTTCTGCTATCTCGACTCGCCCCAACTCATCTGGGTCAATGTGATCTCCGATGTGATCATCGGTCTCGCCTATATTGCGATATCGGCAACTCTGGCCTACCTCGTCCGTCGCGCTCGCGGAGACATACCATTCTCGTGGATGTTTTTGGCCTTTGGCCTGTTCATCGTTGCCTGCGGCTTCACTCACATTATGGAAGTCATCACAGTCTGGCGACCGTTTTACTGGCTTTCCGCCGACGTGAAAATCGTAACGGCTGCCGCCTCTCTGGTTACCGCTTTTTCGTTGCCCTACCTGGTGCCTAAAGCCATGGGCCTTGCTATATTCGCGCGCGAGCAGAGCACCTTGCGCCAGCAACTTGAGCGGGCCAACATCGGACTTGTTCGCCTTGAAGAAATTAGCTCCGAACTCGCCAGCCGCGTCGCCACAGGCATGGTCTTCTGGGATCGTGACATTCTGAACTCGACCGTGCAGTGGTCCGGAAACGTCCAAAGCGTCTATGGCTTGCGGCCTGAAGACATGCAAACCGTCAATCTCTCCTCCGGGATGTCACAATACATTCATCCCGACGACCAGGAGCGAGTTAAACAGGCTGGGGAACGCGCCGTACGTGAGCACTCGGACTTCGACGCCGAATTCCGGATCATCACTCCCTCCGGCAAGCTACGCTGGATCATGGGGCGCGGTTCCCCCATCTATAACTCCGTCGGAGAAGCGGTTCGCATGGTCGGCGTCAACATGGACGTAACCAACCGCCGGCTTGCCGACGAAGCCATGCAGCGCTCGGAAAAGCTTGCCATCACCGGGCGCATGGCCGCCACCGTGGCCCATGAGATCAATAACCCGCTCTCGGCCGTCATGAATCTCAACTACCTCATTGCCCATAATCCCGAACTTTCTTCTGACATTCAGCAGTTGGCAAATCTCAGCATGCGTGAGTTGGAGAGGATCGGCCATATTGTGCAAAGCACGCTGGCCTTTCATCGCGGCAGCGCCGACGCCGTCAGTCTCGATCTTTGCGAGTTGATGGACTCTGCCGTCGCGCTCTATCAATCTCAGTTCCGTGCGCGCGGCATCGAAATAGAGCGCATCTGCAAAGAGCCCGTACACATCGTCGGAATCGCAAATGATTTGCGCCAGGTGTTTGCAAATCTTGTCAGCAATGCCTCCGACATCCTCACCGGTGGGGGTAAGATCCGAATCCGTATTACAAGCCAGGGAAATTCGGTGCGCATCGACGTTGTCGATTCCGGACCCGGCATCGATCCTGCTTACAACGACCGCCTCTTCGAGCCCTTCTTTACCACCAAAGGAGAGCGTGGCACCGGGCTGGGACTCTGGGTTACGGCCGGTATCGTACAAAAATACGGCGGCGCCATTCGCCTTCGCACTCGCTTCGGTGGGCGCTTCCATGGCACTAAGTTCATCATCCTGCTGCCCATCGCCAACACCGCGTCTGTCTCAACTCACCTGGAACCGAAACACGCGAATCGAAAGGAACCATAGAACGCTCTGGGGCATCAGATAACAAGCCCCGAGTATGCGCGAGTGGGGTGGAGGGTTTCGGTTTGGCAACCATCACGTCCGGTACATTTCCGATACATTTTGGCGCATCTCTTCTACAACGATTTCAGCAGGTACGCTCCACAACCATGCGACTCGCGGAGCCCCTTTCAGAAGAAGATGCAATGGTGCAGTCCATGCCCGACGCAAGTCCGTCAAAGTGGCACATGGCGCACACTACCTGGTTTTTTGAAACCTTCATTCTCTCCGGGCAAGTCAGCGGATATCGCATCTTCAATCCCGAGTACCGGCTGTTATTTAACTCCTATTACAAAGCGCTCGGCGGCCATCCCGTGCGTCAGCAGCGCGGAACGTTTTCGCGCCCTTCGTTCAGCAACGTCGTGCGCTATCGCGAACACGTTGACGAGGCCATGCAACGCCTCCTCGCCACCGATCCGTCGCCAGAAGTCCTCGCCTTCATCGAACTCGGCATCAATCATGAACAGCAGCATCAGGAGCTACTCCTCACCGACATCCTGCATGCCTTTTGGACGCAGCCTCTGCGCCCCGCCTACGCCCCTCCCGCTCCAGACGGGATGGAGAGCACTGGTGCCCCATCTCTGCCTTCTTTTGGCAGAGGTGGGTCTGCCTCAAAACCCCGGCAATGGATTTCCCATCCCGGCGGAACCTTCGAAATGGGCGCGCCCGACGACATCTTCGCCTTTGACAACGAGCGTCCCCGTTTTCATACATTCCTTGCGCCTTACCGCCTTGCCTCGCGTCTTGCGACCAATGCCGAGTATCTCGAGTTCATCAAAGATCGCGGCTACCAGCGCCCTGAGCTGTGGCTTTCCGATGGATGGGACACCGTCTGTCGCGAAGGTTGGCGCGCGCCGCTGTATTGGGAAGGGAAGGGCGAAGGTGAATGGCATGAATTCTCTCTGCGCGGCATGAATCCGCTCAACCCCGCGGCCCCCGTAAATCACGTCAGCTATTACGAAGCCGATGCCTTCGCGCGTTGGTCCGGAGCGCGACTTCCTCTCGAAACCGAATGGGAACAAGCCGCCAAACATCGCGCCATCGCCGGAAACCTGCTTGAGGATTTCGCGCTCGATGCTCGCCCATCCACCTCCAACACTTCCCCTGAAGAAGATCAACTCTTCGGCGATCTCTGGGAGTGGACCGGCAGCGCCTATCTCCCCTACCCGGGATTCCGGCCCGCCCCCGGCGCGGTCGGTGAGTACAACGGAAAATTCATGTGCAATCAGTTCATCCTTCGGGGAGGATCTTTCGCCACCTCTGCCTCTCACATCCGCGCCAGTTACCGCAACTTCTTTCCGCCCCATGTGCGCTGGCAGTTCATGGGAATCAGGCTGGCCGATAATGAGCGTTAATTCTTCCGTACTTCCTCTGGATGGCAACGCCGGCGATGTGCTCCACGGACTCACTTCGCTCCCCAAGAAATTGCCGCCCAAGCTTTTCTATGACGCCACCGGCTCCGCGCTCTTCGAGCAGATCACGGATCAGGCCGAATACTATCTCACCGCCACCGAGCAGGCCATCTTTGAGCGCTACGCGCCAGCCATGGTCGCCGCCGCCGGCGGTGCCTCCACCATCATCGAACTCGGAGCCGGAACGGCCAAAAAGACCATGCTGGTTCTCCGCGCCGCCCTCGACCTTCACCACTCCGTTACATTTATACCTGTCGATGTTTCCCGCTACGCCCTCGAGGTCGCCAACGCCCGCGTGCGCTCCGAACTCCCGCAGATCGCTGTGCATCCTATTGTGCTCGATTACACTCAGCATTCACGCGCCCTCTCGCAAATATCCGGACGCAAGCTCATTCTCTACATCGGCTCCAGCATCGGAAACTTCGAACCCATGGCGGCTGCCGCTCTCCTGCGCCGCCTGCGCTCCTCGCTCACTCCCGGCGACTCGCTTCTCCTCGGCGCCGACATGCGCAAACCCGTCGATATCCTCCTGCGAGCCTACGACGATCCCGCCGGAGTCACCGCCCAGTTCAACCTCAACGTCCTCGCCCGCATCAACCGCGAATTCGACGCCGACTTCGACCTCAATCAGTTCGCCCACTGCGTCGTCTGGAACAACAATGAATCCCGTATCGAAATGCATCTTCGGAGCCTCACCGATCAAGTCGTCAACATCGACGCCCTCGAACTCTCCGTGCCTTTCATCTCCGGCGAAACCATTCACACCGAGAACAGTTACAAGTTCACCCCATCCATGCTCGAATCACTCGCCCGCAACGGAGGCTTCCGTCTTGAACAAAGCTGGAGCGACGAACGCAACTGGTTCACCGTAACCCTCCTCCGCGCCGAGTAGCAGCGCGGAATCTGTACCCCGCTTCTGGTGCCCCAGGTTCGCCCCGCGTTCTTTGCGGGGATAACCTGGGGTAGTTGACCTTGCTCTTGCCTTTGCTCTTGTCCTTGACTTGAAAAGTCCTTCTGAGCGCCGCGAAGAAACCTCCTCGCTTCTCAAATCTGCTGTTCGGCCGTAACGATTATCCAACTCATCACCCATCAACCAAAATACATTTACCAATGACGCAATCCTTCCGCCCCCTGCACAACGATTGCCTAACCAGTAAAATCACGCTCCGTAACGATTACCCTTCCGGTCAATCCTTGCCCTCTAATGCCGGGTCTTCCATAGGATCTGACGCATCATGCCGAGCCACACCTCGGCATCGTTCTTCTCCATCTTGAGGCGCATCATCATCCTCCGCACTTTCTCTCGGGCCGCTGCCTCTCCCGCCTCCTGCACATACCCACTGCTGCATAGCGCCTCAAACAAAACCTGCGTCAACCGCTCTATTTCCGCGGCCTCGGCTGCTATATGCCTACTCGCTTGGAACACCTTTGCCGCTCCTCGCGCAAGCTCATAAACGCACACCGCCACCGCCTGCCCAAGGTTCATCGAGATATGTTCGTCCCGCGTCGGAATCCGCATCAGCCAATGACAATGGCTTAAATCTTCATTCGATAGTCCGAATTTTTCCGAGCCAAACAGCAGTGCCACGGGCCTTTCCACGAGTTCCTGCCGCATCAACTCCGCGCCTTGCTCCAGCATGTGAACCCCGTGATGCAATTCGCGTTCGCCCACCGCGGAGGTTCCCACCACAAGGCTGCAGTCCGCAACCGCCTCAGCCACACTGCCGAAAACCTGCGCGTTCAGCAGTACCTGCGAGGCTCCCACTGCGGAGCGCGCGCCGAGATGCGAAGGTTCCCACGGCGTCACCAGACGAAGATGTTCGAATCCGAAATTACTCATCGCACGCGCAGCCGCTCCGATATTCAGCGGGTTTCGCGAGCGCACCAGCACTATGCGCAATCGATCGAACCAAGGTTTTACCACCAGCGATCCAACAGGTGTTTGCAGAAGTCCCTCACGCGATGCGGTAGCAAACAAGATTGTAGCCCGACACAGTTCGTGACGTTCGGTCTTTCAATGCAGACACAAAAAAGCCCCACTTCACGGGAGAAAATGGGGCTTTTTCGTCCCTCAACTTATCTCTTCGCAGTTTCCGGCGCGGGATATTCCGGCAACTTGTCCTTGTTCGAAGTTTGACGTTTTACTTCCAGATCGTCGAAGAGAATCGACGGAGCTACCACGCTGTGTGGCACTGGCATCAGCTCATTGTCCACGTATTGATCGCTTCCAGCGGCGATAATGTTACTGCGCATCGAGCGCTGGTCGAGATCGCCGAACAGACCGCCGCGCACCAGTTCTTCGTGTCCATCCTTCGCCCACACGCGATACAGCAGACGAGGTATTCGAGGCCCCATCATCGTTCCGACGTAGTAGCCATACTCCAGACCGCGCTCGTTGCAGATCGCAATCAGCTTCTTCTTTAACTCCTCGGGAGCGACTCCGTCGCTAGACCGCACCACCAGATTCCCCAGTGCTGGCGCGGGCCAACTGACTGGCAGGTTTGCGCGTCCGTGGCCGTTTGAAAACGCGAAGTCGCGAATTGGTTGACGGCCCAGAAGGTAGTTCACCAGCATACCTTTTTCAACCAGCGGAACCGTTTGTGCCTTCACGCCTTCGTCATCCACTTCATAGTGTCCGAGCAGAGCTGTGCCTTGGATTGTCGTCAGGGTTGGATCGTCCACCAGCGTCAGGAATTCAGGCAACACGCGTGTCTTGTAACTGCTGGCAAATTGTCCGCGCACGCGCGCGTTCTGTCCGAGCTCCGGTTTGATTCCCAGCAGGCTGTCGCCGATCAGCGATGAGAAGATCGTTGAAGCTGAATCTGCCGAGATCAATACCGGGCCGTGATAATCCTCGTCAGCCAATGGTGCTTCGCGAAGCTGCTCCAGTGTCGCGAGCATCTTCGTCGTGCTGTCCTTCAACTCTTCGACCTTCGGAAGATCGCGAAGCGATGTTGCCGTGAATGCAGTCGAGCGATCCAGTCGCATGCCGTCTTCGGCTTGCGCGGTGCCGCTGACTCCGATGTGATAAAGTTCCTCGCCGCTTCGCACTACCGTGCCTTCGGAGTTGACGTAGTAGCGGTTCACCACTTTGAAGCTCAGCGCGGCTGCGAGGAATTGTACCTTCGGATTCTGGGTGTAAAGTCCCGAAGCATCGCGCAACATCTTCAGCCAGGGTTCGCGCTCCACCTTGAGAGTGACCACCGGCTGCAAGGATTGCACGGCCTCGGCGCGTGCGAAGTCATCCACCGGATGATCGATCGTCAACTGTTTCAACCGTGCCTGCTTATCGGTTAGGGCCTCTACAGCTTGCTTGTATGCTTTGTCGGTTGCATTCCACACCTGGAAGCGGAAGGCGTGCTCGTCGCTATCAATTGGAACCACCTCCATCGCACCTTCGCCGCGCGTGCTGGAGTTGTCCTGCTTGTAATCCCCAAGCCGCACCTGCACCAGGAGAAAGCGGATTCGCGAACGTGTTTCGCCACGTACGCCGCCCAGCGCTGCGTCGGCTTCCCAGTCATCGATATCCATCACGCGGTAATCGATGAAGTATGGCGTGGACATGTTCTCCAACCGCAACTGCGCTTTCGACCGGGCCATCTCTGTCCGTAAATCACGCAACACCGGATCATCGCCGTCCTGAGCGCTTTTTGCGTCAGCAGCGAAGGCAACGGTGATACTCAGAAGCAATGCAGAAAGCAGCGTCAATCTCTTCAGAATAGTTTTCATTATTGCTGCCCCCCGGACTGCGCTGGAATCTTGGCCTGGTGTTCATAACCTGGCGGCGGCAGAATGGGTGGACGGTCATTGGAATGTGCCCGCTTCTGTACTTCGATTTCAGAAAACAAAATCGCTGGCGCTGCAGCGGACACTGCTACTCCACCCGACTCCGCACCACACACGCCGTTGAACACCGACGAAGTATTGCCAGTAACAAGAATGCGATTCATCGCTGCCAACGGAGTTCCTACGATGTCCACGCCTCTTACTAATTCATCGGGACGGCCATCGGCATACACACGCCAAACCATCACGGGCAGCACCTGGAACGCTTGCGGCGCCGAGCGTTGCGTCAGCGTAAAACCACCTTGTATGTCTTCGAAATAAAGTCCGTATGGCTTGCCCTGCTTCTTTACTTCGTCCAGCAGTTTCAGCCGAAGCTCCGAGTCTTTTGCTGTGTGGGTCGATGTAACAATCAAATTGCCCTGGCGTCCCACGGGCATGAATCCAGCCTGCGAACGCCCGTGTCCGTTGGAGTGATCGAAGCCTGCGATAGGCATGCGCGACATCAGGAAGTTGCGCAGAATTCCATTCTTGATTACTTCGACCTTTGCGGCCGGCACGCCTTCATCGTCGTACTTGTACCATCCCGCAAGTCGCGTCCCATTCAAGCTGCGCAGCGTTGGATCATCGGTGACGGAGAGAAACTCAGGCAGCACGGGCTGGTTTAATTTCTTGGTGAAGGTCTGTCCTTCTTCGTCGCCGCGCTGGCGCTGGCCTTCGAGTCTGTGCCCAAGTACTTCGTGGAAGAACACGCCTGACGCGCGGCCGGAAAGCAGTGCGGGACCATCGTAGGGTTCAGCGGTGGGAGCCTCGCGCAGGGCCTTCAAGTCTTTAGCCATCTTTTCCAGCGTGGCATCGATTTCGGCTGCGCTAGGGAATTTGCTCATGGAGTCTGCCTGCAAGGTTTCCACTCGCATCAGCTCCATTCCATCTTCGGCGCGGGTCCCTGCCTGGATCACGACACGAACTACCGTCTCCGGCATGACGATTTTTCCGCCCTCGCTTGAAACAAAACGCTGCAAGGTTTTTTCGCCGGTGACCATTACACCTGAGGAGTAGATGTAGGGATATTTGCGGAACGCGCCGGAGAAGCGGCGCACAAACACTTCCATCTCCTTCTGCTCCGGAGCTGGCGCAACTTCCTCGTAGTCGGCGTGAATCTGTGCGGTCTCTTTGCTGAAGTCCGCCGACAGATCTTCTTCCTTCGCTTTTACCTGTGCTTTGGTCTGAACATTAAGAAATGCAGAAGAAGCTTTGCGGTACTCGCTGTAGGTTAAGCGCCAGAGTGCATGTGCGATCGCATCGGAATCATCGTCGAAGGGGAGTGTCTCTGTAATGATTGCCGAAGGACGCGCATCGCCGTGAGCGTTGTCCAGTGTTGGTGCGCCCACTCGCATGATCACATCGGCCATTCGCTTTCGCCCGGTAGTACTGGTGACAAGGCTGCCATTCATGCCGACCACAAACGAAACCTGCTGGTCATACACCGTATAACTGATGAAGTATGGGGCGGGATTTAACTTACCTAACTCAACACTGGCGCGTTGCAGCTCCCGTTCCATGCTGGTGAGCACAACGTCCTGTTTGCTGGTGCCGCAGATGACGCCGAAGCCTGGGGAATGCTGCAAAGAACTGCGGTGAGGTACACCAGGCACCAGGCGCGAATCAGATTCTTCATTGCGGGTATCTTTCTCCCTAATTGCCAGAACGAATGGCCCGATTTCCTACGGGATTGAAGAGTTAACTATCCATGTTGAAGTGTAAAGCAGGGTAGCGCGATTGCACGCACGAATTCCAATTCACAGGTATCTTCCACTGGAAAGCGAGTGAAAGACCGTAGCTGCTTGCGGCGCAGACGTCCAAAAGTTAGAGGCCACCCGAAGGCGGCCTCTCATGGCTGTTGCGACTGATTAGAAGCTGAAGCGGACGGCCAGTTGTGTAGTGCGCGGGCCGCCACCGCCGAGATAGGGATTGCCGCTGCCCACGTCCGGCGTTGAACTCAACGGCAGAAATCCGGTGCCGAGACGATTCGCCGATGCGGGGCTCGACCCATTGAGGAAGTCAATGGCGAAGCCTGGCAGCAGCGGGTTGCTGAAGTTGGGGTGATTGAAGACGTTGAAGAAATCCGCCCGGAGCTGCATCGTCACCCGTTCGGTGAGATGAGAAAGCTTGGTGAGCGAGAAATCGAAGTTGGTGTAGTTGGGCGCGCGGAACGCGTTGCGTCCCTCGTTTCCTGGATGCTGGCTGTTGGCAACGCATGCGCCGGTGGAGTCCAACGTACAGGGAACGGCAAAGGCAGAAAGGTTCAGGAACTGGTTCCGTCCGTGCGTTCCCGCAAAGGGATTGCCGACGATGTCAGGGCGTCCGAAGTATTCTCCGGAGCCATTGAGGTCGGCCCCAGTGGAATCGGATTCAAACAGGTAGCTGAGCGTGAAGGGTTGTCCGGTGGCATGATTGAAGTTTCCATCGACAGCCCATCCGTTGGTGATCCACTTTGCGCGATTGATGTTTGGAATGTTGTAGGTGAAATACCATTGCACGCGATTGCGTACGTCAAAGTTCGAGTTCGCACGTTCGGCGCGGGGATTGAAACTGTCATCAGGTTGCGCGGCGTTGGGCACGAAGTCCAATCCGTCGCTGGCATTGTCAATCGAGTGCGCCCAGGTATAGTTCAGCACGGACGTGAAGCCATGCCAGTTCTGCAGCTTCAGAGTGGCTTGCAGCGAATTGTAGCTTGAATTCGCCGTCGTCTCTTCCTGATTGATGTAGTAGTAGTTGGGGAAGCACTGCTCGCCGTAGCTGATGGTGGTGCCGTTGCCGCAGTTCACGACCCGGCCCGCCACATTGTTGAACTGGTCGAGATCGCGGAAGCGGAACAGGTGATGTCCTTCCGAGCCGACGTATCCGATCTCCAGTGCAATGCCTTTGGTGAGCTGCGATTCCAAGTTGAGGTTGTAGGAGAGATAGATGGGTGTTGCCAGGTTCTGGGCAACGGTGAACAGGCTGTTGGGCTGATAATCGCCAAAGACGGGCTGTCCGGCAACAATCGTTGCCGCCCTTGAGGTCGAGAAGCCGATGTTGTTGAACGCCGGACCGGCTTGCGCCGCACTGGTATTCCACGGCTGATTGCCCACGAAGAAGTCCTGCGATGCACCATCGTAGAAGATACCCACGCCGGAACGTAGCACCAGTTTACCGTTTCCCATGAGGTCGTCGATCACGCTGACGCGCGGCGCGAAGTTGTTCAGGTCGCGCGGGTAGAGCGTTTTCGGACCACCGGATGCTCCGACGGTTTGTTCGGTTCCGGTCTTTACGTTGAAGATGCTGAATGCATTGTTCTTGGCCCCGACCACGCCGTAGTAATCCCAGCGGATGCCATAGTTCACCGTGATGCGTGGGGTGTAGCGCCAGGAATCCTGGAAGTAGATGCCGCTATTGTTCTGGTACGAATAGCGCGTGCCCGATCCAGCCGCGGAGCCACCTCCATCGATGGTTCCTGTCAGGAAGTCGTCCAGGTTGCTGAAGCTGAGTTTGCCGCGGTGTCCGGAGTCGATGAAGCTGTTGATGAACGTGCGGCGCCACTCGTATCCCATCTTATAACTGTGGCGGCCTTTGTTGTAGGTGACGTTGCCGAAGAGTTGGTAGTTGGTATCGATGCGGCCGCGAGCGTCACTGCCGGTTGCGCCGATGGGGCTGTAGGCTCCCGTTGCGCTCGAGATGCTGATAGTGGGCAAGCCAAGATCTCGGGATGGACTGAACCCCGGAGGCAGCGTGTTGAGGCCGATGCTGGTCGGATCGAAGTTGATGTCCTGCGGCAGGAAGTCCTGCAGGAACCGGTTGTAGCCACCACGCAGTTCAAAGATCAGGTTCGACTTGGGCAGAGAAGTGTAGGACAGAGAAACGATGTTTACGTGGGTGGGCGTCGAGGTGTTGAATCCCGGGGCGCTGCTACCAGTATTGAGCATGCCCAGCGGAAAACTCTGAGTGCCGTGGGAGTAGAAATAACGGCCGGTGAGCAGATCGTTGGAGCTAAGCAGGTGCAGGTGTTGGTCGAGCTTCAGGATCAGGTTATCGCTGTTGTTGACGAACGGAGTGGTGAAGGTGGTAGAGACCTGATCGATAGTAGGATCGGCGAGCGTGGGCAGTGTTCCCCATGGATGCCGGTTCAGCAGATTCTGGATGACGGGATTGATCGTGTTGGTGGCGGCAAATGCGTTGATGTAGCTTTGCGTGGGAGTGTAGCCCAGTTGCGGAAGTCCGCCATTTTCGCGCTGTCCTTCAAAGGCCGCGAACCAGAACAGGTTGTCCTTCACGATAGGACCACCCACCGATCCGCCGTACTGGTGGTTGCTGAAAGAGTTTTTCGGCTGTTGCGTCACCGAGCCTGCAGTGTCGAAGGTGCTGTTGAAGTAGTTGCGCGCGCCCAACGCGTCATTGCGGAAATACTCGAACATGGTGCCGTGGATCTGGTTGGAGCCCGACTTGGTGACAATATTTACGGTGGCTCCGGAACTGCGTCCGAATTCTGCCTCCGGACTGCCCGTCACTGGAATCTCAGCCAGGGCATCAACTGGAAGAATGGTGGATGGGCAGCCCCACACGCCGGCCTGGTTGATCGAAGGCAGGTTGCGATAACCATCATTCATATCGGTGCCATCGAGCAGGTAGTTGTTGGAGCGGCCACGGTTGCCGTTCATGCTGAAAAGACCGTAGGAACCTGCCGATTCAGTGGAGCCGACTGGATCGCTCGCGGTGCCGGGAACCAGTTCCAGCAGCTTCGTGAAGTCGCGGCCGTTGATGGGTAGCTCGGCGGCTTCGGTCGAATCAATCGTGCCGCCCGTTGTGTTGGAGGAGGTTTCCACCAGCGGTACGTCGGCATTTACTTCGATCTGTTCTTTTACCTGACCAGTGGAGAGCTTCGCGTCCGCACGCGCGGGCGATCCCACGCTTACCGGAATCTGGTTCAGGGTAGTGGTGCGGAAGCCTGTCTTTTCGACGGTGATGCTGTAAGTGCCCAAGGGCAATTCGGAAGTCTGATACTCACCGCGTTCATTCGTGGTGAGTGAACGCGAAAACCCGGTGGAAGGACTAAATACTCTTACCTGCGCTCCGACGATCGCTGATCCGGTAGAGTCCGTTACCGTTCCCTGAATGCTTCCTCGAAAAGTCTGTGCGAATGCACAACAAGCAAAAATGGACACGAGAAAAACAAATAGTACAGCTGTTGAGCGGCTTCTCATGGGCCGGGCTCCTTTTTGTTTTTGGATTACGCGTAAGAAAGGGATACAGAGATGCACGATAATAGCACGAGAATTTCAGACTTGGGGCAAGGAATGTGAGAGACATTTGGATGCAAAACAGGGGAGCCTGGTTTGGACTCCCCTATTTTGCTTCAGACAACGGCTTGGTGTTTTACCTGCCGTGTCCTTCGTGACCGCCACCGTGTCCGGCGCCATGACTGCCACCGCCGCCGCCACCGCTGGGACGTCCGCCGCCACCGTGCGCGACCGGAGCGGGGCCGCGATTCATCGAAGCTCGCGGAACGCCTCCTCCGCCGGGACGCCCGTAAGATGCGTTAGGACGACTATAGTTTCCGGCTGAACGGCCCGGAGCAGGACGGTTAATCGCTCCCGGACGGCCATAGCTGCCACCCGGTCGACCTACGCCAGCCCTGTTCACGCCATAGCCTCCACGGTATCCAACATTGGGCCGACCGTAGTTGCCACCAGGCCGATAGCCTCCACGTACATAAGCTCCGCGCGGTCCATACCCGCGGCCAGGGCCGCCCGGACGATAGAATCCACGGTTGATCACCGTCGTGCTGTGGGTGTAGTAGTGGTTGTGGTTGTAATAGACCGCACGGTCATGCCAGCCCATTCCCCAACGGTTCCATCCCCAGCCCCAGTGTGAGAACACACCGATACCGACTCCGACGCCAAAGCCGATCGCCAGTCCTCCAAAGAATATTCCCGGAGGCGGAGCGTAGTAATAACCGGGATACATTGGGAACGGCGAACCATAGACGACCCAAGGGTCGTAAACCGGGACGTAAACCACCGTGGGATTGGCAGGCGCGATTGCTATGGCACCGCCTTCATTGGTCACAACCTGCTGTGGCGTATTCCGCAACTGGCCTGCCGCTTCAGCTTTCTGGCGCATGGCCTGCACGGAATCCATTATGTCCTGTGGCTGATTGTAGTAAGCGTTGCCAAGGTCGGTGGTCCACTGAAGATTGCGATCCATCTGCGCGAGCACGGTTGGGAATGCGGTCAGCGCTTTCACGCTGGGATCCCAATTATGGGTGTCCGCACCGGCTGCAATTTGGTCCGCCGGAGCATTGCCCTGAGACTGCCTCCAGCGATCTGCTTCCACCACCTGAGTTGGATACGTTGCGGCTACAAGCAATTGAGCCACCAGCGCATCGGGATACAGCGCAATGGGCGCCACCAACTGATCCAGTTGATCGGCGGAGAGGGGTTGTCCCTGAGGCACTTCCTGATCGGGCGGCGGCGTCTGGTCGCTGTATTCGGGCGGCACGCCCTGTTGTGGGTATAGAGCGGATTGCGCAAACGCCTCTTGTCCCATCGGGACCATGATCATTAGGGCGCTTAAGAGTACTGCCAGTCCGCGCCTGATCTGTTCTCCGATCCTGTGGCCCGCGAGCGCTGCGGGCTTCGGTTCGAAAATGCCGTCCAATATTTTTCCCGCCGGACTCGTACTCTTCTCATTGAATTCCATAGAACTCACTCCTGCCAGCAGCACAATTTGCACATGCCCGACTGGATAGTCATCAAAGTAAACACCAGAGGACGCACGTAGTTTCGCGGCGACGAAAACTTCTCGGACATGCGATCCGATCCAATGGACCGGGACAGAAAAGCGCAAGCGCTGAACCGTCCGAGCCCTGGTGAGTTCGTGTCGCTGATTCAGTTAATTCTTTAGATTCAAGGAAATGGGGGCGTACGTGCGCCTTGAGCTTAGGCTCGTCTCGCGCTCGGGATGCCGTGACGAACAATCGTGGACGCGGCAAGCAAAAGGGGGCAAGCCCCTCTGCCGCCAGTCAGGGAACATTGCTACATACATTTTTCGAATGCCGATTGGGCGCACGGTCCTCACCGCACATCCATTCTGTTCTCTGTCTCTGCCCAATCACCGCGTTCTTGCACGTACGCCAATTCAATCGGCACAACCAAGTTCCAGTACCGTATCTCACCGCGATCTACAACGGAAATTCAAAGTATTTATGGTTGCGATTAGGCGTGATTATGCATCTTACGCTTGAGTTGCTGCTGCTCGGGGTGAGCAGTGGGGCGATAACAGCGGCCACGATACCTGATGATCGTTAATCTCTTCGACACGTTATTGCTCCGCTGGGGTGTGCGCAGTCCTCGTCATCAACGCTTCTCTATCCATTCAGATTCTAAAGTTCCGGCACTTGCGCCACGTACTGGAAAGTTTGTTCAGCTCTATCGTTAATTCAACTGAGTTACTGCCTTGGAGGAGTTCAATGAAGTGGATCGCCATACCTGTCGTTTTGTTCGCCAGCGCCTTGGGTTTCTCCCAAGCCGACAACAACAGTAGAGATACCAAACCAGAGATACTCGTGAAGCAACATGAGCCGCCGATGCTTGGCATCCACTGGACGCGTGAATTCCAAGCCTCCAGAGCCCGAACGAAATCTGCCAACATGACCTATCACGGTGGAAAGATCATGACGACCGCCGTGACCCAAGCGATCTTTTGGGGAACCAGTTGGGGTAGCTACACTGGCGACAAGATTACAGGCATGGACAGTTGGTACTACGGATTCACCAACTCAAATTATGCCAAGACCTCGGATGAATACACCGGAACGAACGGCACGGTTGGACCCGCCACCAGCCACCTGGGACACATCGTCGATATATCGGCAGCCTCGGGCGGAAACTCGACTTCGGCAATCCTGGCCGAAGTCTGCAAGGTTGTGACGCCGGCTACTTCGGGCAATGGCTACTACGCGGTTTACACTGATCTGCCGCGCGGAAACGCCAACTACTGCGCCTGGCACAGCGCCGGTACTTGCGGCGGCACGCCGGTGCAATTCGCGTTCTTCTGGAAACTCGATGGTGACGCAGGTTGCGATCCGCAGGACACGACCACCGGCCATTCTCAGGGATTAGCGGCGCTTGCCAATGTCTCCGGACACGAACTGTCAGAAGCTCGAACCGATCCGGCCAGCCCCGGCGCCTGGTACGACAGCTCGGGTGCGGAAAACGGCGACAAGTGCGCCTGGACATTCAACGTGCCCTCCGTGACATTTGCCGCCAACAGCACGAAATGGAAGATCCAGGGCGAGTGGTCGAACAACGCCTACACCAGCGGAACCGGCTATCCCAACAGCTCGGGACAGAGGGGCTGCCTCGACGGCCACTAACCGCTTCACAGCCTAGCTTGCATCAGCACGGGCCATTCGAATATTCGGATGGCCCGTGGTTTTTTGCTCGAAATTGGATTAGGGGGTGTGCTTGGTGGCGTTTCGTTACCGTGCGCCTTGACGCGCGCCGACAGCAGTGTGGACCTTTTAGACACTCACATGCGCTGCCCGCAAATTATGATTTGATTTCAGTTTATCTGGCGGCGGCGCGTGGACTCGAACCACGGACCTACGGATTATGAGTGATTCCAGCGGCGTTGATTGCAAAAGGAATCAACAAGGTAGAGTTGAAGAATCCGGAAATTTGGATCAGAATCCACAAACAGGACGCAAATAAATCGTGTCCTCAACCGTGCGCGTCACGAGGACCTCGACTGCCAGCTTACCTCTACTTTCCTCTGGTACAGCTTTCGGGTTTTGGGTCAGGTGGCGCGCGGCCTCACTCGGAGATTCACTATTGTTTGGGTTCGCCACCTGGGAGGAAGCTTACGTCGCCCAGCTTTGCACCTGAGGCCAGAAGGTCCCGAACTTTCTCTGGATTTGGTCCTGCCTTCCTGATCGCCTGAGTGAGACACTCAATTGCCTGCTGCAATGAGGAATTCTGCGGAAGTCGGAAGATCCACGGTACATTGGTGGAAGCCAGAGTATGGTCTGCTGAGATTGCCAGCACGGGTACGAAGACTTTGAGTGCCAATTGCTCCGCAAGATGACTCGACGCTCGATCCAGTGTGATGACCGCCATGGCGTGCTGCTGGTACAGGACGTCGACCAGTTGTGAGGAGGCCTTGCCCCACTGCACGTCTGACGCAACCGGAACCAGTGTAAGCTTCAAACCTGCCGCTTTGGCTTGGGCAAGCGCGGCTAGCACTTCGGTAGAGCTGATACGCTCGACGATGGCGGGACCAAATACGGCGATGTGCAGCTTTTGGCAGTCCATATCTGGCAACGATGGACCGTGATATTGTGCGGGCTCGTCATTAACTCTTGCGTATGGTTTCGTCATTGGTAGACGACGATACTCGATCCTTCCACCGCGCACAGTTGCTAAGAACAGCGGACTTATGTTTTTGCAGTTTGGATCGAAGACCATCTCACCAGTGACACCTCTGTAGTCTTCGACCGAAGTCAAGGCATCGCGGATGCGTCCGCGATTCAAGCCAGCCCGACAAATTGCCTGCAAGAGCACTTGTATCTGATCGTAGGCGAGCGCCGCGAACTGGTCCGGCCTCTCATGGAACGCTTTTTCAAACGCAGCCTCGAAGTCCATCCACATACGGTCCTGACATGAGGGATCAAACGGAGACACCGCTTCCACACCTTCGGCGGCCACGCCCGCCCGCTGCACAAATTCATCACCCATGATGCGGTGACTACCAAAGACGTGTTGCGTCATCCCAAGTTCGTGCATCTGCTTCACGATTGCCGCTGCCGGCTCTTGATCAGCCCACAACACAATCCCGTCTGCGTGCAAATCTGCGATCGCTTTTAACTGCTGTCGAAAGTCCGTGGTGGCCGGCGCAAACTTCTGTTCACTCACCACTGGATTGCGAAGCTGTTGAGCAGCCTCGCGAAATTTGAGCACACCAACGCGTCCATAACGATCGTCTACACGCAAAATGGCGATACGTTTCAATCCAAGTTCGTCGTAGATACGACGCGCCAGGGTGTAGCCCTGCATGCGGTCATCCTGAATTACCGTGAAATACCAAGGGATCACTGTTTCCGGGATCGTTGGATCCGTGGATGCGCTGTTAACAACCGGCACCTCTGCTTTTAAGGCAACGCGTAACGCGATGTGTGTCGTGTCGCTGCTGATGGAGCCGAAGATAGCCCAGACCTTGTCGTCATAGACCATCTTCACTACTTCGTTGCTGGATGCGCCCCAGATGGCGGAATCATTGTGCAGCATCAGGCGGAAGGGTCTTCCTCCATAGCCGCCGACTGCATTTGCTTGATCAATGGCAAGTTGCGCACCCTGCAGCATATGTTTGCCAAGTACCGCGTCCGGATGATTTTCCAGGGGACCGATAAAACCGATTCTGATCTCTTTCAAGGTCTTCGCATCGGCATCCGGCAATTCGCGCGCGGAACCGTTGTATTCCACCAGATCGGTGTAGCTCTCCTGGTAAGGCTTATCGATCTTGACGAAAGGCCTCATATCGTCGGGAACCCCGGCGTAAGGTGCAAGGCTTCGTTTCGCTGGAGGGCTGGGCGGGTCGGCGCCGCAGGAACAGACGAACGGCGTCTCCGCCGAAACGCTGCCCGCGATGCTAATGAGCAGAACAAACACCAAGGTATGGCGCATGGGCTACTCCTTTGGAACCGTCAGGAACATTGCGATCGCTTCCATCTCAACCAGGAGATCGGGACGGCACAGCCTTGCTTCAATGCCAGTAGAGGCAGGCAACGGGTCCAAACCCTGCTCCTTGAAAAACGCCGTGCGCTCCTCGTTGAACGCTGCATAGTCGTGATCAATGTCGCGCAGATAGCAGGAGGTGCGCACTACGTCTTTCCAGGATGCGCCCTCGGCTTCCAGAAGTGCTGAGATGTTAGCGTAGGAGCGCCTCGTTTGAGCGCGGAAATCACCTGCATGAACAGTCTTACCGTTTTCGTCGATGCTTGCCGTTCCCGAAATCAGCAGGATGGTGAGTCCATTCAGATCGATTCTCATGCCGCGCGAGAACGAACTTGGCTTTGGGTAGGAGTACGCTTCGTTGAGTACGTTTAGGTTCGTGATGGCGCGCTTCTTGATAGGTGCTTTGGCAATCCCAGATAGTAGTTCAGCAATGCTCATACTGTCCTCTTTTAAAAAGCTCATCGCGCAGACACGGTTACTGCAAGCGAATTCCGTGGCTCAGTCCCTTTGCTGTTGCCACCCATATGTCTATCCCTTGGAAATCGACGCCGAGAACATAGTTGTGTGCCGGAGCGCTATCGGCGGCAATATTGTATGTCTCACCGTTCTCATCATGCACGATCATTTCCGGCTTCTTATCATCGAGGGCTGGGCGATATACCGCCCAGTTCTTACCATCAAAATAAGCCAACCCCTTATCAGTTGAGAACCAGGCGTGCGAACCGTCCACAGCCTTCACTTGATTCATGAAATTGCTGGGAAGGCCGCTATCCTTGGTCAAATAGTTCTTCCAATTGCGCCCATCGTAGCGGCTAGCGCCGAAGTACGTCGCCACCCACAGGATCTTGTCAACATAGCTCACCGATGTCGTAATGTCGTGGATTAGTCCTTGGTCCTTGAATAAGACCAATTCATTTTCGCCGTCGGGATCGCGGTAATCCTTCCAATGGCCGCTCTTCACGTCGTACTCCACCACACCGCCACCCCACACCGCGTAGTAAACCTTGTCTTCCGCCGCACTCACCGCGTACGTCCAAATCTCATGCATCGGACTGTTGCGCTCGTTGAACAAACTCCACTGGCCAGTGCGGGTATTGAGGCGGCTGCCTCCAGCTGCGGTCGCAGCCCAAACGAAGTCGCCTTGAACAGCGACTCCATATACGACATCGTTGCTTAATCCAGAATTCAATTGAGTGAAACTCTCAAACTTTCCTGCCGAGAGGCGGTTAAGTCCACCCATCGTGCCAACCCACAGGTCGCCCGAGCGAGGGTCCAACGCCAGTGAGAGTACCGCGCGATGCGCCAGACCCTCTGACTGGCGGAAAACACGCCACACGCGGTTCTCGTACTCTGCAAGGCCGTCGTCGGTTCCGGCCCAGATACGATCCCCGTTCACGAGTACGCAGAAGACATGGTTGTTAGGTAGTCCGTTTGCCGTCGTGAAATTCTCCCAGCGGTAGCGCGGCATCTCCGGAGCAGGAGCCGCCAGCGCAGATGCACACAAAAGCAAGAGGACAGCCAAAGTACGAGATTTCATAATGTCCTCAGATACTCGATCAGATCATTCAGTTCATCCTTGGTCAGATCATTGCTCACGCCGTGCGTGTCGTTCGGGTTGTAGATAGTCCAAATCTCTTCGAGCGAACGCGCCGCGCCGTCGTGCATATAAGGAGCAGTCATCCACACGTTCACAAGGTGCGGAACGTCCAACGTCGGCGAACGGTCGGTTAGTCTGCCTGAACCAACATTCACCTTTGTTCGATTGGTGTACTTGGGGCCGGAGTGGCAGAAGGCACACTGGTTTGCTTCAGGAATTGGCTTGCCATTCCTGTCCACCGTGCGGAAGAAAATCGCCTTGCCGCGCTCCTGCGCTGGTGTCAGTTCACCGTCCGGCTGGCGGTAACGGTTGGGTCGCGCTGGCAGCGATTCGATGAACTTGACCAAGTCTGCCAACTCCTGAGCACTGTAACCCTGGGAGCGAAAGAAGAACTTTTCGGTGCGCGGGCCGCATTCGGTCGCGAGATCAGGATTTCCGCCGTTCCATTTGAACGGCTCAGTCCCCCGTAGATCTTCGATGTTGCGATTATCGACGATATCCTTGCCAAATCCGTCTGGTTCTAGATCCCAGGTCATACCATCGAAGGTGCCGTCGATGTGGCAGTTGGCACATCCGAACTGCCCTTGAAATGCAAAGCGCGTCGAGTTGAACAGTCGTTCGCCATGACGCAAAGGCGTCTCGATTCTGACACCGCCAAGATCGAAGGTAGCCTTCACGCGGTTGGACTCTGTATCGATCACCGTAATTGAATCGTCCAAGCGATTTGCGACATACAAGCGCGAGCCATTCGGGGAAAGCGCAATGCCCCGAGGGTTGCTTCCCACCTCGATTTGCGTTGTCGTGTAGTGTGCGGAGGTCGAGAGATCATTGGCAAAACTCTTCTTCTGCTTTTTCGCGTACCCCAATAGGCGCGGAGTGTCGATCACCGTTACCGTGTCAGAGCCTGCGTCGGAAAGATAGATGTGCGAGCCGTCCGGCAGAATTGCTGCGCCGTATGGCATCGTGAAGTAGCGCTCCAACTCATCGATTGGAACCTGCACATTCCCAATTACCGGGCCAAAGAACGTGAATCCGTCACCGAAGGCCCAACCGTGCTCGACGTGAGCCAGAGGAATCAAATTCTTTGGCCTGAGATGCGCTGCGACTCCGAAGTTCCCATCGCGCGAGATGGCTAGATGGAATATCCCGGCCACATTTCGCAAGGAGATTCGATCCGCGACCATCTGCCGTTCAGTATCAATCACCGTGATTTCCGATTCTGGAACTGCTCGATTGGTGCTGAAGTTGGGAAAGACGTGTGTCGCGTAAATCCTTCTGCCGTCCGCAGACAGGGCGAGGAAGCTCACCCCGCGTCCAGCTCGCAAGCGCCTATTCTCCACGCCGCTGACTGCATTGATCACTGAAATACTATTGCTGAGGCGGTTCGCAACATAAATGAATGCGCCAGAACGATCTGGCTGCACGCCCCACGGCTCAAAGCCTGTCGGCCATGTAGAAGTCACTGCCAGTTTAGGCGTATCGATTACGCTCAACGTGTCATCCCAAGAATTCGTCACGTACAGCGTGCATCCGTCCGGAGAGAGCGCAATACCGCGCGGCATCCTACCCACTGCAACGCGGCCCTTTACCTCTCCACTCAATGCATCCATCACAAGCACCATCTCGCCACGTTCACACAGGACATACAGCTTGCTGCCATCTGCGGAAACAACAATCTCACTCGGCGAGAGATAGTTTTGTTCACGCGGTGTAGCTGAGCCCGCAACCAAGAAGGGGAGCAACGCGGCAATGATGAACAGCGCCAGCTTCGATTTCTCCTTGGCTCCTCCACTGCCAGCACCAGATCCGGTCTCAGCCCAATGTCCTAATGACATTCTCAGTGACCTCCTGCCTACTTGGTCCCGGTAAAGTCCGCAGGGATAACAGTGCGCTCCAGCGTCGCCGGAACAGCATTTTCCGGCGAGTGTTCTGGTCCGGCATGGCAGCCCACGCAGACTCGCTGTTCCCCGCGCCGTGCCCAGAACCAACCTTTCTGCTTCTGAAGGACTCTGTTCGTGGCATCCAACAACTCGAACTGGACCGGTGCATCTCCCTTCACCTGCACGAAGAACGATCCGTCTTTCTCGACCGGCGACGTCCCCAGAAATCTTCGTCCTCCGTCGGCTGTTTGGGCGTAGCCGCGAACTGTTTTGATTGAACCCTTGGCGAAGGAGTACTTCGAGGTGTACGAATTTAGCATTAGGAGATTCGCCGTTGGCCATTCATGCAGTCCCGATGGAAAATGATTCAGCGTCGATCGCGCTGTCACCAAGGACGGCTGCACCAAATTCGTTCCGGCCTCGGCAAACAATTTATCTAGGCCCCCCGACTCCGGCGTCCAAAGGCGCAACTCGAAGACGCTCGAACTTCCGCCACGCCATGAGACCAACCATGCACCGTCTGCTGTTTCCAATATGTCGCCTGTATACTCTCCCCTGGGGGTGGCGACGGCCACTTCTTTGGCCGAAGCAGAAGTGAACCGTGCCAGTGAATATCCATGGCTGAACACGATGTCGCCCGAACTAATCTGCCTTCCGCCGTAGCGAAAGCGTGCATGATCGCAGCGATACGCCTCTACCCCGCTGCCATCCGGATAAACCGTGTACAACTCCGGCGTTTCGCCGGTACCCAACGGATATCCAGCCTCGAAAAGAATTCGACCATCGCGCAGCACATCGCTAGGCAGTGCGTTTTCCTGGTGCATAGGTTAGTCGCACCACGTCCGTACCGGCGAGCGTCGCGGACTCCAGCACAAATTGCCCATCTAGCTTGCGCGCATATACTAGGCGCTCGCCCGGAAGATACATCGGTCGCAGCGTGTCGCTGTCTGTGATTAACACCCGGCGCGGTTCACCTCCATTGGTACTGATCTCCCACAGCTGCCAGCAGTCAGATTCCTTATGCTTTCCCGAGAAGAGAATTCTGCGGCCGTCGAAGGAGACATTGGCATCCGCTGTGGCATAGAAGTCGTGCGCCAGAGGATGTACACGGTTGCCGCTCCGCACCTCGATTGACGAGCCGAAGGGGAAACGTTCTCCCCCGCTGATCCAAGCTGAGGCATCGTAGCGATTGGTCCTGGTATAGAGAAGATCGGTTGATAGCGATTGCGCCATCAACGAGATAAAACAGAGCGTCATCGTGATCGTCACTGCCACAGCGACAGAGATGAAGATAGCCCAATGTCTCACGCTCGCTCCTGTGCGAAACCATTCACCAATGTGAAGAAACAGCGGAAAATCGGAATAGCAGCGCCCGCGCGGGAGTGTACTCCTGCTTTGCTTCCGTTGTGAGAAGAATGTTGTTCCTCGACTTTGTTGTTCCATTTTGGACCGGCTAGCTTTCTTTATTTAGGGTCCCGGTTGACATCAGCTCTCACGGGCCGCTTACTTAAGGTCCTTAGTTACGGGCCCTGCTGGACCACATCATCTTTCGCGAAATTACCCAAATTGCTGCGCGATAGTGGATTGCAAGCTTCCAGGAGACATCGTCGTGACTAATAGATCCTTCCGTCTTGCCAGAACTTCATTCGCTCTTCTTGCCGTTTTGTTCTTCGCGCAGGCGTTCACATTTTCGCAATCCAAGAAAATGTCCAAGCCTTATAGTCCCACCAGGAACGAGGAATATGTCGCATACTGCGCGTTATGGAGAACCGACGCCTCCTACCGGAGTACGATCAGGCTCTCCAATCAACTCGCGGTCTCCGAAATGGATGTGATCCCTACGATCTACACGGCGGACGGAACGCCTTGGGAGCTAACACCAGTGCACTTGGCTAAGTCCGGCGTGGCGACCGTGGATATCAACGCAATGCTGGCGAAGGCACCAGCTGACGTTCAAGCACATATTTCTAGCTATGGGAGTGCTTCGATCCGATATCGCTACGACTGGCAGGGTGCCGTGTACGCCACCATGTCCATTCTCGACCTGGTGCGCAGCCTTGATTATTCTCCCTCGTTTGTATTCCCGCCTGGTCAGGGCGGTGGAGAGAAACAACTTCCGGCTAAGATTCGTGAGTTCCGCGACTCAGCCAACGGCAAAACATATGAGGGATTGTGGTTTCGCAACGGACACAACGGGGGAGGGTTCCTGGCTCTAGCCAATACGAGCACTGCTCCCATTGGCGTTCACGTGAAGCTTTCCGGGTTGCGTAACCCGAATCCAGTAGAACGAAACTTTTCACTGGGAAAGCATGGCACCACGCTCATCGACCTCAAGGATCTGTTCGGCGATGACGAAGCCCGTACTGGCGGCATCACAGTTTCCCATACGGGAGCGCCGGGAGCGCTGCACCTTGCAGGCGGGCTCGAAGATTATACGACCGGGTACTCGGCCGATATGCCTCTTGTCGTAGCTAAGACAAAGCAAGGCGAAAAAGCAGAACGCCAGTATGCCAGCGTCAGGGCCGACGCATCTTAATTGATATATGCGCGGCAAGGTAAGCAGGATGAGATGAGGGGATGAAGAATCCCCTGCAGTACTTTGCTGAGTTGCGTGATCCTCGTGTTGAGCGGACGCGAGAACATC
>Ga0255336_100879_pt1 | contig 30982 bp, 29 predicted proteins | sample MeOH1_35cm_T3_17_FD_189102 | JGI IMG/M metagenome (GOLD analysis project Ga0255336, IMG submission 189102) | Sandy soil microbial communities from University of British Columbia, Vancouver, Canada - MeOH1_35cm_T3_179 | ecosystem: Engineered > Artificial ecosystem > Sand microcosm > Unclassified ...
CTTACATAGGTTGGGAAAGTATCATGCTTTCTTTTTCCTGAAACGGTTTCCTAACAGACTGAACTGCTTTTTCGGCGCGTGCAACGCCGTCATCATTGTGGCAAAACGGGCTAATAGATCAAGGTCAAGACGGGTACGTTTCTTCGCCATCGTTGCCAACGCCTCATCCCATTTCATCGCGGCAACATAGGGACGCGGCTCCGTCATCGCAGCGAACACATCGCATAACGTCACAATCCGCACCGCGACGGAAATATCTGGCGCTCTGAGCTTCCGGGGATACCCGCTACCGTCAAGCCGCTCATGGTGGTCGCGTGTTGTGGTCAGGAGCAGTTCGTCGGTTTCCCCGGCTTCGAGCAGCATTTCGAATCCGAAGTAAGCGTGGGCCTGAACGATTTTTGTCTCTTCAGGCGTGAGCGGAGATGGCTTTTTCAGGATGGCGGCAGGGACTTTGATCTTTCCAATATCGTGCAGTAGCCCGGCACGAGTCAGGGCGGTTTGCTGATCCACCGGGAGATTAAGAAAAGCCGAGAAACATGCGCACAGCTCCGATACATGCACGCTATGCAGATGCAATGTGGGATCATGGACGCGCGCGGCGTTCATCCAGTACGCGTTACGGCGCGCCTCGTATTTAGCCTTAAGAGGGGTCAAGCTCGGCTCCTCGAGTTGGCCCAAGAGTAACGACGCTTGCGGTGCGCCCCCGCAAACATTGCTCTATGAACCCAAGGTCGGGGAGTTCGAAAGCCGTTAGTGCGCGGCTCCTGTGACCTTTAGCTTTAGGGGCCTGGACATACGTCACAGGCTCCCCGACGCCAAAGGCATAGAGAGTTCCACGCGCTCGTAAGCGCGATTCGCACTAAGGGGTTTCGACACCCCAAGACGGTGCGTGCCCGTCCCACCCTCCATCATCGTTGAAAAGCCGAGGATTCAGCAAGGGCAGGGTATGTTACTACTTGGCCGCGTCGCGCTCAGAATGCGTCCAACTATGTGCCAACGCCCTACGACGAGTACGTCCCTTCTGGCCAAGTTGACGAAATACGTCAGTGACGGATTGGTGCTACAACTTTAATTGCGGGCTTTGCCATTGCAGTTTGATAAGCACGCGCGTTTCAGGAGCGACGATGAGGCTTCGAGCAATGACCGGAGGAGTATTGGCAGTCTTTCTGCTGGTCTTTTCCTGCGTGTCTGCTCGGTGTGAAGTTGTCTGCGAGATGGGTCCCTTCCACATGCATGCGCAACCTGAGTCCACGAAGGCCGATACGAATCAACAGGCTTCCATGGACGACATGCCGGGCATGGACTGTGACGGTCCCAGCACGAAATTCTCTCGAAACGGTGGGATCCAACTCAGCGCAAACATGAATTGCGACCACCATGCGTGTGAGCATGAATCCGTCGTCACGCAGCCCGAGCATACGTTGAAACTGGCTGCCTTCGTGGCGGTGTACGTTGCAATTCTGCATCCGCAGAAGCTGCAACTCGCCATCGGCCCTTTGGCCGCTTTCGAGACGCCACCTCTGCGCGGTCTTACTCCCCTCGAACTGAATTCCATCCTTCGCGTCTAGTCCATCCCACTTAGCCATCGTTGACATGTTTATGTCGCTGGCCGGAGTGCGTTGCTTTGTCTCCACTACCCCTGGACCTTTGCTTCTGCACTCCGTGCCAGTGGCGCCAGAATCATTTGGCTTCACTTACCCACGGAGTTCTACACCATGGCGAATCGCCGTTCTTTCTTACAGAGCGCGTTCGGTCTGGGTGCCGCATTGTTTTCGGCAGACCGGCTGTCCGCATCCACATCTCCATCCGCTGCTGAGCAGCTGAAGAAGAGCCGCACGCGCGACCGTCGCAGTGCTTCCTATATCCCTGTGGTCACCACCGATATCGGCGATCTTCCCTACACCATGGATGGCGACGTCAAGGTATTCCACCTGATCGCGCAGGTTGTGAAGCAACAGATCGCTCCAGACAAGTACATCCATGCCTGGGGCTTCAATGGCTCAGCCCCGGGCCCGACCATTCAGGTGACTCAAGGGGACCGGGTCCGCGTGATCTTCGACAATCAGCTTCCGGAGCCGAGCTCAATCCACTGGCACGGGTTCGAGGACCAGATCCAGTTCGACGGTCAGCCCGGGATCAGCCAGCCTCCGGTCAAGCCGGGCGGCCGATTTATCTACGAGTTCACGATTCATCAAGAGGGCACGTACTTCTATCACTCCCACATGGCGATGCAAGAGATGGCTGGGATGCTGGGCGCATTCATCATGCATCCGAAGGAACCCTACCGCCCCCACTGTGACAAGGATTACCTGATTCATTTGCAGGAATACGCGGTGCTGCCGAACAACACGGTGCCGAACACCATGAACATGGAGTTCAACTGGCTCGTCTTCAACGGCAAGGCCGGACCGGCGACGACACCCTTGATCGCTCGTTTAGGCGACCGGGTGCGGATCAGGTTCGTGAATCTGGGGATGGACCACCATCCCATGCATCTGCACGGCCACACCTTCTACACCACTGGGACGGAAGGTGGCCGAATCCCCGAAAGCGCTTGGTGGCCGGGCAACACGGTTCTTGTAGGTGTGGCCCAGGCCCGGGATGTTGAATTCGTTGCCAATAATCCGGGCGACTGGATGGTGCATTGCCATCTGCCGCACCACATGATGAACCAGATGTCGTCGAACGTGGGCCGGATGACTCGCATGAGCGGTGGTATGCCCGCTGGCGGGGATATGAACACAGGGATGGGCATGCTCCGGGGAACCCCCGGAGCCCCTACCGGAGAAGACTACGGTCCGGCCCTCGGACAAGGTCTGGGTGGAGTCGGAAACGGCAACGATGTTTCGACCACCAACGGCCCTCTCTCGCCGGGGAAAGCACAGTCCGCGATGTCGGGCATGGACCATGCAAACATGCCGGGAATGCAACACGACAACATGCCTGGCATGGACATGTCTGGGATGCAGATGGAATCCGGAGACATCGCTCCGAATGCAACCAACGTGCCCAACTTCCCGCAGGACGCGTACATGGAAGGGCCGATGATGGCGATGGACAAGATGGTAGACCGCCCAGAGAACTATGGCCTCAATCCGGGATGGAGCCAGTTCATGCAGGGGATGATGACCTTCATCCGCGTGCTTCCCCCTGACAAGTATGACGAAGTGATCTCGCGGATGCGCGATACCAATCGTCCCAACGATCCTTACGCGTCTGTACTCAACCGCGGCTGATGAGCTTCCGCAGGAGAAATGAAATGAGACTTCCGTTGATGGTAGCCGCGCTTGTACTTGCGACAGGAGCCGCCGCCCAGGACAATTCGATGCCCGGTATGCAGATGCCGGCCAAGAGCCCGGCCAAACCGGCAAAGCAGCAAAGCCGTCCGGCTCCGAAGGCGAAGCAGCCTGCCAAGGGTCACGACATGTCCGGTATGGACATGGGACAGCACACCGGGCATACGACACCGCAACACGACATGGACAACATGCCTGGGATGCGGATGGACCACACCGGCCACGATGGAATGCAGGGTACGGACATGGGCCAGCATGATGCGGGAAAGCCATCGAAAGGCACCGACATGCAGAACATGCAGGGCATGCACATGGACATGCCCATGGCTGAAGCCCCACAACAGGGTTCCGTCACCCATGACACGCTCAGCTTGCAGGAACCGGAAAATCCCAGCCGGAAGACGGGCAAGAATGACCCGGTCCCGGAGCTGCTCAAAGATGTCGTAACGCGACCTCGGCAGAGCCTTGCCGACTTCCTGGCAATGTCGGATCGGTCGAACCCGACGGTGTCCCAAGCCAATGCGCTCGCGCAGCGTTCCGCCGCTCAGGCAAAGCAGGCGGGACTCTATCCGAATCCCAGCATCGGCTATCAGGGGGATCAGATACGTGGCGGAAGCTACGGGGGCGGCGAGCATGGCGCCTATGTTCAGCAGACCATTGTGCTAGGGGGAAAGCTAGGAGCTCGTCGCGATATCTATCGACAGCAACAGCGATCCGATGAGATTGGCGTGGAGGCGCAGACCTTCCGGGTACATGGCGATGTCTCTCGTGCCTTCTACGCTGCCCTAACCGCGCAGGCTCTCGTCGATGTCCGCCGCAGACTTCTAGGCGTTGCCTTGGATGCGGTCGAGACCGTTCACCAGCTGGCAAATGTGGGACAAGCCGATGCGCCCGATATTTTGCAAACTGAAGTCGAAGCAGAACAGGCAAAAGTTGACTTCCTATCGGCGCAACAGGAATTCCTTCAGCGTTTTCGCACTTTGGCCGCATACGCCGGTCAACGTTCCTTAGCTCCTTCTCTGCTTGCGGGAGACCTTGAGCATCCGCCTGAGATCGACACCGAACAACAGGTCGCCAACATCATCGCCAACAGTCCGGAGGTGCGCCGCGCCCAGCAGGAGATCGCAGTTGCGGAAGCGCGCCTCAAGGACGCCCGACGTGAGCCGATTCCAGACCTCACGTTGCGCGCGGGAGAGCAGTACAACGGAGAGCTGGTGCGTGAAAACCCCAACGTGCACGCCGGCCCCCAAAGCATTGCGAGCGCGAACCTCGCGATACCGCTCTGGAACCGCAATCAAGGCAACAAAGACGCCGCCAGGGTTGAGCTGGAACGGGCGCGACAAAGCGTGGCCCGTACCCAGCTCTTCCTGCAACAGCAAACAGCGCCGGTGGCGCAGTCCTACCAGACCGCACGCTTTACAGCGAACCGCTATCGCGAGGAGTTGATCCCGCGTGCGCAGCGCGCCTACCAACTCTACTTGCAGAAGTATCAGGCGATGGCACAAGCCTATCCTCAGGTTCTTGTCTCCCAGCGCACGCTTTTCCAACTGCAGGTCGGCTATCTCAATGCGCTCCATGAGGCGTGGGACAGCGCGGTCATGCTCCAGAACTTCAACCTGTCGGGCGGGCTTACCGAGCCAGAGCCAAGCGGCAGCGGTACTACCACCATCAACCTGCCTGCGACCGGCTCCGGCAGCAACGAATAGCGCGTGAGGAGACCCATTGTGAGAAATCACACCCTTTGGAAAACGGTGCTTTGTAGCGCCTTGTGGAGGTGATCCAGAATGCAAAAGCGCACGATCATTCTTGGAACTGCAATCGCCGCCTTGCTGCTGGCAGTCGGCGCGTTTCTCTACATGAAGTACGCCATGCGTGGATTCAGCGCACGGGCGGAACCGTCCCATGTGGAGGCGATGCTTGCCGTGTACGCGCGGAGTACCGCGATGCCTTCTTCTGCCAAAGGGACCACCAATCCGGTCGCCGACTCGCCCGAAGTCGAGCACGATGCGATGGCGCATTTCGCAGATCATTGTGCGGTCTGCCATGCCAACAATGGCAGCGGGGACACTATGTTCGGTCGCGGTTTATATCCGAAGGTTCCGGATCTGAGAGCAAGAACGCAAACACTGACCGATGGTGAAATCTTCTACATCATCGAAAACGGAATCCGCATGTCCGGCATGCCCGCCTTCGGCGGTCAAGATTCGGCTGAAGACAGCTGGAAGCTGGTGCGCTTCATCCGCCACCTTCCTCAACTGACTTCAGCTGATGCACAGCAGATGGAAACGATGAATCCAAAAACTCCTGCAGACATGGAAGAGGAGAAAGAGGAAGAAGAGTTTCTGAACGGGGGCAGCAACGATGCTGCTCCGCACACAAATCACTCAAGGAAAGGTCATCACCAATGAAACGTATCCTCATCGTACTTACCGCCATCCTGGCGCTTGCCGGCGCGGCTTATGCCCATAACGGAGTCGAACATGTCATGGGTACAGTCACCGCAATCACAACGACGAATATCACGGTGAAGACGACCGACGGCAAGACGCAAACCGTCACGTTGACTGCCACAACAAAGGTGTCCAAGGGAACGGCGCAGGCCAGTCTCAAGGATGTGAAGGTGGGTGATCACGTAGTCGTCAATGCAACGAAGAAGGACAGCCAACTGGTCGCTGTCGAAGTCAAGCTCGGGTCTATGGATGGCATGAAAGGCATGCACGGCAACATGGCCGGTATGGACATGAGCGGCGCCAAGAGCCACTGATGCGAGGACGGCTCCGGAGGGGTAACGGAGCCCACCTTTGCAAGTGGAAGGAGGAAACAGATGATGGATCACGTTGAAGCGCGAGAGATTTCGTTCGAAAGCCTGTTGGCGCTTCGCCAACGGTTCCTCGGATTCCTGCGCCAAAGAGTGGGTGACGAGGCCACCGCAGAGGACATCTTGCAATCCGCGTATTTGAAAGCAGTCGCCCATCAGGATGCGCTGGAAGCCGAGAGCAGCGTCGTGGCCTGGTTTTATCGCATCCTGCGCAACGCCGTGATCGATCATTACCGGCGCACCACAACGAAAAACGCAGCCCATGAGAACTACGCGAAAGAGCTGAGCCCCAGCTATGAGCTGGAACTGGAGGCACAGATCTGCTCCTGCGTTCATGAAGTCATCGAAGAATTGAAGCCCGCATATCGAGAGGTGATCCAGCAGATCGATCTCGGCGACCAGACCGTAGAGAGCTTCGCAAGGACCCATGACACCACGCAAAACAATGCTTCCGTCCGGCTGCACCGCGCACGCAAAGCCATCGCAAAACAACTGACCTCGGTCTGTGGTGCCTGCGCAGAGCACAAATGCCTGGATTGTTCCTGCCGCCGGGCGCGGGTGTAAGAGATTGCCCGATCGTGCGTCTGCAGTAATGAAACGAGGAGAAACGCCATGTGCTGCTGCAATACAAAAAGCTCGGAGATCAAAGATCCGGTCTGCGGCATGACCGTTCAGCCCGAGCGGGCTGCGGGCTCAAGTACTTACCGCGGAACAACCTTCCACTTCTGCTCTAAAAGTTGCAAGACCAAGTTCGATGCTGATCCAGAACACTTTGCACCAAGTCCGGGCGGTTGCTGCGCGCCGACTCCGGGAGCTCCGCAGGCTGCGGAGATCGATCCGGTTTGCGGCATGAAGGTCATACCCGAGAAGGCAGCGGGACACTCCGACCACCAGGGCAGGCGTTTCTTCTTTTGCAGCCTTGGATGTAAGAAGAAATTTGATGCCGAACCCAGACGGTATCTGGAACCGCAGAGATCGGGCGAGGTTGCAAGACCGGATGGGCGCAGTCCACAGGTGGAGTACATCTGCCCCGTGGACCCGGAAGTCCATCAGATGGGACCCGGCTCCTGTCCAAAGTGTGGGATGGCGCTTGAGCCAGCGACCGTAGCTCCACCCTCCGTGCGAACGGAATACACCTGCCCCATGCATCCGGAGATCGTTCGTTCGGAACCGGGCAACTGCCCTATCTGCGGGATGGCTTTGGAGCCACGCGAAATCACTGGCGATGAAGCTAATCCCGAACTAAGGGATATGACACGTCGTTTCTGGACAAGCGTCGTGATGACGATCCCGCTGCTGCTGCTCATGGTTTCGGAGATGCTGCCGTCAATGCCGTTGCAGCATATGCTCTCCGGTAAGGTCTGGGCGTGGATTGAGTTTGCATTTGCTACTCCGGTGGTGTGGTGGTGTGGTTGGCCGTTCTTTGAGCGAGCGTGGCAATCGATTGCGAACCGCAGCCTGAATATGTTTACTCTGATCGGCCTCGGTACGGGAGCAGCCTATCTCTATAGCTTGGTAGCCACCGTCGCGCCCCAGATCTTTCCAGCCACAGCACGGAATGGGGATGGGCAGATCGGTCTGTACTACGAGCCAGCGGCAGTGATCGTCGCGCTGGTACTTCTTGGTCAGGTCATGGAACTCCGGGCGCGCGGCCAGACCAGCAGCGCCCTGCGTTCGCTGCTTGGGCTCGCCCCAAAGAGTGCACGCAGGATCGATTCTCAGGGCAGCGAATCCGATGTCCCGCTTGACCAGGTCTCCCTCGGGGATATCCTTCGCGTCCGCCCCGGCGAGAAAGTCCCCGTGGACGGTGAGGTGGTTGATGGCAGAAGCTCTGTCGATGAGTCGATGGTCTCCGGTGAACCCATCCCGGTGGAGAAAGCATCTGGAGCGAAGGTGGTCGGGGGGACCATCAATGGAACAGGAGCATTCACCATGCGCGCTGAACGGATCGGCGCGGACACATTGCTCTCGCAGATCGTCAAAATGGTGAGCGCGGCGCAACGCACCCGCGCCCCTATCCAGCGCGTTGCCGATCGTATCTCGGCGTATTTCGTTCCGGCCGTCCTTGTGGCAGCTGTGCTCACGTTCGCACTCTGGTACATGCTTGGGCCGCAGCCGCGCCTGGCGCACGCGGTCGTAAGTGCAGTAGCGGTCCTGATCGTGGCCTGTCCCTGTGCCCTCGGTCTCGCCACACCGATGGCCATCATGGTGGGTACGGGGCGCGGAGCTGGTGCAGGCATTCTTGTGCGTAACGCGGAGGCGTTGGAGCTTTTTGGCAAAGTGAACACCTTGCTCGTCGATAAAACCGGAACCTTAACTGAGGGCAAACCCACGCTCACTGCCGTCCAAGCCGCTGCAGGCATTGAGGAAAGCGAGCTTCTAGCCTGGGTCGCCAGTCTCGAACGCTCCAGTGAACATCCACTCGCCGCCGCGATCGTCCGGGGAGCGGAGGCGCGCCAGCTCTCCTTGCGGAGTGTGAGCGAATTCTCGTCGGTCCCGGGCAAGGGGGTGCGCGGCGTGATCGACGGCAAGAATCTTGCCATCGGCAACGCGGAAATGCTTCGCGAGATTGGTGTCGACGTCGATGGTCTCACCCGAGAAGCCGACGCCCTGCGTCATCAAGGAATGACCGTCATGCTCGCTGCTGTGGACGAAAAGCCTGCGGGCTTGGTGGCCGTCTCTGACCCGATCAAAGAATCGACACCCGAGGCGATTCGCGACCTGAAAGCCGCTGGTCTGAACGTCATCATGGTGACGGGGGACAACGCAACGACAGCGAAGGCGGTCGCAGACACGCTGGGGGTCGCGTTTGAGGCGGACGTATTGCCGGAACAGAAGGCCGAGGTCGTCAAACGACACCAGCAACGGGGAGAGATCGTTGCGATGGCGGGCGACGGCGTCAACGATGCTCCAGCTCTTGCCCAGGCGCAGGTTGGGATTGCAATGGGAACGGGGACCGACGTTGCCATGGAGGCGGGCGGTATCACGCTGGTGCGAGGTGATCTGCGGGGTTTGGTGCGTGCTCGCAAGTTGAGCCAGGCGACGATGCGGAACATCCGGCAAAATCTGTTCTTCGCATTCATCTACAACGTGCTGGGTGTACCTTTGGCGGCCGGGGTTCTGTTCCCACTTTTCGGCGTGGTTCTTAGCCCGATGATCGCGGCAGCAGCTATGAGTTTTAGTTCTGTGTCCGTGATCGCGAACTCCTTGCGGCTGCGAAATCAGTAGGCCGGAATGGATTACGTATCATGCATCGTCCGGAGTAAACTGAGGTGACCGTGGGACGCGCACGACAACTCGGAGCCTTGTTCCTCCTGCTCGTTTGGTCTTTCGTACCGGCGATGGCCTGCTCGTTGCCGGAGGAACCCATGACGCCGGTGGAGCATTCCTGCTGCGTGCAGATGCACCATCATTGTGGGGACATGGACATGCCCTGCTGCCACAAGCAGGTGCGGACCGAGCTTTCTGCGGTGACGGCGAAACAGCAACATGCGCCACTGCTGCTTCCAGCGATTACCCATCCAACAGCTTTCGTTCCGATTCTCTGGCCGACGTTCTACGCGCTCCCAGTAATCCTGGCAGATGTTTCACCACCGCCGTCTCCACCCGTCTCGATCACCATCCTCAGAATCTGATTCTCTGTTTTCGCTCATCTTGCGCGATTGCGTGCGATCCGGTATCGGCGCGTCTGCGTGAACTGTTGGATGAATGAAAAGGGAGACTTTCAATGCAGGTATCTGCTTGGCGTATCGCCATGTTTGCCCTCGCTGTCGCGACATCCGCCGCGGCGCAGCAAGCTACGCCTCTTGCCACACTCGTGGACGAGGCTAAAACTCAGAACAGTAGTATCGCCGCCGCCGATCATGCGGCCCGCGCTGCCCGGCTGGTAGCGCCGCAAAAAAGCGCACTGCCTGATCCCACCTTTACACTGCAGCAGTTCAGCGTCGGAAGTCCTCGCCCGTTCGCGGGTTACTCCAACAGCGATTTCGCTTACATCGGTCTAGGCGTATCTCAAGAGCTGCCGTACCCAGGAAAATTGAGACTACGTGCCGAGATCGCTGACCGGGAAGCTGACACCAAGGTCGTGGAGACTCTTGCTCTGGGCTCTGACATTGCAGGAGCGGTAAAAGCGGATTATCTACAACTCGCCTATCTGCAACAGACACTCGCGATCTTGGTGCAGAGCCGCGACCTTCTGGATCAGATACTCGCGGATGCGACCGAACGCTACAAGGTCGGTCAGGGGATGCAACAGGACATCCTGCAGGCTCAGGTCGAACGCACCGGATTGACACGCGAACTCACGATGCACCATCAGGAGGTGAGCGCGATCCAAGCTCATCTCAAGGGTTTGCTCCACCGGGAGCAAAGTTCGCCCGATATCATCCCAGTCGATCTCGCGGAAACTCCTCTGCAGAGAACCGGCGTGGAATTGCTGGCCATGATCGAGAAGCAGAATCCACAAGTGCAGATTGATGCGAGCCAGGTACGCAAGCAGGATGCTCAACTGGCATCAGCGAAACGGGAAAGCAAACCGGACTTCGCGCTCGGATATCAGTACGAAAACACGGATCGTAAATACCGCGATTACTACATGCTGACGCTCAGCCTCCGTCTGCCCAGAAAGAAGCGCGTGGACGCGGAGATTGGCGAGGCAGTGGAGATGCTGGCGCAATCCAAGGCCACCCTTGATGCTCACCTGCAACAGCAGCTTGCGGAAGCCCAGCAAGCCTACGTGAAAGTCACCGGCGACGCCGAACTGCTCAAGGAATATCGCGAAGGCCTCGTGCCGCAGTCCGAGGCAGTCCAACGGGCCATGCTGAGCGCCTATGGATCGAACAAGGAACAATTCACGCGCGTGCTGCAATCCTTTGCGAGTGTCCTACAGCTCAAGCTCAGCTACGCACAGACGCTGCAAGACCACGAAGCGGCCCTCGTCCGCCTCGAAACGCTGACGGGAGCGACACTTCGATGAACAAATACATCGTTCGTACTTCTTTGGTCTGGATGGCGTTGCTTGCAGCCGTTGCTGGCGTGGCCTTCTATCGCTCGCGGAAGGCAAGTTCTTTTCCCCGCGGTGAGAATCCAAGTGCCGTCCAGCCGGTCGCATCCGGCCCTGCCGACGATACCCGACCGGCAACCTCTCCGACACCGATGGCGGACAATCTGGCACCTCTTGTCCCCGTTCAACTCTCGCCGGAACGCATGCAGAGTATCGGTGTGAAGATCGGCTCCGTCGAGTACAAGCAACTGACCGATGACATCCGTGCTACTGGAACGGTCGCGATCGATGAGCGGCGAATCGCCTACGTGCAGACCCGGTTTCCGGGGTACATCCGGCAGGTCTTCGCCAATGCCACCTATCAGTATGTCCGCAAAGGGCAACCGCTCTTCACCATCTATAGTCCGGAACTGGTTGCAACCCAGCAGGAGTATCTGCTGGCGCAACAGAATCAGAGAGCCTTAGCAGCAAGCACCGTAAGTGGTGTCGCTGCGGGAGCTGCCACCCTCGTCGATGCGGCAGAACAGAGGCTCGCCCAATGGGACGTCCCCGCAAGCGAATTGTCGAAACTGAAACAGACTGGTAAGCCAATCACCGACCTCGCCTTTAATGCCCCAGCGTCCGGATACATCACGGAATTCAACGCTTTGCCGAATCTCTATGTTGAGCCGTCAACGCGGCTCTACACCCTTGCCGATCTTGCGGAGGTTTGGGTAGTAGCGCAGGTGTTTCAGGACGACGTGGGACGAGTCCGTCCAGGACAGTCGGCACAGGTCACGGTCGATGCGTATCCAGGCCGGAATTTCAGCGGTCGCGTCGAACAGGTCCTGCCTCAGGTCGATTTGGCGACGCGCACCGTGCATGTTCGGCTCGCAATCAGCAACCCGGCCATCCAACTTAAGCCAGGCATGTTTGTAAACGTCGCGCTCAAAACGAATCTTGGGAGACAGCTTGCCATTCCTGCTTCGGCAGTCATGCGTTCGGGAACACGCACGCTTGTCTTTCTTTACAGCGGGAACGGAAGAATTGAGCCCAAAGAAATCGCGCTGGGCGCACCATCCGGCGACAGCTTCGTCGTGACGAAGGGGCTGGACGCAGGGCAGAAGATCGTGACCTCCGCTAATTTCCTCATCGACTCCGAGAGTCAGTTGCAGGCCGCCGCAGGCTCCTTCACGCCACCGCCCCCAGGTGCGTCGGGCAAAGAGACTCTGACCGCATCGCAAGGAAAGATCGAATTCACCACCAGTCCCGATCCTCCGGCGCGAGGAGCAAACACCTTCCGTGTGCGTCTCGCCGACGCGAGCGGAGCGCCCGTGACCGGAGCCGACGTAACCGTGACCTTCTACATGGCCGCCATGCCGGCGATGGGAATGGCCGCGATGAACACCGCTTCCAAACTCTCCGAAAAAAGCGCCGGTTTCTATGAAGGGTCCGGAGCCCTCGGTTCCGGGGGGACATGGCAGGTGACCGTTACGGCCAGGAAAGACGGCCGGACGATCGCGACCAAACAAATGAGTCTCAATGCGACGGGAGGCATGTAGATGCTGGCCAAGATCATCGAATCCTGTGCGCAAAACCGCTTTCTTGTCTTTACTCTCGTCCTGCTGCTGACGGTTGCTGGCATCTGGTCGTTGCAGCATGTTCCCGTGGACGCTCTTCCCGACATCTCCGATGTTCAGGTGATCGTTCATACCAACTGGAATGGTCAACCGCCGGATGTGATCGAAGACCAGGTGACCTATCCCATCGTGACCAGCTTGCTGGCCGCGCCACACGTCAAGGCCGTCCGGGCCCAAACGATGTTGAGCGACTCCTATGTGTACGTCGTTTTTGACGACAGCACCGACCTCTACTGGGCGCGCTCCCGTGTCGTCGAATACCTTCAGCAGATTGGAGGGCGTCTTCCTCAGGATGTGCATCCGGTCATTGGACCGGACGCGACTGGAGCCGGATGGGTCTATGAGTACGCCATCGTGGACAAGAGCCACCGCCATAGCCTTGCGGACCTGCGCAGTTTGCAGGATTGGCATCTGAGGTACGCGCTCGAAACCGTGTCCGGCGTATCCGAGGTGGCCAGCATCGGCGGCTTTGTGCGGCAGTACCAGGTGCAACTTGACCCCAGTAAGCTGCTTGCCTCTGGTGTTCCGCTCTCCACAGTGATCGACCGTGTAAAGGCCAGCACCCATGAGACAGGCGGGCGCACGCTCGAAATGAGTGGCACGGCGTACATGATCCGCGGGCTTGGTTATCTGCGCTCGCTCGATGATCTGGCAAACGTTGCCGTGGGCAGCAAGAACGGAACACCCGTTCTGCTGCGCGATCTTGGCACTGTGACCTTTGGTCCTGATCTTCGCGAAGGTGTCGCCGAGTGGAACGGAGAGGGGGAAACAGTCGGCGGCATTGTCGTCATGCGGCAGGGACAGAACGCTTTGAATGTAATTGAAGGCGTGAAACAGAAGTTCAAGGAGATTGCTCCTTCGCTCCCAGCCGGCGTGGAGATTCTTCCGGCATACGACCGCTCCGGATTGATTCACGCTTCCATTCGGACGCTGCAGCGGGATTTGCTGGAAGAGGCTGTGATCGTAAGCCTCGTGATCGTTTTGTTCCTGTTTCACTTCCGCTCGGCGCTCATCGCCATCCTGGCGTTGCCCATTGCCATCCTTGTCTCATTTCTGCCGATGTATTGGCTTGGGGTGACCTCCAACATCATGTCCCTCGGCGGTCTGGCGTTGGCGATCGGCGTGCTCGTAGACGCTTCGATTGTGATGGTGGAGAATGGGTACCGCCATCTTGCTGAACGGCAGGAGCGGGATACGGCGCCGGTGACGAACGAGGAGCGGAAACACATTCTCATTCAATCCGCGAAACAAGTCGGTCCGGCACTCTTTTTCTCGTTGCTCATCATCGTGGTTTCGTTCCTTCCCGTGTTCCTGCTGGAAGCACAGGAAGGCCGGATGTTTCGTCCGTTGGCATGGACAAAAACGTTAGCCGTCGGCACGTCCTCCATCCTCGCCATCACACTCGTACCGGTTCTGATGGTGATCCTGATCCGGGGGCGGCTGCGCCCGGAGCGCGCGAATCCGATCTCCCGTTTTACGCAGGCACTCTATCTGCCCATCCTTCGCTTTTGCCTGCGTCATCGCTGGCTCACAATTGTCGTCAACCTGATCTTTCTTGCGGTGACGGTACCGCTGGGTTTTCGCATGGGCAGCCAGTTTATGCCTTCGCTGTTTGAAGGTTCTGCGCTCTATATGCCCACGGCTTTACCGGGAATCTCGATTGAACAAGCCAAGATCCTGTTGCAGGAGCAAGACCGCGTTCTTCGTAGCTTCCCAGAGGTTCAGAGTGTTTTCGGCTCAGTGGGGCGCTCCGACAGTGCTACCGATAATGCTCCGCTCGACATGTTCGATACCACTCTCATGCTCAAACCACGAGAGCAGTGGCGTGCTGGAATGACCTATGACCGTCTCATTCAAGAGATGGATGCGAAACTCCAGTTTCCCGGACTTTCCAACACCTGGACGATGCCTGTTCAGAATCGTCTCGATATGGAGCTGACAGGCATCAAGACCCCGCTCGGTCTGAAGGTCCAAGGCTCAAGCGTGGCAGGCATAGAGCAGATCGCCGCTCAAATCCAGGCCGTGTTGGCTGCAATGCCGGAGGCCCGTTCTCTCTTCGCCGAGAAGGTCTCACAGGGTTTCTATGTGAACGTCGAAGTTGATCGTCAAGAGGCAGCGCGGTACGGACTCACCATTGCGGATGTGCAGACGGCCGTCTCTTCCGGGATCGGCGGAGAGAACGTCGCCGGGAACATCGAAGGCCGCGAACGCTATCCCATCAATGTCCGTTATCTACGGGACTTCCGCGACAGCCCAGAGACGATGCGCAATGTGCTGATTGGAACGCCGACGGGAGCACAGATTCCACTGGGTCAGGTCGCCCATATCTCATTCTCACGAGGCCCCGCGATGATCCGCGACGAAGACGGGAAACTTACCGGATACGTCTATGTCGATCTAAGAAATGCGAACTATGGTGGCTTTGTGACAGCGGCTAACCGTCAGTTGCAATCGAGGCTGAAATTACCGCCTGGCTACACCTATCAATGGGCGGGAGAGTATCAGTTCGAGCAGCGCGCGAAACAGCGACTCAGCCTGATTCTCCCTCTTGTCCTCTTCACCATCTTCCTATTGCTGTACCTTGTCTTCCATTCGGTTACGGAAGCGCTGGTGCTCATTTTTCCCACCATCTATGCCTTGAGCGGCGGCCTGCTGCTGCAATGGCTCCTGCACTATAACTTCAGCGTGGCGGTCGCTGTGGGCTACATCGCACTCTTCGGTATCGCCGTGGAGACGGGTGTCGTCATGGTGGTCTATCTGCATGAGGCGTTGCAGGATCGGGAGCGGGAGGGCCGCCTCCAGTCGGAAGAAGATATCGAGGCTGCGGCCATCGAGGGCGCGGTACACCGTCTGCGCCCGAAGCTCATGACCGTCGCTGCCGTGCTCGCCAGCCTGATCCCCATCCTTTGGGAGTCAGGCGTCGGTTCCGACGTGATGAAGCCCATTGCCGCGCCCATCGTCGGCGGCATGATTACCTCAACCATTCATGTTCTGATTCTGGTTCCCGTCTTCTTCGTCATGATGAAGGAAAGAGCTCTCAAGATGAAGAACTCGCGCACTCCCTAGCGAGACCCTTCCGCTGTTCAACCCGATCAACCACATAAAGGAGACTGATAATGCAATACAAACTGTTGACGTCCACGGCCATTCTGATACTTGGCGTTGCCCTCTCAGCCGCGCAAACAACACAAACCTTCACAGGCACGGTGAGCGATGCGATGTGCGGAGCGCACCACATGATGAAAGATGCGACCTCCGCGAAGTGCACCCGCGCATGTGTCAAGCAGGGCTCGGACTTCGCCCTCGTCAGTGATGGCAAAGTCTATATCTTGAAAGGCGACAAGGCGCAGATCGATAAATTTGCCGGAGAAAAGGTCGTGGTAAAAGGGGCGATGTCAAAGAGCACAATTGTTGTCAATTCCATTGCCACATCCAAGTGACGTCTATTGAGCGTGGGGACGCATTGTGGAGTGCTGCGATCCTTGTACGTGCCCACGCTCGATTCCTAGGCCCGACCTCCGCTTTGAAAGAGAAATGGAGGTTGACAGCTTAGGGGAATGTTCGCAGAGAGGCCACCAGGCACATCGTGAGAGCAGGTTTTGGCATGCTGAAGGCGCCTGATCAAAGAGGGATATCGTGCTCTCTATAGCCTCTCGGTAGAGATCAACGCCCGTACTCGCTCTCGCACTTCGTCACGAATGCCTCGCACTTCTTCACTCGGTAACCCCTTGGGGTCACGGAGTGGCCAATCGTCGCGGCGCAGTCCTGGGACATAAGGGCACTTGTCCCCGCATCCCATCGTGATGAGCAGTTGGGCCTCCCTCGCCAGTTCCTCCGTTAACTTCTGAGGTTTCGCGCCGCTAAGGTCGATCCCAATTTCCTGCATCACCGCCTGTACTTCGGGGTGGACGCGCTCGCCGGGTTCCGTTCCGGCCGATATGGCCCTTGCCCTGTGCGGGTCTGCCAGATGGTTGAAGAATGCAGCGGCCATCTGAGACCGCCCAGCATTGTGTACACACGCAAAGATGACGTTAAACATGAACTCCTCCAGAGATGGGTTTGTGAGTGTTGGACCATGCCTGACATGCCATTTGGACGGGGTCCCATGGACTGCTCAGCGGTGGAGTATAGCTGAGGTCGAGGTCCGAAACCTGATCGACCGTCATTCTGTGAAAAAGTGCTGTGGCGAAGATGTCGATGCGCTTGGCGACCTCCGCTTTGTAAGCTCCGATCATTTGCGCGCCCAGCAGCTTTCCGCTCTCGCGATCCGCAGTGACTCGAATCTGAATGGGCGTCGCGCCGGGATAGTAGGCTTTGTGGTCATTCACAACGATGTCGGTCGTGTATGGCGCACGACCCGCAGCTCGTGCCTCGTGCTCACGCAGCCCGGTTCGCGCAATCACCAGGTCGAATATCTTGACGACCTGTGTTCCCAATGAGCCAGCGAACTCACGGCTTCCGCCAAGCATGTTTTCTCCGGCGACCCGCCCCTGTTTATGAGCTGTGGTGCCAAGCGGAAGATAGATGTTGCGCTCTAAGAGGCGGTGCCACGTCTCCCCGCAATCGCCCGCGACAAAGACATCCGGGACGCCTGTCCGCATCTGCCGATCTACCCGCAACGCTCCGCCTTCGCCAGTCGGGAAACCCGCTTGTTCGCCAAGAATGGTGTTGGGGATGACGCCCGCTGCGACCAGTACCATCTCGCAGTCCCGGTACCCCACAGAGGTAAGCACGCGAAGATGGTCGCCTGCCTGTGTAATCTCACGCACCTCTGTGCTGGCGAGGACATCCACACCATGCTTTCGCAGCTCAGTGGCGACCTTCTCTCCCAATGGCGCATCGACCGTGGGGAGGGTGGTTGCTGGACGGCTTATGACAGTGACTTCGATTCCGCGGTGGGTCAGTGCATCCGCCATCTCCAGTCCGATGTAACCTGCTCCGACAATCACAGCCCGCTTTGGTTTGGCCTCCTCCAGAAAGTCGTTAACGCGGAAGCTGTCCTTCATGGTGTGCAGCAGAAAGACTCCAGGCAGTTCTTCACCCGGAATGCTTAATTGTCTTGGACGAGCGCCTGTGCCCAGCAGCAACCTGTCGTAAGAGAACTCCCGCGCTCCAGCGGAATGGGTGACGTACACTTTGCGTTTGGCTAAGTCAATCCTTTCGGCGCGGTGTTCGGGATGTATCGTGATGCCGTCGAAGGTCGTGCGGTGAGCCAGCATGTGCCAGTCCGGCGTCTCGCCACTGAGAAAGAAGGGCAGGCCACAGATACTGTAATTCGGAAACGCATCCGCCAACACGAGGTCAATCGCGACCTCCGGTTCAAGTTCATGCGCCCGAAGAGCGGCGCTGATTCCCGCATCACTTCCACCAATCACTAGCAGTCGCACGATGATGGCTACTCTTTCCCGATCTCACGGATCTTCTTTTGAATGGCCATCGAATCCAGGCTTGCCAGCGGAAGGCAGAGAAACAAGGAAATGCGCCGTTCGAGGGTGCGGAACGCCTGCGAGTAAGCATGGACAGATTCCGCAGTGCCTTCCGGCAATGCGACAGGATCAGGGATGCCCCAATGCGCCGTGAGCGGCTGGCCCGGCCACACCGGGCAGACCTCATTCGCAGCGTTATCGCAAACTGTGAAGACGAAATCGAGATGAGGCGAGTCCGGCTGGGCAAACTCATCCCAGGACTTGCTGCGGAGATTTTCTGTCGGCAGCCCTGCCTCTGCGATCTGTTTCAGCGCTTCAGGACGCACGATGCCGGAGGGATGACTTCCGGCACTGTACGCGGTGAAGTTCGGTCTGCCTCGCCAGTTCATGAGCGCTTCCGCCATGATCGAGCGTGCTGAATTGCCCGTGCAAAGAAACAAGACGTTGTAGTGCTTCATCGGTCTGTACTCGCTTTCTACTTACCCTGTGGTCGTTCAATCAGGAACAGCAGTTCGGCCCGCAGCATGCTTGACCAGATGGCTTGAGCGCATAAATCTTTACGCTGGCCGCTCCCTGATTCACGTCATAGGTGGACAACACCTCGGTAAGCTCTTCGTGGAAGCTGGCGGCCGTAAGTGCGCAGCAGCTTGTGGCGTTGTCGCCGTCCATCGCCGGGGAGCAGCAGCCCGACTGGTTCTCCACCTTCGCGTAGGCGTTCAGGTCGGCGCCGCTGTCGATAATCTGGATGTGTTCGAGGCCGGCCTTCGCTAGACCGTTGCGATAGTCCTCCATGAGCACTGCGCCTGCAATGCAGCCCACATACGCAGCCATGCTCTTTGCCACTGCCTCCGGTAGTTCTTCTTTCAGCGCGATGTCGCTGATGGCAACCCTCCCGCCCGGCTTGAGAACACGGGCGATTTCCTGAAAGACAGCCTGCTTGTCGGGAGCGAGATTGATGACGCAGTTGCTGATGACGCAATCGACCGAATCATCCGGCAACGGAATGCGGTCAATCGTCGATTGGCAGAACTCAACGTTCGTATAGCCACCCTTCGCTGCGTTCTCACGCGCACGCTCGATCATCGAGGGCGTCATGTCGATGCCGATGGCGCGTCCGGTTGGACCGACCATGCGGGCAGCCAGGAAGACATCGAGGCCACCGCCAGAGCCGAGGTCTACGACTACTTCGCCCGGACGGATGTTTGCCGTCGCCGTGGGATTGCCACAAGAGAGACCCATGTTGGCCTCGGCAGGAATCGAGGTCAACTCTTCGGCGCTGTATCCAAATGCCTCCGCCACCGCGCGGACACCCTCGTCATTCGTCGACAGGGTGCTCTCTGCGACCGCACCATACTTCGACTTCACCGATTCCAAGACTTCGTTGGCCATGCCACCTCCAATACATACGTTTTCCCGAATGTATCCCTTGCGGACACATACGTCAAGGCGTATAAGTAAGGCATGGCGGCAAAGGCTTCGCATTTCAACATGGAACTCTTCTTTCAGGCGCTCGGCGACAACACCCGTCTCCGATTGTTGAACCTTATGGGCGACCAGGAGATTTGTGTCTGTTACTTCGTCGAGATTCTGGGGCAGTCACAGCCCAAAATTTCCCGTCATCTGGCCTATCTTCGCCGGGCCGGAATCGTCGAAGCGCGGCGCGAAGGCAAGTGGATGCACTATCGCATCGTGATGCCGTCCAACATCGGTGCTGCCCAGGTCTTTCATCAGACTCTCGCATGGCTCAAGGAAGACAAAGCCATGCAAAGTGACCGCGCCAAGCTCACGAAGGCATGTTGCAGTCCCGCAACGTTCGTAGCCTTGCAAGGTGCCCCTCTCCCCATTCCCAACGAATCGCTTGTCAGTCTGGAAGGCAAATAAATGTCCACTGCTCCGATGACCCAAGGACGTGTCTGCGCCCCTCACCAACGGAAGAAGCTGTCGTTTTTGGACCGCTTTCTGACGCTCTGGATCTTTCTCGCCATGGCCATCGGTGTCGGCATCGGCCACTTCATCCCCGGTTCTGCATCGTTCGTGAATCGTTTTCAGACGGGCACGACGAATATCCCGATCGCCATCGGCCTCATCATCATGATGTTTCCACCGTTGGCGAAGGTGCGCTACGAAAAGCTGGGCGAGGTCTTCCGCAACAAGCGGGTGCTTGGACTGTCACTGGTACAGAACTGGCTCATCGGCCCAGCACTGATGTTTGTCCTCGCGGTCGTGTTTCTGCGCAGCGAACCGGCCTACATGCGCGGCCTCATCCTGATTGGTATTGCCCGCTGCATTGCGATGGTGCTGGTCTGGAATGAACTGGCCGAAGGCGATACGGATTACGTTGCCGGACTGGTCGCCATCAACAGCGTCTTTCAGGTTCTCTTTTACAGCCTCTACGCCTGGGCCTTCCTAACCGTACTTCCCAAGTGGTTCGGTCTGGAAGGCAGCGTGGTCGAGATCGGGATTGGACAGATTGCTAAGAGTGTCGGCCTCTACCTCGGGGTTCCGTTTGTCGCCGGTTTTCTGACACGCTTTGTCCTTATCCGCGCCAAAGGCGAAGAGTGGTATCGCACCACGTTCATTCCGCGCATCAGCCCGCTCACACTCATCGCATTGCTGTTCACCATCCTAGTTATGTTCTCGTTGAAGGGTGACCTCATCGTGCGGTTGCCCCTTGACGTGGTCAAAATTGCCGTGCCGCTCGTCGTGTACTTTCTCATCATGTTCTTGGTCAGCTTCTGGATGGGCAAGAAGCTGGGGGCTGATTACGCCCAGTCAGCCACGCTCTCATTCACGGCTGCAGGCAACAACTTCGAGCTGGCCATTGCGGTTGCCGTCGCTGTCTTCGGGCTGAATTCGGGAGAGGCGTTCGTCGGCGTGGTTGGGCCATTGATCGAAGTTCCAGCGCTCATCGGGCTTGTGAATGTTGCCTTCTGGATGCGCAAGCGCTATTTCGCTCTCGCAAACGATGGTTTCGAAGTGCATCCTGCGGAAGATGCTCCCTGATACAGCTCTAATCACAAGTGCACAGTTCCCCACGTCGTGCCCGATTCGCTTCACGAAGGACAAGCGGCAAGAGAAGGAGAGCCGCTACCGAATCAGCCCACGCGACGTGGAAGATGGCATTCGCCAAGAGTCCCCCCAGCCCAATCCAAGCCATGTAGGCACAGATTGAGGTCTGTGCCGCATCGGCCTGAAGCGCCGCGCTTGCGGTGCTCTGCGCCAGCCGCCTCTTTGCCTTTCCGAGTAACGGCATTCCGATGGCCGCGATGAGGAGTAAGACAATCCCAACGCCGCTGGCTTCCGGTCGGAGTGCAGGGACGAGTAAGCCCAAGGTCGATGTCGTCACAATGTATACGGCGATGATGTAAAGCAGGATTGCGGAAAGGAAGGCGGCGCGCCGTTCTCCTGCAGGGCCGACTTGGAATCTCCGTAGTACGACCAAGGCGGAGATGAGTTCCACCAAGCTATCCGCTCCGAACGCTGTCAAAGCAACGCTCCGGGCGCGAATCCCTTCGCCTATGCCCAGGATTACTTCCAAGGACATCCATGCGATCGAAATATACTGCAGTCTTCGCACGGCCCGGCTATCCGCCTCAGAGTGTGGAGAGCCGGTGCAACACGCTTTGTCTTCACAAGTCATCTGCGTTCCCTTCATCTTGCCTGAGGTGACATGCGAAGGCCACCTCTCTCTGCGCTTCTGCGCCGAGCGCGTTCCTCGATCCACGAGAACAGAGTTGGAAGCACGACCAGCGTCAGTGCTGTGGACGTAACAAGCCCGCCAATCACAACCGTGGCGAGAGGGCGTTGTACTTCTGCTCCAGCTCCGTGGGAGACAGCCATCGGGATAAAGCCGAGGCTGGCGACAAGGGCTGTCATGAGCACAGGACGGAGACGGGTCTCGGCCCCTTGCTCCGCTGCTTCGCGCGGCGGCTTGCCTTCCTGTTGTAGTTCTCGAATGTACGTCAGCAGGACGATGCCATTGAGAACGGCGATTCCGAAGAGCGCAATAAACCCTACGCCAGCAGAGATGCTGAACGGCATGCCGCGCAAGAGCAGTGCGACGATTCCGCCCGTGGCGGCGAGCGGAATATTGAGAAAGATCAGTACCGCCGGCATCACCGCCCGGAAGTTGAAATAGAGCAAAGCGAAGATCAAAAGAAGCGCCGCCGGTACAACAATCATGAGTCTCCGGCTGGCACTCTGCAGCTGTTCGAACTGGCCGCCCCATTGCAATTCGTAGCCGCTCGGGATTCTCACGTTCGCCGAAACCGCCTTTTGTGCGTCCGCAACAAAGCTTGCCAGATCACGGCCGCGGACGTTCAGTTCGACCGTAATCCGTCGTTGACCTCCTTCGCGGCTGATCTGGGCGGGGCCTTCTTCATCCTGGATGTCAGCCAATTGCCCAAGCGGTACGAAATGCCCCTCGTTATCACCGACGCGGAGATTGCTGACGGCTTGAGTGCTCTCCCGCTGCTGCAACGGAAAGCGCACTTGCATGTCAAACCGCTTGTTGCCTTCGACGATGGTTCCCACCGTCTTGCCGCCAATCGACTCAATCGTATCGAGAACAGACGCGGCGTCGAGGCCATGACGAGCAAGCTCGTCCCGGCGCAGGCGAATGCGCAGGTACGGAAGTCCGGCGACGCGTTCGGCCCGGACATCTGCTGCACCACGCACCTTCGCGACGGTGGCTGCGATTTGATCCGCAGTCCGACGCAAGGTGTCCAGGTCTTCACCATAGAGCTTGATGGCAAGATCACTGCGGGAGCCGCCTTCCATCAACTCTTGCATGCGCATCTGGATTGGCTGCGAGAAACTGTACACCGCGCCCGGGGCCTCTTCTTCGAGACGCTTCTTCATGGCCCCAATGAGATCGTCTTTGCTCCGCTTCTTGGGCCAATCGTCCATCGGCTTGAGCGTGACGTATACGTCGCTTTGATCGATGGCCATCGGGTCGGTCGCGACCTCCGGGCTTCCCGTTCGACTGACAACCCGCTGCACCTCCGGGAACTCGCGAAGCACCGTCTCGACGATTTCATTCCCGTGGAGCGATTCCGTGATCGAGATGCCGGGAACGCGGTACATCTGCACCAGGATAGAACCCTCATCCAGGGACGGAATGAATTCGGCACCTAGAAACGGAATACCAATCAGGGAGATGGCAAAAAGACCGACCGCAATTCCTCCGGTCAGAAGCGGGCGCGCAAGAGCGTGCTGCAGGACAGGCCGATACCATGCATCGATCTTCCGCATGATGCGCGTCGGTCCTTCTTCTGTTTGGTTGCGAAGAACATACCAACTAAGCACTGGCATTAGGACAAGGGCGACAACGAGCGAGGCAACAAGTGCGAATAACACCGTCGCAGCCATCGGCTTGAACATCTTGCCCTCCACGCCACTCAGGGTGAGGATCGGTACGTACACGAGAAAGATGATGGCCACGCCGAAGAAGATCGGCTTTGCCACCTCGGCACCCGCGCGCCGAATTGTCTCTTCGACGGGCTCCTCCGGCTTGCGCTCGTGCAGTCTCCGAAGAATGTTCTCGATGATGACGACCGAGCCATCGACAATGAGTCCAAAATCGATGGCCCCCAGGCTCATCAGATTGCCAGATATCTTCGCTTGCACCATGCCTGTCACCGCAACCAGCATGGAGAGCGGAATTGCCAGCGAGACCATGGCTCCCGCGCGGAAACTGCCCAGCAGGAGTAAGAGCACCGCGATGACGAGAATGCCACCCTCGATCAGATTTCTGCGCACGGTTTGGATGGTGCGATTCACAAGATCCTTGCGGTCGTAGAGTGTCTCGATTTTGACGCCGGGAGGAAGCGTCTTTTGGAGTTCGGCAAGCTCCTCCTTCACGCGGTCGGCAACCGCACGCGAGTTTTCCCCGAGCAGCATCATGGCTACTCCGACGACGATTTCTCCCTTTCCGTCCTGCGTCGCAAATCCGCGCCGCACCATGGGCGCAAACTGTACGTTCGCGATATTGCGAATGAAGATCGGTGTTCCCGTAGGAGAGTTGGCGACGACGATGTTCTCAATATCGTCGAGGCTTCCAATCAACCCTTCTCCACGAATCAGGGATTGTTGCTCAGAATGCTCCAGGTAGGCGCCGCCTGCATTGGCATTATTCTTGCCCAGGGCCTCAATCACGCGACTAAGAGGCAGATGGTAGGACGCAAGTTTCTCGTTATCCACCTCCACTTGGTACGTCTTCAATTCGCCGCCCTGGCTGTTGACCTCGACCACACCGGGGACGAGACGCATCTTGGGCGCGATATTCCAGTCAAGGATGGTGCGCAACTCCATCAGGCTGCGACCGGGACCAGTCACTTTGAATTGATAGATCTCACCCAGCCCGGTTGAGATCGGGCCAAGTTCCGGCACGCCGACGTTGGGCGGGACGGCCTCTTTGGCTTGCGCCAGCCGCTCATTGACCAACTGGCGGCAGAAGTATGGATCCATGTCATCGTTGAAGTACACCGCGACATACGAGAGTCCGTACTTGGAGACCGACTGAATCCTGCGCGTTCCGGGCAGGCCGCTCATCGCTGTCTCGACGGGAAACGAGATCAGCTGTTCCACTTCCAACGGGGAGAGGCTTGGAGCCCTCGTCAGCACGAGAACTTGATTTGGAGTGATATCCGGCTCGACATCGATCGCCAAGTTGTTTAGCGACACAATCCCCATTGCCGCGATGAACAAGGTGCCGAGCAGGACGAGGACGCGGTAGCGCAGAGCGAGATCAACAAGGCGTCCCATCAGTCCTGGTCTCCAAGTTCGCCACCCGCGAGGATGGACTTAAGGTGAAATGCCCCTTGGGAAACCACCTGTTCTCCCGGTTTCAGTCCACTGACTACCTCCGTCAGGTCGTTGACTGTCACGCCCTTTTCGACCGGACGTACCTCAAACCGGGTTGGAGCTAGCTGCACAAACACAACGTTCTTTCCCTCTACTTCCTGCAGGGCGCTGGATGGAACGGCAAGGGTTTGTTTGCTGAATCGAGTGGGGAGTTCAATGTTCGCGAACATATCGGTCTTCAGGCGCATGTCGCGGTTATCAACCTCGCACCGCACCCGTGCCGTTCTTGTTTGAGGATCGAGAACGTCGCTGATATACGCGACTCGACCTCCGAAGGTTTCGTTCGGATACGTATCGACTCGTATCGAGGCGTCTTGTCCCAAGCGAATCCGGCCCAGGTCTTTCTCATACACCTCAGCTTGAACCCATACACGCGAAAGGTCCGCGACCGTAAACGTCTCCCGTCCCGGTTCAATGACTTCGCCAGACGAGACAGGGGCCTTGGTGACCACGCCGCTGAACGGCGCTTTGAGAGCGGTAATGGAACCTTCGGCGCTGGAAGTCGCGCCGTAACGATGCAGGCGTTGTTGTATTCCGCGAAGAACCGCTTGCTGGGATTCGATGCTTGCTCGGATGCCTTGTTCTTCCGCCTTGCTGGACTCCGCTTCTTTCTCCGGGCTCGCGCCGATATCGGCCAAGTGGCGTGAGCGCTCCGTCTGCCGCGTGGCCGGAACAAGTTGAGCATTGAGCTTTGCAATCTCGGCTCGTGCCGATTGTTCCTGCGCGGACAGATCAATCGCTTCCAGGTTGTCGAACAGCGCGAGGGTCTGACCGGCGCGAACGCGATCACCGACCTTCGCTTTCACTTCCACGATGCGGCCACGTGAGAGCGGGGAGACCTCCGCGACCCGGCTGTCGATCGGTTGCACCGTCCCGACTGCGCGGAAGTATTCGTTTAAGGCCGTGATGTTGGCCGCCGCAACCTTGAGCCCGATATGCCCTTGCGCAGGCAACAACATCTCGACTTCATTTTTCTTTTCGATCGTTTCGGCTTCACTCGTCTTTGTTTCATCCGGTTCCGGCTTGTGCTTGCAGCCAGACAGAAGAATCGAGCCCAACAGGAGAAAGAGCACAACAAAGTTCTTCACGGGAGATTGCCTCCAATCACGCGTTCTACGTCTGCCCAGCTTTTCGCCTCGTCCATCTCGCCGTCGATCAAGGCAAGGCGGTTGTCCACCATGCGACGTTGTTCATTGATTACGTCGAGGAGACGAAGCTGGCCGAGGCGATAGGCTTCCTGGACCACCTGCAGGTTTTGCGTCGAGAGATCGACCACACCGGAACGGAGCAAGTCCACCGACTGAAGGTTCGCCTGCCATTGTCGGTACGAAGAATCGACCTCAATCGGGATTGTCTTTTCCAGATACTCCCGGCGAAGCCGGGCTGCATTGCCGCGCGCGGTCGCCGCTTCGACATCGCCCCGAACACTCCGGCTGCTTCGGAGTGGGATCGATACCCCGAAGGTCAGCAGGTCGTCCTTGTCTCTGAGCGGAGCGATCGTACCGTTCGCACTCTGACCGTAGAGATCGTCAAATTGACTGTTCTGCTTGGTGTATCCCGCATTGAAGGTTACGTCAGGCCGGCCGTTGGCGCGGGCGAGGGAGATGCTGGCCATCCCTTGGCCTTCGGAGGCCCGTGCCAGAGCGAGGTCTGCCCGACGTTGTATAGCTGCCTGCTTCAACTCGTCCAAGGAGAGCGTGGAACCGGGCACCGCTTTCACCTCGGATAGTGGGGCGTCCGCTCCGAGACCCAGAAGCTTACGCAAATTCGCCTCCGCAACCACGAGACGCGCTTGTGCGCCTCTGCGCTGCACGAGCGTCCGGTTCACCTCCACCCGGAGGAGGTTTTCATCCAGCCGCGCGGTATCGCCTTCCCCGACTCGGGCTTCCGTGAGCCGCAATGCCTCTTGATTCAGGCGGAGAAGGTCGTCGAAGAGCTTGACCTTCTGCCTTTCTGCCAGCCGATCTGCGAATGCGCCTCGAATCTGAAATGCGATTTCGGACGAGCGCTGTTGCAATTCCGCGTCGGCTTGGGCGATCTCGAAGGTTGCAACCTCGATCCGCTTCGAGCGTTTGCCGGATGTCTCGACCGTTTGCGAAAAATCTGCGCCGTATTGTTCCTCGCCCACGGTTCCAAGGGGACGGCCAGTTGTCCCTCGCGCTGTGACCGTGGGAGCTGGTCGTACTCCCGCCTGCCGCACCGATCCTCGCGCCTCTGTAAGCCGTTCGCGAACGGCGAGGAGTTCTCTATTGCTTGCAAGCCCGATGCGGACATAGTCCTCCACCGTCACCGGCGGAGTCTGCTGCGCCCACGAACAAAGGGGTGGCGACAGCAAAGCGCAGAGGGCAAACACACGAATGCGTGTCATACCTGTCTCCTAATCGAAATCTTCTAAAGAGCGGAAGAGCGACTAGGAGAGTTGAGGTGGACGCTCGATGTCAGAGGGAAAAAGAATCGGGGTGCCAATGCTGCGCACGGTGAAACTTGGCAGTGTCAGGCGTAGCGGAGAGAGGACAAGCATCGGCTGCACCAAGGTATGGGCGCAGCAGCAAATGCAGTCGTCATCAGTATCCGGAGTCGTGGCTGAATGCCTGCTGACGTCGATCTTAGGAGTACCGGAAGTGAGAACTTTCGCCGCAGTGCTTACAACGGAACAGGGGCTGCTCGGCAATTCACACGTCGCCATCTCCGTCCCAATGAGGAGGAGCAGCATTACGGCCGCAAACCGGAACCATTTGGAGACCATCCCCATCGCTTCATCATACTCCTCTTAGCTCCAGCCTCTCTGGAGGGAGGAGTTTCACTCCTCGCCTGTCTTCAGCCACCACTTCAGCGGCCTTCCATGACAAGGCCCGAGTGTTTGCAAGCTACGCCCTGTGCTAGCCTCGGACGGAATGGCCGCCCCTGCAGCAATCTTGACCGCAAGCGTCACCACCTTCGCGGCGACGAACATCGATGACATTGTTCTGCTGACCCTGTTCTTCGCACGACGCGTACCCACGCGGAAGATAGTCGCAGGACAATATCTCGGATTTCTGGCGATCATTCTTCTCAGCTGCCTCGGACTTCTCTTGACGCTAGCAATCCCGCACCAGTGGATTCGTGCTCTGGGACTGATTCCACTGTTGCTAGGTCTAAAGCAATTCGTCCTGCTATTCCGAAAGGCTGACGAAGAGGAGGATGTACCGGCTGGTCGCGCAGGCGTACTGTCCATCGCCTTTGTGACACTCTCGAACGGTTCCGATAATGTCGGCGTTTACATCCCATTCTTTAGCATCAACCGTGGCCATCTCTGGCTGGTTCTTCTCTCCTATGCCGTTCTCGTTGCATTCTGGTGTTGCATCGGCAAGTGGCTCGGCAATCGAAGAGTCATCCTCAAAGCGGTTGACCGCGTCGGCCATTTGCTTGTTCCGCTCGTGTTTATCGCGCTTGGTCTTTACATCCTCGCCTTTTGATTGTTCTCACCGACGTTGTCGCCAGACGGAGATCGCGTGCATCTTTGCAACGATCGCTTCATCTCCGATGTCTGGAAGCGTTTGATCCAAGGCGAGTGTGTGCCGGTCTGCCCAAATCTAGGCCAATAGTGAATGTCTTCCTGGGACTCTCTGGAAGACGTGTCATCATCTGGCAACGCAATCCAAGGTGACTCTTGGTACGCCCTTGTCATCCCCCTGTTCGAGAGCTGGGAATGGCTTGGCGGAAGACAATCAAGCCCGGAGCTTCTAGGGCGATCGTTTATCCATAACATTTGAGGGTCGGGCGACCAAGCACGACCCCTGGCTATGCGCTAAATGTGGAGATGCCGCAGCCATTCAAGCTCTAATTTTGAATGAGCCGCACGAGTGTGCCATCGGGATCAATCAACGCACCCACACGGCCTCCCCACTCCTCGACTCTAGGCGGATGGAGCCGCGGTTTTCCCTTGCATCCCTCTGACAATCCAGCTGCCTTACAAACTGCGTAGAAGGAGTCGAGATCGTCCAGTCTCAGGCAGCAACTGAACCACGTGGTCAAGGGGTCTATTTCGGGATGCGAGAAAAACTCCAGGGTCAAGTCGCCCCGCTTTAGAATCATCCAGCCTTCATCACGCCATCCCTCAGAGAATCCGAGAGCTGCATAGAAACGAGAGGTAATTTCAAAGTTGCGCGATGGAAGATTCGGCGTAGCAGCATCACTCATAGCAACGACTCCGACACACTTCAAAATCCCGATGAAGCGAAACTAGGGGCAGCACCGGCCCTGCAATTGTATCGGCGGACACTTTACGGAACCGAACGAGCAGAAGACACAGCAGTCTCCTGCCAATGGGCGCATCAGCGTATGGCAGGCAGCGCACTCATGAAAGAACCGGCAGGAATCGAGTGGCATCTCTTCCAATGCGGCGTGTCCGCACTTAGGGCAAGTCAACATCGATTGGAGCATTGCGGTTGCGGTTCCCATTACTTCTTGGCTCCCCCATGAAGAGTCGAAGGAAAGCCAGCCTTCGTCGTTGCGTTCACGAGGGCAGCAGGGTTTGTCTTGTCCGCGTCGTACTTCACGGTCGCTGTCTTATGGTCATAGTCCACTTTCGCGTCCATCACTCCCGGAACTTTTTCAAGCGCCTTATGAATGGTGATCGAGCACATGGAGCAAGTCATGTTCTGTACGTCGAGCACAGCGGTTTCCGGTGTTGCTGCAAAGGCGGATGCCGGTAAGGAGAGTAGCAGAGCAGCGATGAGCTTACGCATGGTTCATTCCTTTCAACGGTAGAAGAGAGGCAAAATCCAGGGGCTTGCGACTGAGGCGAGCGAGAGCGGCACGAAGATCCAAAACAGGATTCTTTGCGCACGTCTCGTGCGATCAGCAAGGCAATCGCCTTCCGCAGCGCAGGCTTGGGGAACGAGATAAAGCTTGCGGAACGCCAGGCCGAGAAACAGGACGGTCAGCGCAATGAAGATGGGTCGGTAAGGTTCGAGAGCAGTCAAATGACCGATCCACGCTCCCCCGATGCCCAGACTGAGAAGCAGAAGCGGCCCTACACAACACGCCGAAGCCCCGATCCCTGCAAGCAGGCCCCCAGCAAGAGCTAGTCTCGTATTCGCATTCGATGACGACTGCATTGGACCATCCTTCCTTATTTCACCTTAAACTCCGTACTATGGAACGGAGTCAAGAAGACACATGAGCAAGAAACTGACGATTGGAACCTTGGCAGAGCGCGGCGGGGTGAGCGTTGAGACGATTCGCTACTATCAACGACGCGCGCTCCTGGACGAGCCAGTGAAGCCCCCTGGAGGCTTTCGGCAGTACCCGGAAGAATCGGTGAAGCGACTTCTCTTCATCAAGCGAGCTCAGGCGTTGGGATTCACGCTAGAGGAGATTCAAGATCTCCTTGCTCTCGATCAACGGAAGGGCTGTCTGGAAACGCGAGAGATCGCAGCTCATAAGGTGGAGCTGATCGCACAGAAGATTGCTGACCTGTCAAAGATGAAAAAATCGCTGGCTCGCCTCGTACGGTCCTGTGACACGTCTGCTGCGGATGCACCTTGTCCCATCATTCACTTGTTGGCCGATGAGTAGCGGATCGCCAGACCGACCCGCGAGAACGCGAATTCTCATGAGATGCATCGGTTCGGGACGGAAGGAAGTTTCCTTCCGCGCTGCAGCCGCGTTCCGCGTCTTGGCTCCTTTCTCTAGCGGGCCTGTTCCTGCCCGCAACGCCGGCCCTTGCTTCTAGGGGCGCTTCGCACGCAATAAGGAAGACAAGCCTCGCTAAGGGGCGCTGCCCCGATCGCGCTCTCCAAGGCCATCCGCCCTCCGGGTTTTGGCTCCCCCGCAAGCGGTCCCCCCAAAAAGCTTCGCTCCGAGACCTTTCCGTTTGCTACCCCCGCCTTCGCCAGGAGGCGTTCGGCATATGCATGCCGCGATTTCACGCGGAAAAGCAAAAGCCAACCAAGGAGCAGACACCATGACCACAC
>Ga0255336_100880_pt1 | contig 30980 bp, 25 predicted proteins | sample MeOH1_35cm_T3_17_FD_189102 | JGI IMG/M metagenome (GOLD analysis project Ga0255336, IMG submission 189102) | Sandy soil microbial communities from University of British Columbia, Vancouver, Canada - MeOH1_35cm_T3_179 | ecosystem: Engineered > Artificial ecosystem > Sand microcosm > Unclassified ...
GATTCCGGCCGCGCCGGAACACTCCGCGGTTTCCTCCATCGGGGTTTGTACGACGCCTGCCCGCATGCGCCTGTGGCGCGCGCTCATGTCCGTGGTCGAGGGCAGGCATCCTACAAACCTAAACAAAGGCGGCCGTACTGGACACGCCGAACGTGCCGGGTTCGGGCGCGGCCTGATGGGGAGGGACGACTTCTGCGGCCGACGACGCAACCAAGATAATCCGCTCACAAAGGTCCGGTGTCTGGGCGAAGTCAACGTTCGACCCTCCCAATGAAGGCGTGAGCCCAGGACCGTTCCAGGCCGGGCCTTGTCCGTCGTCGATTGGCCGTCGACCCAGAACAGTCCCACGCCGCACTCTAAAGCGGACATTCGAAGCAACTGTCGATCAACATCTCGGACATTGTTGGTCGGCTTAAGTCTTTAGCTTAGCCGTCCGGTACCTCGCTTCTGCCGTTTATCTTACTGATCTTCCATCGGTCAAGGTCTCCGAATTAAAAGTCGACGTTGCAGGCATGCCGCGTCATATTCTGGATCTGTTACCTGATTCGGATACCGCGGCACACGTACTTCAACAAAACAAATGGCTCGTCATGCTGCTGATCCAGTTGTTTGTTCTCGTCGCCCAATCACGACGCGATGGTGTTCGTTCTGCGCTACGGAATGAGACGGGCTTCGAGTTGGTCAACGTACTCCCGATGCTTGAGGCACGCGGGTTGCGGCTTACATCGAAACGAAGTTCAAGGCCTTACTCGAAGTGGCTGGATTGTAAATAGCGGGCATAGAAGCCAAAGAGGACGCGATGTCCTCTCTGGAATTATGCCGTTAGACCGGAGTCAGTATTTGGATCTTTAACGTGTTGTACGCCGAAAGCACATGCCAGTATCGCGCTTGGAGCGCTTCCAACATTGCGTCCAATTGCTCCACGGCCCATTTTCGTTTTGCCTCATCGGACAATGGTCCAGACGCTACGTCGTGCAACATTTCTATCGCTACAGACCGAAAAACATTTGTCCGCGGACTGTAGAGGACCCATTCCAACTTGCCCGGAATTTCGTATCCCAACGGAGAGTCGACGGGTTCAGTTTGATATGCGAGTAAGGAATCGGCCGGTATCTGAAAATAATCTTCAACTTGGCTGGCGAGCTGTTGAAGCCTTATGTTCTGGGCGTCACGAAGCGACATCGCTTTATAGATGAGTGATCTCGACAGAATGATGTCGCGATTAATGTCTTTGAAGATCGGATGCGCCTCAGTGATCGGGATAGCCGAGTCCGCAAGAGCTGCGTGATAACGCCTGAAGCTGTCGAGGTAGTTTTTGTGTACTGCCTCAAAGTCCGTCATGACTGGTGCCACGAAATCCGTGAACGTGTTGCGGTTTAGCAATTCCCGTCGAGCCGTCAATTGGATCAATCGGTCGACGACCGCCACGAAGGCGGTGATGCTTTCGGCGATCATGATGTGCTGCTTCCGGAAATGGACGCCCTTTCAGTATAGACACACTGTTGCGTGTCGCGCCGTCGAATTGGGACCGCTATTCGGCATGAAGGCCGGAGAGGACGTGAAGCCTCGCTGGCCTTTGCACCGCTCTTCAATTCAAGGCACGTCGATGTCGCAACCAATTTGTAGGAAGAATGCATGACCAATACCCTGCGGATGCATGAGGTCGCGCGAAGCGGTGAGCGTCGTCTGAGCCTTCGCCTCCGCCCTGCGAAAGACGGATTTGTCGCGCAGCGCGTCCTCGGTGGAATCTTCGCAGCCTGCACTCGCACCCGGTCGGCGCTGCCCATTGTGTGTAGTAAGTAAGGGAATCCGTTATGGCGCAGCACCGCGAGCGGCGCGTCGGTGGCTAGCGGATCAGACGCTAAGGACACGGGGCGAATTCTCTGATAAAGCCCAGCCCGGACAATGTCGCAGACATGCGCTCCCTTCGGCAAACCTGCTGATTCCAATTAGCTGGGTGGCGAAGTTGGTTCATTGCTTCGAACGAGATTTTTAGCGGAAGCGCCGATCCGTTCCTTGTTGATGTACAGAGACGATCAAAGGCAGATTGTCAACGATTCTAAACGCTGTGCCGGGTGTCTCAAACTGGGCCGGTCCCTGCCTGTCGGCGATGGCGGCCCGCGACCCGAAGCGGTCCGCGAAATTTGCCGATAACGGCCATTCAACTACGGTACCCAAAGTTGTTTCAGCTCTTTGGTTCGTTGTTCCGTCAAATCTTCTAGACACAACTGCACGATCGCGGCGCGCATTGTTCCATGTCGAAAGACGCGATCCTGCACCTGACAGTCGGCATCACGGAACCTGACCCTTTCCCGTTGTGCAACCACTAACGCTGCTCTCGCATCGGCTCGTTCGCTATCGGCACTCAATAGATTGAGCGCGGCTTGGTAAGCCTCGCTTAGCTGCGCGTCAGCTCTGACAAAATCTTCCCGCGCACAAACGGCACTATCAACACCCGATCCGTCGTTGCGGCAAGCAGGCTCTTGTGCATTTGCCATCACGGTGAAACTAGCGGTGGCGATGCAAAGCATCATTGACAGTGTGCCTGTTTTCTTTTGTTCCTCGATGATTGCCGAATGGGGATACGCCTTCGATTCTGCCGCGCTCATGCGGTTGCAGATTCATTGTCACGACTCAGCCGCGACCGCTGATCGACCGTTGCTGGCCGGTCACTGCCTGATGATCGGCATAAGTCGACCCACATCGGCCGTTCGGCTTGACTCAACAGTAACGTCAGCTTTTCGGCGTTCATCGGACGTCAATATATACATGTATTAATGGCGACGAGCACGTCGCACGCAAGCCGGGTAAGCGTGCGCGGCCCAATACGAAGCGGGTGACGGACATCAGTCTGACGGCCGTCGAGGTGTTGCGACAGTTGTATCGCGAACTTGTGGAGCACGTATCCGGCTTTGCTTTACCGAGTTGAAACAGCTGGTGACGGACGATCCTCTGCGTTATTGCGTGCTTCAGGTGCTCGGCGAGCAATGCCTCTCGACGACGGTCGGCGCGGCCGCGAAGGCCTACCTCTCGGCGCACGATGTCCAATGGTGCGATTGGGAAGACGAGTGAGGTGTGGCCTTATCGTCGAAGACGCTTGGGAACGCGACGTCTCGAAGATTCTCGGGAAGCCGCCTTCACAGTTTGATTTTCAATTCGAGCCGCGTTCTGCTGGAGGTGCGACATAGACCATATGGCTAGGGTCGCCAGTGTACTTGGATTCCGACTGCGGAAGGTTGTCGGACCCAAAGGGTCTCATGATTGCCGCGATATACACCGGGCCGGGAATTTTGTACTCGTATTCGTTATTGCCGGTTTTGGAGACGTTCACTGACGCGTGCAGATTTCCCGATAGTGTCGTAGGCAACGTCGCGCTTGCGCCAAGGTCGATGCCGTTATCTGTTGTGGCGGTCACGCTGACTGCATAATCGGTTACTTTTATCATTGCCACTGCCCAGTAAAAGGCGCCAGCGTCGACATTGGCGCGCTCGGGCAACATGTTTGGTATCGACTCATACATGCTCCTGTATTCTCCTGGGACGTTGACCTGTTCGATCTGCAAAGAAGTGAAGGTGATCTTTCTGACTTGCGAATTCTTGATATGAGCGGCAGCGGATGCGGAAAGAGGCAGTGCGGTCAATATCTTCGCATCGCCACCTAGGGAAACACTCGCGCTCTTGCCATTATTCAGAGAGACGTTGCAAATGATTTGCCCATTTGTGCCAATCATGTTCGGACCCGGCTTGGACACGGCATGTTGTGCAATTTGGGAGAACTGGTACATGGGTTGATAAGCGGTACTGTTGCCGCTGCCACTCTTGCGCCAAACGTCACCGACGGTGTACGACACAGGCCCGAGAAAGACGATCTGATCCGCCGTGTACAGGTTGGATGGGATGCAATCGCTGAGTAGTTTCTCATTCGTTACAACACTGTTCTCGCCATTGTTCGTGTTCGAACAGCCTGTCAAAACGATCAATGTCGCCATGCAGATGGCGGTCGCCGCGACGCCTTTCATTTTCATCTCCTTATTTAATTAGTTCAGTTCGACATCGGCAAACAGCTTGTCTACGTTCAGTACGGCACAACTCAGGTCTTCAGGGTTTTTGCAGTCGGCAGCTTGTCTTCCTCCGAACCAAATCTGATAAATGTAGGGAAACCACTTGCCTACTTCCGTTCTATAACTGTCGTCGACGTTGCGATAAGCCTCCCTTGCAGCGAGCATCCACGCAATGCGTGGCGCTGAGAAGCTGCTGCCGCAATCTCCCGGAACGTTTCCGGGGAACGCGAATACACCGGTCTGTGGTCGTGGGTGCGCGGAAAAACAGGTGGCCTTTCCGGTGGAGTCTACGTTCGCGACAAATATGTATCGTTTCGGATTATTGATGAAAGACCGAAGGAAATCATAATCGCCGACCGGCTTCAGATCCTCGGTATATCCGGTGCACGCGACGCCTTCCTTGCAGGGATTTCCTGCCGCAACGATCAAGGCGGTTTTGTAGAAGCCGCTCTCAGGACGGCTGCCATTGAGTTTCGATGAAAAGGTCCACGAGAAATTGATGAATACAGGAATGCCCGTGGCCGCGCTATACCACTGAGCGAACTCCGTCAACGCGAATAGCAGGTTCGCTGGAGTACGCCAGTCGTTTGGAGAGTCCGGGTAACTGCGCTGAATCATCGCGTGAAGTCCGTGCAAATCTTCCACATAGGCCTTGAACTGAACATCAGAATAAGTTCTGAAGTTGCTGTTCCCGAGTTGTGAAACGCCTAATACCGTGTTGGACACTCTGAATACTTTCGTCAATTGCGCGAACGAGCCATCCTGGGAATTAAGTAAGGGCAGCCAGACAACGCGCACTGGTTCTTTTCCAGATTTTGAAGTGGCTCGTAGATTTGCCAAGGCACGTTCGATGGATTTAGCGTGAAACTTACACGTGTCGGTCCCTATTCCGCTTTCGCATCCTTTCAAGTTTCTCGGCGAGTTGATCGTCCTTGGTTCGAGGACGGACTCTGGAAGGTCAGCAACGGGCGCCAGCCATTTCGCGTCGTAGCCGATGGCTGCATCGATTGTCTTTTCCGCCTCGGTGAAGAATACTCTCGAATCTTGCCATGCCTCCTGCGAAGGAAATGCGTCATCCAGTATGATCAGCACGGGCCGTTTGTCATATCCCATCACGGGGGCGTTGTCGAATAGCTTCCCCAGCCGAGATGCCAAATTCGCTGGAAGCTGATAATCGTCTTTGGATTGCGACTCGGCTGTCTCCGCCGGATGAACGGTCAAAAGATCGTCCGGATTAGCAAGCTCGGCGACCGAACCGCCATTTGTCTCCGTGCTGAGTGAAGAGATAATGCTCGACGCTTGATTGCTTGGTACGCGAATATAGTAGGTGTGAACCGGCGAACTCGGAGCCGGCGGCAGTTCAGGAATAGCCACGATCGGGTTGCCGACGCTCTTGCTCAAAACGCCCGATTGCATTGCCTTTCCAATTAACCTTTCAGCCTTCGGATCGGCAGGGGAAAGATATTCCAGTTCAGTGACGGCTCTCCCGCTGTCGGGCGGTGGAACGGTTTTCGTCAAGCCCAATGGTGACGCCATCAGTTTTCCCGCGGGCAAAACCTTGCTGAATGCCTCGCCGCGGAATATCGACGGATACGTGCCTCTTAGCTTGGCCGCGACATCTGGCTCGGTATCCGTGAGATTCCTGAACACATCACCATTGAACAGATCGTTTCCCTTCTGCGTTACATTGGATCGCCAGAAGCCGACGATGTTGCTCTTGGAAAAATAAGCCGCCAGCGAACTTTTCTCTACTGCACCGAACACTTTTGCTCGCTGAATCGAAGCTTGAATGAGTTGCCTTTGCGCGTTTCCCAGACTCGGGTTATCGAGAACCGTTGAATCAACGGTAGTGATGCGTAACAACGCGGTCTTTCCGGAATTCGAATCGGTGCTACCGTTGGTCGATGTTTGAATGGGGTCGCTTGACTGCCCCCTTGCCTGAGAGGCAGCAAGGGCGAGCAGAAGAGCAGCAAACAAAGGAAGTCCAAGTCCATTCTTCATGAACGCCCTCGGTCTTTTTGAATTCGATTATGAACCTGCACGTTAGGCAGGTTTCCTAAATGTAGGATATCGACTGCGAATAGCAAGCTCCATCTCAGCGAGATCAGTTCGGCCTGCCCGTCGTGCTCGGCGTCGGATGAAAGTCAGGGCGCCGGAGCCTAACACAAAGACCGCATGGTGCATAAAAGGAAAGTCGTTGTAACGGCCTATCGGAAAATATTTGTATCACAATATCGAAAGCGGGGCGAAGTGGGTTGCAGGGGATTTCCTAGTCTCTCGGAACAGGTGGGGCGATGGCGACTTCCTGCTATGAAAGACTCTCACCGGCGCTTTGGCGCGTCGCTTTGAGGAAGAAAAAAGTAACTAGAGAGGGTAGCAATGAGTCTTGTTTACCACTCCCAAGCATCTAAAAAAGAGCCAAACAGTGTCGGTACGCACGTGCTGACCATCGGAATAGGCGAGTATCCCCATCTGGACGGAGGAACTGGCAAGCGAACTCCGGCATTACCGGGTCGAGGACAACTCAGCGCACCACCGGTCGCCGCCCAAGCCATTGCCTCCTGGTTCATTCGCGGCGATCTTGGAAAGGGTTTCAACAACCCAGACGCACCCTTGGCGGGTGTCGACCTGCTCGTCTCGCCGTGGTCCGAATTCGTTTCGCCTGCGGGAAGCAAGCCGTCGTCTGATGAAGCGACTTCGGAGCGGATTTCATCCGTCTTTCGCGAGTGGCTGTCAAAGCTTCAGCTGAACGAACGCAACGTCGGAGTGCTTTATTACTGCGGCCACGAGACGAATGACCCGAGTTCATCAACGTCGCCAATCGCGACGTTGAGCCGCGCGTAGGGCTTGCAGTTGCCGGCTTGCCCGAATAGGCGGCCGTCTGGCGACGGGCACGGCAGCGTTTCAATGCCCGCTTCGCTTACCCGTCTGCACATCTCGCCATTGCCGACACACATGGGCCGCCCGGTATCGCGGTCGAACAGCGAATAGTCGGCGCGCAGGCTCAGATCGGGATCGTTGAAGAGCATGCGGACCGGGATCGAGCGCAGCTTGCCCGGTGTAGCCTTGCGCAACGATTCGTTCAGTGGATGCAGCACCCAGTCACCGCGCTGCTGAACCTGGGTCGTCAGAGTAAATTGATCGTCCTTTTCGGGCAGGCGTTTGCCATTCTTTTCGGCGACACGGCCAATGGAAATGCGCCCGATCACGGGCGGCGTAATTGAGAGGCCCGTGAGCATGATAGTTCTCCTGTAGATAAGGGAAACGGAAAACGGAAAGAGAAACTAATGGGCGAGGAGGAACAACGAAGCAGAAATAGAAACCGTGAAGCGAGAAGGAAGGGATTCAGACGGACACGAGAAAGCGCCGTGAGCCGGGTTTCGTGAGGGCGTACTGCGTCGCGAATTCATGGTGATCGACAAGTAGCCGCTTGAGATCGACGCATGCACTATCGCGACTGCGTTTGAACGACACCGAACCCGTCTCGAAGAGTGCCCGGTCGGCTTCGCCTATCGCCTGCACGATCGTCTGCCTGAGTGACGTTTCCTGCGCCTCGCGTTGCTCGATGTCGGCACGCACGGCAACCAGATCGGCGAACACCGACGACAGACGACGGTCATCGCTGAAATCGACTGTGCCGCCCGTTCCCGGATACAGGCAACGTAGCGCACGATCGGCCGACTCCGAGCCGTCCGCGGGTGGGGGCGTATCGGTCTCGACGTGTTGCCAGAACGCGGCTTCGAGTGGAATGAGCCGCGCGATCAATGCGTCGTCACGTTCGATCCGGTGCACTTCGAGCTTCTGCCCACAAAGCAGCACGGCTACATCCGCCGCCCGCTTACCCGTGACAGCAAGCTGGTGCTGCACCTGAACCTGCACGTATTCGGGCACACCAACACGCCACAGCCGCGCGCCGAATTTGCCAGCCGTCTTGCATTCGAGCAGTTGCACATCGCGATTGCCGACGACTTCGCGATCGATGTTTGCGAGCAGGAAGGGAATGGACGGATGCTGGAGCACGGCATTGACCCGCCGCACCCGGTTGCCCGTCTGCCTCGTGTACGATGCGGCAACGATCGGTTCAAGGAGCGTTCCCCAGTAGACGGGCTCTTTTGTGTCGTCTGCGTCAGGGCGGGGCAGGGTCGCATCGCGCCCCGTCTTGATAAGCCACAGTTCCAGCGGGCTCATGTACGGATTCAGACCAATGGCCGCCGCCGCATCCGATCCGCCAATACCCGACTTCCGTACCTCCAGCCATTCGTTGCGCGACAGATCCTTCGTGTCGACCAGCCTCAGCGCTGGACGCCTTCTTTCGGGTCCGCCTGTTTCGGGGTGAGCCATGACGTCTCCAGAATGAACAACGCCCGGCGGATCGGAATCCGGCCGGGCGTGTATGCCGTAAAGTTCCGTGGAGTCATGCGACGAGCTTCATCGCCTCATCCCACGCCCGCTGCTTGAGTGTCGCGCCCGCACCGAACCACGCGGCATCGCGCCGGTGATCGTCGCTACGGGCGCGCCGATGGTGGTCGCAATGCTCCGTCACCGCGTTCAGTAATCCCCAGGCGGTGCCCGAGGCCGAGGCGAGGTCCGCGCCCTTACCGCGTCCGGCATACAGCTGGCCGACCGCTTTGATAGCGCGATCGTTGGTGGTAATGGCATCGCTATCGATCGGGTTGCTTGCGGAGTACGTGAGCACGCGCCGGAAGAACGTTTTCGCCGTCATGTCGCAAACCTTGCGTTCGGACAACGCTTTCATCCGCACGATGAAGGCGTCCCACGACGACACGGCAATGCCGAGCTGGCGCTTCACCGCCTGCGCATCGAACTGGCTGCGGTGCGGGACTTTCACCGCGCCGGCACTGTTGTCGCCGAGCGCAATGGCGAGGGTGTTGTTGCAGACGACGCGAACGCTCGTAAACTGGGCCATTGTGGCGAGGGAGCCGTCACAAGCAGTCGCAAGCAAAAGGTACCCGCTCACGTTATCGCGGCCTTTAAGTGTTGCGCTCTGACCGGTACGCGCCAGCGCCCACAGCTTCCGGCCTTCTTTCAGGACGCCCGCCGTTTCGAGTTCGAAGCCACCGACTTCTGTGAGATCTCGATAGAACTCCAGAATCTCTGCGGGTTGCACGACCTGATAGCGGCTTGACACAACCGATAGCGGTGCCTTGGTATCCGACCGGTACAGCACTTTCTGTTCGGGAAAGGCATGGATGGAACCCAGACCTGAGGAGCCCGCGACGAAGCGCACTTCGGACTCTTCGATCTTCCAGTTCATGCCGGCCTGTCGCGCCCACACTTCGAGCGGCTGGTTGTGGGCGAGTTGGTTGCCGAGACCGTGCCAGGGCATTTCATTGACGTAGGCCATGTTTTTTACAAGGTGCATCTGAAACTCCTGAAAGAAGTGCATAAGGCCCGCCAGAGGCCGGGCGGATTGATGAAGGGGAAAGAGTGAAACGTGACGGTCAATGTGACCGTCCTGACAATCAGGATGGCGGGTCGCCGAAGATATGGCCGCAGGCGCGGCAGCGATAGTTGTCGAATATGTTGTTGTCGAGGGCCTTGCCAAAGACGGCGCCGGTCGCGCAGCCTGCGGCACCGCCGACGAGTCCGGCGATGATGGCGCCTGCAATACCACCACATGCCGCACCGATGGGACCGGCAATCAATCCGATCGCAGCGCCTACCTCTCCACCGGAGACGGACACGGCGAATGCGCCTGTCGCGCCTGCAGCGGTTCCGATTGCACTGCCGATCCGTCGTCCGTAGTTGCGGATCTCGATACGCAGGGACTGGCATTCGGGGCAGGGGTAGACGACTTCGGATGTGCCCGGCCGGAGGTGGGGTAGCTCAACCGTATGGGAACGCTGTGGGCTAGACCAGTCGTCCTCGTCGTCACTGAAAGGCTCAAACGGTCGGCGATCATGCATGTGCAGCGGCCTCCCGGCGAATCCTGTTGGCGTATTTGCAAAAACACGTGGACCACAACACGCCGGCGAGAAAGGTAATAGCGAAAGCGACGAGATATTCAAGCGGAGAGATTGGAAGCATCACCGGGGCTCCTGGGATTAAGGAACGCCAGCGCCAAGAATGGAGTTGACGGAACAATAGCGGTGGCCATTGTTCACAGCGGTCATATAGGTCTGAAATCTTCTGGGATCGAAGCGCGGGAGCGAGGATCACCTCGGGAGTGGTTTATCGCTGCGCTAGGAGCGATAGAGATGGCGATTCGCTCGCTGGTGAATGGAGAGATTGTGCACTACCGCTACGATGCAGATGTTCGGGAAGTGGTGGAGCGTGATTGGAGGGGCTGAGCGCACCCTGAGTGACGTAGCGTCGATTCAATGATGAGTCACCGTATGCGACGCGTTTGCATTCAACTCCGAAATACGCTTCTTCGTCACCAAACTGATGAAGGAAGCGCAAAATGATATCGATTCGCCCGAGAACTTCAGGGTCGTCGTTGCTCAGGTCTAACACCTCAAACTCGCCGCCAATCTCTAGGTTTGTGAGCCCGAGCTGCTTTTTTAGCCGCCGCGTCGCTTTTTTACCTGGATGTTGATCGACTTCCCCTGGCAGAGACGGACGGTGTAATGCTTATGTGGTGCGCTTGCTTTTGCGCGCCACGCGCCGTGGCGTTTTTACCCCGGCCGTTGTCGGGGGCAATGGGCATTGCATCAACGTATGCAGCAGCGTTATTGTTCCTCCGCAGTTGGCTTGAGGGCGATCATGATTCGTGTCGAATCTTGCGGAGGCGGGGTCAGATTGGGATGGACTGGTAATTATTCTGCCGGCCCCGTCGGCCACGCAATGCAAACGATCGCGATAGTCCCTTTGATCGATGTAAGACGCTAGCGCTGTGGCTTCGGCGTCAAGTTTATTTGGGCTGAGTCCGCACATAACCCCATAGGGGTGCCGCTGTGCGTACTTACCCTCCACAAAGCGGCTCATACCGTCGAAGCAGTAACGCCACCGGTTATCGGCACTCCCGTCGAGCTTCTTGAACTCCATCACCAAGTGCGGCGTACCCGGAGCACCAAGAATGACGCGGATATCAGCCCTAGCCACTCGCGTCGTCCGCCCGTCTGGCTGTCGTCGTAGTTCCCACGTCTCTGGTTGAAAATCACAATCCATCCCGTTGGCCATCCGACGCCCAGAGTCTTCCAATGCTTCGCATAGGTTGTCGGTCAGCTCCGTCTCTTCACGAGCAAATGAAACGGCGCTCGTGAAGTGGTGCTGCAGAAAATCCCACGTATCGGCCACATACGCAAGCACATCGGGTATGCGCGGGCCTGGAAAAACGTTGAACCATGCAGAAGATGGAAGTGTTGTCATTGGTATGTTCGTTCCCAAGCCGCGGAATGCACAGCCTGGACAATATGATCTGCATCAGTGAGTGCCGTTCGCTCCAACCAGAATCTACGACGCATGGGTTTTACGAAAAAGAAAGAATCTCCTGCAACAACCATGATGTTGGGAATCTTGAATAAATCATCTGCACTCGTCTGGTCACTAGCCAGGCGAAGGCCTGCGTGCAAGTCTCCCAACAAATTTTGAAAGGCCCGTTCAGACGTAACGACCGCGACCTCATCGTTGCGGCGACGACTTATCTTGATTTGAACCGCACCGAAGAAACCTCCTCGGCCGTCCGTAACCGCGCGGACTTCAAGTGCACCCTTCCCACCGTTGCGCAAGCGCCAAGCTGCTAGTTCAGTGGCAAGTGCTGAAACATACGCTCGGATCTCATCCTCATCCACTCGGCGTAGCAACGGTGTGGCGAGACGTTCATAGTCCGGCGGCTGGATGGACTTCGCTATGACCTGAACTGTATCTTCCACGAGGACACGTTCCGCATCAGTCAACTGGAAATAGTCATAGACCAACCCATTCAGTCGGTCATTGATTTTCTCGTAAGCGGTGCCTCGCTCCAGTTCGGGTACTGTCGCGAGCTTATCGAAGAGGGCTGATACTGTATCGACGATCTTGACTGCCCCCTTTCTATCGGGGTGCCGCTCCGGCGAGCAGAATGGAAACGCTTCAACGTCGTCAAGAGCGATCCTTGGCCGCTCTCCAATGACTGAATAGCCCGTCATCACCATCAAATACGACACGAGCGGTGACCGGAGGTAGGCAGTCAAAAGTTTTAGTAGCCCCGCATCGGCCTTTGACCCTCCAATAGCACCGACCGACGAAGTGAAGGCGAACTGAACATCGGTATATACGGCGCGTAGACCATAGCCGTCGGACAGCCCGTCAGGGAAAATCACTCGCGGCCCACGATATAAGGCCGCGTTTTGGCCGCCAGGGCTGGCAACGATTGAAAAGTGGTCGCGCACCCGATCCAATTGCACGTCTGCCGCGATCAACGGGTACTCATTCGGCGACCGATCTACCTGCAAGAACCGCAATCGCTGTAAAGGACCTAAATCTCTATTCGGATTGCTCGAATTAGGAGCATGAAAGCCCTTTCCTGAGAGCCAAGGCGTTTTTTGCGACTGCATGACACCACCGACCGTCCCGAGGCGCTTTAACCGCTTTAGGAGATCGATGTCCCTACGCTCACCCCAATAGGCAGAGATAAGCAGGTATGGCTTTTCGTAAATTTCCCGAGCACTTAACATCTTCCTATCGACTGCATGGAGCGCAAGGCGGCCCAGCGCAAGGCTAACATCGCTTTTTGGTGTCCAATACTCGACGGTCTCTTCAGAGAGCGAGATTATTGCTTCATCCCGCGGACGTGGCTTTGCAAGCAACACTGCGCAGGGGTGCTTTGCTGCGGGAAATAGAAGGCGTCGAACGTCACCGAAGTTGATCACCCGTTGAATCTGGGCTTCCTCCAACATGCGCTGTCGAAAACAGCATGACTGCTTGGTTGCACCGATGACAAGATTCAGCGGCATGATGAGGGTCACCACTCCGCCTGGCTTAACGCTGTGCATCGCGCGATAAGCGAAACCGGCAGCGATTTGCCGCCGCCCAATGGGGAATGGTGGTTCTTGCTTGAGGCACCAATCTTCCCATGTAGGTTTCTCGTCGTCAGCCGACTCCCGCCATGGAGGGTTACAAAGAAATATATCGAACCGACCAGATCCAGCGAAGGGGTTCTGGTCCGAGAAAAAGTCACCGTAGACGTGACCTTTCTGGATATTTCGACCAGGACCGATCAACTTCGGCAACTTCAGATTCTCGTCTGTCTGCAGCAGTGAGATGTCGGAAGGCGCCAAGCCTTCCAACAAGGACAAGTAAAGGCTGAATGCGGTAATCCAGCAGGCGGTTTCATCGAGATCGTTGCCAAAGATGGCGCGTTCCATTAGCGCGACACGCTCGGAAAATCGAAGCGATCCACCGCGCTTAATCTCGGCGTGCCGGAGCATCTTTCGAAAAGCGGTTGTCAGCAGAATGCCGGACCCACATGCGCCATCGTAGACTGTGCATTCAGATACCTCATCAAAGGCTTCGAATGATTGCTCGGTTACGAGGTTAGCAAGGTGTCGGGGCGTGTAGTACGCGCCAAGAGCGCCTTGCCGGTCCTTCAATAGCGTTTCGTAGATGCCCGAAATCAGTTCGACCGGAATATGGCTGAAGTCGTACCGCCAGAAGGAACCTTGGCCCGTATCGACGTCCACTGCGCGCAGGAACTGCAGAATTACATCAAACGAATGCTGCCCGAGTCCCGCCCAAGGAGGGGCACCTTCGCGCGAACTCAAAAAATCGCCGTTGAAATCAGCACTAAGTTGCTTAAGGAGGCGATCAATGCCCTTGCCATCCTTTTTCGAGACGTAGGTTTCCAACACATCGAGTCCGTGTGACACACGATAGGCGTCGCCCACAATTCCCCTCTGTTCGAGATAACAGAGGAAAATGATTTGGGCCATGAGCGCTTCCGCCTGGCTGTCGGTCAGTGCGTCCTTGGTGAGACGCTTCACAACCTCCCGAAGATTAGCAAGCAGCCGCTGGTCGACACGCTCCTCTGGAAGAAACCATTCAGACAAGCGGTCCTTGATGAACCCCGACTGAACCTCATAGGCTGACCATTGACCGCGTCGTCCGACTTCACCTCGCACCAAAATGTCGGGTACGGCATTACGGTCGCTGACCGCATAGGCGGCCAGCGCGTGTGGATCTAGAACAAGCACTACAGACGCAAGATTCTGGTTCCACACACGTTGCCGGATCTGCTCGATACGTTGTTCGCGCGGTTGCGAGAGAGTGCTTGCATCGATGAAGCAGACAGTTGGTTGCTCCTCTACGCAAAAAACGGCGGAAGCAGCGATCCCACCATCCGGCGCAAGCATTTCTTCTATTTCCGCGGCGTATCGTCGTGTACCGGCGGACTGGCCCCTCAGAAGCAGCTCACCTGGAAATTCGGTGTAGGACAGTTCAGCAAACCAGTCGTCAGCCGTGGTCATGACCGCACCCAACGTTTGGGGAAGGTGGGCTGGAAGTCAACGGCGGTCATCGGACTGCCGTTGCTGCAAATAGCGGGAGTTGCGCGGTCGGCTCGACCAGTTCGGAGCCGATCGACAACGCGTCCAGGTGAGGATCTAAACGAATGATTAAAACGTCGGTGGCCATGGCGCGTATTTCTGATAATGGAACGATGTCGCACTGTCCCTCTGCCTCGAGCACCAGTGCGCTACCACGCAAAGCGTGGAACGGTCGTTTTTCAAGTCGTTCAGCCAAAGCGGCAAAGAGTCCCCGCTGGGCCTGCAGTTCAACGTGAAAGGATTGTTTAAATACGACAGCCAATCTCAACAGCAGCACGGTCTGCCATGCGTAACGTGCTCGGGAGCCGGGCCCGTGAGGCTGCTCATCGGGCTTGATAAGGCCGCGCCGGGTAGTCCACTCGCGTAATTGGTCTGCGGTCAATCCAGTGAGCGCCTGCACTTCCCGCGCCGTCACTAGTCTCTTAGTCACGCTGCCCCCGCGCGAGTCATTATTAAGCGGGTATTATACCCACTTAATTCAGTCTGTCGCGCACTATGGGGGCTCGTGAAACCAGGGGTTGGCCGTGAAGGCGTGGATTCGATGATTTGGTCTCAAAGCCTTTCAACCAAGTGGCTCTATTTGGGCGATCTCGCTCCAGCCACGGTCGAACGTGAACGTTCGGGCGTGGGCGGCCGGGTTCTGAATCCTGAGCACGCGGGCTTGTGCCGAGTCGGTCGTGTGCTCGACCACGTACAGCCAATACGCATCGCCTCGTTCTCGGGCGTAGTAGAACTGCGTGTGTGACATTCCCACTGGCCTATCTTTCAGACTGCCCGTCATGGCCTTCACTTCGATCCATCGGATCTGTTTGCCGCCGCTGTCGGCCTCGTAGAGGTCGAACCCAGGGTTGCCGTCCGGTGTGCGGCGCAACGTCGGCTCAAGGTGAATGATCAGGTCGATGGCGCGCCCCTCGATCTGCATCCGTGCGGCTTGAACGAGGCCATCGGGATCGGGCTCCTCGTCATCCGGATGTGCTCCGACATAAGAGATGAAAGGTCGGCCTCCAGCATGGCCGGGCGACCGCTTTCCGTGACCACCACTGGCTCCGTTGCCTTGAGTGCCACGGTTGGCGTGGCCACCTGAGCTGCCGCGCGCGCCACCGTTGTCCAGGTCACCGCCGCGCAGTGGGTCAGTACCAGGGCGGACTTGACCGCCGCGCCCTGCAACACCCGTCACGCCATCGCCGCCATCGGGATCGGGCGTTCCGGGAGGAATATCCGGCATGTCGTCCCCGTACAAATCTTTCGCATCGCCATAAACGTCGCTGTCGGATGGCGCATCGGCCTGCGGTTCAGCGACTGGTGCCGGTTCGGCCTCCGCCGGCTGGTTGGTGATGCCCAGCCGCGATGCCAGATCGGCGACGCTTGTAATTCCGTATTTGCGCAGCAGATCAAGGGCGGCAGGGTCGATGCCGGCTTCTTTCGCCAGTTGGTCGATGATCGGCGGCCTGAAGGTGATTTTGGTCAGCAGGAAGGGGCTGGGCTTCCAGCCGAGGGTGTCAAACACGACAAGGCTGGGAGGCACGAGTTCACCGCTCGTGGCGGGTGCCCAACCTATTTGATTGAGTGCACAAATGAAGCTTGCATCGAATCGCGCTGTCTTGGTCTCGTGCGAGTAGCCCCATCGGTAAGACCCGTAGAAGGCAGCTGTACCGCGTGCCTCGAGGTCAGCCAGCGAATCCCATAGCAATCTAGCCCTAGCTTTTGCATCCTCTGGTTGCAGCGCGGGTAAGAGCGCCAGGAGCTGTGCGAGCCCTCGAATGGTGAAGTCTTCGGGTTGACTTTCCCAACTTGCTCGCTCAAGGCCGGCTTCTTTGCGGACTCGCGCTTTCTCTGCCAAAGTCAATGCAGATGTAATTGGTTCGGGACTGAGGTAGCGGCTTGCCCCGCATGCCACAAGCAGGTCTCGTACATCTTCACCACGCAGGGAGTCGTAGGCGTCGTCTACCATCAAGACGTCAGCCACGCCCGCGAAGAGCTGCTTCAGGCGCTCGGTGGCGATGTAGATGTCGCCGGGCTTGGCGACGTAGCCTTTGCCGTCGCCGGTATCGACCACCATCACAAATGCGGTTTCGCGCAGGGCTGAGCGGAGCTTTTCTCTCTGAACGGTCGAGTCTGCGCTGAAGGCGGCACGGATGCGTTCGATGTCAGCGGCATAGTCATCCCCGCCCACATCAACCTCGTCTTGCCGATACTTCGGGAGGACGTTCCAGATCACGTCATCCACTGGGTCGGGTTCGGTGATGCCCAGCGAGATCAGAAATGCACGCACTTCCGGCGTCACGCACACGGCGCGGCGCATTGTCGGGAAGCCGGTTTCGATGGCGCTGGGCAGGAAGGCCTTGGCCACGCCGTTCTCGCGGGCGACGACATGGGTGCCATCCTTGAGGCGGAGGAGCGGAACGGTATCGAGGCGGCGACGCAAGGCCGCCTCTTGGCCGCTCAGGAACTCGTACAGACGCAACACCCACTGGTCGGGCTGTGCTTCGAGGAATGGCTTGGTCAGACTCGGCACCAACTTTGTCGGCGTGATCTCGTCGATATCGAGCTCACGCATCAGGTACTGGCGAATCTCCGGTGCCTTGTCCTGGGTGATGTCGCCGGAGAGCCAAGTGGCGACTTCCGAGCCGAACAGCGCCGCAACCCGTTCCGGGCTGAATAGCTCGCGCAACTCTTGCGTGCGCGCCAGCCTGGCTTGTCCCGCCGCCACGTAACCGCCATCGAAGGCGGGTAGTAGCGCCTCGTCCTGAAACGCTCGGCGGACGGCGTCGAACAGCGACGCGAACCTCGAGCCTTCCGGAAACTTCTCGCGGTCAAGCGGCAGGCAGCGTAGCGCGGAGACATCCAGCATAGTCTCGTCCCTCATCCAGCGCATCGCCTCCACCAGCAGACTCGCCGTTTCCTTTACCAAATGCTGGTTCCACGGCTCACCGGGTGGAATGTTGTCCCGGCTGGGTGTGGTGCGATACGGCCCCTGCACGAGAAAGCCTAGGTGGGTCGTAACTACGGTCGGGAAGAACACCACCAGCGGCGAACTGGCTAGTGGCTGCACGTCCCAGCGTCCAAGGGCGTCCTCTACCGCGACCAACGAGAAGGCGATTTCCACTCGCCCGACCTTTTCTAGTTCGGGGGAGAAGACGTCGCGGTGGAACACCAGCCAGTTCTGATCGACTTCGGGCTGGCCGCCTTCCTCGCCGATCACCGTGATGTGCTGGACGTTGGGGCCGAGCAATTCCGGGCTATTGCGCACATAGAATCCGGACGCGCCGCCTTCGACGCTCCAGTTGATTTCGTCGATGTTTCGAAGGAAGAGCAGTGCATTCGGGCCCAAGTGCCGGAACCCAGCCGTGATTTCCTGCGGTGCAGTCGTGTCCTCTGTCTTTAGGGGTAAGACGATTTGCGTTTCGTCCGCCTCACGCGCCGTGCGATCCACCCGTTTGGGGAACACGTAACCTTCAATGGCGAAGTCCTCGTCGCCAGAGTGAATCTCTGGGAGATCGGTAACGGTGTAGACCGACTTGAAGCCGAGGCCGAAGCGGCCAATCGAGGACTCGTTCTTTGTGCTCTCGGCGATGTCACACACGCTTCGGACATCGGCTTCGTCGAACGGTCTGCCGAAGTGGGATAGCACCAAGCTGGTCGGTGTCAGTGCGAACGCGACCTTGCGCGGCCCGTGCCAGTCGCCGCGCCGACCCAGAGCGTCTTCCGCATTCTGGAGCAACTCGAAGATGAAGTGCGTTCGGTCATCGTACAGGCCAGCGGCCAGCCCACCTGATTTTTGAGCGCCTTCGGTGCCGTAACGCCGCCGGTTTTCTTCACAGATCCCCTCGTAATTCGATGCCACCGCCGCTCCCTCTTGGTCAGGCATCTTTGATGATGCCAAGTTTGCTCAAGTTTGCCCAAGCGTGGAATCTTATGACAAAATCCGACAGGAAACCAAGCATAGCGCACAAAACCTAGGAAGCTGATGAACGACCAACCGGACGAGATCCTCACGATTGACGAGGTCGCGGTCTACCTGAAGGCGGGAAAGCGCACGGTCTATCGTCTGGCCGCGAGCGGCAAGCTCCCGGCCTTCAAACTTGGTGGCACCTGGCGCTTGCGTCGCAGCGATCTGGACGAGTGGATCGCCAGCCGCATCGGCAAGGTGATGGTGGATGACAACGAGGGAATGGAATGACTTCCAACGTCACCACTCTCCAGTCCAAGGCAAATCCACAGCAGCTCGAAGCCATCCTGGCCACCGATGGCCCGGTGCTGATCATCGCAGGACCTGGTTCGGGCAAGACCTTCACGCTGGTTGAGCGCATCGTCTATCTCATCACGCACAAGGGCGTCGCACCCGAGTCGCTGTTCGTCGTCACGTTCACGGACAAGGCCGCGCGCGAGCTGACCACCCGCATCTCCAACCGGTTGAGCGAGCTGGGCATCAAGTTCAACCTGAACGAGATGTACCTCGGCACCTTTCACTCGATCTGCCTGCGCATCCTGGAGGACTTCCGCGAGTTCACCCGGCTCAAGCGGAGCTTCACGCTGTTCGACCAGTTCGACCAGCAATACTTTCTGTACCAGCGCATCAAGGACTTCCGTGAACTGCCCGACGCCCAGCTCGTCATGGGCGACGACCAGTCGGGCCGCTGGGCGCAGTCGGAGAACCTCCTCAAGTGGCTCAACAAGGTCAGCGAGGAAGCTCTCGACCTCGCCACGCTAGTGGCGGCCCCCGAAGTGGAAATCCGCGCGCTGGCCGCGTGCTTCGCCAAGTATCTGGAACTGCTGCACGAGAACAACTCGCTCGACTTCTCCGGTATCCAGTACGAGGCACTGCAACTTCTGGAAAAGTGCCCCGAGGTGCTGGCGCAACTGCGCGAGAAGCTGACCTACCTGATGGTCGACGAATACCAGGACACCAACACCATTCAGGAGCGCATCCTCCTGCTACTGGCGGGCGAGCAGCGCAATCTGTGCGTCGTGGGTGACGACGATCAAGGCTTGTACCGCTTTCGCGGGGCTACCATCCGCAACATTCTGGAGTTCCCCGCGCTGTTCGACGACGGCCAGTGCAAGCGCGTCACGCTCTCCGTCAACTACCGCTCACACCCGGACATCATCCGCTTCTACAACGAGTGGATGCGCGAGCAGACGTGGAACGACGGCAAGCGCGTCTTCCGGTTCGCCAAGCAGATCGTCCCGCGCGAGGACGCCTTTCCCGACGTGCCCACGGCGGTGCGGCTGGCCGCCACCGACAACAAGGACGAAACCACCAACTGGCATGCCGAAGTACTGGCCTTCCTCAACGGCCTGAAAGCGTCCGGCAAACTGTCGGACTGGAACCAGGTCGCCTTCCTGTTCCGCTCGGTCAAGAACGACAAGGTGGTCGCGCTGGCGCGCTTTCTCGAAGCCGAGGGCGTGCCCGTGTTCTCGCCGCGCTCGAACATGTTCTTCGAGCGCGAGGAAATCCGCCTGATGATCGGCGCGTTGATCTTCCTGTTCCCGCAGTTCCCCAAGGTGCGGGCTTGGGCCGAAGGCGTCACGCTGCCGATCTGGGACTACTACGACCAGCAGTGCTTCGCGGCCTTCACAACCGAACTACGCAAGCCGGAGAACAAGCCCCTGCTGGATTGGGCGCGCCCGCTGGCCAAGCGCCACGCTGTGCTGGCCCAGAACACCGACTACTCGTTCTCCGGCCTGTTCTACCAACTCCTTCAGTTTCCGCTGTTCGCGCACTTCCTCGCCGAGGATGCGGTGCAGGGCGTGGACAAGGGTCGCACTGCGCGCAACCTCGGCACCTTCTCGAAGCTGCTCACCAAGTTCGAGTACCTGCATTTCGTCAGCGTGCTCAACCCGGAATGGCTAGAGAAGAACATCCGCGACCTGTTCAACCAGTTCCTGCGCTTTTTGGTGGACGGCGGCATCGGTGAATACGAGGACGAGGCCGAGTACGCGCCCAAGGGCTGTGTCTCCTTCCTCACCATCCACCAGTCTAAGGGCCTGGAGTTCCCGGTCGTTGTCTGCGGCTCGCTGGAGGCAGTGCCGCGCAAGCAATACAGCGCACTGGACGTGCTGCTGGAAGACGGCGGCTACCTCTCGAAGGAACGCTTCGAGCCGCTTGAGCACATCAAGAACTTCGACTTCTGGCGGCTGTTCTACACGGCATTCTCCCGCGCGCAGAACCTGCTGGTGCTGGCCGCGCAGGAAAAGCAAGGGCGCGGCAGGTCGCCGTCCAAATACTTCGAGCGCCTGTTCTACGAACTACCGAGTTGGCGCGTCGTTGACCTCGCGGCCCTCAGCTACGACGCAGTCAAGCAGATCAACCTCAAGCGCGAATACTCGTTCACCTCGCACATCACCGTATTCGAGAACTGCGCTGAGCAATACCGCTTCTTCAAGGAGCTGGAGTTCGCGGCGGTCCGCGAGAGCCCTATGCTTTTCGGTACGCTGGTGCATCAGACCATCGAGGACATTCACAAAACCGTCCTGCGTGGCGAAGAGGCCAGGCTCACGCCGGAAGGCATAGCTGCCTGGTTCTCGGCCAACTATGCCCTGCTTTCCAAGAAGGAGCGCGTCTATCTTGCGCCCAGCTCGCAACAGGCGGCGCTGTTGCATGTGATGCGCTACTACGAGCGTGAGAACGGCAACTGGGATCGCATTAAGGAAGCCGAAGTCGAGATTTCGCTGGTCAAGGATCAGTACATCCTCAAGGGCAGCGTTGACCTGATCCGAGGTGAACACGACACGGTCGAGATCATCGACTTCAAGTCGGAAAAGAAGCCCGACATGGAGAAGGATCGCAGCCGAATCCAACAGTACCAGCACCAGTTGGAGGTGTACGCCCATCTGGTTGAGGAGCGTACCGGCCAGAAGGTCAGCCGAATGCACCTGTATTACACCGGCGAGGATGGCGGAAACCCCTACATCTCCTTCAGTAAGGACGACCGCGCCATCGGCAAGACCATCGCGCAGTTCGATGACATCGTCGCGCGCATCGAGAGGCAGGACTACCAAATTGCGGCGCGCCCGGCCAAGCTTTGCCAGAACTGCGATATGCGCGCCTACTGCGATAACAAGAATTGGAAATTCAGGAAGCACGACAAATGACAAAAACCAACACGTCCCCGCAAGAAAGCCTGCAATTGGCCACGCCCGACGGCGGCACGAGCAACGTCGAGAAATACGAGTTCGAGCCGATCAAAGGCTACCCGATGCTCAACTGGCGCGGCAAGCGCCCGTTCAACTCGACGCAATACTACCCAGCGCAGTTGAAGGAAATCCACGGTGAAGAAGTGGATGGGTGGCGCAACAAGGTTTTCTGGGGCGATAACCTTCAGGTGATGAGCCACCTCCTCAAGAAATTCAGGGGCAAGGTTGACCTCATCTATATCGATCCACCGTTTGATTCAAAGGCAGACTATAAAAAGTCGATCCAGCTTCGATCGGGAAAGTCCGCAGAAAACGATCAAGGCTCATTTGAGGATAAGCAATACACCGACATCTGGACAAACGATGCGTACCTGCAATTCATGTTTGAACGTCTTGTCTTGCTTCGGGAGCTAATGGCACCAGAAGGTGCAATTTATTTGCACTGCGATTGGCACAAGTCGCATCATCTTCGATGCATGCTAGACGAGGTTTTCGGAACGAACAACTTCAGAAATGAAATTACCTGGGTGCGATCTACGAATCCGAAAGGATCACAGCACAAATCTAATAAGTACGATGTATTTACGGACACTATCTTCTGCTACGCGAAGACAGATGCACATGAGATCGATACGGATGCGATTCGCATCCCGCTGACTGTTGAAGAGCTTGAGGACAAGTACTTTCGCTTTGATGAGAAGGGACGCTTCTACGATGGCCCCATCGTCAGCTCCCTCTCAATGGGTCCCAGGCCGACACTCGTGTACAAGTACAAGAGCTATACGCCACCGGTTTCTGGGTGGCGTGTTACTCAGAACAACCTTATCGAGATTGACAATGCTGGGAATCTTGGCTGGACCTCTAATGGAAAGCCGTTTCGCAAGCTTCGCCCTCAGGATGACAAAGGGAAGCCAATTGGAAATTTTTGGGCTGACATCTCTTTGATCAACTCTCAATCGAATGAGCGATTGGGATACCCAACCCAGAAGCCGGAACAGCTCTTGGAGAGGATTTTGATTGCATCGTCCAAGCCAGGTTCTTTGGTTTTCGACTGCTTTATGGGCTCTGGAACAACGCAGGCTGTCGCCATGAAACTTGGGCGGCGCTTCATCGGCGCAGATATCAATCTTGGTGCGATCCAGACAACCACGAAGCGTTTAGTCCGGGCGGCGGACGAGATGCGACAAAAGTCGCTAGATGGACGGCCTGTATCTTTCACAGGCTTTGAGCTTTACAACGTCAACCACTACGACGTCTTCCGCAACCCGATTCAGGCCAAGGACTTGTTGATCGAGGCGTTGGAAGTGCAGAAGCTGGAGTTCAGTACCGTGTTCGACGGCGAAAAGGACGGGCGTATGGTCAAGATCATGCCCGTCAACCGGATCGCCACGCGGGCCGACCTGAACGAGCTGATCGCTGGCTTCGACTACAAGGCGTGGGAGCGCAAGCAGAACGAGAACCCGAACCGCCCGGTCGAGAAAATCGCCCTCGTCTGCATGGGCCACGAGCCAGACTTGGCCGCCCAACTGGTTCTTGCCGCCAAGCCCTTCAAGATCGACGTGGAAGTGATGGACATCCTGCGCGACAGGGCTGATCTGGAGTTCAAGCGTGATTCGCAGGCCAAGGTGTCCATCAAAAAGGGCGAGTTGGTCATCGAGAAGTTCTACCCGATGAACCTGCTGCAAAAGCTCTCGCTCCAGAAGGAGTCGGTCGAGGACTGGAAAGAGCTAGCCGAAAGCGTGCTGATCGACTGGAACTACGACGGCGCAGTGTTGCAACCAGCGGTGGTGGACATTCCGGGAAGGGACGATCTGGTCAAGGGCGTGTACAAGGTGCCGGAGGACGCGGGCACCATCCGCGTGAAGATCACCGACCTGCTCTCGGAATCGTGGGAAGGGAGCGTGGGCAATGGCGACTAAACGCGCAGGGACCAAGGCCAGCGGCATGGGGGCCAGCACGTCGAGCGCGTCGCTCGACTTCGCTTTCTTCCGCTTTCTGTGGCGGTTCTACCAAGACAACCGGGGCGCAATCCGGCAGAACTACAAGGAGCTGAGCCGCAAATTCCTTGACTTCAACAACCCTGAGAAGAACCCCAAAGCCTTCCTGCGCCAGCCGCAGTTTGAGGCGCTGGAGACCTATGTCTTCCTCAAGGAGTTCCTCGGCAACGCCAAGGTCGAGGAAATCTTCAAGGCATGGTACGAGCGCAGCGGCAAGTTCGAGGGTCGCAAATTCGGCTCCTTCCTCGGCACCGCCGGGCAGGAGATGTTCGAGTTCGGGGAAGGCGACGAGCTGGAACTTAACTCGTACAAGGTGCTGTTCGAGAAGATGCGCAAGAACTCGCGCGTCTACCCGAACTACATCTTCGCGCTGACGATGGGCACCGGTAAAACCATCCTGATGGCGACCTGCATCTTCTACGAGTTCTTGCTGGGCAACAAGTTCGAGAAGGATGCGCGCTACTGCCACAACGCTCTGGTGTTCGCGCCGGACAAGACGGTGCTGCATTCGTTGAAGGAAATCGAGTCCTTCGACCTCACCCGCGTGGTGCCACCGGAGTACGTCAACTTCCTGACCACGCACCTGCGCTTTCACTACCTCGAAGAAGCAGGCACGTCGCTGGATACCCTGGATCGCTCGCGCTTCAACATCATCGTCTCCAACACACAGAAGATCATCCTCAAACGCCAGCATAAGGAAAAGACTTCCGTGGACAAACTGTTCGGCGCGAACGGTGAAACGCTCGCGGCCACCGGCGTTTATGCCGACGCCGCCGACCTCTACAACTTCGACCAGCCGGAAGAGGAAGCCGAGCTGACCACCAACCAGCGCTTCGAGAAGCTGCGCCGCCTGGAGCAGTTGGGCATATACGTGGACGAGGCCCACCACGCCTTCGGCAAGGGGTTGGCCAAGGACATGGGCGTCGGTGCGAAGGAAACCGACACCAGCCTGCGTACCACCATCGACATCCTCGCGGCCAGCCTCAACGCAGCAGGCACCCGCGTGGTGGCCTGCTACAACTACACCGGCACGCCATACGTCGGGCGCGAGGTGCTGCCCGAGGTGGTGTACGCCTACGGCCTGAAAGAGGCCATCGACAAGGCTTACCTCAAGAAGGTCGTGTTGCATAGCTACGCCAACACCCGCACCGACGAGTTCGTGGACATCGCCATCGAGAGCTTCCTGAAGGAATCGGGCGAGCTGCGCCCGGAGGGCCTGTTGCCCAAGCTGGCTTTCTTTGCCGCCACCATAGACGAATTGACCGGCGAGCTGAAACCGGCGGTCGAGCGCGCGCTGCTCAAGCACGGCATCCCAATCTCGCGCATCCTGGTCAACGTCGGCGACGACAAGCTGACCACCAACGACGACATCCGCGAGTTCAACCGGCTCGACACCGAAGGCTCGGAGAAGCAGTTCATCCTGCTGGTCAACAAGGGCCGCGAGGGCTGGAACTGCCGCTCGCTGTTCGGCGTGGGCCTGTTCCGCGAGCCGAAGTCAAAGATATTCGTGCTGCAAGCCACGATGCGCTGCCTGCGCGCTATTGGCGATGCCCAGCACACCGGCCACGTCTTCCTCTCGGACGACAACCTGAACATCCTGAACGACGAGTTGCAGCAGAACTTCCGTATCAGCGTCGACGAGTTGCAGAAGACGGGCAGCGACAAGGAGCGTGTGGAAGTGCGCGTGGTCGAGCCGCCGGTCAAGATCAAGCTGGTGCGGGTGCATAGGCTGTACCAGATGCGCGAAAAACAACCCGCTCCGGGCCAGGAACTGGTGCCCGAGCGCGCCCACCGCGAGGCTTGGAACATGCTTATCGAAAAGTACCGGCTGATCGAGACGCAACAGGAAGGATTGACCGCCGCCGATACAGCACGCGCGTCGGGCAGCCGCACCTTCGACCTGACAGCGCGCCGCGAAAAGCGGACGTTTTCACCGATGACGCTGGTGGCGGAAGTGTCCCGCTACCTCAATCTCAGCCCGCTCGAAGTCGAGGAGCTACTGGAAGCAACACAGGAAGGCACTGGCGAACTGGTGGGCATGACCAACGAGTTCAACGAGCTGCTCTACGACGAGATCATCCCGCGCCTGTTCCGTCAGCTCTACGACCTGGACGAGTCGCAGCAAACCGAGGAGCACGAAGTCGATCTCATCAAGCTCCCGCCGAACGGCTACTACGAGGTGACGGCAGCCAAGGACAAGATCGTCCGTATGAACGACGTGCAGATCAAGGACGAGGAGCGCGCCAAGAGTTTCCACCTAGACACCTACTGCTTCGACTCCGGCTCGGAAAACTGGCTGTTCTGGGATCTGATGCGCGAGCAGCGCGTGAAGAAGATTTTCTTCACCGGGATGCTTACCCACGGCCAGTCCGACTTCTTCATCCAGTACATCGACCCGGATTCGCGCACCGTGCGCAGCTATTACCCGGACTTCATCTTCCAGCGGGAAGAGCCGGACGGTAGCCTGAAGTACGTGATCGTCGAAGTTAAGGCCGACAACCAGATCGAGGACGCCGTGGTGCAGGCCAAGAAGGACTTCGCCCAGCAAATCGCGGTGGCCAGCGGCATGGAGTACCGCATCCTCAAGTCTACAGACGCGGATAAGCGGCACTTCCGGATGTTGCTGTAGTCACGGACATTGGATAGGGAGCAAAGGGGGGGCGCTGAATCTCGCAAAAGCCGTCCTCGGCTACTTGACGGAGTAGCCCGAGGAAAAATTCACGGTGCCGTCAGATCTCTGAGTGGATCTTCGCCACATTTCCCGATTGCGTGTGCGCGCGTGCTATCCCAGTTTTTCCAACAGGCTTTCCGGCTTAAGGTGTGTGTACCTTTTCAACATTTGCATACTGCGGTGGCCGGTTATGGACGCGACTTCCAGCGGATGCAGGCCTTTTTCGAAGAGCCGGGAGGCAGCTTCGTGGCGCAGATCGTGCCAACGGAGAGTGTTCAATTCAGGGTCTTCGATGCTAGCCTTCTTAACTGCCCGTTTCCAGGCGCAGATCACCGCGTTGGTGGTGGTCCCAAAGACGTTCCCTCGAAGCTCCGCGAAACTTACGTCTGGCGGCCCGTACTGTGAGCGAGCCAACCGCTTGTCAGCTCCTTCCCCAATTGCTGCAAGGGTTCGAAATATGGTGAGCGCTCTGCGAGAAAGCGGTATCGCGGCCGGTACGCCTTTGTTTGCCGCACCGCGCGCACCAGGTGGAAACCTGATCATGCGATTTTCTACGTCGAGCCATTCCCAACGAATGCTAAAGAGAGCACCTTGGCGCAAGCTCGTTTCGATTGCCAGCTCGAAGGCTGGCGCGGCCCATCGATTTCCGCTGTCGGAGAGGAACCCGCGCAGTTTTTCGAACTCACCAGGTTGAAGCCGCCGGTCGCGCGCTTGGCTTCCCGTAGGCTTTCGGATGTTGTCAAGGGGATTCAGCAACCCCTCCATGCCCCATTCCTTTCGCGCAATCTCGAACAGATGACTGATGATCTGCAGTTCGAGTCTAATAGTGTTTTCTGCCCGGCCTGCCGAGCGCCGTTCGTCACGGTGTTTGGCAAAGTCGGCTCCCCGTAGGCTGGCGAGCGTCCGGTAGGCCAGGTCATGGCGAACCCACCGGTCAATGCGCCGGTTTTCCTGGTACGGGTGCCGCTTTTCGGGGACGATGTCGCGTCGGTATCGTTCCAAGGCCTCTCGTAATGTCGTGCGCTCGGATTCAGACCGATCAAGGTAAGCGGCGGAGTCCATTTCTCCCTCGACACGGCGAGCCCACTGTTGGGCTTGCTGTTTCGTGCCGAACGTCCAGTAGACGGGCTTGTAGCCGCGTCGACGAATTTCGGCCCGCCAGTACGCGCCCCGTTGGCTGATGTATGCCATTTCAAGCTCCAGAGATATCGATGAAATGCTTGGTCTGGATTCTCGAACTCCGGCAGATTTCCGGCAAAGGCCAGTTTTTGACGCTGTTGCACGTTGCGTGAAGGCGAAAAAAAAGCACCGGCGCTAACGCGCAAGTGCTTGATTTTCCTGCCCAAAAGGCAAGTGGTGGGGCGTGACAGATTCGAACTGTCGACCTACGGATTAAGAGTCCATAGAAATGTTCAATGAAATCATCATGTTGAATAGTTGAAATGCTTCGCAATGTCTGTAAAGACGGTCGGTCGGCGGGCGCTATGCGGTTGGATCTTCTGAGCATTGCGGAGCGGTCTAGGCTCCATCAGAAAAAGTGGCTGGCCGCGCGAGATTGCCAATCCCAACCTATGAATGGTCAATCTGCGACAGGCAGCGAGCTGAAACCTCGCTGGAGGCCGTCCCGATATATACTTCGCAACGAACGTCGAGGCGCTTGGACCGAACGACCAGCCGAGCATGATTGGCATATAAGAAAAAATTTGAGATGACCCAAAATTTGAACGCTAACGCAGCTCCGGCATCTTCTGCCGCACCCATGGCACAGGGACCTGACGCCACGCCATTAGCTGCTATGGCGAACCCGGTTCCGGTAAGTTCGCCATCCAAAGTCTTGCAAATACGATACGCCGAGCAAATTAAATCTATCGCGGGTTGCCCACCGCCGGACGTGCAAGCGCTGGATACAGTTGGGTATCGGTTCGCGTTTGATGACGTTGCAAATGAACATAACTTTCTTCCTGTTGCTGTTATACAGCCTGAACGTTCTCACGCTGGGCAAAGTATTAGCCAGTGCTGCACTGGTTATTCGCTTTCGATTTTTGACTCTGTTGAGAATCTTGCAAAACGAGCACGGAAGGTATTGAAGACGTCACCAAAATTTCTTGAACGAGTAGGAGATCATTTCATTGCGATGAAGATCGCGGCTGGCGACGGATTTTGTACAGCTCCAAACGGTAGCGGACATTTCGACTTTTTTGAGGCCGCGTCTTTCTCTGGCCCAGGTTCGGTGATCGATCATGAGGGTCTTCCGCTGTGAAGAAGATTAACGGGGCACGCTGCTCGATCGGAACGGTAGATAGCCATAGTTATATTTGCGACCTCGTGTACGTAGAAGGTCCTGTGCTTTCATTATTTAGAGACGCGCAGCGTAACTGGCTCTACCTTTGGTGCGACACGGATCGAAAGCAAAGTCAGCGTTGGTTGGCTTTTCCTGTTACTCGCAGCGAGCTTGTAGGCTATCTCGAGCAAAACCTCCCTCTGTTGTCGTTAGTGCAGGCTTCGAACCAGCGGCTGATGATAGATACGACATTCAAGGATGTTGTCACCGACGACGGCAAGACGATTGGGCGTACCCATCATCGATCCGTTAAAGATGTCACTGCATATGCCGACGAGATAGGTGAGTATCTACCTGCGGCCGATTCGTTTTTTGACGAGGAACTCGCTCCAGATATTTCACTAGCAACTGAGCTTAGTCCGTCGTTGTACGAAGTTCCTATTGACGGTAAATGGTTTCTTGCTGATCTTGATCGATTTTCAAAAGTGTATGCGCAGCTTTACGCTTTTTTTTACTGCACGAAACCGAGGTTTGTAAATAATCTTGGGCAGCGTGTCAGTAAATACCTGTCCTCCCCTTGGACGGGCGGATATAGTCGAGTTAACTTGTTTGAAGCTTTAAAGGGAATGGTTCCTTCGCTTCATGATCTAGAAATTAAACAAATCCGTTATGCGTCGCCAGGGGAAATAAAAATTGAAGCATTGCGGTCGGTTAACAGCGGAATTTCCGGTGCGGTGCAGCGCTACATCGACGCTGAAACGTCGCTACGCGAGTCAGAGAAGATGATCAATCAGCTTCTAAGCATACAACGGCTGCGAAAGCTCGATTTATCGTCCAGGCGGGACGATCAGCTCTCATTGACCGCTGACAACATTGCTTTCTTGAGGGAGAAATCGAAGGCGATTGCGGTCGCTTTGGATATAGAAGAGGAGCTTTCTTTGCTCAGCGAATACTCTCCGAACGTTGTTGTATCAGCAAAGGTCTTGATGGCCGTGGTAGACAGGATTCGCCGGCTAGCTAACTTCGAGACGGAGGGTTTGCTCGACTTGGATCGCGAGGCCGACCTCGCGCCCGCTGTTTAATCGGTCCCATACGTTCGTTCCCCTTGAGTAACGTTGAACCGGTGTGGCTGCTGAAACGATCGGGATGCAGGCGCATTCCGAGTCGAAGATGCTGGTGAACTCCTTGTTCTCCGATACATAAAGAACGTTGCTGGAAAGCCGTTTAATCGTCCGATGAAGTCAGGTTTTTAGGTGTGGTCGGCGGGCTTAAGACTCGCTCTCCGGCTCGGTCGACGATCACGAGCTGTCGGTCGCCAGCGGGAAAAATTTTTACAAGCGCTCCCCGTGGCGTGTGATCGTCGACGATATAAATCGGAAATCCTGCCGATAGATGGTCCCTTCTCCCAAAGCTCCCTCCAGATGCTGTCCTGTTCTACTTGCGAGACCATACGGCTCTTCAAGGGCATGTGTTCACCTGCTCGTCGAAATCCTTAGTGTAAGCCATGGCGTCGAGCTACTTCCGTACGATGGCGGTCAGGTTTGCGAAGCAGTAACTTGAAAAATGACAGCCCGCAGGGGGCGACCACAACATTCATCTAAAAATATTTTTGTCTAATGAATGTTGACTTTCGGCAAAAGCACGTTCTTTCAAAATGATTTGAATAAAGCCGCTTTAAAACAACGGCTTGAATAACCTTGCGTCGCATGCGTGATTCATTACGTCTATCGCGGTCCGCACTGAAGGTATCAGAATAGAATTTCTAAAGATTGCACATTAGTTCACTAAATGATGACGTTTAGTATTATTGAAAAAAAGGAGACGTTGCGCGGAGTTGATTAATTGCGATGCAGGTTGTACCTTTCGTTCTGCGCACTGCGCTAATCCATGAATTTCTACAGCCTTCAGGTGAAAAACCGCAATGAAACAACTTCTTACTATTGTCGGAGTGGTGCAGAACGCTGGCATTTCGAAGAAAACAAACCAGCCGTACGATATCCGCACGGCTCACTGTCTTCTTAAACAAAACTCGGAAGAACGCGGCGAACAATTGTTGGTCGGAACAATCAATTTGCCACCGAGTTTCAAGAATACGGAGCCTGGTGAATATCTCGCCGAATTTGCGTTTCAGATCGGATTCGGTCAGGACCAAGGTCGTCTAGTTCCGCAAATCATTGCACTCACTCCTTTCGGTAATTCAAGACCTCAGCCGAAATCCGAAGTTAAGGCTGCGTAGGCATTATGTCTGCCGGCTCTATACAGACCATTTTGATTTGTGTCCCAGTGAATGCAGACAAAACATCGGTTGTAGACCAGCAAGTCTGCTTACCGACTGGCGGCACATACTTTC
>Ga0255336_100882_pt1 | contig 30805 bp, 33 predicted proteins | sample MeOH1_35cm_T3_17_FD_189102 | JGI IMG/M metagenome (GOLD analysis project Ga0255336, IMG submission 189102) | Sandy soil microbial communities from University of British Columbia, Vancouver, Canada - MeOH1_35cm_T3_179 | ecosystem: Engineered > Artificial ecosystem > Sand microcosm > Unclassified ...
GCGCCTGATCGAGCGTCGGGCTGCTCGTCAGCGCTTCGTCGATCAGCGCCTTCAGTTGCGCATCGCCGAACTGATCCGCCCAGTTGGCTGCGGGCCAATGGCCCTGTTCGGCAGGAATGCTTTGCTGCGTTGCATATTGCTGCGGATCGGCCGTCTTTGCGTCGCCATGGATTCCCGCATAGTTCGCACAGGCTGACAGCACCGCGGCAACCAGCACCGATACGCCCGCTTTCAGTGCGCGTGAAGCGCGCCGTTCGGTGTTTGACTGAATGCTCATTTTCTGGCCTATCAGATCGTTGAGTAAAAGCGTTCCCCGTAGAGAATCGGGGTACACGTCCGGTGCGACATCGACGACACGCGGTACGACCTAAACCGTGACGGTCCCGGCGAGCCGGTTTCGCGCGGTCACGAAGGGCATCCATTCCGCTCTCGCAAGCGCGACGAGCGTCTTGATACCGGTCCATGGATTCCTTAGGCATTGGCGTACCTGCTCACTCCGCCCGACACCTAGAACACACCATGTGCAGAAGTGTTCGCAGTTATTGGTCAGCAATCGATACCGGTCTTCGCCGAGGCGGGACCTGGCCCTCTCCACCGCATCAAATCCGGTATAAATGGCGTCTGGTTCTGACTGAACCTTGATCCCTTTTCCTGCTGCAAAGGCGCGCAACGGAATATATTCAATGGGGCGCCGTTTCGCGGAATGATGAAAGCCTCCGTAGTGAATAACCAGTCCATTCCCCGCATAAATTCCGTGGTGTGTGTAGCCTTCGCGTTCACTAATAAGATGCGTACCCACCGCGATAGCGCGTTCTGTGCTGGTCGGCTCAGGGGAAGTTACGAGCCAATCGACATGTGGAGTTTCCATGGCGTGCCACCGATGTCATATCCGTGATGAATTCAGTACCTTCCCCGGATCGAAGACAAAGCGAGTCTTTCCGAGGGACTAGCCTCAGGAAAAGTGATCGCCTCATCACGGTGGATTGACATTCACTCGCCGCCGACAAATCGGCGGTCAGGAAGATCGGGGCGTGCGGCCACCCTCGAGCACATTCCGCGAATCGCCAGTCAAGTTGGATGGTCAGCTTGCCAGCCGCATCATTCAGACCTCGTGCCTCGCTGGAGACAGACGATCGGATCTGGAAGGCCTGTATGAGACTTCAGAAAATGCCGCTGAACGAGACAGCAATTGCGAGCCCGACACTGACCGCGGAAAGCATGATCCAGCCTACAAACACCGACAGGGGTCCGGGATGAAACATGGCGCCCTCCACTAACGATCTCAACGATCGTCAACTCAATCGATCACGAAGCCATGTCGGAATGGTAGGTGCCGCGTCCGCGTCGCGGTAGATACGCACCAGACCACTCACTGTTGCCGCGTAGACACCAATAGGTGCGGCCGCGGAAGCCGCGGTGTTGCCCTGGGTCGGCGAGGCTGAGCGGCACCTTGGTGGAAACTGGCGGCCAGGCGGATGATTGAGGCAGCGCCGCGATACGGACGCACGGTGGCCTTCAACGCAATGTTTGAAGGCGCAAGGGTTCAAGGTGGACTGCAATGGGTATTTCGTCGACTATCAGGATTCTTCGTGGACGAAGGTTGTTGAAGCCTTCAGGCGGCCATCATCGCCGTCAATATTTTCGTTCGACGTGGGTGGCGTTTGCGACCGCGAAGCACATCCACAATGCGATCGCACCGCTTATGGCGGTGCATGAATAGCTTCACGCCTGATGCTCGCGTTCCAGATAGTCTGGATTGAATTCTCCCAGACAAAGCGAGTTGAGCGCCCGAATCTGCTCAGTCATGAAATCGACAAACACGCGAATGCGTGACGGCAAATTCTGTCGGCAGAGATAGCAGATGTAGTGGCCCCGATCGTCCGGCACGTTGTGCCTCAAGGCCACGACGAGTTCATTGCGCGTGATGTAATCGCGTATCTGATATCCCGGCATCTGGGCGATTCCGCGACCTTCCAGGACTGCCTGCAATACCAGGTCCGCGTCGTTGAAAGTCAATCTGGCGGTTGGCAAATACTTTCGCATGCGACCGTCGACCTTGAAATCCCACTCGAAGACGCGACCGCTCAATCGCAGATTGATGCAGTCGTGCTGCGCCAGATCTTCCAGCATAGATGGCAGCCCGCGCTCTTCGGCATAGGCGCGGGAAGCGCAGAGTACCATCTGCATTGGAATCAACTGTTTCGCAATGATGCTTGAGTCCTCGATGCGTCCATCGCGAAACGCAACGTCGATCTGTTCAGCAGCGAAATCGGCTGGCCTGTCATCAAGGCTCAGATCTACCGCGATATCCGGGTAGAGCTCGGAAAACTTGAAAAGCAGCGGAGCAACCACCTTGCGTCCAAATCCAACTGTCGAGCGAATTCGAATGAAGCCACGAGGCGGACCCTGGCGAAGGTCCAACATGTCATTCATTGCCTCGACGATATGGGTCACGCCCTGGTTGCAGTTCTCGAAGAACCTTTCGCCCTCCTGCGTCAGGTTTGTGGTCCTTGTCGTTCGGAGAAACAGACGGGTGCTTAGCTGCGTTTCGAGCTTTTGAACATTTCGACAGACGGCCGAGCGTCCGATCCCCAATCGTTCACCGGCTTTCGCGAAGCTTCCCTCGGTCGCGACCGCCATGAACGCGATGATCCCTGCGTAGCTCGTCGCGAAACAGGTAGAGAGCGCATCAGCGTTGTTGGGTAAGCCAACGCGGAAGCCTCGCTGCGATGTATCCGATTGATCCATTGATGGCCCCACTACTGACACATGAACGGGTAAGCCGTTCGAAGCGCCGGTAATGCGTTCTGGCGCGGACAACGACTCTCCTGTTGCAGCGATGAAGTGACCGGGATCGACGCTTTCCTTCCGCTCAGTCTCACCCCGATCTTCGTGCAGCCACGGAAACCGGATGCCCGACTATCACCTGGCGGAATGGCCGCATTCCGCATGCGGCGCGGTCACGCTAAAGTCTAGCACTTGCCTGTTGCAACCAATTGCCGAATGGAGGCGGTCTCGTCTAGTCAACCGCTTCGAGTGCGTGACGGTGCGCTCCCGTTTCACGCGGCCATTTGGATTGTCGCCGAAACGGAAACATCATGTCTCCTCGTGCGACGCTACCGTTACCATCCACGCTCATTTACCATAGTGCGCGATTGTACCGTCGCGTAAGGGAAAACAGGTGGCAGGACGCTCGACTGATTTACTATACGATCGTTCGTTCCATGCAGTTCGTCCCGCCCTGGCAGACGGTGCTTGATCCCGCAGGTGCAGCGCGCTTCATATGGCAGGCTTCGGCGGATCGACGACTGAGAGCCGGAACGCGCATCACCAAATTCGAGACCGCACCATGGACGACAAGAAGCTGCAAGCCCCCCCGCTTTCCCTCCTCGACAGGTATCGGGGCCGGGATTTTCATCCGCTGTATACAACGAGTGTCACCGTTTCGGGCGGCGAGACGGGACACGGTCGCGCATCCGGCGTCGCCCGTTCGGATGACGGAAATCTCGTCGTCGAACTGCGGCTCCCTACCGAGTTCGGCGGACCCGGTAATGGGACCAATCCCGAGCAGTTGTTCGCGGCGGGGTTTGCTGCGTGTTTTCACGGGGCGCTCAACCTGATCGCAAAACGCGCGGGAATGGAGATCAACGACATCGTGGTGGAGGTACAGGTTTCGTTCGGTCGCGATCCCATGGATGGCGGTTATGCATTGGTCATTGACCTCCGTGTCAAGGTGCCGGGCGTTGACCGACGCATGGCGGAAGAGATGGTCCGAACAGCGGAACGCCTATGTCCGTATGCAAAGATGGCTCGGCAAGGGACTGTCAATATCGTGACCGTTGTCGACTGAGTCAACGCCCGTTGTGCGGCAGTTTGATCTGTCGATCCCAGCCTTCCGGGTAAACAGCAGCCCATTCGCCAAGGTCTAGGCACCGACACCACGCCAGATCCAGGTACGGCCTCGACGCCCAGCGAGTCGAAGGCCTCAGATACGTACGGCCGGGGATTGGGACCGAGGTCGGGACCAATCTCGTCCTGAGGTAGCGACCTCATCTCTTTGATTGGTGCCGGGCGGGCAACGCCGTGTGTCTGGTTGCGTGCCTACCGCAACAGGTAGCACCCGCCTATGATCGTGACGTGCTTTCACGAGCGTAGCGCATGCTCGGGGCAGCCAGAAATCCCTGATCTTTCCTCAACTGCATTCGAGCCCGAATGGCGCATCGAGTGGTCGATAAAGGACAGCAAATCATGAAAATCGTCGTCATCGGCGGCACCGGCCTTATCGGCTCGAAGGCCGTCGCCATTCTGCGCCAGAACGGCCACGAGGTCGTCGCTGCCTCGCCCAGGAACGGTATCAACAGCATCACTGGAGAGGGGCTCAAGGAAGCCGTGGCCGGTGCGCAGGTGGTGATCGATCTCGCCAATTCACCATCGTTTGAAGACAAGGCGGTGCTGGAATTCTTCGAAGCTTCCAGCCGCAACCTTCTCGCGGCTGAGGCCGCAGCGGGCGTCCGGCATCATGTCGCGCTATCCATCGTCGGAATCGACCGGACGCCCGCTAACGGCTATTTCCGCGCCAAAGTCGCGCAGGAGAAGCTGATCGAAACCTCCGGCATTCACTACACCATCATCCGCTCCACACAGTTCCTGGAGTTCCTCGGCGGCATCGCCGCGTCAAGTGCGGACGGAAACGTAATCAGGGTTTCGCCGGGCCTGTTCCAGCCCATCGCGGCCGACGACGTTGCGGCGATCGTTGCCGACGTGGCACTCGCGGCGCCGCGAAACGATATCGTCGAGATCGCCGGCCCGGAAAGAGCGCCGTTCAACGAAATCATCGCCCGCTATCTGAAGGCGGCCGGCGATCCGCGCGAGGTCGTGAGAGACCCCAAGGCCCGGTATTTCGGCGGGCTGGTCGAGGAGCAGTCGCTCGTGCCGTTGGGCGAGGCGCGTCTAGGCCGCATCGGTCTCGACGAATGGCTGCGCCACTCGCAGGCGGGAGCCTGAGAACATCACGGGCGCCCGCGTCCAGTCCCGCCCGGGCGCTCGCATCGCGGATTCGCCTTGGTCTAACGCCTTCCAGGCGGCCAGTTCCGTCCCGTGATTGGTCGCCGCGACTCACTAACCATCATGCGTACCATTCAGATCCTGCTTCAAACGACCATCCTGCCCTGCAACGACGACTGGTCGATTGCGCGATTCAGCCGCCTGGCGGAATTACTGCGGACGTATCAAGATCCCAAAGGGCGCGTGACGTTCAATGTCGTTGCTCGGGACCGCGAGCAGCTCGGGCAGCCGGACCCGATTCTTTCCCGTCTCGATGAGACCGGGTTCGACGAGTTGTGGTTATTTGCCGTTGACGAAGGCGACGGTCTGACCTCGGCGGATTGCGAGGGAATCACGCGATTCCGGCGCGCGGGTCGCGGCCTGTTGGTCACGAGGGATCACATGGATGTGGGGAGCTCACTGTGCACTTTAGGCGGAGTTGGCAAGGCGCACCGCTTTCACACGCGCAATCAGGATCCCGACCACTCCCGGCGCGTGGCCGACGACCCGTTCTCAACCCACATCTCCTGGCCCAATTTTCACTCGGGCAGAAACGGAGACTTTCAGGAAGTCACGATCGTTGGCCCCATACATCCAGTATTGGCGGACCCCGATGCTCCTGGCGGCGCAATCCGGTTCCTGCCAGCACATCCCCATGAAGGCGCCGTCGACGTTCCTGACGACGAACCAGCTAGAGTGATCGCACGAGGCAAAAGCAAAGTAACAGGAAAGAGTTTCAACCTTGCAGTCGCATTCGACCCTTCTGTCCGGGGAGGTCCCGCCGTCGCTCAAAGTACTTTTCATCATTTTGCCGACTACAACTGGGACGCGCGACTCGGTTGTCCGAGCTTTGTGAGTGAGCCTCCCGGAACCGGAATGCAGACCGAGCAGCAAGCCCTGCGGGACGTCCACCGCTACTCTGTCAATCTCGCGCTGTGGCTGGCTGGCGCTCTCTGAACCTGTCATTCGACAGTTGAAAGAAGCGGTTTCCGTCGATGCCTATATCGAGCTGCCGGCAGGTTTCCGTGAACGCAGCGCCTCTTTCGTGAGAGAGAACCCGCAACGCATGCCGGTCATGCCAGCCGCAAGCCAGATGCGCGTGCCTGCCGGCAGCGCGATCACTTCAGGCATTCTTGCAGGAGCGCTTTGGCGCGCTCGGCAGACAGGCCGCGAATCTTCACGCGCCGCTTGCCGATTTCCATCTTGATCTCGCACATGGCGTCGGCATCGGTATGCTGCTGCTCATTGCTTCCGATGCTACTGTCGGCTCCGGCGCCCGAAGTACCCATGCCGGGTCGCCTCGGGAAACGGTCGGACCGAGCCGCTTACTTGCAGTGGAATCGTAGAGCTTTACATCCGGCTCTATGGTAAAAATTCACGCTCAGCTTTCTCCAACCGCTCGTCGATTCCCATATCGGCAATCTCGTACCGGCCTACCGTCCATCTCTTGCAGCAACACCACCCCATGAAGTTACTGATGGCACTGACACGACACCTTTTCGTGAGCTTAGGCAACGCGCTGCCCAGGTACGACCCTTTCAATCACATCCGTGCTTCGCTATACCGCAGGGCCGGCATGTCTATTGGCAAAAACGTGACGATCGTCGGGCCGTTGACCGTAGAGCGGAGCTTGAACGAGGAAGCAATTCGCGGCATCTCGATCGGAGACCGGACGTATCTCAACGCTAATACGCGCCTCGCCTGTCGCAACAGCCGGATCTCGATCGGCATCGACGTGCTGATCGGGCCGCACGTATCGTTCGAGACGGCGACGCACGATATCGTGTTTGTCCCCAAACTCGGGCGGAGGCTCGACCACCATGAGATTCGCGTCGAAAACAAGGTTTGGATCGGTGCGGGGGCGACGATCCTGCCCGGAGTGACGATTCACGAGGCAGCGGTGGTTGCAGCCGGTGCCGTGGTCACGAAGAATGTGCCGGCCTATACGCTCGTCGGCGGCGTGCCGGCGCGAAAAATCAAGGATATCGCCCGCACGTGACGGTCGCTCGCGCCGCGTTACGTCGGCGGTACTACTGCAATCTGATCGTTTCCCGACGTGGCCGATTCAACGGCGTCAGTTGGCGCGAGACGGCCGCATCGGATCGAAGCCGCGCTTAAGGGTTTCCCTACCGCAAGATCAGCATCGCCCTGATCTTTTTTCTTCATGCCCTGACAGCGCCGCGATAACCGTCCACATACGATGGGACACGCATCCATTGGTCTGCTTTCGAGCGCCACCATGGTCTCCCTCTCTGTATGTGCAAAAAAATGCGACTAAGCCAATGGCCAATGGCCAATGACACGAAGTGAGACCTCGCCGGCTACCCATATAGCGGCGACGCGGCATTTATCCGGTGCAACGCAACTCGGGGTGCGGACACGTCATCCGCGTTCCCCGATATCAGGAAGACGCCTCGTTAGCGAAACTCAAACAGATTTGCGAGGACAAGACGCATGCCGCCGTTCAACGAGCGCAACCCCGTGGAAGATAAGAACCATTGCGAGAGGCCGCCCCTGCATTGGAAAACATACTGGGAGAACGAATTACGGCCGGACGATCATGCGCAACTCGCTGAGTTCTTTCGAGTTGTTTACGGGGCCGTGAACCGGTCGAACGCGCAAATTTTCGAAGGCAACCGCAGTTGGGCCGGGGCGAGGCCCGAACTGCGAATCATCGGTTACGACGCGCACGGAGTCGCCGCCCATTACGGCGTGCTGCGCAGGTTCATCAGACTCGGCACGGTCGATCAGTTCGTTGCGGAAGTGGGGCTGTACGCGGTTCGCTCCGATCTCGAAGGTTCCGGAATCAGTCGCCACGCCGCAATGAACGTCGTCTATCCGACGCTACGAATGCTGAAGGTTCCTTTCGGGTTCGGGACGGTACGTCATGAGTTGAGACAGCATCTCGAACGAATGGGACGACATGGGCACGGGCGCGTTCTGTCGGGCATGCGCGTGCGATCCACGGCCCCGCAAGTGGCGTTCGAAACCCCGCAAATGCGGGTTGAAGACGTGCTGGTTGCTGTCATTCCGATCGAATGCTCGATGGACGATTGGCCTGCTGGCACGCTCATCGACCGCAACGGGCCGGAGCTATGACGCGCATCCGTGAACGACGCTCCTCGTGCTGCGCATCGGCTGCGTTTGAACTGGACAGTACTGAAGCCAGGGAACGGGCGCAGGCGATTTTCCTGACGTTCGATGACGGGCCCAATCCGTTTTCCACGCCCGATTTGCTCGACGTGCTCGCGGAGCACGAGGTCACCGCTACCTTCTGCGTCATTGGCGCTTACGCAGCCGAATATCCCGACCTGATCCGCAGGATCGTTGCGCAAGGCCACGGGCTGGTCAATCACACCATGACGCATCCGGACTTCTCTGAATGCACACCGGACGAGATCGACCGGCAGCTAGGCGGGGCGAACGAAGTCATCGCGTCGATCTGCCCGCAGGCATCCCTACATTACGTGCGCGCGCCATACGGAATCTGGACAGCGCAAGCGCGGGCCGCATCGGCGAGGCTGGGACTCGAACCGCTGACCTGGACCATAGATCCATGCGACTGGTCATGCCCTGGCGTCGACGCTATCGAACAGGCCGTACTGGACGCTGCCTGCCCCGGTGCCGTCATTCTGCTGCACGACGGTTGCCCGCCGGACGAACTGCCGCCGGACGGTCATCGCGGCTTGCGTGACCAGACCATCATGGCGGTCCGCCGCCTGATTCCGGCGCTGCATGATCGCGGCTTCGTATTTGCGCCGCTCCCCTGTCGCTGCGCGACATCACCTCGCAATACCCACATTGACATGCCATGAGCACGCTCGCTATCGTCGGCGCGATCGCTGTCCTGTCGTATGCGGCGCTCGCCATCGGCTACAAAGGCATACAGGCGCTATACATTCTGCGGGCCGGGCGTTCGACGCGCGCGCGGTGCGCGGCACCGCCCGCAAACTGGCCGAGTGTCGACGTGATTGTCCCGTGCTACAACGAGGCCCCGGCCATCCTCGCGGCGTGTTTGAGTTCGCTGGCGGCACAGGACTACCCGGGCACGTTGCGCGTCTATCTCGTGGACGATGGTTCCAGCAATCGGGATGTCGTCGTGCCAGTGCGCGAAACATGGGCCGACGACCCAAGGTTCGCCTTCGTTCTGCTTCCGCGCAATGTCGGCAAGCGCAAGGCCCAGATCGCCGCGATACATCGCTCGACCGGCGAACTGGTGATAAACGTCGACTCGGACACCGTCATCGCCCCGGATGTCGTGCGCAAGTTGGTCGACGCGATGGCCGATCCCACCGTCGGTGCCGCCATGGGTCAACTGGTCGCGCAAAACCGGAGCGCCACCTGGCTCACGCGGCTGATCGACATGGAGTACTGGATCGCATGCAACGAGGAGCGCACGGCGCAGGCCCATTTTGGCGCCGTCATGTGTTGCTGCGGCCCATGTGCGATCTACCGCCGGTCCGCCATCGCCAGCGTGCTCGAGCAATACGAGACGCAGTATTTCCGCGGAAGACGGAGCGATTTCGGCGAGGACCGCCACCTGACGATTCTCATGCTGATGGCGGGACTGCGCACGGTGTATGTTCCCGATGCGATAGCGGCGACCGTGGTGCCGGAGCGATTTGGGCCTTATCTGCTGCAACAGCTTCGCTGGGCGCGCAGCACCTACCGCGACTCGCTGCTTGCGAGGCGCCTGCTGCCACGCCTCGATCGCTATATCACCGTCGACACGATTGGCCTGCAACTCGGTCCGCTGTTGCTGGCGTTCTCGGTGCTGACGGCATTCGCGCAAATTGCGTTGAGCGCGACTATTCCGTGGTGTGCGATCGTCGTCCTCACCGCGATGACCGTCCTGCGCTGCGGCGTTGTCGCGTGGCGCGCCCGGCAACTGAGATTTTTAGGCTTTACGGTGCATACCTTCGTCAACATTTTCATGCTGCTGCCGGTGAAGGCATGGGCGCTGTTGACGCTCGACAACAGCAATTGGCTGTCGCGCACGACACGTGCGACTGCGCCCGACGAGCACAAAGCGCAAATGCCGGATGCCGCTTACGACGGGGAAATCGTTGTCTGCTCGCAGGCCGAGTCGACGGAGCCCATGTGATGAGGCCAGAGGCCCATCCGGTCTTCATGTGTCGCCCGACCTGCTCACGCCTTTTTTATCGACACCATGGCCTCACCTGCGATAGAGCTAAATAGAGTCGTCAAGACGTATGGCGGTAAGACGGTTGTCGATGCGCTGTCGCTGACGGTGCCGCGGGGACAATGCTTTGGACTTCTCGGACCGAACGGGGCGGGCAAGACCACGACGATGCGCATGCTGCTGGGTATGGCTCCTGCGGATGCGGGCACGATCGCCGTGCTCGGCAGCCGGATTCCCGCGTACGCAGATCTGACGAGGACACGCGTTGGCGTGGTGCCGCAATTCGACAATCTCGATCTCGAGCTTTCAGTGCGGGAGAATCTGCTCGTGTTTGGCCGCTATTTCGGCATGAGCGCACGAAAAATCGCGTCGGTGATCCCTGAGCTGCTGGAATTCGCGTGCCTCGAGAGCAAGGCCGACGCCCGGGTTGCCGAGCTGTCGGGGGGCATGAAGCGACGTCTCACGCTCGTGCGCGCCTTGGTCAACGATCCGGATTTGCTGGTCCTCGACGAGCCGACGACGGGGCTCGATCCGCAGACGCGGCATCTGATCTGGGGACGCTTGCGTGAACTGGTGGCACGCGGCAAGACAATTTTCTTGACCACGCACTTCATGGAGGAAGCCGAGAGGATGTGCGATGCCCTGTGTGTGCTCGAAAAAGGGCGAAAGATCGCTGAAGGAAGACCGAGCATCCTGATCGCGGAGCAGATCGGTGCCGATGTCATCGAGATTTACGGGCCGACGCCGCCTGGACTGCGCGCACGAATCGCTGCCCACGCGGCGCATATCGAATCCGCTGGAACCACGCTGTTTTGCTACGCACCCGACGTCGAGGCGGTTCGACGCGAACTACGCGGCTGTGCCGGACTGCGATCCGCACAGCGGCCCGCCAATCTCGAAGACGTCTTCTTGCGCCTGACTGGCCGGGAACTGCGGGACTGAACCCATGAGCGATTCGCGCCTGCCCGTGTGGCCAAGGAATGCCTGGAACTGGGGCGCCGTTTGGCGCCGAAACTTCCTGGCCTGGAAGAGGCTGGCATTCGCCTCCATGGTCGGCAGTCTCGCCGATCCGATGATGTATCTTTTCGGGCTCGGCCTGGGCCTTGGAGCCATGGTCGGGCGCGTCGACGGCACATCGTATATCGCGTTTCTCGCAGGCGGCATGGTCGCATCGAGCGCGATGCTGACGGCAAGCTTCGAAACGATCTACGCGAGCTTCTCTCGCATGCACGTTCAGCGCAACTGGGACGCGATCCTGCACACCCGGTTGACACTCGGCGACGTCGTGCTGGGCGAAGTCGTGTGGGCCGGTAGCAAGGCGCTGTTGTCCGGCACCGCAATCATGCTGGTTTCGGCAGTCATGGGTTACTCCGCGTGGCCCGCAATGCTCTTCTCCTTGCCCATCATTGCCATTACCGGCCTGGCTTTCGCGGCCCTCGCGATGATCGTCGTTGCGGTCTCGCCGAGCTACGACTACTTCGTCTTTTATCAAACGCTCGTATTGACGCCGATGTTGTTCTTCTGCGGCGGCGTGTTTCCAATCGCTCGATTGCCGCATGGTTTCCGGCAGGTCGCGGATCTGCTCCCGCTCACTCATGCGGTAGCGCTCATCCGTCCGCTCATGCTCGGACGTGTCCCCGACGAGGGCTGGTGGCACGCGGGGTCGCTCTGTGTGTACGCGCTGTGCGCGTTTCTCCTTTCGACCGCGCTCCTTCGTCGGCGTCTCATGCGCTGATCAGAAGCGCGCGAACGCATTTTCGGATGGTTGAGTCTCTTCCCGCTTTATCGCGGTGGAATTGACCGGCAGGGGACGCACTGAGACAGCGGATCATCAGCCATGAAGCCGCCGATGCGAGAGCGTCGAAACACGCGAGCACGGCTACTGCGCCATCCGCAGATCCGCCATCGTCGCCGCAAGAAAACGCGCCGCCTCGCCACCCGTGACGACCCGATGGTCGAATGTCAGACTCAGCGGCAAGATCCGATGCACGGCGGGAACGCCGGCTACCGCCACGACCTGCTCGTGAATGCGGCCGGCTCCGAGAATCGCGACAGTGGGCGGCACGACAATTGGAGCCGCATATTTACCGGCGATCATGCCGAAATTCGATAGCGTGATCGTATTGCCGCGCAGTTCTTCCGGTGGGATCCTGCGTGCCCGGATGTCGGCTCGCATCCGGTCGAGCCCGCCGCGCAGATCCGCTGCGTCGCGGTGCGCGACGTCGCGCAACACCGGCACGAAGAGGCCATCCGGCAGATCGACCGCGATGCCGAGATCGATCTTCTCCAGCACGTGGCGCCGCCCCGTGTGTCCCTCGAACCATGCGTTGAGCCCCGGCTCGGCGCGGCATCCGGCCACCAGCGCACGGATCAGCCGGATCGTGACATCGGTATGCGGCGGCCATGCCTCGATGTCGGCGTCGTCGATGACGGTCGCCGCCGCCACTTCGCTCTGCGCGCGCGCCATGTTCTGCGCCATCGCGCGCCGCACGCCACGCAGCACTTCGGGTGGCCCGAGCGCGGCGAGGACCTTCTCGACGCGCTGCACGTCAGCCGCCGTGACGACACCGTCCGGCCCCGATGGCGTCACCATCGCCAGATCGATATCCAGCTTGCGCGCGAGCGCTCGCGCCGCCGGGACCGCCTTGATCACGCCGGCACCCGCACCCATGCCGCCGCCAGGCGCCGCCGGCGCTTCGCGCACCACATGCTGGCCGACCTCCATGTGGCCGACCACGGTGCCGGCATCGGCTTCGTCGCTTTCTCCTTCGAATGCGGCGAGCGGCGCGCCCAGATGCACGACGTCGCCCGGCTGGCCGAACAGCTTCGCGATACGGCCGGATTGAGGCGATGGAATCTCGACAATCGCTTTCGCCGTTTCGACCGACAACAGGGGTTGATCCGCGCGAACCTCGTCGCCGCTCGTGACGTGCCACTCGACGATCTCCGCTTCCTGCAAGCCTTCTCCGAGATCGGGCAGTTTGAAGACTTTCATGGCTTCACGACGCCTCCAGAGTCTGCCTGGCTGCGGCGACGATCCGCTCCGTGCCTGGCATATATTGATTCTCGAGTCTGTACAGCGGCACCACCACGTCGTATCCGGTGACACGCTGCACCGGCGCGAGCAGCGAGTACAGTCCGCGCTCGGCGATATCGGCGGCAATTTCCGCGCCGACCCCTCCGGCTCGCGAGCCTTCGTGCACGATCACACAGCGTCCGGTTTTCGCCACCGACGCGAGAATGGTGTTCATGTCGAGCGGTTTGAGCGTCGCCACGTCGATCACCTCGACCGTCACACCTTCCTGCGCAAGCAGATCGGCGGCGGCCTGCACTTCCTGCAATGCGCCCCCCCAGCTCACCATGGTGAGGTCCGACCCAACGCGCAACGTCAGGCAGCTATCGAGCGGCAACGCTTCGCCGTTATCCTCGACTGGCTGCCTGAAGAGCCGGTAGAGCCGCGTCGGCTCGAAGAAGATCACCGGATCCGGATCGCGGATCGACGCGAGCAGCAAACCGTACGCGCGTGCAGGAGACGACGGTGTCACGACGCGCACTCCGGGGATGTGGGCGAACAATGCTTCAGGGTTTTCGGAATGATGCTCCGGCGCGTGAATCCCCGCGCCGCACGGCGCACGAATCACGAGCGGGCACGTCAGCCGTCCGCGTGTTCGATGCCGCAGACGCGACGCGTGATTCAGAACATGATCGATGACCGGATAGATGAACCCGCTGAACTGGATCTCCGCGACCGGCTTCAAGCCCATCGCCGCCATACCGATCGCGGTGCCGGCGATGCCGGTTTCAGCCAAGGGCGTATCGATCACCCGCTGCGCACCGAATCGCGCCTGTAAGCCGATCGTCGCGCGGAACACGCCGCCGTTCACGCCGATATCCTCGCCGAGCAGCACGACGTCTGGATCGTGCGCCAGTTCGTAGGCGAGCGCCTGATTCAGCGCTTCGACCATGTTCAGATCAGCCATGGCGGTTCCCCGCGGGAGGCGCGAATCGCTGCGCCATCGCCAGTTGCTCACGCATCGCCAACGGCAAGGTCTCGTACAGATGATCGAACATGGCGGAGGTGTCCGGCGGTGGTTGCGCCAGATACGCGTCGACGGCCTGCTCGACCTGCGCAAGACACGCGCGGCCGAGTTGCTCGTCCTGGGCCTTGTCCCAGACGTTCGCGCGCATCAGGTAAGTTCGCAAGCGCAGCAACGGTTCGTACGTCCATTGCTTGCTGAGGTCCTCGGCGTCGCGATAGCGTGTCGCGTCGTCGGCTGTCGTGTGATCGCCAAGGCGATAGCTGAGCGCTTCGATCAGCGTCGGGCCATCGCCGCGGCGAGCCTTGGCGAGCGCCGCGTGGACCACCTGATGCACCGCGATCACGTCGTTGCCGTCGACCTGCAGCCCATCGATTCCCGCAGCGATCGCTTTTTGCGCGAGCGTTTGCGCGGCGCTCTGGCGGCTGCGTGGCACGGAGATCGCCCACTGGTTGTTATTGACCACGAGAACGAGCGGAGCCTGCCAGACGCCGGCCATGTTCATTGCCTCGTAGAAGTCGCCCTTGGACGTGCCGCCGTCGCCGAATATCGACACCGCGACGCGCGGTTCGCGACGCAACTGGAACGCGTAGGCCGCGCCGGCGGCATGGCACACCTGCGTGCCGATCGGCACACAGTTCGGGAAATCGTGGCGGGGCACGCTGAAGTCGCTGCCGCGTTCGTCGCCGCCCCAATACAGCAGACTTTCCGTCATGGTGACGCCGCGCAGCAATTGCGCCGCGTGATCGCGATACGAAGGAAACAGCACGTCGTCGGGCTGCATTGCGCTGGCGACGCCGACACCAATCGCCTCCTGGCCGACTGACGATGCGAAGGTGCCGAGCTTGCCGGTACGCTGAAGCGCCACCGCCTTGGTGTCGAACGCCCGTGTCAGCACCATTGCGCGATAAAGGGGAATCAGCGCCGTCGGGTCCTGTGCAAACGCAGGCAACGGCTGAACAGGCTCCCCGTCGGGGCCGAGGTATTGCGTGTAGCCGATATGAAAACTGGCAGTCGCGGTCATGACCGCCCTCCATGTTCATTCAGATATCGTATCCGTGTCGGAGTTCACGTGCATGAGCGCTACCGCACGAACACCGCTGCCTTGCGTACTCGAACCGCAGCGCGTGCGAACCCGATTCTGGACGATGCCGGCGTGCACAAGGGGGCTACGGGCTCGCCTCGTTATTCACAGGCAGCAAGTGAGCCGGGCATACGAACCGACCCCAATGCACGATTGCCGCGTTGCATCATCGGATGAATGGCACGCGCCATCGATTGAGTGTGCCCGGTGTGTGTATTGCGGCTCCGCGGATGCCTGCCATAACCGATACCGGGACCGATACACGGCAACGCCTCGCACCGCCACTTTTGTTCGCGCGGAACTTATGTCACGATAAAAGTCTCGCTTCGATTTCCGTCAAGACTCGCGCAGAGTGCGCACCGACGAACGGCTTCAGTCACGGACAAGGTATGAAGCGTGGCGATGAGCGACTTCAACGTGCTGAACACCACCTCGGGAGCTTTGAACAAAGCGGCTTGGACTTCGGCCCCGCGTCGCCTGTTGGCACTCTTGCTCATCGCCTTGATCTTCCCACCGGCCCCGGCATCCACTGTTGCCGCCGAGGAGCGCGCCATGACTCTCACGCTGACGTCGCAAGCCTTCCAGCAGAACGGGGAGATTCCCCCACACAATACCTGCCAGGGCGCCGATGTTTCCCCGCCGCTCACGTGGTCCGGCGTGCCTTCGAACGCAAAAAGCTTGGCGCTGATCGTCGACGACCCCGATGCGCCGGACCCGGCCGCGCCGAAAATGACTTGGGTACATTGGGTGCTTTACAACATCCCGCCGACGGCCATCGGGCTATCCGAGGGCGCTGCTGCGGGCGGATTGCCGCGCGGCACGCTCGAAGGCACCAATGACTTCAAACGCGCTGCTTACGGCGGCCCGTGCCCGCCAGTGGGACGCCACCGCTATTTCCACAAGCTGTATGCGCTCGACACCGTGCTGCCCGATTTGAAAAGCCCCAGCAAGGCGGCGCTCGAAAAGGCCATGCAGGGGCACTTACTGGCGCACGCCGAACTGATCGGCACCTATCAGAAGCGATGAGCGAAAGCGTTGTTGCATAACTCGCGTTTGAAGACGACGCAACTCCGACATGGCCGACTTCATGCAAATTCGCACGCGTGAAGATCAAGACGCGAACATCCGCCTCGATTTTCGGAGATGCGGCAGTGATTACTGACGGATCGCGAAGACGTGTTCGTTCGCCGGATCGGGGGGGCCTAAAGTCTGGTCGTTTGCTCTGCTTTTGGGCGCACGCCGCGGCCGTTCTAGCGCCGAGTGACGCTGAACCGTCGGCGAAACTCACCGGGGGTGAGCCCCGTGACTCTGATGAAAATCTTGCGAAACGCGCCGGCGTCTCCGTAGCCCACTTCCCATGCAATCGTCTCGATGCTCGACGTCGTGAACTGCAGCCTTTCGCGCGCTTTGCCGACGCGCAACTGCTGACAGTAGTCGATGGCCGTCAGCCCGGTTGCCTTCCTGAATCGTCGCAGGAAGGTTCGCTCTTCGAGTCCGGCAGATGAGGCGAGCGACGCAAGAGTGATTTCTTTGGCCCCGGTAGCCTGGAGCCAATGCTGCGCTTTCAGCACGGCGGCGTCGCCGTGGGTCAGGTTCGGGGAGAAAGCGCTGTAATAGCGTTGCTCGCGCCCGGGAGGATCCACCAGAAGAAACCGAGCCGTCTCGGCCATGATGGTCGGCCCCAGAAAACGGTCGACCAGCTTCAGACCCAGGTCGATCCATGCCATCAAACCGCCGGCGCAGATAATATCGCCATCATCGATGATGAGCCTGTCGATATCGAGGCGCACATCTGGAAACCGCGTGCGGAAGATGTCGGCGTGAGCCCAGTGCGTCGTCGCCGTCCGTCCGTTGAGAAGCCCTGTTTCAGCCAGCAGGAAAGCGCCTCCGCACATGGAGCCGAGCGTCGTCCCCGTCTGATGATGTTCGACTAACCAGTCAACGAATGGCGCCGCGTCGTCGTGACTGATCTGTCCGCCAAGGCTTGGCGGCAACAGAATGACTGCAGGTGACCTGTCTGCATTTTCGCCCTTGCCAGAGTCTCTGACAGGTGCCTTGCCGCGTGTACGGGTTCGCCACTGACTGACCAGCAGAAGGGCCGATCCCTCACTGTGACGTTGCGCGACGAAGCCATTCGCGACTTCGAACAGGTCACTCAGACCATGTATCGCCGCGAGTTGCGCGCCCGGATAGTGGACGATGCCAATTTCGATTGTCGGATGTAAAGCCATGTGTCGGTATTGCCACGTTTAACGTCGATTTCGACACTGGTGATGATCCTGCGCGAGCCTCATGATGTCCAGACTTTTCCGTCGTCAACCAGAGGGGCGTGCAATGGCAGATCAGGTAGCTGAAAGCGTGATGGCGATTCCGGAGTGGCGGATCGCCGGCGAGTGGTTAGACGTGTGCTCGTGTAACACACCCTGTCCCTGCACCTTCGCGCAAGCTCCGACCGGCAATCACTGTGAAGTGCTATGGGCGTACAGAATCAATGAAGGCTACTACGGCAAGACGCCGATGGCGGGCCTGAAGGTGGTCCTCCTTTCCGGCTTTACCGGAAATCTTTGGGATGGCGCCAAGCTCGAGACAGGGGTGTTCTTTGACGAAGCCGCGAACGAGGATCAGAGGCGGGCGCTCGTGGCGATCTTCACGGGCCAGGCTGGAGGTTGGATGACACAGTTCGTGCCGGCCAAGGTAAGCGCGGTGCGGGGCGTGGAGTTCGCCAACATCTCGGTGGAGATCGACGGCTCGCTGGAACACTGGAGCGTGACGGTGGGCGACAAGGTGGATGCGAGCGGCGTCGCGCTGAGCGGGCCAACCTCGGATCCGACGAAACGGCTGCAAAGCTTCAACCCGCCGGGCAGCGAAGTCGGTCCGACCGACGGAGCCGTGACGTGGGGCAAGAGCGTGAATGGCCGTTGGAAAGGATTCGGCTTTGACCAGAACATCCCGGCGGGTCAGGCGAGCAAGCATATCCCGTTCGACTGGCATGGTCCGGACGCGCCATGAGGGCCGTTCCTTCCTTATCGCGATCAGCGGTGTCCGCGTTAGGCCGGGGCCAACCCGTACTCGGCTGGACGATGGTCGTCCTGCTAGCCAGCCTCGCAGCCTGGCTCGGCGTACTGGTATTCATGGCCGGCATGGACGAGGGACCGGGAACGCCGCTACACAACTTGCCGGCCTTTCTCGTCGGCTGGGTAGTCATGCTGACCGCGATGATGCTGCCGTCGGAATTGAATTACGTCGCGGCATTCGCGGCAGTGCTCAGGTCGCGTAACGGGGTATCGGTCGCGCCTGTGCGTCTCGTCGCCAGCTTCATTGCAGGCTACGGCGTCGCGTGGATCGCCTACGGCCTTGCCGCATACCTCCTGGATTTGCTGGTTCGAACTATCAGCCCGGAAATGATCGCGTGGAATCGCGCGGGTCCGTACATTGCCGGGACGGTGTTGGTCATCGCTGGTGTCTATCAGATCTCGTCCCTGAAGCATGTGTGCCTGACGGGATGCCGCACGCCTCTTTCGTTTTTTGGGCGCTACTGGCGGGAAGGTAGCGCGGGCGCCGTTGCCATGGGTGTCCGGCACGGCCTGGTATGCGTCGGCTGCTGCTGGGCTTTGATGGCAGTGATGTTCGCGGTCGGCGTCATGAGCCTCACCTGGATGGCATTGCTGACACTGTTTATGTTCGCTGAGAAGGTTTTGCCCAAGGGCGAGAAGCTGGCAATTCCAATCGCCAGCTTTCTCTGGGCAATGGGAATCTGGATTGCGGTGTCGCCCGCGACGGCGCCGCTGCTCAAAAATCCCATGATGTTTGCCGGTATATGCCAGGGGAACTGATCGCAGGCAACTGCGCTTCGTTTGAACCACGATAACTTGGCGGGTATCGAGAGCACAACTTCATTCGCGCTGAAGGACGAACGCAGTGTCGGCAGCGACCGCGTGTCAAAGTCACAGCGCTCTTACTTTGCAGTCACACATCATTTTGGAGCAGGAAAATGACGATGAAGTACAGCGAATTTGAATTCAGGACGCAACCCTGGTTTGACCAGGATAATTTTCAGGGCTTCAACGAAGTCATCCCGATGAAGACGATGATCATCTGCTGTTTCGATCCGCGAGCGTCGGAAGTACCCCAGGTGGTCGCCAAACATTTCGGTGATGAGATTTACCCGGGCGAGAACATTCTTGACGAACGTGGCAACAAGATCGGACATACCCGGACGCTGTTTGCTGTTTACTGCGCGGCAGGTCGTGCCGCGTCAGGTTTGCAGTCGGCCGCAACGATGGACTACCTGTTCAGCGTGCAGAACATCGTCGTCGTCCACCACTCATTCTGCGGCGCCACGGCCTTCAGGCCTGACCAGCTCATCGGGAAGTACCACGACTGCCATCACACCGACATCTCGACGATGTTCGATCACGATAGTCTCGCGATCATGAACTATGAGGAATCGCTCAGGCACGACGTGAAGCTGCTTCGCGACAGCCCTGCCGTGCCGAAACATATCAAGCTGTATGGCTTTTTCTACGAGATCAACAGCGGTGAGTTGATCGAGGTCGTGCGCGACGTGCCGTCTCGCGACAGTACCGGGCGTATCGCCTGATACTTTTCTTGAATCTGCTCGTCTTCTGCCATCGAAGCACGCGCGCGGGTATCGCACCGGCAGTGCAGGATAAGCAGCTAATGTCAACCGGACTGCATCGGCTCGGCGCTTTTGCCGAAGCGCCGAGCGTACTCTGTGGGGCTCACGCCGAAGCGGCGTGTGAATGCCTTCCTTAGCACGTCGACGCTGTGGTAACCGTTCCGACGACAGACGTCGTGCATCGATCGCTCGCCAAGCGCAAGTGAACGGCAAACGGATTCCAGCCGGACGTTTTCGACATATCTTGCGGGCGTGGTCTGCAATTCTCGTTGAAACATGCGTATCAACGTTCTGACGCTCGTTGAAGCTCTGGCTGCCATGACCTCGACTGTGAGATCCATATGCAGATGCTCACCGATCCAGAGGCATAACTCGCCGAGACCTGGGCTGTGCGCGCTCTGTGACTGAAGTGCGAAGCTGAACTGCGCCTGTCCGCCGGGGCGACGGAAGAACAGGACCAGATTCTTCGCAATCTCCAAGGCGAAGTCATTTCCCAGATCTTCGCTGACCAGCGAGAGCGCGAGGTCGATTCCAGACGATATGCCGGCCGACGTGTACACATTGCCGTCTTTCACCCAGATAGGAGCCGGGTCGACCCGTACCTTGGGATAGCGCTCCGCCAGGCGCCGTGCCACGCCCCAATGCGTCGTCGCCCTGCGTCCGTCCAGCAGGCCTGCGGCAGCCAGGGCGAATGCTCCAACACATATGGAGCACACGCGACGTACTGTCGGTGAGCGGGTCCGGATCCAGTCTATCGCTGCCTGATCGATCTGTTCGAACGTCCTGGAGCCCGCAGTCACGAGTAAGGTATCAATCGGCTTGTTCGCATGACCCTCCTGCTCGAGCGTGCTATGGCCTTTGAGGCCAATACCTGTTTCGCTGTCCAGGTGCACATCAACCGCTGAGCAAACCAGTTCCAGCACGTATGGGGCAGATTCACCGCCGTGCAGTTGATTCGCCCAGGCGAATACTTCCGCTGGACCGATCACGTCGAGCGCATCCACTGGTGGCAGACCCAATATGACGACGCGCTTCTGTCCCGGCTCTGCAGGCGGGGCGACCGGTTTCGTCCGTTTTCTCATTGAAAGAGGCGCTGCGTATCGGGACATAGGGAGAACGATTGTGGCAGAAATCGTCCGCGATCTGTCAATTGAGCTATTGACGAACCGCCTACACTGGATCGCTCTGTAAGTTCGCATGACCCGGAGGGTATGCAATGCGTCAACGTGTGATTGTGGGGGAGGTGAGTGCTCCAGATTCGGAGATCGCCACGAAGGCGGCTTTGCTCGTCGAGCGCGTCCATTCCAGAGCGATGATGCATCACGTGCATCGGACATGGTGGTTCGCCGAATTCCTGGGTAGGAAGCGAGGTTTGAAATACGATCGGGAAGTGGTGTATCTCGCATCGCTGCTTCACGACCTTGGCCTTACGGATGAATTTTCTGCCGACCAACGCTTTGAGGTGGATGGTGCCGACGCGGCCAGCCGCCTTTTGCTGGCCCATGACTACCCGGAAGCGAAAACGCAACTCGTGTGGGACGCCATCGCGCTTCACTCCGCTGGCGGCCTCGCCGACCGCAAGCAGCCGGAAATCGCTCTCGTCTATATGGGCGCACATCTCGACGTCTTCGGACTGTTTCTGGACGAAGTCACGCCGTCGCTGATCGATGACACGCTCGCGCTCTATCCGCGCGTTGGATTTAAAGCGGCGTTTACCGAAGCGCTGGCTGAAGTCGCCAGAAGAAAACCCCATACGACCGTCGGTACCGGGATCGCCGATATCGGCCGTCGCCATGTACACGGTTTCGAGATTCCGAACGTGTGCGACCTGATTAATGATGCACCGTTTGAAAGCTGAGGTAGCGCACCGCTGGCGCGCTCTCCGCCAGGGCGGCCGCGCTCCTGTTTCTGCATTACTAAGGCGGGTCAAGCCGAAGCTGGGATGGCGTGTTCCGTGACCTGGCGGGCCGATATCGGTCGGTAGCTATGGATCACCGCGGTTGGGGTCCCGAAGGTCAAGAGGAGATGCGCTCATGGCAATCCGTCTTTACGGAGCACAAACAGGCAACAGCCGAAGAGCGGCCATCGCCCTGGAAGAGGCTGGCATTTCGTATTCCGTCAGCCGGGTGGATTTGAGGGCCGGGGAACACAAGACTGCTGCGTTCCGGGAGCTTAATCCGCGTGGCCTTGTCCCGATCATGGTCGAAGAAGGCAAGGCAGGGACGGGCCTCGTCGTTACCCAATCGAACGCGATCATGTTCTATGCGGCGAGTCGATCGCGGGAGAGGCTAACGCCCGATCCGGGCCAGGAGGTAGCCTTGTTTTTCGATCGTCTGTTCTATTTCATTACCGAAGTGATTGCGCCGAACGGCAGTGCTTTCGCGCTTACGCAACAAGGCAACGAACCGGGCGCTCAATTTCTTGCTGCTCGTTCCATCGAGGCGCTCGTTCAGGCCGAACCATTCTTGGTCGACGCCCCCTATATCGCCGGTGATAGGTTCACACTCGCAGACATCGCGGCCTATACGTGTGCCTTTGCTGTGAGGCAGGACCTCGATTGGTCCGAACTCCCTCTGCTTCGCGCCTGGTACGCAAGGATCAGTGCACGGCCAGGCGTCGTTCGCGGCATGGCAGCTTTTTAGCGCGGCCTTCTTCCAGGCTCCGTGAGAGGCGAGGTGTTTCGCTCAAGGCGAACAGAAGCTGTCCGCAAAAAAACTTGCATATAGGAGCATATGCTTCTATAGTGCCTCACATGAGCCAATGCTCTTAACCCTTCGGAGGATCAAAACCATGAACGAATCGACCATTCTTGTAAGCGGCGCAACCGGCCGTACCGGCGGTGCAGCCCTCGACGAATTGCTGCGGATGGGTAAGCGCGTCCGCGCTTACGTGCGCTCGGATGATGAACGCGCAGCGGCGCTGCGGGCGCGCGGCGTTGACATCGCCGTCGGGGATTTCACCGACATCGACGACATCCGCGCAGCCATGGAGGGTGTCAGCTCCGCCTACTTCCTTCACCCGATCGCACCGGGGATTGTCGGAGCGGCAGCCTATTTCGCGCTGGCCGCCAAGGAAGCCGGCGTCGCTGCGATCGTCAACATGTCGCAGATTTCAGCGCGGCGCGAGTCGACCAGCCATGCCGCGCAGGACCACTGGATTTCCGAGCGGGTCTTCGACTGGTCCGGTGTGCCTACCACGCATCTGCGCCCCACATTCTTTGCGGATTGGCTCGTCTATCCGCATTTTGCAAAGCAAATCTGGGCCCGGAAGAAAATCGATTTTCCGTTCGAAAACGGTCGCCACGCTCCAATCAGCTCGGACGACCAGGGCAGGGTCATCGCTCACATTCTGGCGAATCCGGCAGAGCATCGCGGCAAGACCTACACGCTCCACGGCCCGGTCGAGATGAACCACACGGAAATCGCCGCAGCCATGAGTGAGGTGCTCGGCGCGACGATCGAATACGCCCCGACTTCGATCGAGGATTTCAAGCAACAGATGGAGCAGGTGTACAAGTTCCCTCCGTTCCTTGTGCAGCACCTCGTTGAAGTCGCGCAGCACTATCGTGAAGGGGTGTTCCAGGGTACTAACGATGCCGTCGAGAAAATCACCGGCACGCCGGCGCTTTCGGTCCCGGCGTTCATCGGAAAATACCGGAGCGCGTTTGCCTGACGAACGCGCGAGGCGCCTGGGCAATTTAACCAACGTTGAGGAAGACACGAGATGCTGCCGGAAAACCAACCCATCGGGATCGATCAATGCAACTGCTTTACGGTGAGGAAGGCCGCCCGTCAGATCTCGCGCCTTTACGACGCTTTTCTCCAGCCGTCCGGCCTTCGCATCACGCAGTTTCTCATCCTGGCGACCCTGAATGAGCAGCAGAGCGCTTCGGTCAATGCGCTCGCCGAGCGACTCGACATCGAACGGACAGCCATGGGAAAGATGATTGGCTTTCTGGAGCGCGATGGTTTCGTGACGATGCGGCCGTCTCCCACGGACGGTCGCATCCGTATCGTCGAACTCACCCCGGAGGGAACTGAACTTTTTGAACGGGCGGCGCCGCTCTGGCTTGAAGCGCAGCATCAGTTCAGCATCATGAACGGGCCCAAAAATGTGGCCTCGCTACGCCGCAATCTTTCGCGGATGAAGGTCGACAATGGGGCGGCTTCTTCCGTCGAATGATCGCCTCTCTGTTTGTTTCGTCGACTGTGCAGTTCGCATCGGCCGTACCTTGCGTTGCGATCCCAAACGTAGCCTTGCGATAAGTCAGCTTTGCAAACGGCAGACTGACCGCGCGAACGGCTTGACCATACAGAGGTAATGAAATGTCGAAGACATGGTTCATCACAGGTGCAGGTAGCGGTTTTGGCCGGGAGCTTGCAGAGCTTCTTCTCCAGCGCGGCGACCGCGTCGCGGCGACGGTTCGTAAGCCCGATGCTCTCAACGACCTTGCCGCCCAGTATGGCGAACGTCTTTGGGTCGCCATACTTGACGTCACGGACAGCTCAGCGGTGCGTAAGGTCATCGACCGCGCGTTTTCGGAACTGCAGAGTATCGACGTCGTCGTAAGCAACGCGGGCTATGCGCTCTTCGGCGCGGCGGAAGAAGTCGGCGACGCGCAGATCGAGCGGCAGATCGATACGAATCTGCTCGGTTCGATTCAGGTCGCGCGTGCGGCGATCCCGAATCTGCGGCGGCAAGGTGGCGGTCGAATCATCCAGATCTCGTCGTCGGTCGGCCAGGCGGCGTACCCGACGATGGGTGTTTACGCCGCGACAAAATGGGGCATCGAGGGTTTCTTCGAAGGCACGATGCCGGAGATCGCGCCGTTCGGCATAGAGGTAACGCTCGTTGAGCCTGGCGCATCGCGCACGAGCTTTGCCTCATCGAGCGCGGACATGGCGCAGGCATTGGACGTATATGACAAGACGCCCGCGGGCGAATTTCGCCGCATGGCCGCGACAGCCGGCCTCGCGATGTTTCCGGGCGATCCGCGCAAGGTTGCGGCGGCGATAATCGCGTCGGCGGACCTGCAGCCTGCGCCGAAGCGGCTCACGCTGGGCAGTGACGCATACGCACTCGTTCACGAAGCCCTGACCGAGCGTCTCGCCATGCTCGAGGCCCAGAAGGAACTGGCGCATTCGACCGATGTAAACGAGGCGCCGCAAGCATAGCCGCCAGCTACTTCTATACAGACCAGCCCGGCGATTCCAGAGATGAGATCCGTGCAGGTGGGCAAATTGCAGCCATTGGGGGTAGGCGATGTTCTCGTGCGGTTGATCGCACGTTCGATGGTTGGCATCCGCTCATCAAACGCTTTCATAGGTATGGCGACGAAAGCGTTTCACTTCCGTCGTGCCGGCGGCGGGATATACGGAGCTGCATTCATCACCTTTCCGATTCTCTATCAGATGTATTTCGGCGACACGTCCCACGCCGAAGCTCAGTCCGCGTTGCCCCAAAAGACACGTGGCTCCATTCATGACGTTTGACCTATCGTTTTCGATTGCTTGCGAACCTAGGATGACCTCGAGTCTCGAAGACTCAGGTTGTTCCGAATCACACCCAGTTCAACAGTGAGGTACGCAATCATGGTGTACGTACTCGAAATGTCTACCGATGCCGATATTCGTCAAACGCAGCTTGATGCGGCGTGGGGGAATGCGGTCACCCGATATTCATGGGCGCAGGTCAGCCAGGGAGGGCTCAATATTCCCGCTGGCTCGACGATCATCGTCGTGGCGCATGGCAACGACACCGAGATCGGGAACGCGGCTCCCGGCACGGTGGATATCAATGAATCTGTTTTTCTCGCCACGGTGCATGCGTGCATGGCTGCGAACGCGGCACCGGCGCGCGTGTATTTGTCCACATGCGGCACGGGCCTTGCCATCTTTACGGCAAGGGTCCGTCTTGCGGCGACGCATAACCAGGTGTGGCATGGGGTGCAACTGCTCGGACACCACGATGCAGTCGCTGGTCCGGTGCCGCCCTCGACCGCGCTGGCGTGGACCCAGATTTTCTGAGGTTGCGGGGAAGGGTGCCAAACGCGATCCGGGCGAGTGCTGCCGGACGCAGGCGTCGCGGACGCGGCTGGCACTCCGCTCGGGGCGATGAAGCGCACGAAGTCTTCGCGACGATGATCCGCGAGCGTGATCGACACTATCAGCAACTCGCCGGGCTTCTCGATCCGAACTAGCGCGCCTTCGAATACATGTTCAAGAAGCATTGATGCGCAGCCTCACGAAACTCTGCGGGTCTCGTCGAGCTACGACGTGATGACCTCGGCACATTCGATCCCGCGACGCATGACCAGCCAGCACCTTCCGCTGCGAACCCGAGTTCGATAATCGGTTCAGCGGAGACTAACGTAGCAACCCGACACAGCAACCGTCTTGGGCCCTTCACCGCAGACTGTGCCGCCAGCATTACCAACAACGGGCGGATTGTGTTTTTTTCCCGCGCAAATCAGCGCCACCCTGACTTTTTGCGCTGGTCAAATACTCGATATGAACAGAGATCGCGCAGCTCCGGCGGCTCGTCCCCAGTATTGCCTTCCAGGTCTTCAGTGAAATCATCGTGCAATGCGCAGGAGCAAACAATGACCGTGGCCTTCGTGCTGCATCGCGCCGACGGCGCACCGCTTTCAACCTCGTTCCGCAGGGCGGCGTTCGGCAAGGACGACCCCTTTGGGCGAATTCGCGAAATCGCGTGGGAAGGACCGGACTCGATGATCGCGGGTCGCGCCAGCCTCATTGGCGAGCGCGACGTCGCGAGCTTTCCCCACCTTGAAACCATCGTCGTGGTCGAAGGAGAGCTCACCCTGGAAGCGGCCGGAGAGGCCCCGTTGGTGCTCGGTCCGCAAACCGGTGCTGTCATCGGGGCCGGTACGGCGCTTCGCGTCCGGGCCGAATCCCGCGTGCGTTTCGTGTTTTGCGCGGCCGCTTGCGAGAGGCCGACGAAGCGCGGGCTCATCCCCCTGCGCGCCGACGCCGACTTCAAGCCGTCCGCTTCGCTACCGGCGGAGGTGCTGCTGGGCCCGGCCCCGCAATGCCGTAGCGACAATGTCTTCACCGACGACGCCGCGGAGTACCTCGCGGGCACGTGGGATTCGACGCCCTACCACCGGGTTGTTCGCCCGCATCGCGTGAACGAGTTCATGCACCTCCTGGCCGGCAGCGTGCGGTTCGCGGCGCCTGATGGCAGCGTGCTGTCGCTCGGCGCCGGCGACGCGCTTTTCGTGCCCCGGGGTGCACCGGTCGGCTGGGAAAGCCGCGACCGGGTGGCGAAGTTCTACGTTGTTCAAAACGTCCAGGCTTCAATCGAGCGAGATTAATCATGTCCCCTCCGCTGAACCACATCGAGACTTCGCCCACGTTGCCGGCCGCGGCCGACGTGGTCGTGATCGGGGGCGGCATCATCGGCGTCTTCACTGCCTACTACCTGGCGCAGCGCGGGCTTTCAGTCGCCCTGGTCGAGAAGGGCAGGATCGGCGCCGAACAGTCGAGCCGCAATTGGGGCTGGTGCCGGCAGCAGAACCGCGACGCCCGCGAATTGCCGATGGCGAGCAAGAGCCTCGATCTCTGGGAACGCTTTGCCGCCGAAACCGGCGAAGACACGGGCTTTCATCGCTGCGGGCTGTTGTATCTGAGTAACGACGAGGCCGAACTGTCCCGTTGGTCCAGTTGGCGTGCCTTCGCGAAGACCGCCGGAGTGACGACCTACATGCTCGACAGCCGCCAAGCCGCCCAGCGGGGGCAGGCGACCGGCCGCGCCTGGAAAGGCGGCGTCTTCTCGCCCAGCGATGGCACCGCCGATCCCGGCAAGGCTGCGCCGGCCGTGGCACGTGCGCTCATGAAGCTCGGCGGCAGCGTCCACCAGCACTGCGCGGCCCGCGGCATCGAGCTGGAGGGCGGGCGGGTCAGCGGCGTCGTCACGGAAGCCGGGGTCATCAAGACGAGGACGGCTGTGCTCGCCGGTGGCGCCTGGGCGTCCTCGTTCTGCCGCCAGCTCGGCATCCGTTTTCCCCAGGCCTCGATCCGCCAATCCATCCTTAGCGTGTCCCCCGTGGAAAATCGCTTGCCGGACGCCCTGTTCACCTCCGGCGTGTCCGTGACGCGCCGCAACGACGGACGCTACGCACTGGCGATCAGCGGCCGCGCGCGCGTAGACGTGACGCCACAGTTCATGCGCTTCGCCCCACAGTTCGTGCCGATGTTCGCCAAGCGCTGGCGCAACCTTCTTCCGGGCGGCCTGGAAGGCATTCGTGGCGGCCACGAAACGCTGAAGCGGTGGCGGCTCGATGCGCCGACTCCCATGGAGCGGGTGCGCATTCTGGATCCGAAGCCCGATCTGCCGACGGTGAGGGAAACCTACCGCCGTGCCGTCGAACTGCTGCCCGAACTTGGCGAGGCAAAGATCACGCACGCGTGGGCCGGCTTCGTCGACAGCACGCCGGACGGTGTTCCCGGTATTGGCGAAGTGCCGGACATGCCGGGATTGATTCTGGCGGCAGGCTTTTCCGGACACGGTTTCGGCATCGGTCCCGGCGCGGGCCACCTGATCGCGGACCTTGCCACCGGCGCCGAACCGATCGTGGATCCCATACCGTATCGGCCCAGCCGATTCAGCGGCTCCGCATGGGGCAAGGTCGCTGATTTCTAGGTCGCGTCATGGACGCGTTCGCGACTATCGCCGCCTGCATCACCGCACGCGAATAGTGCCGCCTTGCACCTCGGCTGTGCGCGACGACGCTAAAAAAAGCGTCGTGCCGCCGAGAGAATCCGCCACGACACATCGCTTTCTCCCGCTTCGCGGAAGCCAGGCACTGAGTTTTCCTATGTGGCACGGCATGTGCATACAGAGCCGCATAGGATCAAAGTCGATCTAGCTTCATTCGAAGTACACGCAACAACCCCTACGGCATTTTGGACAACGGCGTCCCCCGAACCCGGTCATCTGACCGGGCTCGCGGGACGCTTTTTCTTTTTGTGGAACGACGATGACGGACAAAGCAACTCGCATCGAACTCTTCAGCCTGCGCACGCCACCGATGCGCGCTTTCCATCTGACCTGGATGGCGTTTTTCGTCTGCTTCTTTGCATGGTTCGCCTGTGCGCCATTGATGCCGCTCATCAAGCGCGAGTTCGGGCTTTCCGTCGATCAGGTCGCCAATATCAGCATCGCGGCGGTCGCCGTCACGATCCTCGTGCGTCTCGTGGTGGGTCCGCTATGCGATCGCTACGGCCCGCGCAAGGTCTATTGCGGGCTGATGCTCGCGGGTGTATTTCCGCTGCTCGGCGCCGCGCTTTCCACCGGCTACGAGAGCTTCCTGCTGTGCCGTCTGTGCATCGGCGCGATCGGCGCCTGCTTCGTCATTAGCCAGTACCACACGTCCATGATGTTCGCGCCGAACGTGGTCGGCACCGCCAACGCGGCGACCGCCGGATGGGGCAATACCGGCGCGGGCGCGGCGCAGGCACTCGTGCCCTTGCTACTGGCGGCGATCATGGCGCTCGGTGTGGAGCACGCCTCGGCATGGCGCCTCGCGCTGGTGGTGCCGGCCCTCGCGATGCCGGTCATGGCGGTGTGTTACTGGCGCTTCACGCAGGATTGCCCGCAAGGAAACTTCGCGCAACTGCGAGCGCGCGGCATTCCAATCGAGGGCGGCAAGAAGGGAGGTTGGGCGAGCTTTCGCGCGGCCTGCGCGAACTATCGCGTGTGGATGCTGTTCATCACCTACGCAGCCTGTTTCGGCGTCGAGGTTTTCATTCACAACGTCGCGGCGATCTATTACGTCGATCATTTCCATCTGTCGCTGAAGGCCGCGGGCATGGCTGCCGGCAGCTTCGGCCTGCTGGCGCTGTTTGCCCGCGCGCTAGGTGGCTGGCTGTCGGACAAGGTTGCCACGCATCGAGGTCTCGGCGTCCGTTCAACCTTGCTGTTCGGGCTGATGGTCGGCGAAGGCGTGGGCCTCGTGGCCTTCGCGCACGCGGACGGCATCGCTCTCGCCGTGATCGCCATGCTGGTGTTCGGTCTGTTCACGCACATGGCTTGCGGCGCGACCTACGCGCTGGTGCCGTTCATCGACCGTAAGGCGTTGGGCGGCGTGGCGGGCGTGATCGGCGCCGGTGGCAACGTCGGCGCGGTGGCCGCCGGGTTTCTGATGAAAGGCATCGGCAGCGTCCAGCAAACGCTGGCGATGCTGGGTGTCCTCGTCACGTTGTCCGCTTTGTGCGCGCTGGCAGTGCGTTTCAGCAGCGAACACACGGCACGCGAGGCGGCGCTCAGAGAGCGCGCGCTGGCCGCCGCCAGCACGCAAGGCGTTGCCAGTTGACGGACTCGCCCTCGCGCGAGCCTTCACCGATGAAGCCGCGACAAGTCGCGAAGACGAGCGCCCCACCGACTCTCGCGGCGCGAAACACGCCGCGTCTGAAGTGGCGCGTTGCACGGAGAAGGTGCTGCGTCGCACCATCATTGCGCCTCCGTGCATCGGAATGCGTCAACTCCCGCTGACCGGTCGCGCGTTGCGATATGTGTCGCGAGCCCACCGGGCGGGGCGGCGGCGCGGTTTTTCGTCGTTTGGCATGGGCTTTGCGTTGAAGAGGCGGCGGATCAAGGGCGATCCGGCCAGCTTGCAGCAATAGGTTTCTCCCCCGATCACTGTTTTTGGACAACGGCGTCCCACGAATTCAGTCGCACAGGCGATTGCATCCGCGGGACGCTTTTTTATTTTTCCGAATCACTTTCGCCATCTGCCACGCGGCGGCGAACCCAGCCCAGCACATTGAGGAAAGCGCGGTCATGAAAATCATCGTTATCGGTCACGGGATGGTCGGTCACAAACTGGTCGAATGCCT